>Ga0265342_10000597_pt1 | contig 38089 bp, 29 predicted proteins | sample 4CB327metaG_FD_203125 | JGI IMG/M metagenome (GOLD analysis project Ga0265342, IMG submission 203125) | Rhizosphere microbial communities from Carex aquatilis grown in University of Washington, Seatle, WA, United States - 4-CB3-27 metaG | ecosystem: Host-associated > Plants > Roots >... | reverse complement strand
GCGCGGTGATCGACCCAGGCCATGAACGCGGCCAGCGCCTCGCGCGCGGTCGTCACCGCGGGCGGCGGCGCGCGCCGCGACGCCGTCGCCTGCGCCGCGCGCGTCTCGGCGATCGCCGGGCCGACGCCGTTCGCCCGCGCCGACTGGATCAGCGCGGTGATGCGCGCGACCTGCGCGTCCAGGTCTTCATCGGAGTTGTCGATCACGATCCAGCGCCGCGGGTCGCGCGCCGCCAGCGTGCGATAGCCGTCGCGCAGCCGGATCTGCAGGCCGCTGCCGGCCAGCCCCTTGCGCGACGGCGACCGGCGATCGGCAGTCACGATCTTGGCGATCTTGCGCCGCCCGCGCGCCACCGACGGATCCACGTCGATGAGCACGACCAGATCGGGCTCGATGTCCGGGGCCTCGCTGTCGCTGCCGGCGCGCGCGGCGGCGACGATCGGTCCGACGACCTCGGCCGGTAGTCCGCGGCCGTGCTGGGCCAGCACCTCGGCCGTGTAGATGAAGCGGTCGGCGATCACCACCTCGGCCTCGACCAGCGACGGGCGCACGATCTCTTCCAGCAGCTGGACCTCGCGCGCGAGATAGAGCAAGAGCTCCGTGCGTGGCGCGAGCGCCAGGTTGCGGGCGTCGCGGCAGACGTCGCGGATCGATTGAGTCACGCGCGAGGCGAATTGCCCGCCCTCGCGCACGTGGCGCACCGAGCGCCCGGCGCGCCGCAGCTCATCGGCGACGCGGTTCGAGATCGTCGTCTTCCCGCTGCCGTCGATGCCCTCGAACACGACCAGCATCGCGATCGCCCTCAAGCCGCCCGTCGGCGAAGCGCCGCCATGCCCATCTGGAACTTGGAGAACGAGGGCGCGGGAGTCAGGCTGGCGGTGGCGCGCGCGAGCCAGGCCGGCGCCTCGCCCTGCAGCTTGATCTCGACGATGCGCGCCGGCCCGCGCGCGATGATCGCGCTCGGCGTGGCGTCGTCGCCGGCCTCGCCGAGGCGCTGTGGCTCGCAGAACGACAGACCCTGATCGAGGGTGATGCGCACGCGGCCGCTCTCGCCGCTCAAGCATGAGCGGCGATACCAGGTCGTCAGGCAGGGGACCGGCCGGCGCGAGACAACCTCGGCGCGCAACGTCGCCAGCGCGGCACGGCCGGCGCCGTCACCGTCGAGGGCGTCATCGAGATCGGTGTCGGTGTCGAAGGAGCCGGCGACGAGCCGCTCCAGCGCGCGCCGCGGCGCCGCCAGGCGGACCTTCGAGCGCACCGTCCCCGCGCTCTGCTTCAGCTCGAGAAAGCAGAGCCCGGTCAAAAGCGGCGCCTCGGTGAGGTTGCTCGCGACCGCGTACTCGCGCAGGCGCAGGCGGCGCGCGACGCGGCCGGCGCACGAGCGCAGGTACGCGAGGTCGACTGAGTCGAGGTACGTGGTGCGCGTGAACGACAGCGGCCGCGCGCGATCGTGGAGCTCGGGCACGGCGTGGGCCGAGACCGCCCGCAGGAAAGCCACGGTCTGCGCGCGCGTGAGCAAGAACCGCTGCTCGCGTTCGAACGCATCCAGATCGCGTTCGGACGCCGCGTTCGCAAGGTTCGAGGCGGGCAAATCCAGGACACCATCCATGGGGACACCTCGTTTCTTCCGTCGGGCGTGAGCCGTAGCCGCTGCCGGCGGGGCTCGACGCACTCGACGAGTCAGCCCATTGCAACGGAGATGCCCGGCGGGGCGCGCGCGGATGATGCCGACTTCGGTCGCGTGTGTGTCGATTCTGTTACCCGCGCGTAATTCAGGGCGCGTCCGCGTTACCCGCAACATGGCCTAGGGATCGCTCCCCGTCGCGCACGTCGCGCATGTCGCGCACGTCGCGCATGTCGCGCCGCCGACGGTGTTGCGGGTTCCCCTTTACGTACGACTCGTGATAAATCGCCGGCGTGGTCATTGTTGCGCATGTGTCTTCATCCTCGTCGCGGCTCGCGACTTTGATCGTCTTGGGCGCCGCGCTGTCCTCCTGCGCGACCACCGCGCGGCCCGCGCCCGCGGCGAGCCGCACGGTGGTGGTTGCCGGCGGCATTGCGGCCAGCGCACCGCGCGCGATCCCGTCGTCGATCCCGTTCGTGTCGCTCGAGGGTCCGTTCTGGGTCGCGACCGGCGGCTATCTGATCTTCTCCGACGTCGTCGAGCAGAACGGCGCGGCCGCGAAGATCTACCGCTACGATCCCGGGAGCGGCGCGATCTCGGTCGTGCCCTATCCGCAGATCCCGACCAGCACCAACGGGCTGGCCGTCGATGCGCAGGGCCGGCTGGTCGCGTGCGAGCGCTGGAACGGCGCGCTGGCTCGCATCGACGGCGGCACGCGCGCCGTGCTGGCGGATCATGCGCCCGGCGGCACGGAATCGCTCAACGCGCCCAACGACCTCACGCTACGCGCCGACGGCAACATCTACTTCACCGACACCAAGTGGGGCGCGCGTCCCGGCGCGCACGCGCCGACCGCGGTCTATCGGATCGCGCCTGACGGCGTGCTCTCGGTGGCGTTCGCGGTCGACATGCCGAACGGCGTGCTCTTGTCGCCGGACGGCGCGACGCTGTACGTGGGCAGCGACGCGCAGGATCGCCTGTGGCGCTTGCCGGTGGCCGCCGACGGCAGCGTCGGCGCGGCGGCGCCGTTCGTCGACACGCATTCCGTGCCGGGCGGGAAGATGCACGTGCCGGATGGTCTTTGCACCGACGACCGGGGCCGCATCTACGTGACCAACAACAGCGACGACGTCAGCGCGATCGAGGTCTTCGACAGCGACGGCCACTTCGCGGACCGCATCCCGATCCCGGCGCCGCCATCGAACTGCACGTTCGGGGGCGCCGATCGCCGCACGCTCTACGTGACGACGCTGCACGCGGTGTACGAGGTTCGCGTCGACTCGCCGGGCTTGCCGTAGGTCGGTGTCGGGAACAGGCGCGCCTCAGCCAAGCCGCTCGGCAAGGCCCGACGAGCGCACGAGCGGCGCGCCGGCGCCGGCGGCGAGCACGTCGGCGCGGCCGCAGATCGCAACGCCGTGGCGTGCGCGGGTGACCGCCGTATAGAGCAGCTCGCGGGTGAGGATCGGGATCGGCGCGTCCGGCAAGAGCAGGATCGCGGCCTCGAACTCGGAGCCCTGCGACTTGTGCACGGTCATCGCGTAGGAGAGCTCGAGCGCGTCGGCGATGCCGTCGATGGGCCACGCCCGCCAGCCCTCGCGCGTCTGAAACGCGGCCGCGAGCCGCGGCGGGCGGTCGTCGTTCTCGGCCAGGAGGATCGCGATCCCCTGGTCACCGTTGTAGAGCCCTCGTTGATAGTCGTTGCGCAGGACCATCACCGGCTCGCCGGGCGCGAACGGGCCGTCCGCCCTGCCGTGGCCGCCGTGGCGGCGATGCAGCCAGTCGTTGACCGCCAGCGTACCGGTGGCGCGGCCGTGGGTGACGCAGAGGACGCGCAGCCGATGAAGGTGCGCGCTCAGCCCATCCAGACGCTCGCGATCCGACGCGCCGAGCTGGCCGCCGTCATCGATGTAGTAGACGTGGCGGGCCGCCGCCGTCAATCGATCGTCGAACGCCAGCCGCCGGTCGTACCAGCGCTCGAGCAGCGCTTCTCGTTCGGTCGGCGCGACCAGCGCGACGCCCTCGAAGGTCAGCTCGGCCACGGCGCACGGCTCGACCGCAGGCGGTTCGCCCGCGCGCAGCGCGCGAGCCAGCGCCCCCAGTTGCTGCCCGCCGCGCGCCGTCGCATCGACGCGGTGGCTGCGCGTCAGCCGGTGCGCCAGCGGCGAGAGATCGCGAAACACCGCGCCGGCCTCGATTGACGGCAGCTGATCCGCATCCCCGAGCAGCACCAGGCGAGCGTCATCCGCGACCGCGCGCACCAGCCGCTCCATGAGCGAGAGATCGATCATCGAGCTCTCGTCGACGATGACCACCTTCTGCGCCAGCCGATTGTTCTGGTGGTGCGTGAAGGTGCCCCGGCGCGGCGACCACCCGAGCAGCCGGTGCAGCGTCTCCGCCGGCGGGCAGGCGCGTGCGAGCTGGTCGTCGGGCGGCGCCAGCGGGGCGAGACGCTGGAGGCCGATCTGGATCGCTTCTTCCAGGCGGTTGGCCGCCTTGCCCGTCGGCGCCGCGAGGGCCAGCGCTGCCGGCGGCACGCCCAGGCGCAAGAGCGCGCGCAAGATGGCGAGCACGATCGTGGTCTTGCCGGTGCCCGGCCCGCCGCTGATCACGGTGAGCCGCCCGCGCAGCGCCGCGCGCACGGCATCGAGCTGCTCGGCGGTGGGCGAGGGGGCCGCCGCCGCGGCGACGGCCCGGATCGTCGGTTCGATCCCGGCGTCGTCGGCCAGCGGCGCGCCGTCTCGGCGGGCGCGCAGGGCGGCGGCCAGCCGCTCCTCGCACGCGAGCAAGCGCTGCTGGTAGAGAAAGCGGCCGTCGAGGATGAACGGCCGCCGATCGCCCGGGCGCCCGACCACCTCGGCGGCGCGCGCGAGCAACGCCTGCTCGCCGGCGCCGACCTCGGTACGCGTGCTCCCCGCGGCGACGCCGATGAGCGCGCGCACGAAGATCGCGGTCAGGGCGCGGCGTTCGTCGGGGCGCAGCGTGCCGTCGAGCGCCGCGATCTGCCACGCGAGAAAGAGGGACTCCGGCCCGAGATCCGCGTCGCGCAGCTCGTCGAGTGATCCTCCGGCGGGCGCGTCTGCGAGGGCGGTGACCGTGCCTGCCGGCGCCGTCAGGCGCTGCCGGGCGGTGCCGAGCGGGGAGAGGGGCAGCGGATCGAAGAGGCGGCTCACGATCGCCCCCAGTAGGCGGGCTCGAGCATCGCGCGCTGCCCGCTCTGCACGTCGGCCCAGCGCGGTCGCCGAAAGTAGACGCCGGCGGTCGGATCGTCGCCGCGCATGCCGCGCAGAAAGCAATAGACCACGCCGCCGAAGCGCCGATCGAACGCGTCGACCTCGCTGATGCCGAGCAGCCGCACGACCGCCACGGTGTAGAGCTCGGCCTGAACCGTGTAGTGACCTTCGCAGTGCGCCGCAACGTCGTCGGCCGACCAGCTGGGCAGGTCGTCGCTCTTCCAGTCGCAGACGTAGATACGCCCCTCGTGCTCGAAGAGGTAGTCGATGAAGCCCTTGACCACGCCGCGCTCGATCCGCCACGGCGGCGCATCGGAGACCGCCGGCGACGCCACCGCCCGCGTCTCGAAGAGCTCCGGATGGCGCGGCTCGGGGATCGGATAGAGAAACTCCATCTCGCGCGTCGGGTGCGCCGCCTGACCCAGGCCGGCGACCACGGTGTCGCCGAGTCGCACGGGCGCCGTCAGCGCGGTGTGCACCAGGCGATGGGCGTGCGCCAGGTGGGCGGCCTGCTGGTCATGCCGCCGCCGCATGCGCTCGAAGAGCGCCGCGATCTCCGGGAGGGCGCGCCAGTCTTCGAAGGTGGGCGCGCGCGCCAGCGTGTCGAGGGGCAGGTGCTCGATGATCTCGTGCAGGAAGCTCCCCGCCAGCCGTCCGCGCGGCAACTCGTCGGGCGGCGGCGCGGGCCGCGCCAGCGCCGACACGCGTTCGGTCAGGGTGGCGTCGCCGCCCGCGGCGTCGAGCGTCTCGGCGGGGACGAAGCGCTGGTGGGCTCGGCGCATCGCCGAGTACGACGTGACGATGAATCCGGCGCGCGCCGTCGCCGCCTGGTGAAACGCAGCGTGGGGCACGGGTGCGCTCATCAGCGCGGCCGGCGCCTGCCACGCGCGGAGCGCGGCTGCGAGGTCGCTGGCCGGCGCCGCGGGCGCCGGCGCGAGCGGGCAGGGCACCGGCTCGATCTGGAATAGGCGGCGGACGCCGTCGGGCGTGATGCCGCCCAGCAGCGCGTGCAGCCGAGCGTTGACGAATTTGTAAGCGCCGTTGAGCGCGCAGGTCGGGCGCGCCGGGTAGCGCGGCAGGTAGAGCCGCCCGCGCGCGCGGGTCAGCGCCACATAGAGCACTCGTCGCTCCTCGTCGTCCTGGTCCTGGTCGTAGAGGGTCTCTTCAGCTTGCGGCTGTCGGCCGACGCGGATTGTCCGGCGACCCTCTTCATCGTGGAACATCCGCGCGTCGCTGCCGCCGCGCCACGGCCAGGTCCCGCCGTAGACGAACACGATCCCGGCTTCCAGCCCCTTGGAGTGGTGGATGGTCATGATCTGCACGGCCTCGGCGTCGGTCTCGAGCCGCTGCACGTCGGCGTTGCGGCCGGGCGGGCGGCGCGTGCCGGCGACGTAACCGCCCAGGCGCTGCACCAGCTCGCGGAGCGTGCACGGATCGCGCGCGACCTCGTGCTGGAGGAGCTCGAACAGGTGCAGGTAGTTGGTGATGGCGCGCTCGCTCGCGCGTCCCTTGACCCCCTGCGCGAAGAGCTCGCGCGAGATCACGCCGCTATCGTCGATGATGCGCGCGAACAGCTGGTCGACCTGCCCGGCTTCGCCGAGCGCGCGCCAATCATCCAGCCGCTGCATCAGCGGATGGTCGGCCGGCAGATCGTCGCACGCGGCGAGATCGAGCAGCGTCAGCCCGAAGAAACCGGTGATGAAGGCGCGAAAGCGCGCCGAGCGGTCGTCGGGCTCGGCGAGCGCGCGCAGGAGGTCGAGCACGGCCTCGGCCTCGACGGTGTCGAACAGCTTCTCCTGCTTGAAGTAGGCGAACGGGATGCGGCGCGCGCGCAGGGCTTCGCCGACCTCGCGGCTTTCGCGCACGGTGCGCGTGAGCACGAAGATGTCGCGCGCGCCGAGCGGCGTCACGGTGTCGCCGTCGCGCAGCGCCAGGCGGCCGTCGGCAGTCAGCAGGCGCTCGATCTCGCCCGCGATGCGATCGAGCAACGCCGGCTTGATCTCCTGGAAGTTCAGGCGCGGGGCGGTCTTCTCGGGCGCGCGCACCACGTCGAGCACGACGACCGGCGCGACGGTGCCGCGGCGTGCGTCGACCAGCTCGCGTTCGGGCTTTCCGCACCTGACCGGATGGTCGTACTGGATCGGACCGCCCGGGCGAAAGAATGGCGCGGGGTCGCGCTGCTCCAGCAACGCATTCTGCGCGGCGATCAGCGACGGGGTGGCGCGGTAGCTCGCGTCGAGGAAGATCGGCTCTTGCACGGCACCGAGCTCGTGGTGCGCGCGCAGATACGTATGCACGTCGGCGCCGCGGAACGAGTAGATCGCCTGCTTGGGATCGCCGACCAGCGTGAGCACCCCGGTCGCTCCCGCGTCGAAGAAGAGGCGCCGGAAGATCTGCCACTGCGTCTCGTCGGTGTCCTGGAACTCGTCGACGAGCGCGTAGCGATAGCGCGCGCGCAGCGCGCCGAGCAGTGCGCGCGCTCGGGCGCCGTCGCCCTCGAGGTTGCGCGCCACGAGCGTGAGCATGTCCTGGAAGTCGAAGAGCCCGGCTTCGCGCTTGCGCCGCTCCAGGCGCGCGCGGACCAGCGGCAAGAGGTGGTTGGCCAGCAACGCGCTCAGCGGCGCGAACGCGCGGTCCAGCACCCCCAGCGCGGCGTGGAGCGGGCCGAGGGGCGAGCTCGCCGTCGGGCTGGGCAGGCGATTGAGAATCCAGGTCAGGATGCCTTCCCGATCCCTGATTCCGTTGGCGCCGAGATCGATTCGCGCCACGGCGGCGACCAACGCCGCCGGTCCCCGATCTCTCTCGTCGAGCGCCGCGGCGACCGCGCGCAACCGCGCGGCGACCGCGCGCACGCTGCTGCCGCTCACGCCGCCTTTCTTGAGCATCTCTTTCAAGACGTCGTCGTTCTGCGGGAGCGCCGGCCAGCTGCCCGCCGCGCGCGCCAGGCCCTCGGGGTCGAAGCGTGTGTCGGGGCGGATCGCGCCCGCGCGCGGCGGGTAGATGCAGGCGACCTTGCTCTCGACGTCGAAGAGCGTGCGTTCCAGCCAACCGATGGCGTTGCCGCCGCGCCGCCACACCTCCAGCAGCGCCGCCTCGGAGCTGCCGGAGCGCACGTCGTGGCGCAGCGTCTCGGCGAACGCCGCGTGGAAGGCGTCGCGCTCCTCGGTCGCCTCCTCGTCGAAGAGGCGGCCTTGCACGAACGCGTTCTCGGTCAGGATGCGCTGGCAGAAGGCATGGATGGTCAGGATGTTGGCGCGGTCGAAGCCGAGCAGCGCGCGGCGGAGCTTCTCTCGCGCCGGCGCGTCGAGAACCCAGTCGTCGTCGTCGTCGTCGTGGCCGTCGCTGTCGCCGTCGGTGCCCGTGTCACCGCCGCCCGCGCGCGGCGGGACGCGGTCCTCGGCGAGCTCGCTCAGCTCCTCGAGCTTGCGCCGCACGCGGTGGGTCAGCTCGGTGGTCGCCTTCTCGGTGAAGGTGACGATCAAGATCTGATCGAGCGTCGCGCTGGTTCGCAGCAGCAGATCGACGATCAGGTGCTCGAGGATGTACGTCTTGCCTGTGCCGGCCGACGCTTCGACGATGGCGTGCCGGCGCCCGAGCCGCCGCAGCTCGAGCGGCTTGCGGTAGCGGAAGGTCTGGTCCGCGTTGCCGTCGCTCACGCTTCGACCTCCGCGCTCGGTTTGCCCAGCAGCGCAAACAGCAGGCCGAACCGGTTCTCGACCATGCGCGCCGCGGCCTCTGCGCCCGGGGGCAGATGACGCTCGATCGCTTGCGGCACCGGGCCGTAACCCGAGCTGAACGGCCGGTTGAGGTCTGCGTACTGGTCGCACAGGCCTTCGATGACCTCGACGACGTCCTTCCCTTTTCGGTACGCCTCGAACACCGCCTCGTGAGGCAGCAGATAAGGGTGCATGCCGGTGGGGCTGCCGGTCGCGGGGTCGGGCGCGCCCTCGATGAGCTCCGCCGCCAGTGTCTCGAGATAGGCCCGAGCGCGCGCCGGCTCGACGGGCGCGAAGAGGCGGCGATCGAGATCGCTCCTGGGTACGTCCTGGCGGTTCGTCCCGCTGGCGACGGCCAGCAACGCCTCGTGCGCGCCCTGGGAAAGACCGGCCGCAGCGAGCGCAATGTGATCGAGGAAGGCGCGCAGCATCTCGCGGTCGGCGCGCGCGTCGTCGCGCCTCGACGGCCGGCACGAGAAGACCAGCGAGCCCGTTGGCGCGCCGCCGTTCGCGGGCGCGACGATGAGCTCGGTGCGCCCGACGATCTCGAGCCGCCGCGCCGGCGCGCCGGCGACCGACACCGAAAGCACGATCGGATCGCGCAGATCATCCGCCGGCTCGAGCTCCGCGGCGCGGCCGAAGCGCAGGATCCGCCCCACGGCCGGCCAGCCACCGCCGACGGTGCGCGCGTGCTCCCACCAGGCGGCGAGGATCTCTTCCTCGGCCGGCCCCTCCGCTTCGCGGAAGAAGCCGGTCGGAATCTGGCCCAGCAGCTCGTCGCGCCGCGCGAGACGCGCGTGCGCCGCGCGAACGTCGGCCCAGGTCGGAGCCCCGATGGTCCACGGGAGGCCGTTGACGCCGGGCGTGCGCGCGAGCACCGACAGGATCGCCGCGCGCAACCGCAGCGTGCGCGCGACGCGATCGCTCTCGAAGGGCTCGTCGTCGCGATCGATGCGTTCCTCGCCGGCGTCGATCTCGCGCATGCGCAGCCGGAAGCGCGCCGCGCCCTGCAGCGGGTCTTCGAGAAACTGGCGCAGGGTCTGCAACGACACCTGGGTCACGCCCGCGCTGGCATCGGCGCGCGGCGCTCGCCCCTCGGCCGCGGGCGGCCGATGCAGCCCCAGCGACGCCGTCAATTGATGATAGGTCGCGGGCGGCAGCAGCTCGCCCAGCGACGACAGCTCGGGCGGCGGCGCTCCAGGCGGCAGCGCCGCGGCGAGCGAGCGGCCGAGCGCGCGCGCCCGGTTCTCGCGTAGCGCCGGCGGGTGCGCATCCAGGCGCTCGTCGTCGTCGAAGCGGCGCAGCGGGATGGGTGGCGGATCGAACAGGCGCCGCGCCTCGGCGGGCGGCACGTAGCCGCGGCGCAAGACGTCGCCGAGCTCGAGGATCACCGACGACGGCTCCAGCCGATCGCCGGTCAGCTCGTCGCGCGCGACGTAGGACAGCACCAGCCGCTCGCGTGCGCCGAGCAGCGTCTCCAGGAACATGTAAAGGTCCTGCTCGCGCGGCGAGACGTCGCCGGGCAGGCGGCGCGCCGCGCGCAAGTCGAGCTCGTCGCGGCGTGGGGCCGACGGGAACGCGCCGTGGCCGAGGCCGACGAGGAAGATCGCGCGGAAGGGGATCGCGCGCATCGGCACGAAGGACGCGACCGCGACCCCGCGCGCCAGGTGCTGCCCGCGCTCGCCGCCGATGCGGCGCAGGCGCGCGCGGCAGAGCTCGGCGGCGACGCGATACGAGACCGAGCGCCCGCCCAGGCTCGCCGCCACGTCGTCGAGGTCCGACAGCGCGCGCAGCGTGCGCGCGACGCCGGCGGCGCCGATCTCGTCGGCGGGGCAGACGTAGGCGGAGATGAAGCCGCGAATCAGCTCCAGCCATTCCGGCAGCGGGCGCAGGCGCGGGCCGGTGACGCCGGCCGCGAAGCGCGCGTCCTCGATCAGGGAGCGCACGAGCAGCCCGAACCCCAGCGCGCTCGCAGTCTGCCCCGCGGGCGCCTCGGCGGGCAGGTAGTCGCGCTCGCCGAGGCGGACCGGTGCGTCGTCGCCGCTGCGCGGTCCGGTCATGAGCGCGCCCAGCGCCACGCGCCGCACGCCCTGGTCCCAGTTGAAGAGATCCTCGTGAATGTACGTCTCGGCGTGGTCGCGGTGATCGGCGCCGTGCACGATCGCCAGCTCCTCGCACAGGGCGATCCAGTCGGCGGGGGCGACGCCGGGGAAGCGCGCCGGCGACAGGATCGCCGGGTGAGTCAGCAGCGGCAAGAGCTCGCGCCGCGTGAACGTGCCCAGCGGCAGGTCGATGAGCCGCTCGGCGATCTCGGTGATCTCGCCAACGCCGTGACCGTGTCCCGGCGGCAGGTCGATCCCGCTCCAGGGGAGATCGTGGCTCTCGCCGAAGACCGCGCCGATCTGCGACAGATAGGCCTCCTTGTTCGCTTCGGGCACGATCAGCGCGATCTGGTTGAAGCGCAGCGACGGATCGGCGCGCACCATGCGCCAGATCTCGGCCGCGACGACCTCCAGCTCGCGGCGCAGGCCGGGGCAGGGCAGCACGGCGATGCTGCCGTCAGCGGTGAGCGCCGGGTCCGGCCGCTCGCGCGCGACGCGATCGAGGATGTCATCCTGCAGTCGCTGCAGCAGCGACGGCGCCGCATCCGCCTCGTCGGCGTGGCGGCGAAAGCGCCCCTCGAAGTCGGCGTCGGTGAGCTGGTTCAACAGGCGGACGTTCTCGCGGCCGGGGCGTCCCCACAGGCGCAGCGCCAGCATCTCGCTCTCGCTCGCGAGCGCGAACGGATCGTCGTCGACGGCCAGCATCGGCTGGCGGCTCTCGCGCCGCGTGGGGAACAGGCGCTTGGTCTCACGCTTGCTGCGCCGGGCCGCCTCGTGCGTGGTGTCGAGATCCTCCCAGAACTCGCGGCACGGGTTGAGGGTGTAGATGCGCACGTCCAGGTGGCGGCCGAGCAGCGCCAGCATGCGGTGGTAGCTCTCGGCGACGTAGGAGACGCCGAACACGTGCAACGCGCGGCCCAGTCCCGTGGGCTCCAGGCGGCGCTCCGCCTCGACCAGCAGCTCGCCGAGCGGCAGGAACGTGGTCCCCGTGCGCGCACCTTCTTCTGCGAGCAGCCCGTGCGTGCCGAAGATCCCCAGCCAGAGCGCGCGCTGCCAGCGCTCGGTCGCGGCGAAACGCGCGCGCTCGTCGAGCGCGGCTCGTCCACCCTCGTCCTCGCGCAGGTCTCGATCGCCCGCGGCGCCGCGCGCCCGCGCCGTCTCGTACACGCGCCACTCCGATAGCATGCGTGCGCGCGAGCTCGCGTACTCGTCGAAGAGCCGCGCCAGCGCGGCCGCCAGCTGGCAGCGCCGCCGATCGACCGCATCGGGCGCGTCGCCAGCCGCGTGCAGATAGGCCTTCACCGGCCCGAGCTCGGGGTCGTCGAGGCGCGCCGAATCATGGAAGATCGCCAGAAGGCAGCCCTCGATGTGGTCGGCGTCCACGGCGCGCGCCGGCGGCAGCGCGCGCTCGGCGACGCGCGCGAGGAACCGGCGCAGGAACGTGATCTCCAGATTCGCGGCGATGCCGGCGCGCTCGGCCAGCCCGAGCTTCAGATAGGTCTCGATGTTGGCGTTCGGCACGACCACCCGCACCGGCTCGAGCGGGCCCGACGTCCGCCGCTCCTCGGCGATCGCGTCGGCGAGCGCCGCGAGCAGCTCCTCGGTGGCGTTCGAGTAGACGAGCCGGATCACTGGCCGTCGCCCCCGCCGGCAACGGCGTCCAGCAGCTGCCGCTTCTGCACCTTGCCCATCGCGTTGCGGGGCAGCGCCGCGCAGACGCGCAGCGCGCGCGGGATCTTGTAGACCGCGAGGCGATCGCGCGCGAACGCCTTCAGCTCGCCGAGCGTCAACGACGCGCCCTGCCGCAGCACGACGCACGCGGTGACCAGGTCGCCCCAGGTCAGCGTCGGATCGGGCGCGCCGATGACCGCGACGTCGGCGATCGCCGGGTGGTCGCGGAGCGCCGCCTCGATCTCCAGCGCCGAGATCTTGTAGCCACCGCTCTTGAGCACGTCGACCGACGTGCGGCCGAGCAGGCGGATCACGCCGCCCTGTGGATCGCGCACGCCGGTGTCGCCCGTGCGGAAGCGGCCGGCGGCGTCGTAGGACGCGGCGGTGGCTCCGGCGTCGCCGTGATAGCCCGAGAAGAGCTGCGCCGTGCGCACGCGCAGCTCGCCGGCGTCACCGTCGCGCACCGGTTGCTCGTCGTCGCCGACGATGTCGATCTCGACGCCGGGCAGCGGTACGCCGACCGCGCCCGCGACGCGCGTGCCGTCGTATCGGTTGGACAGAGCCATGCCGATCTCGGTCATACCGTAGCGTTCGAGGATCGTCTGGCCGGTCGCTTCCTCGAACGCGCGCAGCAGCGGCGCGGGAAGCGCCGCCGATCCGCTGGTGCACAGGCGCAGTCGCCGCGCGCCCGCCGACCAGGTGGCGCGTCGCTCGGGGGTCGCGGCGCGATAGGCGTCGATCAGCTTTGCGTACATCGTCGGGACGGCCATGAACAGCGTCACGTCCGCCAGCCGGTCCCAGACGCCGGTGGCCTCGAACGGCATGAACGTCGCGGTCGCGCCGGCCCAGAGCGCGCCGAGCAGCGCGACGATGAGGCCGTGGGTGTGGTGCAACGGCAGCACGTGGAGGAGTCGGTCGTCAGGGCGCCAGCGCCAGGCGACCTCCAGCGAGGCCAGCGTCGCGGCGACGGCGCCGTGGCTGAGAACGACGCCCTTGGGCCGGCCGGTCGTCCCGGAGGTGTAGAGCATGATCGCGGGTGCGCCCGCGGTGACCGCGACGTCGCCGCCGGCCCCGCTCGTGTTCGCCGTGCCGATCTCCTCGGGCGTGCACACCGGGCGGTCGCCGGCCGCCGCGGTGGCACGCTCGCAGAGCTCGGGCGCGGCGACGATGCGCGCCGGTGCGGCGTTGCCGACGATGTAGGCCAGCTCGGGTGCGGTGTGCAGCGGTGACAGCGGCACCGCCATCCCGCCCGCGGCGAGCACGCCCACCAGGGCTTCGGCGTACGCGCGCCCGGGCGGAATCAAGAACGCGATCGGCTCGCCGGCCAGCGACGGACGGCCGCCCCGCAATCCCTGCCCGAGCGCCTGCGCCCGCTCCCAGAGCGGCCCATATCCCAAGGCGGCCGGCCCGCCGTCACCGGCCGAACCGATCGCCACTCTGTCGCCCCCCGCCGCGTGCGCTCGCAGCCGCTCGATCAGCGGCGCCGGCGCGGACGACGCCCACTGGAACGTCCGCGGATCATCGGGCGAGGCGAGCGGCAAGCCGGCACGCTAGCGCTCGAAAAGCGAGGCGTCAACGCCGTCCGACGGAGGCGAAGCTCTGGCGCCGCCGCCCGCGACGGACGCGTTGCTGACCGGGCTCAGGCTGGTCTCGAGATCTGCCGATGTGGCTCGTGATGTCGAAGCGAAGGAGGCACGTGTGTGCCATCGCCGCGATGCTGGGCCTCTGGCTCGTGGCCGCTCGTGCGCCGGCGGCGTTGCCGGCGCCGGAGTCGTCGAAGCTCGCGCCGGCGCCGGAGCCGTCGATTCCCGGTGAGGACGTCGGGTCCGACTACCTGCGCGCGCTGCACGATCACATTCACCCGCTGTGGACCGGCCTCTTCATTCACGGCGTGGCCGACCAGGCGCCGGCGAGCAGCCCCCTCAACAACGTGGGCCATCACGCGGCGGCGGTGCTGTTCTCGGTGCGCTGGGACGGCTCGACGACGGACGTGACCCTGGTCGGCAGCTCGGGCGCCACGTCATTCGATCAGGCGGCGATCGACGCCATCCGGCGCGTCGACGATTTTCCGGTGCCGCCGGTGGCGGTGCTGTCCGACGATGGCCTCGCGCACTTTCGCTGGGTGCTGGCGCGCGATCAGCGCCTGTGCTCGGGCGGCGAGCTGCATCGTTTCGAGGAGCCGCTCGAAGAGGCGTTGCCGCATCTGCTGATCCAGGGCCGGGTCGAGGAGGCGCTGTGGCGCCTCGCGCGCCGAGCGGCGGCGCCCGAGCCGGAAGCGCAGGACCCGCTCATGCTGTTCGCGCGCGCCTGGCTGATGCGTCCGCAAGCCGATCCGGTCACCGACGGCCGCGCCGCCGCCGTGCTCGCTCGCGCCGGCGATCAGGGTCAGGTGGCGCGCCTGCGCCTGGCGCTCGAGCGCCGCGACACCGTCGAGGCCGCCGCGGGCGCGCTGCGCGCGCTGAACGTCGAGATCTGTCCGCTGGTCGAGAAGAACCTGGGCGCGAGCGACCCGGCGACGCGCGACATCGCGATGCAGGCGCTGAGCACCGCCGGTGGCCGCTTGCCGCCGGCCTCGCCGTGCGTCGAGGCGCTGGCGGCGATCGTCCAGGACCCGTCGCGCGACGGGCGGCAGCGCGCGCTCGCGGCGCGCGCGGTGGCGTCGATCTCAGCCGACGGCGCGCGCAAGCTGCTGGCGTCGGTGCTGGCCGACCCCGCGTCCGAGGTGCGGGCTGCGGCGATCTCGCTGCTCGCGCGCCCGGCTGGTGGCCGCACCGCGCTCTATCGCTGGCTGCCGTTCCTGCACGATCCGGAGGTCGAGGTGCGCGCGGCCGCGGCGGCGGCCCTGGTGCGCTGCTGCGGCGACAAGGCGCTGGACCAGCTGGTGCTGGTCTGGAAGGAGCCTTACCCCCAGGTGGCCGTCGCCGTCGCCAACGAGCTCGGCCGCATGACCTCTGGGCCATCCGAGGCGTTCTTGAACCGCCTGGCCAAGCGGCGCGACCCCGCCGTGCGTGAGGCGACGGCCGAGGCACTGCTGGCGCGGCGGGCGCAGGGCACCCACGCACCCTCATTCGGGGCTGGCAAGACCGCGCTGCCGGCCGGAGCGCCACCTCCCGAAGTCCCTCCCGCTGTGCGGGCGGTCACGGGCCTGGAACGCCGCCAAGCCATCGAATGGGTGCTGAAGAACTACGACCGCATCGACCGGGCCGACCTGGTGGAGGTCTTCGGCGCCTGGTTGCATCCTTCCGCTCCGACGGCCCCGCCATCTGTTTCGGCGAGATGAACGTTTTCCGCTAAAATCGGCGCAATGCCGTTCACGATCCTCCTCGTGGAAGACGACCTGGACGTCCGGGAAGCTCTGGCGGAGACCCTGCGCGAAGAGGGTTACGCCGTCGAATGCGCCAACGATGGCGTCGAGGCTCTGACCTATCTGCGCAGCGGCGGGCAGCCCGGGTTGATCTTGCTCGATCTCATGATGCCGCGGATGAGCGGCTCCGAGTTCCGCCTCGTGCAGAAGAAGGACCCGCTCCTGTCGCAGTACCCGGTGGTGCTGCTCAGCGCCGACGGCCGCATGCGCGAAAAGGCGGCGGCGCTGGAGACCGCGGGCGCGATCCGCAAACCGATAGACCTCGACGAGTTGATCGGGGTCATCGAGCGCTTCCGCAGCGCCGCCACTGGCTCCCGGCCCATCGCCTGAGCGCGAAAAAAACGCCCAAACGCCCCGACCGTGTCGGTGAGCGGGACCCAGGTTCGTCGTTCCAAACGCGTGGACGGAGCCGGATCCCCCGGCGCAGTCCCTCGCGGGAAGGTATGGGAACCCTCCGAGGGTTCCCATCTAAAAGAAAGGACGGGAGCCATGCCCAAGATCAGCCCATTCCTCTGGTTCGACACGCAAGCCGAAGAGGCCGCCAACCTCTACGTCTCGATCTTTCCCAATTCGAAGATCCTTGCCACCGCCCGCTACGGCGACGCGGGTCCCGGCCCCAAGGGCAGTGTGATGACCGTGCAGTTCCAGCTGGACGGCCAGGAGATCATCGCGCTCAACGGCGGGCCCATCTACAAGTTCACCGAGGCGATCTCCCTCTCGGTCGACTGCAAGAGCCAGGAAGAGGTGGACCGCTACTGGACCCAGTTGACCGCCAACGGCGGGCAGGAGGGCCCTTGTGGCTGGCTCAAGGACAAGTTTGGCCTGTCCTGGCAGGTGACCCCGCCGCTCCTGGCCCAGATGCTCAGCGACACGGACCGCAAGAAAGCGGCGCGCGTCATGGAGGCGATGATGAAGATGAAGAAGATCGACATCGCTGGCCTCAAGCGGGCTTACGAGGGGTGAGTTAAAGAATCACTTGATGTTCGTGCTCAGTACATCCTGCGCATGAACCAGCGCAGGATGCGCAGCACGCGCGACTGATAGGGGAACGTCAGCTGCCGGCTCACGAATGGTGAGAGCACGCCGAGCACCGCGCGGTCCTCGACCACGGTCTCGATGCGGCAGAACTGGCGCAGCCCTTCGGGGCCGTGGCGGAAGCCCATGCCGCTCGCCTTGACGCCGCCGAGCGGCGCCTCGACGCAGAAGTAGTTCACCAGCACGTCGTTGACGCAGACGCTGCCCGACTCCAGCCGGCGGGCGATGGCCCGCGCCCGCGCCTGGTCGCCGGACCAGACGCTGCCCGACAGGCCCATGGTCGAATCGTTGGCCAGGCGCAGCGCGGTCTCGGCGTCGGGCACCCGCATGATCGGCAGCACCGGGCCGAAGGTCTCCTCGCGCATGACCGCCATCTCGGGCGTGGCGTCGGCGATCAGCGTGGGCGCGAAAAATCGACCGGGCAGGTCGGTGCGCGAAGAGCCGCCCGCGATCACGCGCCCGCCCTTGGCGACGGCGTCGGCGATCTGCGCGCGGGCGTTTTCGACCTGCGGAGCGAACGTCATCGCGCCGACGTCGAAGTCGACGTCGCTGCGATCGCCGTGCGGCGCCGGGGCTGGCCCCTGGCGCAGCTTGGCCACCTCGGCCGCGCACAGCTCGACGAAGCGCGCGGCGACCGGCTCCTCGACGAAGACCCGCTCGGTGCGGATGCAGACCTGGCCGCTGTGCGCGAACCCGCTCCACACCGCGGCGTGCGCCGCGCGCGGCAGGTCGGCGTCGGCCAGCACCAGCATCGGCGATTTGCCGCCGAGCTCGAGCACGACCGGGATCAGCCGCTCGCCCGCGTCGCGCGCGATCTGGCGTCCCACCTTCTGGCTGCCGGTGAAGAAGATCATGTCGACCTGCTGGCACAGCTCCGACCCCACGTCGCCCTTGCCGGTCACTACCTGGAAGACGTCTTCGGGCAAACCGAGCTCGCGCCACAGCGCTTGCACGCGCAACGACGTCAGCGGCGTCCACTCCGACGGCTTGAGCACGACCGCGTTGCCGCACACGAGCGGCGCGACGCAGTCGGCGAAGTTGTTGAGCAGCGGCCAGTTCCAGGGGCCGATCACGCCGACGACGCCGCGCGGGTGATAGATGACACGTGCCCGCTTGTTCGCGAACACCAGCGGGTGGCGCACGTCGTCGCGCAGCGCGCGGCGGCCGGCGCGGCCGGTGTAGTAGCGCGTGAGCTCGCAGGTATAGAACAGCTCCATCGCCTCGGCCTCGTAGTGCGGCTTGCCGCTCTCGGCGACCAGCGAGTCGAGCAGCTCGGCGTCCGAGAGCATGCGATGGGTCAAGCGGCGCAGCGCGCGTCCCCGGTCTGCGAACGACAGCGCGGCCCAGGCCGGCTGCGCCGCCCGCGCGCGCGCGATCGCCGCGGCGACGTCGGCGGGCGTGGCCGTCGCGACCTCGGTGATCGTGGCGCCGGTCCCCGGGTTCTGGACCATCAGGGGGGATGCGGGTGGCATGGTGGCGGTTCTACACGAATTCGGTCCCGGCCGTGAGCCAGGCGCCCTCGCGTGCCCCACGTGACCCGCGGCACTCACGCGAGCGCATTGTTCGCCGTTCTGCGTCCCGGACTTTTGCGGTGGACCGTCCTACCGCCCGTCGTACACTGGGGAAAAATGAGGTTGGCGGCTGCCCTGACGATCGTGGTGCTGGCATTTTCGGGCGGCGGCTGTGGGCGGTCCGACCTGTTCTCGGCGCGCGGGCGAGCCGCGGGCGTGGGCGGCAGCGGTGGCGGCAACATCGGCCCCGACGGAGGGAGCGGCGGGCGCGACGGCGGCACCGACGGACCGCCGACGTGTCAGGCCAAAGTGGAGATCTGCAACAACGGTGTCGACGACAATTGCAACAACAAGACCGACTGCCAGGATCCGAGCTGCTTCGGTGACCCCTCCTGCACCAAGCCCGGCGTCGAGGTCTGCAACAACGGCCTCGACGACGACTTCGACGGGCTCGTCGACTGCGCCGATCCCGACTGTGCGGGCAGCCCGTCGTGCCGCCCCGTGATGGGCACCGAGATCTGCGACAACGGCCGCGACGACAACGGAGACGGTCTGGTCGACTGCGCCGATCCGCAGTGCACCAAGTTCGCGGGCTGCCTCGCGGTGAGGTGCCAGGTCGACGTGCAGTTCGGCACGATCGCGCCGCAGAACGCGACGGTCACGCAGACCATGAACACCCGCGGCGCGCCCAACGCGTACGCCACGTGTGCGCCGACCGGCGGCCACGGGCGCGTCGGCGAGTTCACGCTGACTCAGACCACCGACGTGCGGCTCGACTTCACGCAAGCGACCGGGACGGCTCACGTGGTCGCGCTGTTCCAGGCGGGGGCGAACCAGGCCTGCGATCAGAACCTGGTCGACTGCCAGCAGGTCGGGCAGACGTCGCAGGTGACCCATACCTACGCGGGGCTCGCGGCCGGCGTCTACCGGATCATCGTCGAGTCGTACCCCGGCGACGAGGGCTCGACCCAGGTGACGCTGTCGACGGGCAACACGCGCCACGGGGTCGAGATCTGCAACAACGGCATCGACGACGACATGAACGGCCTCACCGATTGTGCGGACAGCGCGTGCATCAGCTCGCCGCTGTGCGTGGGCAGCGAGTGCGTGCCCGACAACAACGTCGGCGCGCTGGTCGCGGGCGCGCCCGCGAAGATGGTCACGGTCAACACCGCGATGTCGACCAGCCGCTATCAGGTCACCTGCGCGGGCGCGAGCATGGGCGCCGACCGCGCGGTGCTGTTCACCATCCCCGTGGCGTCGACGGTCGACGTCGTGTTCAACCAGGGCGGCGACCATGTCTTCGGGCTGTTCCCGCTGCCGCCGGCGGGATTGGCGTGCGACGCCAACGAGAAAGATTGCTTCAACCCTGGCCTACCCGCGGGCGAGTTCGCGATCACGTCGCTGCCGGCGGGCCAGTACCTGATGATCGTCAAGGCCACCAGCCCGCAGCAGACCGGCCTGGTGACGATGCGGCTCTCGGTGCCGATCAACGGCCGCGGCAGCGTCGAGATCTGCAACAACGGCGTCGACGACGACGGTGATGGGCTGATCGATTGCCTCGACCCGGATTGCTTCGGCATCGGCAACTGCACGGCGTCGGCGTGCACGCCCGACATGAACGCGGGGTCGTTCAACGCCGGGCCGAACCCGGCGACGCCGGGCACGGTCCAGACGCTGACCATCGACACCACCACGGGCAAGAACCTGTATCAGACCGACTGCGCGCGCGGCGACGGCAAGGAGAAAGTCGTGCGCCTGGTCCTGAACCAGCCGATGTCGCTGGGCATCGACTGCTCGGAGACCGGGTCGCACGTGTTCGAGCTGGCGCGGCAGCTGCAGCCGCTGGACGCGTGCAACGCCAACAGCGAGAACTGCGCCGATCCCGAGGTGCTGCCGTTCGGTTGCTCGTTCGCGATCCCGAACCTGCAGCCGGGGACGTACAACCTGATCGTGCAGGCGTTCCAGCCCGGCAACGAGGGGACGGTGCAGCTGACGCTGAGCGGCCTCGGCGACCCGATCCGCGAGATCTGCGACAACGGCATCGACGACGACGGCGACGGCGCCATCGATTGCGCCGATCTCAAGTGCGTGACCGATCCCAGCTGCGCCAAGTTCGCGTGCCGAGCCGACCAGACGGTGGGCCTGCTGCCGCTCAACGGGACGCCTTCGTCGGTGGTGGTGCAGACGTCGACGGGGGGCGACGATCAGGCGACGGCGATGTGCACGAGCGCGCCGGGCGGACAGGACGCGGTGGTCAATTTCCAGCTGCCGGCGCTGTCCGATCTGACGATCCAGTGGGCGCAGGTCGGCAACCATGCGCTGGCGATCTACGCCGACGCCGGCATGTTGCTGGCGTGCGAGGCGTCGACGAACTGGGCCTGCTTCAAGACCGGGGGCGTCGCGACCGGCACGCAGGTGTTTCCGCGCCTGCCCATGGGCCGCTATCACCTGGTCGTCGACGCCGACAAGCCCGGCAGCGAGGGCGGGGTGGTGCTTCAGCTGTCGGCGCTGCCGAGCCCGTAGGCGGCTCCGTCGAGGGCCGCGCGAGGTGGCTCACGATCACGATCACGGCCACGTGGTCGTTCACGTTGACGTGCACGTCGACGGCCACGTGATCGTTGACGTGCACCCGCACGTGAACGCACCCTTGGACGTGGCCGTAACCTGGCTGTCCTCGACACCCTGGCGTCGCGGCACGCCTGCGGGTTATCTAACCCCTGATGGTTGACCCAACTGACTCTGAAATTCCGGAGGCGCCGCGGTTCGATCTCGCGGGGCGGGTTGCGCTGGTCACCGGCGCGGCGCGCGGGATCGGGCGCGGCTGCGCCATCGCGCTCGCGCAGGCGGGCGCCGACGTGGCGCTCGGGTTTCGCGACGCCGGCTCGGCCGATGCGCGCGCGCTGGTGGCGGCGATCGAGAGACTGGGCCAGCGCGCGGTGCCGCTGCAGATGGACGTCACCCGGCGCGACCAGATCGCGAGCGCCACCGAGACCGCGCTGCGCGCGCTGGGCCGCATCGACGTGCTGGTCAACAACGCCGGCATCGGTCCGCCCAACGCCGCCGAGTCGGTGACCGAGGCCGACTTCGATCGCACGGTCGACGTCAACTTGAAGGGCACGTTCTTCGTGAGCCAGGCGATCGGCGCCGCGATGATCCGCGACCGGCGCGGTGGACGGATCATCAACCTCAGCTCGCAGGCCGGGTTCATCGCGCTGCCGACGGAATCGGTCTACTGCATGACCAAGGCCGCGATCGCGCATCTGACGAAATGCCTCGCGGTCGAGTGGGCGCCTCACGGCATCAACGTCAACGCGGTTGCGCCGACGTTCATCCGAACGCCTGGCACCGTGAAGTGGCTGGCCGACGACGGGTTCCGCGCCCAGTTGCTCTCGCGCATCCCGCTGGGCCGCGTCGGCGATCCCGTCGACGTCGCCGCCGCTGTCGTGTTCCTGGCGTCACCGGCTTCGGCGATGGTGACCGGCGCGACGCTGATGATCGACGGCGGCTGGACCGCGCGCTGATCGCCCGCGCGCGCTACGGCAAGAGAGCGGGTTCGCGCACGAGGTCGTCCGGCCCCAGCGTCACCCGGTAGGTGTCGCCGTTGCCCATCGGCGGCGGGCGCCAGCCGGTCGCCGCCGCGAGCAGCGCGCGGATCGATCCGCCGTGGCTGACCACCAGCACCGCGCCGCGGGTGTCGCCGGCGTGGGCGCCGGCACGCGCGACGGCCGCACGCATGCGCGCCGCGACCTCGGCGTCGGGCTCGGCGCGGGTCGGCGTGTGACGATGGTCGGCGACGTAGCGCGCCCACTCTTCGGGGTGCTGCGCCTCGCAGTCGGCGCGTGTCAGCCCTTCGAACACGCCGTAGCCGCGCTCGCGCAGCCCCGGGTCGACCCGCACGCCTTCGACGCCGAGGCTGCGCGCGATGATCTCCGCGGTCTCGCGTGCGCGAGAGAGGTCGCTCGCGACGACGCGCACGATTCCGTGCGCCGCCAGCCGCACCGCCAGCGCCGCCGCCTGCGCCCGCCCGCTGTCGTTGAGCTCGACGTCGGTCTGTCCCTGCCAGCGCTGCTCGAGGTTCCAGGCGGTCTCGCCGTGGCGCGCGAGGAACAGCACACGCGGCCCGGGAACGACGATCGGGGAGGTGGGGGACAAGGCTCGAGGACATTAGTTCAACGCTCGCGAAATGGCCGCAACGATCGCCCTTTGAGGGTTCTCATGAACACGCGGCCACGCATCGCGATATAAACGGCCGGTGGACTTCGAGCCCGACGAGGAGCAGCGGCTGATCGCCGAGACCGCGCGCGCGTTCGCCGAGCGGGAGCTGGCGCCGCGCGCGGGCGAGCGCGACCGCACCAGCGAGTTCCCGGAGCGCGAGATGCGGGCGCTCGGCCAGCTGGGCCTGCTCGGCGTGACGGTGCCGGCCACCTACGGCGGCGCCGAGGCCGGGCCGATCGCGCTCGCGTTCGCGTTGCGCGAGATCGCACGCGGCGACGCCGCGGTCGGGGTCACGATGTCGGTCACCAACATGGTCGCCGAGACCCTGGCCCGCTTCGGGACCGAGGCCGCGCGCCAGCGCTACTTGCCGCGTCTTTGCTCGGGCGAGGCGGTCGCGGGCGCCTTCGCGCTCTCCGAGGCGCAGGCGGGCAGTGACCCGGCGGCGATGACCACCACCGTCGAACGTGACGCCGGGGGCGGTTACCGGATTCGCGGCAACAAGCTCTGGACGACATCGGGCGACCGCGCCGGCGTGCTGCTGGTGGCGGCGCGCAACGGCGCCTCGCTCGGCCGCGCCGGCTATTCGACGTTTGCCGTCGCGCAGGGGACCCCAGGTCTCACCCCTGGCCGGCACGAGGACAAGGCGGGCCTGCGCGGATCCTCGACGGTCGCGCTCACGTTCGACGACGTGGTCGTGCCCGCCGACGCACTGGTCGGCAACGAGGGCGACGGGCTCAAGGTCGCGCTGTCGGCGCTGGGCGGCGGCCGCATCGGGATTGCCGCGCAAGCGCTGGGCATCGCGCGCGCGGCGTTCGACGTGGCCTGCGCGTACGTGCGCGAGCGCCGGCAGTTCAACCGCCCGCTCGGCGACTTCCAGGCCGTACGCTTCGCCCTCGCCGACGCGGCGGTCGGGCTCGACGCCGGCTGGCTGCTGACGCTAGCCGCCGCCTGGCGCAAGCAGCACGGCCAGCCCTTCACCCGCCAGGCCGCCGAGGCCAAGCTCTTCGCCACCGAGCGCGCCAACGAGATCTGCGACCGCGCCGTCCAGGTGCTGGGCGGCTACGGCTACACCCGCGATTTCCCCGTCGAGCGCCACTTCCGCGACGTCCGCGTCACCACCATCTACGAGGGCACGAGCCAGATCCAGCGCCTGGTCATCGCGAGAGAGTGGCTGCGCGAGGCGCGGGCGGGCTCGACGGCCATCTGATGATAAGATTGCCCGACGTGTCCGAACCGAAGCGCAAGATCCGGATCGTAGTCGCCAAGCCTGGGCTCGACGGGCACGACCGCGGCGCGAAGGTGGTGGCGCGGGCGCTGGCGGACGCGGGTTACGAAGTGATCTATACCGGCCTGCACCAGACGCCCGAGATGATCGCGGCGGCGGCGCTGCAGGAGTCGGCCGACGCGGTCGGGCTGTCGATCATGTCGGGTGCGCACATGACGCATTTCCCGGCGGTGATCGAGGCGCTGCGCGCGCGCGGCGCGGGGCACGTGGTGGTGTTTGGCGGCGGGATCGTTCCCGACGAGGACGTGGTGGCGCTGAAGCTGCAAGGGGTGGCGGCGATCTTCAAGCCGGGGGCGTCGACGCAGGAGATCGTGGACTGGATCGAGCGCGAGCTGCGCCCGCGCGTGGAAGGAGCCGCTGCGTGACGAGAGATTCCCTGCGAACATTTGGCGCCTCACCCGCACTGCGGTTTGGGCTGGCGCTGGCGCTGATGGGCTTCGGGCTGCGCGAGGCGCGGGCCCACGCGACCGAGCAGACCGAGGAGCAACGCATCGCCGAGGTGCTGCAGGCGACGCTGGTCGCGCACGGCAGCGAGGTGCACCGCTGCTTCGAGAAGGCGCTGGCCGACAAGCTCGACGTCGCGGGCAAGATCGAGCTCTCCGTCGACGTCGGCGAGGACGGGCACGTCACCAAGGCCGAGTCAGCGCTCGACGAGGTGAAGTCGCCGGTGCTGCTGGCCTGCCTGGAAGAGAGCGCGCAGCTGTGGACCATGGCGGGCATCGACGCAGGCAGCACGGTGATCGTGCCGCTGACCTTCGAGGGGCAGATGGCGCAGTTCTCGCTGAAGGCCGCCGACGCGCCCGACCACGGGCCGCCCGCGCCCAAGCACAAGCGCAAGGGGCTGCAGACCGGCGTCGCACCCTATTCGGTGAAGCTGCTGGTCGACGAGGCGACGATGCACGCCGAGCACGCGTCGCTGTCGCTGCTCACGGTGTCGCCGGCGAACCGCATCGCCATGCACAAGCACCCGGGCGCGGAGGTTCTGTACGTGCTCAAGGGCCACGCGCGCGTGATCGGGCCGCAGGGCCGCACGCCAGAGAAGATCGACGAGGGTGAGGCGATCTTCATCCCCGGCGACTTCCCTCACGCCATCGAGAACATGGGCCGCTCGGCGCCGGCGATCATGCTGGAGATCTTCGCGCCGCTCGGCCCCGAGAAGGTGTACCGCGACCCCAAGGACGAGGCCGGCCGCGCCGCCTTCGAGGTGATCCGCGACCCGCGCCAGGCGACCGCGCCCGAGGGCGCGAAGTTCGTGCTGGCCAGCGCCGCCGGAAAGTCCGAGGCGATCGCGGGCGCGAGCGGCAAGGTGCGGGTGCGCCCGTTCTTCACCGAGGACTCGACGGGCGGCAAGGATCTGTACGTCGGGCTGCTCGAGGTCGAAGGAGGCGGCGAGGTCCCACGCCACACCCACGACGCCAGCGAGGAGATCCTCTACGTCATCTCGGGCGGCGGCGAGCTCACCGTCGGCAGCGACAAGATCAAGTTTGGCCGCGAACAGGCGATACACATTCCAGCCGCAGAGCCGCACGCGATCAAGTTCCACGGCGAAGAGAAGGGCATGATCCTGCAGGCGTTCGCGCCGGCGGGACCGGAAAAAGAGCGGTTCAAGCCGGCGGGCAAGGCCAGGTCCAAATGAAAACGTGTGGGCGTAGGCGGGTCCCCCGCCGGAGCCCATCGCGGGAGGGTCTGGGAACCCTCCCAGGGGTCGCATCATGAATTTCGATCTGTCCGAAGACCAGCTGATCCTGCGAAAGTCGGTGCGCGAGCTCTGCGAGCGGCTGATCATTCCCAACGCCGCGAAGTGGGATCGCGAGGAGCGCTTTCCCCACGAGGTGATCGCGCCGATGGCGGAGATGGGCCTGTTTGGCATGCAGATCCCCGAGGAGTACGGCGGGGCGGGGATGAAGTTCCTCGACTACGTCATCGCGCTGGAAGAGGTCGCGCACGCCGACGCGTCGATCGGGCTCACGATGGCCTCGCACAACTCGCTGTGCACGGGGCACCTCTTTCTCGCGGGCAGCGAAGAGCAGCGCCGCAAGTACATCCCGCGCCTCGCCAGCGGGCAGGTGCTGGGCGGCTGGGGGCTCACCGAGCCGGGCTCGGGCTCCGACGCGGGCGCGGCGCGCGCGCGCGCGGTGCGCGACGGCGACGGCTGGCTGCTGAACGGCACCAAGACCTTCATCACTCAGGGCTCGGTCGGCGGAATCTACGTGGTGCTCGCCTCGACGGCGCCAGAGCTGCGCGCCAAGGGGTTGACCGCGTTCATCGTCGAGCGCGGCGCGCCCGGCTTCCGCACCGGCAAGCGCATCGAGAAGATGGGCCTGCACGCGTCGGACACGACCGAGCTGGTGCTCGAGGACGTGCGTGTGCCGGAGTCGCAGCGCCTCGGCGAGCTGAACCAGGGCTTCTTCGACACGCTCAAGATCCTCGACAAGGGACGCATCGGCATCGGCGCCTGGTCGGTCGGCATCGGCCGCGCCGCGATGGAGGCGGCGCTCCGCTACGCCAAGGAGCGCGTGCAGTTCGGCAAGCCCATCGCCGAGTTTCAGGCGATCCAGTTCATGCTCGCCGACATGGCGACCGAGCTCGACGCCGCACGCCTCCTGGTGTGGCGCGCGGCGCTGCTTCAAGATCAGCACCAACGCACGACGCGCGAGTCGTCCGTGGCGAAGTACTTCGCCGCGCGCGCCGTCATGCGCGCGTGCAACGCCGCGATCCAGATCCACGGCGGATACGGCTATACGCGTGAGTTCGACGTCGAGCGCTATCTGCGCGACGCCAAGCTCGCCGAGATCGGCGAGGGGACCAACGAGGTGCAGAAGATGGTCATCGCGCGCGAGATCCTGAAGGAGGCGGCGGGCGCCTGACGGTGGCATCGCCTGAACGCGGACCCGAGGGCGGACCCGGCTCGGCGCGCGGTCAGCAAGTATTGGCCGGCGATCGGGGCGCGGTCGCGCGGCTGATGCGCGATCTCGACGACGGGATCGCGGGCGCGACCGGGGATCTCGCCTGGCTCTACCCGCGCACCGGGCGGGCGTTCGTCGTCGGCGTCACCGGCATGCCCGGCGTGGGCAAGTCGACGCTGGTGGCGTCGCTCATCGGCCGCTACCGCGGCGCGGGCGCGCAGGTCGGCGTGGTCGCCGTCGACCCGTCGAGTCCGTTCTCGGGCGGCGCGCTGCTGGGCGATCGCGTGCGCATGCAGCAGCACGCCACCGACGCCGGCGTCTTCATCCGGTCGCTGGCGACGCGCGGCCAGCTCGGCGGCCTTTCGCGCTCGACGGTGGACGTCGTGAGCGTGCTCGACGCCGCCGGCTTCGACCGCATCATCGTCGAGACCGTCGGCGTGGGTCAGGCCGAGGTCGACGTCATGACCGCCGCCGACGTCGTCGTTGTGGTCACGGCGCCCGGGCTCGGCGACGAGGTGCAGGCGCTGAAGGCCGGAATCCTCGAGATCGCCGACGTGCTGGTCGTCAACAAGGCCGACCGGGAAGGCGCCGACCGCGCCGCCAAGGACCTGACGACGATGCTCGATCTCGCGCAGCGCGGTCACCGCGGGGCGCGCGCCGCCGGCGGCGTGCCGGTTCTGAAGACCATCGCTTCGACCGGGGCCGGGATCGACCCGCTGGTGCAGTCGATCGACGCGGCCCGCTCGGCGGCGCCCGAGGCGCGCGGCGAGCGGCGGCGTCGCCAGGCCGAGGCGCAGGTCCTGGCGATCGCCGGCGAGCTCGGGCGCCTGGCGCTGCGCCGCGAGCTCGACGAGGCGGTGCGACTGGTCGACGACGTCGCGGCGCGCCGGCGTGATCCTTACGGCGCGGCGGCGGAGCTCATCGCGGCGCTCGCCCGTCGGTGATAGGATCGCGACATGCGTCGCACGATGAGCGTGTTCACGAATCGGCAGGATCGGGTGCTCGGCCGGGCATGCCTCATCGCCGTCTGGGCGTTCGCCCTCGGCCTCGCGGGGTGCAACGCGATCTCCAACCTCGGCACGATCACGTTCGATCTGCCGCCGCAGAGCTTCAGCTTCGACACGGGGAGCTCGACGTGGAAGGCGCCGCCCGCGACGTTTCCCAGCGTGACTTGCGGTCCCGGCAAGACCGTCGCCGACTGCTGTCAGGCGCCGGCAGACTGCACGGCGACGCCGCTCGCGTGCGAGGGCGGGGTGTGCGTCCTGGAATTTCCGATCAACGCCAGCCAGACGATCGATCTGAAGATGCAGGTGCCGTCGCTGTCGAGCCTGAGCGGCCAGACACTGGCGACGATCAGCATCTCCCAGGTGACCTACACCATCGACAGCAAGATGAACGTCGACCTGCCACCGGTCGACGTGTTCATCGGGCCCGCGAGCGCGATGTCGTCGACCGATCCCGGGACGCAAAAATTCGGCAGCATCCCATCGTCGCCGGCCAACATGAAGACCACCGGGAACATGACGCTCGACCAGAACGGCGGCGCCGTGTTCTCACAGTACGCGAGCGCCTTCAGCACGCCGTTCAACTTCATCGCGCACGCGACCATGATCGTCGCGCCGGGGACGCCTGTTCCCAGCGGGCAAGTGAACGTCACGGTGACCGGCAAGGTCTCGGCCAAGCCGAATCTCTAGTTGGCGCTCGACGTCCTGGATGTCTTGATCGCCGGCGCCGGCCCCGCGGGCGTGGCCACGGCGCTGGCGCTGGTGCAGCGCGTGCCCGCGCTGGCGGGGCGCGTGCTTTGCCTCGACCGCGCGCGCTTTCCGCGCGCCAAGCCGTGCGGCGGCGGACTGACCGGCCACGCGCACCAGGCGCTGCGCGACCTGGGGCTGGCGGTGCGCGTCCCCAGCGTCGCTTGCCGTAGCGGGCGCCTGGTCTACGGCGGTGCCCGCGCCGAGGTCGTGCTGGAGCGTCCGGTCGACATCGTGCGGCGCGAGGACTTCGACGCCGACCTGGTGACGCAGGCGCGCGCGCGCGGCGTCGACATCGTCGAAGGGGAGGGCGTCGAGGCGTTCACCGTCGACGGCGCCGCGCGCACGGTGAGCGTCATGACGTCGCGTGGCCGGAGGTTGCGCGCCCGCGTCCTGGTCGGCGCCGACGGCGCGGGCAGCCGGGTGCGAAAGGCGCTGGCGGCGTCGGGCGCCGAGGCGGGCGGCACCGTCGTGCCGTTGCGATTGTTCCGTGCCGAGATCGCCGCGCCGCCGGCGTTGGAGCTGGGCACGCAGATGATCTACGACTTCTCGCCGATGGATCGCGGGCTGCGCGGCTATGTCTGGCTGTTTCCGGTTGCCGGCAACCGGGTCAACGTGGGCGTCATGCACTATCCGTCGCGCCACCTGCCCGGCGCCGAGATCGAACGGCTGCTGCGCCGCACGCTGGCGGCGCACGGCGTGGAGCTGGCGTCGCCCGCGCGGGGTTGGCCCGCGTGGCGCTACGATCCGCACGCGCGCATCGCCGGCCCACACCTGGTCTGCGTCGGCGACGCCGCCGGGATCGATGCGCTGACCGGCGAGGGGATCGCGGTCGGCCTCGAGCAGGGAATGGTGGCCGCCGATGCCATCGCCCACGCGCTCGCGAGCGGAGACTTCCGCTTTGCCGGCTACGCGGCCGCCGTGCGCGCCGCGACCGTCGGACGCGAGCTGGCGCTCGATCGCTGGGCGGCGGCCCTGCTTTATCCGCCGAGCGGTTTCGCCGCCGCGCTGTCGATGGTGATGTTCGATCCGGCGGTACGCGCGCTCTACGCGGCGCGCGTGTCGGGATCAGCCGTGCTCGCCGACGCGAAGCCCGCTTTGCTTCGCGCACTCGCGCGCCATGCAGTGGCAGTGCGCGGGCGCGTGCGCCGGCTGGCCGCCGCGCGCGCAGAAGCGTAGTCACCGAGCAGAGAGGGAAACCGCCAAGGCGAGAAGGACGCCATGGTGCGGATTCTCAAGCTCCGGACCTGGCGTCTGCGGCGTCTTGGCGGTCATCTGACCGCATTGGATTTTACGCGTTCGCGCGTTGAATCGAGGCCGGGACCGGCGTCGTGGTCCTGGTGGCCGAGGCGGGCGCGCTCGACGTCGCCGCGGTCGGGGTGCCGCCGCTCGTGGGTGCCGCCGGTGCGACATCAGTCGAAGACGGCGCTCCAGCGTCCGTTCCCGACTTCGCCGGCCCGTGCGCCGTGTTTGCGTTCGCAGCCGCAGCCGCGCGCACCGCGGCGGCGTTGACGCGCTCCTTCAACTCCTTGCCGACCTTGAAGAACGGCAGCCGCTTCGGCTTCACGCTCACCGAGGAACCCGTGCGCGGATTGCGCCCCTCGTATGCGCGATAGTTGCGGATCTCGAAGCTGCCGAAGCCGCGGATCTCGATGCGCTCGCCGCGCCTGAGCGACGCCTCCATGCAATCGAAGATCGCGTTGATGAGGAGCTCCGCCCGACCCTTGGGCATCTTTTCTGCCTCGCACAAGTGGTCGATGAGATCTGACTTCGTCATCGCGGCTTTGTCCCCCCCCAAAAATTGGCTCGAAAAAGGATGTCTCGAAACAAACTCGAACGAAATCGGTGCAGGCGCTCCGCAGTCATCAACCGTACCTCCAGAGGCCGGGGGCGCGCAACAAGTTTAGCCGGCACGATGCTCGCCGAAGACATTTCGCAGCACGTCCGCGATCTCTCCCAGCGTCGCGCGCGCCTTGGTCGCCGCCAGGATCGCGGGCAATAAATTCCCCGTGCCGCGCGCGGTGTTTTCCAGCGCCGACAGCGCGGTTCCGAGGTCGCCAAGGTCTCGCTGCTTACGAAAACCAGCGAGCCGTTCTACCTGCGCCTGCTCGATCGCCGGGTCGATGTGGTGCAGCGGCACCGCCGCGCCCGACGCCTCGTTCGGGTCATCGGCGAACTGATTCTGCCCCACGACGATGCGCCGCCTTTCCTCGATTGCGCGCTGGTGCTCGAACGCGCGCCGCTCGATCTCACGTTGCGGAAATCCCTCTTCGATCGCGGACACCATTCCGCCGCGTCGCTCGATCTCGGCGAGCAGCACGACCGCGCGCGCCTCGATCTCGCTGGTGAGCGACTCGACGGCGTAGGCGCCACCCAACGGGTCGACGACGTCGGCGACGCCGCTCTCGTGGCCGAGGATCTGCTGCGTGCGCAGCGCCAGCTGCGCCGACGCCTCGGTAGGCAGCGCCAGCGCCTCGTCGAAGCCGTTGGTGTGGATCGACTGCGCGCCGCCCAGCACGGCGGCCAGCGCCTCGATCGTCGTGCGTACGACGTTGTTCAGCGGCTGCTGCGCCGTCAGCGTCGATCCGCCGGTCTGTGCGTGAAAGCGCAGCATCAGTGACCGGGGGTCGCGGGCGCCGAAGCGCTCGCGCATGGTGCGCGCCCACAGCCGGCGCGCGGCGCGAAACTTGGCGACCTCTTCCAAGAGATTTGCGTGGGCATTGAAGAAGAACGAGATGCGCGGCGCGAAGTCGTCGACGTCGAGACCGCGCGCCCGCGCCGCCTCGACGTAGGAGATCCCGTCGGCCAGCGTGAACGCGACCTCTTGCACCGCATCGCTGCCGGCCTCGCGGATGTGATAGCCGCTGACGCTGATCGTATTCCAGCGCGGCACCTCGTCGCGGCAGAACGCGAAGCAATCGGCGACCAGGCGCATCGACGGCGCCGGCGGATAGATATACGTACCGCGCGCGATATATTCCTTGAGGATGTCGTTCTGAATCGTTCCCCGCAGCGCGCGCCGCGGAAGTCCGCGCTGGTCGGCGACGGCAATGTAGAGACAGAGCAGCGTCGCCGCCGTGGCGTTGATGGTCATCGACGTCGACACGCGGTCGAGCGGCAAGCCGTCGAGCAAGACCTGCATGTCGTCGATGCTCGCGATCGCGACGCCGGCGCGTCCGACCTCGCCGCGCGCCAGCGCGTGATCCGAGTCGCGGCCCATCTGCGTCGGCAGATCGAACGCGACCGACAGACCGGTCTGCCCCGACGCCAGCAGGAAACGATAGCGCTGGTTGCTCTCGGCGGCGGAGCCGAAGCCGGCGTACTGGCGCATGGTCCACAGGCGCTCGCGATACATCTGCGCGTGAATGCCGCGCGTGTACGGGAACGCGCCCGGCGCGCCGAGATCCCGCGCGGAATCAAACGGCGGGTTGCGCGCCGCCAGCGTCGCGGCGTCGAAGAGCGGCGGCAGTGGGATCCCGGCCGTCGTCTCGGCGGTGCTCTCGCGCGGCGCGGGCCGCGCGGACTCCGCGGGCGCCGTCGGCGTCGGCGGATCGCCTGGTTGCTTCATACCGGCGCTATGCGGATCTCGGGCACGTCGCCCTCCACCAGCAGCGTCGGCTCGGTCTGAGCCTGGATGTCGGTGACCGACACACCGGGCGCGCGCTCGCGCAGCCGGAGCCCGCGCGGTGTCACCTCCATCACCGCGAGGTCGGTGAGCACCAGATGCACGGCGCCGACCGCGGTGAGCGGCAGCGTGCAGCGCTTGAGCACTTTTCTTTCGCCTTTGGCGACGTGCTCCATCATGACGATCACGCGCCTGGCCGCCGCGACGAGATCCATCGCGCCACCCATGCCCTTGACCATCTTGCCGGGGATCATCCAGTTGGCGAGATCGCCGTTCTCCGCGACCTGCATGGCGCCGAGGATCGCGCAGTCGATGTGGCCGCCCCGGATCATCGCGAACGATTCGGCCGAGGAGAAATAGGCGCTGCCCGGCAGCTCCGTGATCGTCTGCTTGCCGGCGTTGATGAGATCGGGATCCTCGTCGCCCTCGTAGGGGAACGGGCCGATGCCGAGCATGCCGTTCTCCGACTGCAGCACGATGTGCGTCCCGGCGGGCACGAAGTTCGCCACCAGCGTCGGCATGCCGATCCCCAGGTTCACGTACATGCCGTCGCGCAGCTCGCGCGCCGCGCGTTGAGCAATCTGATCGCGGGTGAGCGGGGGCATGGTCAGGCGCTCCTCTTGCGGACGGTCCGCTGCTCGATCGGTTTTTCGTAACGCGCGCCGGCGACGATGCGCTGAACGTAGATACCGGGGGTGTGAATGCCGTCGGGCTCGAGCTGGCCGGGCTCGACCAGGATCTCGACCTCGGCGATGGTGACGGCGCCCGCGGTGGCCATCATGGGGTTGAAGTTGCGCGTGGTCTTTCGATAGACCAGGTTGCCGAAGCGATCCCCCTTCCACGCTTTCACGATCGACACGTCGGCGCGCAGCGCGCGCTCGAGCACGTACATCCGCCCGTCGAAGGCGCGCGTCTCTTTGCCCTCGGCGACCTTGGTGCCGTAGCCGGTCGCCGTGTAGAACGCCGGGATGCCGGCGCCGCCCGCGCGGATGCGCTCGGCCAGCGTCCCCTGAGGCGTCAGCTCGACGTCGAGCTTGCCGTCGAGGTAGATCCGCTCGAAGGTCTTGTTCTCACCCACGTAGCTCGCGATGATCTTCTTCACCTGGCCGTTGCCCAGCAGCAGGCCGAGGCCCTTGCCGTCGATTCCGCAGTTGTTGGAGATGACGGTCAGATTGCGAGTACCGCGGCGGTGGATGGCCTGGATCAGGTTCTCGGGGATACCGCACAGGCCGAAGCCGCCGGCCATCAGCGTGGCGCCGTCGGTGAGATCGGCCACGGCCTCGTCGGCGGAGGCGACAGTCTTGTCCATGACGCGGTATCTTAACGCCGAAATGTGGTCAGGGCCCGCTCGCTCCATGCGAAGTGGCGAACGGCCGTGGCGATGAGATACTCGCTGGACCGCGCGTGGCCATCGTGACTTTCACTACCGACTTCGGCTTTTCCGACGGCTATGTTGGAGCCATGAAGGGGGTGGTGTTGTCGCTGGCACCGGACGCGCGTCTCATCGATATTACCCACGGGATTGCTCCGCAGGACGTCGCTGGTGGCGCGATCGCCCTGGCGCAGGCGGCGCCGCTGTTTCCGCGCGGCACGATTCACGTTGCCGTCGTGGACCCCGGAGTCGGCGGCGCGCGCGCCGACGTGGTGGTCGCGGCCGCGGGCGCGATCTTCATTGGCCCCGACAATGGCGTGCTCTCACTGGCGGCCGCCGAGCCGCGGCAGGTGTATCGCATCGACGCGGGCGCGTTCCGGCGCGAGCCGGTGAGCCCGACCTTTCACGGCCGCGACGTCTTCGCGCCGGCGGCCGGTCGCTTGGCGGCGGGCGCAGCGCCCGCCGACGCGGGGCCGCTCCTGCCTTCGCTGGTCGAGCTCGATCCGCCGCTCGTCCGCCGCGTCGGCGATCGCGTCGAGGGCCGCGTGACCCACGTCGATGGCTTCGGAAATTTGCTGACGTCCCTGGGAGCCGACGTGGTCGCGCCCGAGGCGCAGATCGAGATCACGGGGCGCGAGGGGACGTTCCGCCCCGCGCTCGGCAAGACGTTCGCCGACGTGGCGCCGGGCGAGCTGGTCGCGTACATCGGTAGCTCCGGCCTGCTGGAGATCGGGCTGCGCGATGGTTCCGCAGCGGCGGCAACCGGCGCTGGTCGGGGGAGTCCGGTTCGATTGAGGAGTGGCCCATGAGAGTGCGGGAGAGAAACGGAGCCGCGGCGTCGGCGCGAGGGCTGCTGTCGGCGGGCGCAGGCCTCCTGCTCGCGCTGGCGATGGGCGGCTGCACCGTGGGCAGCGGTAGCGGCGCCGCCAGCGGCGATATCTTCTTCCTCGGCTGCTACCCGGACGGCACGCCCTTCGGCACGCCGGACCAGCTCGCGTTCTTCGACTTGCAGCCGACTTTCTTCGCGGGCGAGCCGGTCGAGGAGCCCGGCGACGTCGCGGTCGCGCAACCGACCAACATCTTGACGATCCGCGTGCAACGCAACGGCAACCGCATCGAGGTCAACGACGTCCTTTATTTCAATGTGCGGAACAGCTTCGAGGTCGCGCGCTGCGTACGCGGCCGGACCGTCAACGGCGTGCCCGACTGGGATCAGCGCATGACCACCTCGACGTTCACCGAGCAGCCCACCAACACGCCCTGGTGCGACTGGTCGGGCGTGCTCCCGGCCCTCGACGCTGGCGCGATCGATGCGGGGCCCGACGCGGGTGCCGGGCCCGTGCGCGCGATCATTCACCTGGGAACCGAGGAGATCGTGAACGCCGCGCTGTCGCTGGCCTTCACCTGTCACCAGGCCACCGTGAGCGGCACCGCGTTCGACGGCTATCTCGAGTTCGACGATTTCGGCACGGCCGGCGCGCAGGCCGACATCCCGTCCGATATGCGCGATCCAATCCCCAAGGACTTCAAGGTCAACTTCGGCGAGCGCCTGCGCGCGAGGTTCGTGCTGGTTCTCGGCGATCAAGCGATCGTCTCGGCGATCAAGATGATCCTGCCGATCCCGTCGCCGCGGATCGGCGGCAGTCTCGGCGGCGACTTCGACTTCGACCTCGACCGCGGCCGATCGGCGCAGCCGTTCCCGTGAACGAGGCGGCCGTGGAGAACTCCTCGCTCGCGGTCGTGGAGATCGACTCGCTGGCCCCGGGCGGGGACGCGGCGGGCCGACAGATCGCCGGCAATTCGAGCAGCGCGGGCGCGGACAACGAGGGGCGCGTGGTCTTCGTGCCCCTGGCGGCGCCGGGCGAGCGCGTGCGCGTGCAGCTGGTCCGCGAGAAGGAGCGCGTCGCCTGGGGCGAGCTCGTCTCCGTCGAGCGCGCGGGTCCCGATCGCGTCCCGGCGCCGTGCCCCCTGTTCGGCAGCTGCGGCGGCTGCCAGTGGCAGCACGTGACCATCGAGGCGCAGCGGCGCGCGAAGAAGACCATCGTCGAGCGCGCGCTGGGCCTGAGCGCGGATCACGGAGCGGAGTCGATCGCCGCCGGGCCACCGTTCGGCTATCGCGATCGCGCGAAGCTCGCGGTGGGGCCGGGACCGGCGCCGCGCCCGCTCGGCTTTCGCGCCCGGCGATCGCACGAGATCGTCGACGTCCCGAGCTGTCCGCTGTTCTCGCCGGCGCTGGACACCGCGCTGCCCGCCGTGCGCGCGTACGCGTCGCAGTTGCCGGCGGGCACGGAGATCGATCTGCAGGCCGGCGCCGAGGGCGTGCACGTCAACGCCGGCCAGCTCGACGGCAACGGCGCCGCGCTCGCGCGCCGCGAGGCCGATCGCCTGCTCGCCGCGGGCGTCGCGGGTCTTTCGATCGGCGGCAAGCCGTTCGCGGGGCGGCCGGATGTCGACGTCGCCGAGCGCGGCGGCGCGCCCCTGCGCGTGCCTGCCGGCGGATTTTCGCAGGTCGGCCGCGCCGGCAATCGCGTGCTGGTCGACCGCGTTCTCGAGGCCGTCGGCGCCGCGCCGGGGACGGTGCTGGAGCTCTACGCCGGCTCGGGCAATTTCACGCGCGAGCTGGTCGCGCTGGCGGCGCCCGCGCGCGTGCATGCCAGCGAGGGCGATCCGGCCGCCGTGGCGCGCGGCGCGCGCGCGGCGCCGGACGCGACCTGGAGTGCGCGGATTCCGGACATCACCGCCGACGTCGTCGTGCTCGACCCGCCGCGCGAGGGCGCCGATGCGGCCCACCTGACGGCCGCGACGCGCGCGCGGCGCCGGATCGTCTACGTTTCCTGCGATCCGCAGACACTGTCGCGCGACGCGCGCCGGATCACCGCGGCCGGATTCCGCCTGACGCGCGCACTGGCGATCGACCTCATGCCGCAGACCTTCCACGTCGAGGTGCTGGCCAGCTTCGATCGGACGCTCGATCCCTGAACCTGAACCTGAACCTGAACCTGACCCTGACACTGACCCTGACCCTGACGATGAAGAGCCGTCCACCCCGTCCCCGTGATTGAAGTCTCCGCGCTTTCGAGAAACAATAGGACGATGCGCGCTCCCAACGCCCCTCACGCTACCGGCCGCCAGGTTTCCTGCTCTCGTCGGTCGGTGCGCGGCTTCACGCTCGTCGAACTGATGATCGTCGTCGTGATCTTGGGCGTGCTCGCCGCGCTGGGAACGATCGGCTACCGCAAGTGGATCGGCCGCGCGCGCTCCGGCGAGGCGATCGCGATGCTCGCGGAGATGAGCAGCAAGGAGCAGAGCTACAAGCTCGAGTTCGCGTCGTATCTGCCGTTGCGCGCCGACAACAAGGCCGACCTGCCCAGCCCCGACGAGGTCGAGACCGCGTTTTACCCGGTGTTCGCCAACAGCTCGACGTTCGATTCGGCGCGCACGCAGACCAGCATCGCCGACTCGACGAAGTGGCCGCAGGGGTGGCAGGCGGTCGGGATCCGCCCGCGCGACGTCGGGCTCTATTGCACGTACATGACCAATGCCGGGCTCGCCGGGAACAGCACAGCGAATCTGAAGTACGGCTCGGTGCTCATCGGCGCCAACACCGCCGCGCCCTGGTTTTATAGCCTGGCGGCGTGCAACCTGTCGCCGACCACCGGCTATCCCAACGAGGTGAGCATCTTCGCCATCTCGAGCCAGTCGCCCGTGCTGCGCATCTTCAACGAAGGCAAGTAGGCGCGAAGGCCACAAGTGGTCCGGGGCAGGCCTGACGATTTTCGTCAGCGGCGCTGACGAATCGCGCGCGCTGCGGCCGACGCCAATCACGCTCTCATCTCGAAAAGCGCGCGTTCTCGGCCGCCGTTCGACGCGGAACGCATGGCACGTCCGCTGCAATCCTGGAGAGTCGTCCCGCTCAAGCCAGCGAGCGGACCGGCCGATGGCCGTCGCAGCGAAGCCAAAAACTCCAAGGAGGTTGTCGATGTTTACCCGGAAGCGTCAGTCAGGTTTCACGCTCGTCGAGCTCATGATCGTCGTCGCGATCATCGGGATCTTGGCGGCCGTTGCGATCCCCGCCTTCTCGAAGTACGTGAAGCGCTCGCGTACCGCCGAGGCCGTGGGACACCTGAACAAGATGTGGGCGGGTTCGGTCACCTACTACGAGACCGACCACTCCGATGCGAATGGCAACTCGATTGCGAAGCAGTTTCCGGGCGTCGCGCCCGACGAGCTCAGCACCGAGTGCGGCTGCCAGGACGTGGGCAAGTGCCCCGGCGGCTCGGCCAAGTGGCAGGACCCGGTTTGGGTGGGCCTGCAGTTCTCGCTTCCCGATCCGCACCTCTACATGCCGCACTACACGAGCGCGAACATCGCTTCGGCCGCCACGTTCGTCGCGTCGGCCACCGGCGATCTCGACTGCAACAAGAAGGTCTCGAGCTTCGTCCGCAACGGTACGGTCGACACCAACGGCGACGTGACCGGCAGCCGCGCGCCGATCATCACCAACGAACTCGAGTAGTCTCGGGAGCGGCGTTCATCCAGAGAACGTCGAGACAGTCGCAAGTTGATCGTCGGAAGACGAAACCCCGGCGGGCCTCGGCCTTCCGGGGTTTTCCTTTTTCGAGAGGACTGGGAGCGTTACGGTCCCGCCGCGCGCTCGCAACTTTCTCTTGCCGTGCGAG
>Ga0265342_10000593_pt1 | contig 38185 bp, 35 predicted proteins | sample 4CB327metaG_FD_203125 | JGI IMG/M metagenome (GOLD analysis project Ga0265342, IMG submission 203125) | Rhizosphere microbial communities from Carex aquatilis grown in University of Washington, Seatle, WA, United States - 4-CB3-27 metaG | ecosystem: Host-associated > Plants > Roots >... | reverse complement strand
CGCGAAGCGGCCGAAGGTCTCGATGACGTCGCCGGCGGCGCGCGCGCCCTCGCCGCCCTTGAGCAGGATGAGGCGCGTGGTCGCGACGTTCAGGCCCAGCCGGAACAGCGTCGTGATCAACAACATGGACGGAAAGACCGAGAAATCGAGTGGCTTCTCCAGGCTCAACGCGACGAGCAGGATCAACACGGAAATGCCGATGTTGAACGCCAGCAAGATGTCGAGCGCGAACGCCGGCAGCGGCAGGATCAGGATCGCCAGGACGGCGAGCACCGCGACGGCGAGCAGGCCCTGACCGGTGTTCTTCTGCGGCTCCATCGGCTAGCGTCCCCTCGCCGGCGCGCTGGCGCTCGAACGGTGGCCGGTCAGGCGGTAGACGTAGGCGAGCACGGCCGCGACCGCCTTGAACGTGTCGGCGGGCACCGACCTGCCGACCTTGACGCGCTTGTAGAGCAGGCGCGCCAGCGGAATGTTCTCGACGATCGGGATGCCGTGTTCGCGCGCGAGCTCGCGCATCATCTCGGCGAGCACGCCTTTGCCCTTGGCGGTCACGCGCGGCGCAGCATCCTCGTCAGCGCGGTAGCGGATGGCGATCGCGATGTGGGTCGGGTTGACGATCACCGCGTCGGCGCGCGGCACCTCGATGCGCGCGCGGCCGCGCGACAGCTCGCGGTGGCGGCGGCGTCGGCGGGCCTTGATCTGAGGGTTGCCCTCGTCCTCCTTCGCCTCGCGCCGTGCGTCCGCCTTGGAGATCTTCATCTTCTTGTTGAACCGATAGCGCGTCAGTGCAATGTCCACGCCGGCCCAGAGAGCCATCACTGTCAGGACCTTGACCGCGCCTTTCGTGAGCGGTCCGAAGAGCATGCCGAACTGAGCGTCCGTGCGCGCGTACAGCAGCGACGGCAGCGTCATGAACTCGTCACGCATGACCGACCAGACGGTCCAGCCGACTGTCACGAGCTTGACGAGCGAGAGGCCGAGATCGCCCCACAGCTGCTTACTGAAGAGGCGGCCGAGCTTGCCGCCGCTGAACACCTTGCTGAGATCGGGCAGGGCCAGATGCGGCCAGATGCGTGCGCGGGTCTGGACCAAGTACGCCGCCGCGCCGGCCGCGCCGGCCGCCGCGCACGCGGACAGCGCCAGAATCAGCGGCCGCGCGAGCAGCGGCTGCAAGCGGGCGACGTCGGGCGACGACAGGCCGCCGGCGCTGGCGGCGACCAGGCGAATCAGCGCATCGCGCAGCGGCGTGCCGACCGACATCAGCGCCGCGGCGCCGACGGAGAACCCGGCGACGGCGTTGATCTCACGGCCGAGCGGAAGCTGGCCCTCGTCCATCGCCTCGTTGACGCGTTTGGCGCTGGTTTCTGTCTTGTCCTCTTCGGGTTCGTCGGCCATCAGCGCCCTCCGGTGAAGGCGGCGGCCGCGGTGTGGGCCGCGAGCTCGGCGATGGGCGGCGCCAGCAGATAGAGCGCGGCGCCGCCGGCCAGGATCGTGACCGAGAAGCCCACGCTGTTGATGTTGAGCTGCGGCGCCGTGCGGCCCACGACGCCGAGCGAGACGTGGCCGAAGAACACTGCGACCAGGATCGGGAACGCCATGCGCACCGCGAGCGCGCCCGATGCGATGGCCTGGGTGACGACCGTGCTGGCCAGGGAGCGGACGTCTCCGCTGACCGCGGCACCGGGCGGGAGCTGAATCAGCGAGCGGCAAAGCCAGGCGACCGCCTCGCGGTGCATCCCCGAGAACACCAGCGCCGCGAGTGAGAACATCGTGATGAGCTCGGAGACCGCCGTCGAGTCGGCGCCGTGCACCGGATCGATGACCGAGCCGTACGACAGCCCCATCGACGCCGACGCCATCTGTCCCGCGGCGCCGGCGGCGTCGATCGCGAACATCGCCGACAGCCCCGCCGTGAGGCCGATGAGCGTCTCGAGCACCGCGGCGCCGACCAGCGCGCCGGTGCCGCCGCCAGGCGGCGCGAACGCCGGAAAGCCGGCACCCGCGAAGGCCGTGAACGCGAGCACGAGCGCGATCGACATGCGCGCGCGCATCGGAACCGTGCGCATCGCGAACAGCGGCGCGACGGAGCAGAGCGCCGCACACCGGAACAACACCAGCAAGAACCCGAACAGGGTCGGTGTCAAAAAGCCGGCGTCGATGGGCACGAACGTCTTCCTTGCCATAAACGTTCCAGCGCGGTCTTGCGCCATGCCGGTCGGATGACCGATCGCGGAGGCGCACAGATCATCCGGACGACCAGCAGTCCGGTGGACTCGGCTCCTCGCTCCGCGGCGTCTTGGCGGTTAGTCGAACGGCGCTGCTATCAGCCCGATCCCATGCGCATCATCGCGTCGGACAGAAAGTGCGCGTAGCGCTCGAGCACCCAGTGGCCGAGGCCCCACGCGCCGAGGAGCGCGACGGTGATGCGCGGCAGGAAGCCAACGGCGGGATCGTTGATCTGCGTCGCAGCCTGCAAGATGCCGACGATCAGTCCGACGACCAGGAGACCGCCGATGAACGGTCCCGCGGTCGACGCCAGGAGGGTGAAACCCTCGCGCATCAATCCGGTCGGCAACTCGCCCATCAGGCGAAGCTCCGCACCAGCGACGACACCACCAGGTGCCAGCCACCCGCGAGCAGGAAGATCCCGATCTTGAGCGGCAGCGCGATCATCTGTGGCGGCACCATCATCATACCGAGCGACATGAGCACCGAGGCGATCAGGATGTCGACGAGCAGCATGGGAATGAACAGGAACAAGCCCATGCGAAACGCGGTGCCGAGCTCGGAGATCATGAAGGCCGGGATCACGACGGTCATCGGCATCGCGTCGCCGCGCGCGGGCCGCGCCTGGCCGGCCACTTCGAAGAACAGGCGCAGATCGTCGTCGCGCGTCTGCTTGAGCATCCACTCGCGCAGCGGGATCTCGCCGCGCTCGAGCGCCGTGTGCGCGTCGATCTTGTCGTCGAGGTAGGGGCCGAGCGCATCGCGGTGCACGCGCTCAGCCGTCGGCGCCATGATGAAGATCGTGAGAAAGAGCGACAGGCCCGCCATCACCTGACTGGGCGGCAGCTGCGGCGTCCCCAGCGCCTGGCGCAGGAACGACATCACGATGATGATGCGGGTGAAGCAGGTCAGCGACATCACCAGCGCGGACGCGAACGACAGCGCCGTCACCAGCAGGAAGACTTTCACGGCCGCCGAGCCGCCGCCCGCCGTGAGCGCCAGCTCGGCGCCGCTGCGCGCGGCCTGGGTCAGCGCATCGGCGGCGCCGGCGTGAGCCACTGCGGTCAACGAACCCTCCCCGACAGGCCGAGCGCCAGCTTGCGGCGCAGCTCCTGGTCCTCGAAGCTGTCCTCGAGGATGTCCTCGAAGCGCGGCACGGGCGAATCATTCGCGGGCGTGCCGCGCCTGAAGAGGCGCGAGAGCAATCCCGCCTGACCGATGGTCGGACCCGGGTCGTAGGAAGGGCTCTCGACCTCTTCCTCGATCGCGGGCAAGCCGTACTTGTCGAGCGACCAGCTGTTGCTGCCGCCGGCGCCGGGGACCACCGCGACCGGTGCGCCCGAGAGCATCTCCTCGACGACGATCCTGGGTGGCACCGGGTCGGGCGCACCGACCGCGGGGTCCGCGACGACCGCCGGCAGGGCGAAGGAGAGCTCGGGAACGGCCGAGCCGCGGCTTTGCCTCGCGGAGTCGGCGTCCGGCACGGATTGCAGCAACGTGATGCCGGCCTCGCTCGTGCCCAGGATCATCGTGGCGTCGCCGACGCGCGCGACCACGAGCGACCGCTTCGGCCCCAGGCTCGCCGTCTCGATGATCTGGATGTGGCGGCGATGCCCGACGGCACGCCGGCGCGAGAAGTAGAACGCAGCGCCCGCGATCAGCAGCAAGGCGATACCCGCGAGCACCACACCGGCGTTGCCGCTGCTGCTCGGTCCCGCGCTCGAGACCGCGAGCGCGTCGTGCGGTGCCGGTACGGCCAGCGGGGCTGGTGCCGCGATTTTCGCCACGGGCGCCACGGGCGCCACGGGCGCCACGGGCGCCACGGGCGCCGCAGGCGCCGCAGGCGCCATGGGTGGAACGACGGTCGCCGGCTTGGCGGCCGGCGCCGGATCGGGATCCAGCGAGAGCTTGGCCTTGAGGGCTGCGCCGAGCGCACCGGGCTTCACCGTCGTCGGCGAAGCCGCCGGCGGCACCTGCGTGACCCGCGACTCGGGCCTGGCCTCGGCCCGCGGCGTCACCGTCTCCGGCACCGTCTCCGGCACCGTCGCCGTCCTCGTCGCCACGCTCGGCCGCGACGCGCGCGGGGCGCTCGGACGCGGCTCACCCTCGCATCCGACCAGCGCGCGCAATCCGCCCGCGGCCTTCTCCAGCTCGACCGGGCCCTGACAGCCGCTGTCGCCGAGCGGGATCGCCAGCTCCACCCTTTGCTTGTGGCGATGCGCGCGGATCTCCTCGGCGCCGTCGGCGACGTCGTTCTGCCAGGCGCGGTTGTTCTCGTGAACGTGCGCGTCGTAAACGGACAGATAGAGCTGCCCGTCACTCAGCTTCGTGGTCGTCGCCTCCGGGTCGATCATCGCGTCGCTCTGGACGTTGATGGCGACGCGGCCGCCCTCGCGCTCCGCGCTGACCTCGGTGATGGTGATCTGGGCCGCGAGCAGGCTGGCCGGCAAGAAAAGCAAAGCTCCAATCATGGTTCCGTCCTTTCAGCGCAAGCGCGCGATTCGCTCCGACTGGCTGACGATGTCGGTGATGCGGACGCCAAACTTGTCGTTGACGACCACGGCCTCGCCGCGCGCGACCAGGCGGTCGTTGACCAGTATGTCCAGGGCCTCGCCCGCGATCTTGTCGAGCTCGATCACCGAGCCCGGCCCCAGCGCCAGCAAGTCCTGGATCGACATGCGCGCGCGCCCGAGCTCGACGGCGATGTCGAGCGGCACGTCGAGCAAGAGGTCCAGGCGGCGCGTCTGGTCATTGTTGTTCTCGTTCGAGTCCATTCCGTCTCCTCGTCTCAGGTGTTCAGGGATTCGAAGCCGCGGCGCCACCCGGGCCGGCAGCGGAATTCTCGAGGCCCTGCAACGGACGCAGGCCCTGCTCCACGGTCACCGCCATGCTGCCGCCCGCGACCCGCGGGGTTCCAGTCATCTTGCGACGGCCCTGCACGTAGATCGGCAGCGGCGCCGACTCGCTGCCGTCGAGCATCAGCAGGTCGCCCGACTTCAGCTCCAGAAGCTTCGAGAAGCTCATCTTCGCGCGCCCCATCTCGACGCGCAGCTCGACCTTGACGTTGCGCAGGTCGCGCGTCCACGAGGTCGCGAAGCGCGAATCGATCTGCCGGGTTTGCCGCGGCGGCGCGGTCAGCGACTTCTTGATCGGCTCGACGGTGGAGTAAGGGATCGCGAGCTGTATGCGGCCGGCCGCCACGCCGGTGACCTCGTAGGCGCACAGGATCGTCAGGTCGTTGGCCGAGGAGATCATCGCCATGCGCGGGTCCGATTCGCTGCGCTGCACCTCGGGGCGAAACCGCAGCAGATCGGACCACCCGACCGCCAGCGCGTCGCAGAAGATCCCGAGCAGGCTCTTCAGCACGCGGCGCTCGACGTTGGTCAGCTCGTGGCGGTTGTCATCGGCGTTGGGATCGGTGCGCGCGCTGCGGTCGCCGAGCGCGCCCGCCAGCAGCGTGCGCGCCAGCGGCAGCTCGACCATCAGCACCGCCTGTCCGTGGCCCGGACCCAGCGACAGGATCCACACCGAGTTCTGCGGGCCGAACAGCCCGGTCACGTCGCCGAACTGCATCAGCGTCGATGCCGCGGGCGCCGCGCGCACGTCGAGGCGCGTGCGCCCCGCCAGGTTCGTGCCGAAGACCGACGCGATCTTTTCATTGATCGAATCCAGGGTCGGCATCTGCCCCCGGATGATTCGATCCTGGCTGGTCAGGTCGTACGGCAGGACCGGGGCCGACTCGTCGGCGCCGGGCTCAGCGCTGACGCGGCCATCCTGGATGGCCGCCATCAATGCATCGACTTCGCTCTGATCGAGGGGTGACGTCATGTGTGGTGCAACTTTGAAGTGTGGGTCTGGTGGGTGCGGGTCACTGGATGATGAAGTCGGTGATGTAGAGGTTGCGGATGCGATGGCCCGGGATGATGTCCTCGAGCTTCTTGATCATCGACTCCTTGATCTCTTTGAGGCCATCGCTGCCGCGCAGCTCGTCGGGCGTGCGGTCGCTGAGGTAGCTGAGGATCGCATCGCGGATCGGCGCGACCTTCTTCTCGACCAGGCCCTTGGTCGGCTCGTCGGCGACCTCGATCTCGATCGCCAGGTGGGCGTAGCGATCGACGTCCAGCGATTTCAGCTGGACCGTGAAGTTGTCGAAGCGCACCGTCGGCCCCAGGCCGGCGTTCTCCTCGCCGTGGCCGCCGCCGGCCGCCTTGTCCTTGTCCTCGCCGCCGCCGTGCTCGCCAGCGCCTTCGGCCGCGGGCTTGCCGCCCTCGGGCGCCGCGTGCGCCGCGGGCCGCTTCATCACGAAGACCAGCACGCCGGTCAGTAGCAGCGTATTGATCACGAGCAAGATCGGCAGCGCCTTGCTCTTCCCTGGTGCCGCGGCCGCAGGTGCGGCAGCCTCTTCCTCTTCGCTCATCGGGCTCCTCCGCGACCCTTGCGTAGCAAGGGGCGTACCCTCGCGAGCGCCGGGAAATCAGCCGCGTTCGCGCGCGGCGCCCGTCAGGAGGGTGACGCGGGCCGCGCGCGCGTCAGTTTGGTGACGGAAGTTGCCAAGAAACGTGCGCGGTGCGCGGCAGCGCGCGAGGACGTCGCGCGCCCTAAGGTATTTCGCATCATCTACCGAATTTCCATTCGAAGCGAATGGCAGCCAGCCCAAACGGCCGGTCCACGGTAACGATCAGCACCGTCCGTACCGGGGAGACGACGACGCAGTCGCCGAACAACCTACCGCCGGCGCGCGCCACGGGCGTGGTGCCCGCGCTGCCCTCGTCGGCGACGACCACGCGCAGCGGGACAACGGCAGCTGCCAACGCGCGTTCGACGAAGACGGTCGCGTTCGCCGAGACCGCGCTGATTCGCATCGATCACTACGCCGACTCGATCGTCACCGACACCAAGGCGCTGCGCCGGTCGCTTCCCGACGTCGCGGCCGAGGCGCTGGCGCTGTGCACCAGCTCGACGACCGACGCCAACGCGATGGAGCGAACGCTGTCGCGTGATCCGTTCATCAGCGCGCAGGTCATCTCGATCGCGAACTCGGCGATGTTCGCGCCGCGCATGCCGATCCTCGGCGTGCGTGACGCCGTCGTGCGCATCGGCCTCGACGCCGTCCGCGACGTCGTGTTGATGGTGGTGACGAACTCGACGATGTATCGCGTGCGCGGCTTCGAGGCACGGGTCGACGCCATTCGCCGGCGCACGCTCGCGTCGGCGGCGGCGGCGCGGCTGCTCGCGAAGATGCTGCGCGTGGAATCCGAGTATGGCTTCCTCGCAGGTCTGCTCCATGACGTCGGTGAGCTGGTGCTGCTCGAGCGCTGCGTGCAAGAGGGCATGCTCGTACCGGGCATGCTCGAGGATCCCAACGACGGACCGATCCTGCGCGATCGGCTCGACTACCATCACGCGCGCGTCGGCGGCGCGCTCTGCCGCGCGTGGAAGCTGCCGCCCGGCGTGATCGAAGCGGCCGAATATCACCACGACTACAGGGCCCCCGACGGCAAGACGCGCTTCGCGGCGCATCTGTGCGCCGCCGCCGACGTGATCGCCGCGCGCGTGATGCCGGGCGCGCACGCCGACGTGAGCGACGCACCGGCGATCGTCGAGCTCGGCATCACCGCCGAGCAGGCGAACACCGTCGTCAATCACGTCACCGCCGCGCTGCCGCTGCTGCTCGCCGCCGCCGGCAGCGGTTGACCGCGTGACGTGATCGGTGGCACATAGCCGCCGGCCCAGCCGCGGGTGCGCCTCCGCCGTCGCTGTCTAACGCGAACTTCGAGAAATCGACGCGCCACCGATGAAGATGATAGGTGAGCTGTGTGGGCGCGTTCAGGACACCCTATAGACCGCTAATGTCCGACCTAATCTCGGAGGGATGGGCGACGACGCTGCGGTCCCTCACCTGGAAGGCGACCCTGTGTTGGAGCCTTCTGGCTGGCGCGGGTTGTTCAGTCCAGGTGTTTGCACGCGTCGATGATCCGGTGCGCGCGCAGGGCGTGTCGCTGGCGCTCGACGATCACATGTGCGACTTCCAGGACAACTCCGACTCCGGCGACGAGCCGACGCTGGATCTCGATCTCATGTTCCGCGTGATCAATGGAGCGCCCGAGCGCGCGACGATCCACCCCGGTCGAATTTCGCTGGTCGTCCACGGCCGCGCCTATCCGTCCGACGCGTTCTCGCGCGACATCGTCCTGCGGCCGCGGTCGTCGCGCGACTTTCACGCGCACTTCAGCTACGACGGCGACGCCACCTGCACGAGCAACCTCGCCGTCACCACGGACCACGTGGTCGAGCTGGACGGCAAGGACTTGCCGATGAAGCCCCTCATCACGTTCCAGCCCAGTGACCAGGACGCGGACTGAAGCCGCGGCGTCGCGTGATCGCCGCTGATTCTTGCGGCTAAACTTCGCGCGTGATCACCGATCCGCCGCCGCGTACCGCACGAAAACGCGCCGATTTCACGCGCAGCGAAGGAATCCTCGTGCTGCCGCTTCCGCCTCCCGAGGCGGTGCGCGCCGCGACCCATTCGCTGTTCACGGCGATGGCGAGCGGCGAGAAACCACTCGTCGGCAAGGCGGCCGCCGAGGTTATCGGCGAGCTCGCGCGCTTCTATGGCGTTCCCGCGCCCGAGGTGAAAGTGCTCGGCGTGAGGCCGCACGTGATCACCGACGGCGTGTGCACCTATCAGCTGTTCGGCGACTACACACCGGCCTTGCAGCGAATCCGCGTCTGGATGCGCACGGCGGTCCGCGGCCAGGTGTCGAGCCCGAAGGCGCTGCTCAATACCCTGCTCCACGAGCTCTGCCACCACCTGGACGCCACCCGCCTCGCCTGCCCCGACAGCCCGCACACGCGAGGCTTCTTCGCGCGCGTCGACCAGCTCTATCACTTCGCGCTGGCGACCCCGGAGCAATCACGGCGGCCGCTGCACTGGATCAAACGGGGCGCGCGCTGGCAGATCGACTGGCAGCGCAGCCGCACGCGACCGCTACCGCCGGCGAGGCACGCTCCAACCGACGCTGATCCGCGCGAAACCCCAGCAGGGACCGCCAGGAACGTTCAACAGGTGACCACCGCCGGAAAGCCCGCGGCGCAGCCGAAACGAGAATGACCCGGGCCGCCGGCCCAATCAGCGGTGAGCGGCCCGGATTCGTCGCGATTAGACGCCCGATTAGACCTGGGTCGACGAGTCGGGCGTGGCGCCCGAATCGTTGTTCGTGCTGTCGCTGCTGCAAGCCAGCGGGGCCAGCGCGATGGCCAGACCAAGGACCACCCAAATCGCCAAGCTCGAGAACTTTCGAATCATCTTAGTCAGCTCCTTTTTCGCCCAGGAAGATGTGGGATGCAGTATAGCGATCGGGGTTTTCGTGTCTAGCGTTTCCTGCGACACCTGCGCACTCTCTGCGATTCATCTCACCCCCGCGCCCCCATCCCCATCCGGCGCAGCCTCAGTCGGGCCCGACCGGCGACCCAGATCGGTAGCTCGGCGAGGCCCCCGAGGGCGCGCAGCCGTCCCGCGTCGGTCGACAGCGGATCGCGCGCCAGCAACCGCGCGGCCCGCAGTGCGCGGCGCGTCCGGAACTCGGCGTGCAGCGTGCGCGACAGCGACTGATAGAACTCGCGCGAGAACGCGCCGGGAAACAGCGGGTCGAGATCGCTGCTCTCGCTCCAGTTGCGCTTTTCGCCCAGCTTGGTGCTGACGCGTTCGTGAAACTTCGTACCGGGCAACGGGTACGAAACGGAGATGCCGATCTCGTCGGGCGCCAGATCGCGCACGAGGCGCCGGGTCATCTCGATCTCCGGCCAGCGCTCGCCGGGGTATCCGAGCTGGAGGAAGAACCCGATACGGATTCCAGCGGCTCGCAGGCGCGCGACCGCGCCCCGCACCTGGTCGAGCGTGATCCCCTTGTCCATGGCGTCGAGGATGCTTTGCGCACCCGACTCGACGCCCATCCACGCCTCGGCGCAGCCGGCGCGGCGTAGCGCATCGACGTTCTCGTCGGTCATGAGATCCGCGCGCGTCTGGCACAGAAACGGCGTGACCAACCCCTCGCGCGCTATCTGCTCGGCGAACGGCATGAGCCAGCGCTTCTTCAAGCCGAAGATGTCGTCGCAGAACCAGAGGTGATCGGGCGCGAAGCGCTCGCGCAGCAGGCGGATCTCGTCGACGACCCGCTCCGGCGATCGGATGTGATAGGTGTTGCCGTAGACCGGCTTCGCGCACCAGTTGCAGAGATAGGGACACCCGCGCGTGGTGACGACGTTGAGTGAGAAGTAGCCGTGACGCTCGCGCCAGAACGCGCGGTAGCGCTCGATGTCGACGAGGTCCCACGCCGCGATCGGCAGCGTGTCGAGCTCTTTGAGCAACGCGCGCGGTCCGGTGCGGCGCTGCAGGCCGAGATCGGTGAACACCAGGCCGGGAATGTCGTCATAGCGCGGACGCGCCGATGGGACGACGGGCGCGGCGTGTTCATGGCCATTTCGGGAAACCGCGTTTGCGTCCATGCGCGCCAGCAGCTCGCCCAGCGTGATTTCCCCCTCGCCCACGACCACGAACTCGGCGCCGGCCTGCAGATAGACGTGCGGGGCGTCGGCGGCATCGTGACCGGATACGACCACGCGTATCCCCGCCGCGCGCGCCTGGCGGATCATCTCCAGCGCCGCGTCGCGCATGCGCGACAGGCACATCTTCGTAAACCAGTTGAAGACGTCGTCGTAGAGAACCAGGACTTGCGGGCGCGCGCGCTCGAGCGCCGCGGCAAAACCACGCGTGTCCTCGTCGAGCGTCGGGTCATAGAGCGCGACGTCGTGCCCCAATGACCGCAGGAACGCGGCCGCGGTGATAGTTGCCAACGGGGGATAGGGCTTCCCGATGGCGAACTGCTTGCTATCGAAGCGCAGGAGATGCCCGTGGGCGAAGAGGATGCGGCTCATGGGTGGGGCTCGAAAACACGAAAGTCTACTCCGAAGCGACTTTCGCGTTTGGTCGCTTTTACCACTGAGCTAGACTGCCGCCGCCGGTGAATAGCGAGAGATCGGTTTTTTCGCTGCGATGGTTCGCCCAGTTGTCGCTGGTCGTGCTCGCGGCTGCGCTGCCCTTCGAGCTCGTGCGGCCCGTGGCGCCGCTCGGCCCGCTGCAGCTGTCCAGCGTCGAGGTTTTTCTCTACGCCACCGTCGGCTTGTGGGTCGCGGCGCGCGCGCTGGCAACGGCCGGGCGCGGCGGCCTTCCGTGGAGCGGCCCCGACGGCGTGCGCGGCTGGTGGCGCCGCTTGCCAGAGTCGCAGCGCGCGGTCGCGGCCTGGTCGCTGGTGCTGCTGGTGTCGGCGATCTTCGCGCCGCTCGCGCGCGGCGCGGCGATCAAGTTCGCGCTGCGCAGCCTCGGCGGCGTGACGCTGTTCCTGGCGGCGTCGGATCTGCTCGACTCGCGTCGTGTCGTCTGGCGCACGCTGGTCGGCCTCGCGATCGGCGCCGCCGTCGCGGCGCTGCTGATGGCGTTCGAGATCGGCGGCGGCCACTTCGCCGCCCTGCTCCGCGCGTTCCACGGCCAGACCTTCGGCGTGCTGGGACTGTCGCGCGCGAGCGGGCCGTTTCAGTATCCGAACATCGCCGCGATGTACCTGGAGGCGGCGGTGCCGACGGTGATGGCCGTCGGCGTGCTCGCGCTCGACTGGGTCGACGTGCACGAGGGCAAGAAGATCCTCGTCGCGACCGCGCTGGTCTGCGTCGTCATCCTCTACGCGCTGGTGCTGGCCGCCAGCCGCGCCGGCCTGATCACCGAGCTGGTCGTCCTGGCCGGCATCGGCGCGCTCGCGCGCGACCTGCGCGCGCTGCGGCGCATGGCCTGGGGCCTCGCCGGCGCGTTGCTGGTGCTCACGGTGGTGGCGCAGGCGGTCAGCCCCCTGCTGGCCCTGCGGCTGAGGTTCTGGCAGCAGCGTTCGTGGTACGGGACGATCGTCGAGCCCACACCGGACACGGAGCAGTTGCCCGAGGTCCTGGCGCCCGGCGCCGAGATCACGGTCGGGCTCACAATCACCAACACCGGTGCACTCACCTGGCCTGCTGGCGGCAAGAAGCCGGTACAGATCAGTTATCACTGGATGGCAAACGACGGTCGCACATTGCTGGTGCTAGAAGGCCAGCGCACCAACCTGACGCAGGACGTTCCCTCCGACACGAGGGTGCAGGTGATGGCGTCGGTCAAGGCACCGGAGCGCCCGGGGCACTACGTGATCTGGTGGGATCTGGTGCACGAGGGCGTGACCTGGTTCAGCGATGCCGGCGCGCCCGGTTATCGCCAGCGCGTCGCCGTCGGCACCGCCGTGTCGTCGCGCAAGGAGGGCATGCCGACGGTTGCCCTCAACCTGAACATTTTCGACGAGTTCTCTCGACGAAAGCTCTGGTACGCCGGCCTGCTCGCGTTCCGCGATCACCCCCTGCTGGGCCTCGGGCCGGACAACTTCCGCCGCGCCTACGGGCGCTATCTCGGACGCGAGCAGACCGACGAGCGACTGCACGCCAACAACTTCTACATCGAGGTGGCCGCGACGCTGGGCCTCGCGGGGCTCGCGGCCTTCGTGTGGCTGATCGTGGCGCTGGCGCGCACGGCGCGGCGCGCGGCCAGCGTCCCCGGCAGCCGCGTGCTGGTCTTCGGCGTCAGCGCGGCGCTCGCCGCGTATCTGGTCCACGGCACGCTCGATTATTTCCTGGAGTTCACGCCGACCTATGCGCTGCTCTGGCTGCTGGCGGGCGCGCTGGTCGGGCTCGAACGCATCGCCATCGAGCGCAGCCACGCCATCGCGAGCGCACGCGCAACGGCAGCGCCCGGGGGAAGTCGGCCGTGACCCGCGATCGCTCGATCGAGCAAGTCATCCTGATCGAGGACGTGCTGCTGCTGATCGTTTCGTTGCTGCTGGCGCACGTGGTCCACGGGCGCCTCGTGGGAGCGGTACCGGGGCTGAAGCCGCCGGTCGACACGCGCGAATACGCCTACCTCTTGTTGCTCTACCTGCCGACCTGGGTCTTCGCGGCGGCGCGCCTCGGCATCCACCTGCATGCGACGCTCACCGGTCCGCGCACGCAGGTCGTGCGGCTGGTCCTGCGCACGCAAATGTGGGGCGCGGCCGCGATCGCGGTGATTCTCGTCGCGGCGCAGACGCCGCTCAATCGATCGCTCATCGGCATCTTCGTCGTGCTCTCGACGGTGATGTTGCTCGCCGCCAAGGCGGTGCAGCGGCGCTGGGTGATCCGGCACCGCGGCGCCTCGCGCGTGCTGCTGGTCGGCGAGGCGTCCGACGAGATGGCGTCGGAGATGCAGCGGCTGCGCGGCCGGCGCATCGAGCGCTGCCACGGCTCCGAGCCCGCCGAGTTGATGGCGCGCTTCCGCGCCACGACGATCGACGAGGTCGTGCTGTCGCCCACGCTGTCGGCCGAGCGGATCGGCGAGCTGGTCGAGCTGTGCGCCGAGGCGGGGCTGCCGGCGTTCGTGCCGCTCGATCACGGAAGCAACAAGGACCTCGAGCTGCCGACGCCGACGGTCGAGACCGTGGGCCACTCGCACTTCGCCGTCTATCACCGGCGGCTGGGGAACGCCTCGACGCTGCTCTTGAAGTCGATCCTCGACCGCGTGCTGGCGGCCGTGCTGATCGTGCTGCTGTCGCCGCTGATGCTGGTTGTGGCCTTGCTGGTGCGCATCTTCATCGGTCGGCAGATCTTGCACATCCGGCGCCGCGGTGGCCTCTACGGTCGGCCGTTTTCGATGCTGAAGTTCCGCACGATGCGTCTCGGCGCCGAGCGAGAGCAGGCGGAGCTGGCCGCCAAGAACGAGATGGACGGCCCGGTGTTCAAGATCGCCGACGACCCGCGCGTCACGCGCCTGGGACGCATCCTGCGCCGCACCAGCCTCGACGAATTGCCGCAGCTGTTCAACGTGCTGGTCGGGCACATGAGCCTGGTCGGGCCGCGCCCGCTCGTGCTGCCGGAGACCGCGGCGCTGCACGGCGGGCACCGGCGGCGGCTGGCGATGCGGCCCGGCCTCACTTGCCTGTGGCAGGTCAGCGGACGCAATGAGCTCACGTTCGCCGAGTGGATGACGCTCGACCTCGAGTACGTCGACACCTGGAGCCTGGCGCTCGACTTCGCGATCCTGCTGCGCACGGTGCCCGCGATCATCACGGGCCGCGGCGCGCGCTGACGCCCGGTGCATCAGGGGACTCGCCGCCGCTGCCATGGTCCCGGCGCCGCGCGACGGACAGCGCGAGCAGGCAGCAGAGCGACAGCGCCGCCTCGGTGATCAGCATCGACCAGGCAGCGCCCGGCGCGCCCAGGCGCCGCGACAGCACGACGTTGGCGGCGACGTTGACCGGGACCATGAGCCCGGCGAAGACCATGTTGACCACGCCCAGATCGCGCGCGACCAGGAAGTGCGTGAGACCGCAGTTGAGGAAGACCAGCGGGAGCGCCGCCGACAGGATGTGTAGCGCCGGTACGGTGCGCGCGAAGCCCGGCCCGAAGGTCCGCCGCGCCACGACGCCGGCGACGAGCGCCAGCGCCACGGCGGTCAGGATACCGGCGGCGGACAGGCTGGCCGAGACGCCCCACTCCGCCCGCCGCAGCCGGGCGCGCGCGAAGCGGAAATGGCGCGCCAGCTGCGGGAACATCGCGGTCATCACCACGACGGGGAGGGTCTTCGCGACGTCGTAGAGCTGGCCGGCCGCGCGGTAGGCGCCGACCTCGGCATCGCCCGTGAGCCAGCGCAACACGACCACGTCGCCGCGCGAGTACGCGAGCGAGAAGATGCCGGCGAGCCAGAACGGCAGCGCCTCGCGCAACATCCGGCGCGCGAGCACGCGGTCGAACGGACCGGTCCAGGGACCGTAGCGGCGACCGAGCAGCGCGAACCCGTAAACCACGCTCGCGAGCGTCCCCACCATCATGCCCAGCGCCAGCGCTGGCAGACCGCGCCGCGTGAGCGCGACCGCCGCCAGGCCGCCGATCGTCGCCAGCGACGCGCCGATGGCGTTGACCTTGCCTTCGTCGCCGATGCGCTCGCGCGCGCGGAACACGGCGCGCGCGTGATCGAGCAGCGCGCGCGCCAGCGAGACCACGCCGATCGCCAGCATCGCGATCCGCGCCTCGCCCGGGCCCAGGCTCAGCGCCACGCCGCCGAGCGCGATGAAGTACGGCACGGTCGCCCAGAGCCGCAGGTGGTACGCCGTGCCGAGCACGCCGGACGAGGCGACCGGGTCGCGCGCGAGCGCGCGCGTGGTCCACAGCGTCAGCCCGAGATCCGTGCCGAACGCCAGCAGCGCGGTGACGCTGTTCGCGAACGAAAAGCGGCCGAAGGAGACCACGCCCAGGATCGGCGCCGCGCCCAGCATCAGCACCAGCTGGGCCGCACGCTCGACGGCGATCGAGCCCGCCTTGGCCGCCATGTTGACGAACGCGCGGCGCAGGTCGGCGCTCAGGCCACCGCGCGCGCGGCTGCGGTCGGGCGCCGGCTCGGGCGCCGGGGGCGCGCTGCTGGTCATGCCGGCGCCGTCGCGCGTAGCTCGCGCGCCCGCCAGCAGGCGTCGACAAACGACGCGAAGCGACGCTCGAACAGGTTGCGGTCGAACCGCCGCGCCTCGGCGCGCAGGATCGCGGGATCGAATCGCAGCCCGCGCAGGCGCGTGACCGCGTCGGACAGCGAGGCGGGCGTCGCCTCGGCGAAGAGCACGCCGGTCTCGCCGTCGCGCACCGAATCGGTCGCGCCGCCGCCCGCGAACGCCACCACCGGCCGACCGGTGGCCAGCGCCTCGACGGGCACGATGCCGAAGTCGTCGATCGCCGGGTGGATCACCGCCTGGCACTCGGCGAACAACCGATCGACCACGGCGTCGCCGAGACGGCCGCGCAGCTCGATGTTGGGCGCGCCCGCGGCGATGCCGGCGAGCCGCGCTTGATCCGCACCTTCTCCGACGACGACCAGCCGCTCGGGGCGGCCGAGAAACGCGCGCACGGCCAGCTCGACGCGCTTGTACGGCACCAGCGCCGAGACGCACAGAAACATCGGCGCCGCACCATCGGATCGCTGTGACGGACTGGCGGGCGGATCGGGGACCCGCTCGAAGCGCGCGACGTCGACGGGCGGTTCGATGATCTCCGACGTCCGGCCGTAGCAGCGCCGGATGCGATCGCGCGTGTAGCGGCTGTTGGCGACCAGCGCATCGACGCGCGCGGTGCTCGCCGTATCCCAGAGCCGCAGGTAGTGCGCCAGCGCGCCGAACGCCGCGCGCCCGGCAGCGCCACCCGGCACGCGCGGCGCATACTCCCCACCCGCCTCCCAGATGTAGCGCATGGGCGAGTGCACGTACGACACGTGCAACGCGCCGGGCGGCGCGAGCACTCCCTTGGCGACCGCGTGGTGGCTCGAGATGACCAGATCGTAGCCGTCGAGGCGAAACGACTCAATCGCCAGGGGGAAGAGCGGCAGCAGCAGGCGGAAACCGATACGCGCCGCCGGCGACGACGACGACGTGGCCTGCGCGGCGCCGGTGACGCGCATGATGCGCTCGATGAAGGAAGCGCGCACAGTGTGCCGGGACAGCTCCGGCGACACGCGCACGCCGCTCTCGTCGTGGTACAGGGTGAAGACGTCGGCCCCGGGATAGATGCGGCAGAACGACTCCAGCACCTTTTCGGCGCCGCGGATCGAGACCAACCAGTCGTGGACCAGCGCGACTTTCATGGACCGACTTTCATTTCCTGACTTTCATTTTTCTTCGGGCGGCGCGCCGGCGTGCGGCCTCTCCGCGGCGCGCACGCTATCGACCAGATGCTGCGCCCGCGCGTCACCTGACGCGGCCAGCGCCGCCAGGTGGTCGCGCGCCGCCTGCGCGGCGTCGGCGTGACCGAGCCGTGCCTCGGCGATCGAACGCGTGGCCAGCACGTCCGGGTAGTCGGCGAAGATCTTCAAGGCCCGATCGGTGTCCCCGATCGCCGCCGGCGCGTCTCCGTTGGCGAGGTTACCTTCCGCGCGCATGAGCCACGCCGTCGCCGAGTACGGCTCCACGGCCAGCGCGCGATCGGCGGCGTCGCGCACCTCGCCGTATCGGTGCAGCCGCACCAGCACGTAGGCGGTCTCCAGGGCGACCTCGAAGTTGCCGGCACCGGCGCGATCGGCGCGCCGGAGCGCGTCCAGCGCCAACTTGGGACCGAGGGCGGGCGTCCCCAGCGCCGCCCTTTCGCGCGCCAGCCAGTACGATCGGACGAGGGAGCGCGCGGATCCGATCACGGCGCCGGCGACGATCGCCACCGCGAGCACCGCGGAGCCGGCCCGTCGGGCCAGGCGCGCGCCCGATCGTGCGCGCGCCGCGGAGAACGCGCGCGCAGGCAGCGTGCCCGGCTTTGTGCCATCGCAGGCCAGGAACCCGAGCGCGACGCCAAAGAGCACCGACGTCCCCGGCATCGCCAGCGGGAACCCGGCCAGACCGCACGCGAACAGGGCGGCCAGGCAGCCGGCCGCCGCGGCGCCGAGCGCGGCCTCGGTGCTCTGCTCGCCGGCGCGCCCCGTCGTCTCGGCGGCGGCACGCCGCGACCGGCGCAGGGCGACGGTCATGCCGACCGCGTACACCGCCAGCAGCGCTGCCAGCCCCAGCGGCCCGGTCTCGGCGAGCCGCTCGAGCAGATCCTCGTGCGCCCGCCGCGGAACGACCGTCGCCGACATCACTCCTTCGGAACGGGCACCAGGCTCGGCGTAGAGCGGGAAGAAGACCTGAAAGTTCCCCGGCCCCACGCCCAGCAACGGATGCGCGCGGTACATCTGTAACGTGCGCCGCCAGAGGCCCAGGCGCGCGCGCACCACGGGCGACGCCGGGTCGAGCGCCTCGCGCACAACGTGCTCGCTGGGCTCGAACCGCTTCGCGTCGCCGATGTCGCGCGGGGTCGCGCGCCCTGGGATCGCCGCCGCCGCCAGCGCCGCTATCCCGAGCCCGATCGCGACGCCGAGCGCCGCGCGCGGCACTCTGCGGCGCTGCAGCCAGTAGAACACGGCGATCCCGCACGCCGCGCCCAGCCAGGCCCCGCGCGTGCGCGTCGCGCCCAGGTAGATGAGCTCCAGCGCGAGCAGCAACACGATCGGGCCGGGTGAGTCGAGCGCCGCGGCACTCTTCTCACCCCTGTCGTCTCGATTGCCGGCCGCAGGGCGCGGCCACACCAGCGCGAGCCAGCCGAGCCCGAACGGAATCGACAGTGCCACGGCCTCGGCCGCGACGTTGCGGTTGCCGAACGTCGAGCCCGGTACGCTGATCGTCGGAATCGGCAGCGGCAGGATCTGCAGGTGTTGCAAGAGCCCGATGAAAGAGACCAGGCCGCCCGCGACGTGAATCGACGCGAGCAGACGCCGCCTCCACACCGGATGGGCGGACGCGCGCGCGGCCGACAACGCCACGCCGGCGACCGCGAGGGAGCGAACGATCTCGAGGCCGGCATACGGCGCGCCCGGCCCGCCGCGCGCCAGGGCAGCCAGCGTCGCGAGCACCGTGGTCAGGATCAGCACCGCCACCGCAGCGACGACCGGCCGCGACAGGCGCACGCGCGACGCCAGCGGATCGGCCCACGCGACGATCGCCGCCGCGAAACCAAACGCGCCCGCGACGGAGAGCAGGGCCAGCTTCGGCTCGGCGAACACCGAGTGCAGCCGGGGCCAGTAGGCGAGCGCCACTGCCAGCGTCGCCACACACGCGCTGGCCGGACCGAGCACCGCTGTGATCCGCGGCGCCGCCTCCTGATCTTTGGGCGAAGCGCTCGCGTCTGCCACGTGCGTCCCGGGTGTCTATCGTTATCCCGGCGCCGAGCGGCGCGCCGGACCGGGCGCAACCGAACGGCCCTCCCACTCTTCGCGCAGCGCCTGCAGCCGCTGCTCGAAGCGATCCAGCACGCGGCGCCGGTGGTCCGACAGGTGCAGCTTGAGGATGCCGCCTCCCAGCACCAGATCCGAGCCGGTCGCACGCGCCACCCGCCTGCCGAGATGCAGCCGCCAGGCGACGCGCAGCAGCTGTTCGAGGCGAGCGCCGGCCAGCTCGACGCCGCGCTCGATCGCGCCCTGCAGACCCGGCCGCCCCAGCGACGCTGCCGCCGGACGCGGCGAATACCCGGGATAGAGCTTGCGGATCCACTCGTCGTTGGCGTTCACGAAGCGCGCGAAGACGTCCATGCCGGCGATCGGCACCATCGAGATGGCCTGGTGCGCGGTGAAGAGATCGTGGTGATAGGCGATCTCCAGATGATCTTCGTCGACGAGATAGTTGGGGCAGACCACGCCGCGCGTCTTGGTCAAGCGGCTGACCAGGAACAGCATCGTGTACGCCGTATATGCGCGGCCGCCCGCCGCCACGACGAACAGGTCGATGTCGTCGCCGCCGCGCGCGTTCTTGTGCGCGGTGCCGCCCGAGAGGGCGAGCATGCGGATGAACGGCAGCGTCGCCAGCGCGGAGATCACGCGCTCGTGACGCTTCATGAGCTCGGCGGTGCGGCGCACGCCCTCCTCGCGGCGCGCGACCAGCTGCTCGCGCCCGCGCAGGGTCACGACCGATTCGGTGACGTCGACGGAGATGAGCTCGGACAGCGGCGCGTTCCGCGCGCGGCGGCGCACCTCGCCGGCGTCGATCTGCGCGCCCAGGCAAGTACGCGCGAGATCGTCGACGCCGACCGCTGCGTCGAAGAGATCCGCATAAACCACCGTGGCCAGGATCGCCCAGTCCCGGGCGTCGCCGCCGGCGGGGGCGAGTCCGGCGGGCGTACCGTCCGCGCGCGCCGACGGCAGATAGCTGATCGACGGCGGCCGCCGGCGCGTGCGCGCGTGCGCGTGCTCCCACAGGGCCGACGCGGTCTTGGTCCAGCCGAACGCGGCTGCGCGGGCCAGGCCACGCGCGCGCGCCGCTGCGTGCAGCGCGGGATCCTCGACGAGCGCGGCGATGCTGCTCGCCAGCGCCGCCTCGTCCCCGGGCGGCACCAGCGTGGCAGCGCCGGCGCTGACCTCGCGCAGCGCCGAGATGTCCGACGCGACCACGGGCGTGCCGCACGCCATGGCTTCCAGCGCGGGCAAGCCGAAGCCCTCGAAGTGCGACGGATAGGCCAACACTTCGGCGCCGCCGTAGAGCGCGATCAGATCCGCCTCGGGCACGTAGCCGATCGCGTGAACGCGGCCGTTGGGCAAGCGGCGCTCCAGCTCGGCGCGGAGGTGGCGATCCCGCCAGCCGCGCCCGCCGATGGTCACCAGGTCCAGCTCCGCGCTGGCCGTCCCCTTGCGCTCGAGCAGGCGGTCGAACGCCTCGAGCAGCATCGGAAGGTTCTTGCGCGGCTCCAGCGTCCCGACCGACAGCACGTAGGGCCGGTGCAAGTTGTACTGGCGGCGCACGCGCGCGATCTCCTCGGGCGTCGACGGGCGGCAGCTCGGGTGCGGCGCGCCCGGCAGCATCACCACGCGGTGCTCGGGCACCGACAGCATCGACACGACGTCGCGGCGCGAGGCCTCCGACACGGTGCCGACCGCCGCCGCCGACTGCGAGACGATCGGCAACAACGCGCGCACCAGCAGGCGCTTGCGCGTGTTGAAAAACTCCGGCGTGCGGATCAGCGCCAGGTCGTGAACGATGTTGAGATACGGGCAGGGAGCGCCCAGCGGCGCCAGATAGTTCGGGAAGACAGCGAAGTCGGCGCCGACGTCACGCAGCATGCGCGGGGCATCGGTCTGCATCCACAGGTAGCGCACGGGCGCGCCGCCGATGTGCAGGCGGCCGGCCCACTTCGCGGTGACGTCCGGCCCGAGCTTGCGGTTGCCGATGAGCACCACCTCATCCCCGGGGGCGCAGGTCGCGAGCAACCCGTCCACCAGATGTTCGGTGTAGTACCCAATACCCGCACGCTGCGGCGTGCACGTCGTGATTTCGACCGCGAGTCTCATGAGCAGAGGTAAGGCCGGCTATCCAAGCATTTGGAGAAGCAGGACACAAGAAAGGTTTGCTGTCCCGCTGCACAGCGGCGCAGGGCTCAGAAATCCGAGGCCGCCCGTCGGTGCCGACCGTCGGCGACGGCGCAGGTGGTCAGCAGCGACGCCAGGGACCAAAGTTGAAAACCACGGGCAAAAAGAAAGAGGCCAGCGAGTCGCCTCGCCGGCCTCTTGATTCGAGCTATGAGCTCAGCCGCAGCGCTAGTTGTTCTGCGCGCCGGCGTTGATCCAGCCCTGGATGGTCGTCAGCTGCCCGGACGTGACCGCGTACGTGGTCAGCGTGAAGCCCGCGTCGCCACCGTCGGTCGCTCCACCGTCGGTCGGCTTGGGCACGTTGAGCGGCATTCCTACGTTATCGCAAGCCGGCATCGTGTTCCCATTCACGCCCTGATTGAGCTTCTGCCAGAGCACGCTCTGCGCGGCGTTGCCCGCGAGCACGCGCTTGAGGGCCGCGCCGGCGTCGGCGCCTGCGTCGCTGCCTGCGCAGCGGATCGAATTGACGCCGACGAGGGCATTGTACGCCGCCGTCTTGTCGGTGAAGTTCATGCTGTGTGGCAACTGCACCACGCCGCCGTCGGCGATGACACCGTCGTGGCAGGTCGTGCAGCCGGGCGACGTCGCGGTGCTCTTGTCCGAGATGATCGCGAACACCTGCGTGAACGTCGGCGCCGCCTGCGTGTCGGCGGGCGCATCCGCCGGCACGTCCGCCGGCGCATCGACCTTGACGTCGCTGCCGGTATCGGTGCCGCTATCCGTCTTGCCGCCGGTGCCGGCGTCGGTGCCAGCGTCCGTCTTCCCGCCCGTGCCGGCTCCGGCCGCGCCGCCGATGCCCGCGCCGCCCGAGCCCGCGCCAGCCGCGCCGCCTTTGCCGCCGGTGCCCGCGCCGCCGGCGCCACCGGTTCCACTGTTATTGTTGCTGCTGCCGCAACCGACGGCGTACGTGCACGCCCCGATCGCCATCAACAGAAAGCCGAGAGCTCGTGTCTTCATGTGATTCTCCGAAAGTTTTTTGGACGACTGCGAGAGCCTCATGATTGATAGCTCCCCCCTTTTTTCCCGACCGCACCGACCGCCGAGCAAAAACGGAGCCCTTCATAGCCCAGGAAGGTGACGCGCAGCAAGGAATACCAGCCATCGGTGTCGTTCGTTGATTGAGGACGAACGGACGGCTCAAAATCGGTCAAAAATCTTTGATCATCCGTTCGCTCTCTTCCCAAAGCCGCGCCGCCAAACCGGCGTCCTGGGCGGCTCGATTGGGGGTCGCTTCATGCTCATTGATAAAGTAACGGCCATTAACGTTGGCGAGCGCTGGGTCGGTCGCGCAACGAATGGTGGTGGCGGCGCCGGCTTCCGGCGTCTTCATCGCGCGGGTCATCAACCAGCGCAATGGTTGAGGCACGCTCCGCCAAATCTCGGTGGCAATCACGCCCGGGTGGAGCGCGTAACCAACGATGCCGCCGCCGGCCCACCGCCGCGCGATCTCGCGGGTGAACAAAATGTTGCACAACTTCGACACTCCGTATTCACGCAGGCCGGTACGGGTCCTGGTCCGCATGCGCAGCGCCTCGAAGTCGATTCCGTTGATGCGGCGGTGAGCCTCGCTGGCCACGTTGACGACGCGCGCGCCGCCGCTCTCGCGCATCCGCGCCTCGAGCAGCCGCGTGAACAGAAAGTGCCCCAGGTGATTGACCCCGAACGCCAGCTCGAACCCGTTGCGGGTCAGCCCGCGGGCGCCCGCGACGCCGGCGTTGTTGATGAGCCCCGCAATCGGCCAGCCGCGCGCAATCACCTGGTCGGCGGCCGCGCGCACCGAAGCGAGATCCGCGAGATCCAGGCCCAACACGTCGATCCGATTCGGCTCGCCGGGCTGCCGGAGCTCGGCGGCCAGGGCCTGGCAACGCTCGATCGAACGGCCCGCGAGAACGAGCGCGGAGCCACGCATGGCCAGGTGTCGCGCAGTGACCCGCCCGATCCCCGAGTATGGACCCGTAATGATGAATGCAGATTTCATGTCTTCACAGATCCACAATTTGGTCGGACAATGACGCGGGAATTGTTACACCGCCTCACGCACTTCAGACGGGGGTAAATGCTTCGATTTCGTTTCGTCTGTTTCGGCCTGGTTTCGGCAATGAGCCTCGCCTGTTCGTCCGGAAGCTCGGACTCCGGGACAGGCGGCGCCGGCGGGGGAATGAACGCGGGCGCCGGCGGCGGCTCCGCAGACGGAGGTGGGATACGCGTTCACAACCCGCTCACCCAGGCCTTGATAGATCAGTTCGTCACCGCGCACAATCAGGCGCGCAGCGGACCGCTCAACCCGACCCCGATGCCGGCGCTGCCGCCGGTCAGCTGGGACGCAGTCCTGGCCGACTCCGCCTACGGCTACCTGGTCAAGTGCATCGCGACCTCGAGCCCGCCCGCGCTGGTCGATCACAACGCCGATCGCAGCAGCGACTACCAGGCGCTCGGCGGCTCGGGCTACGTCGGCGAGAACATCTTCGGCTCGACTGGCGCGGCGACGCCGGCTGGCGCGGTGGGGAGCTGGATGGCGGAGGCCTCGCAGTACGACTACAACGTCAGCCCGATCGGCACCGCCGGCCATTACACCCAGGTCGTCTGGCGCGCGAGCGTGAACATCGGCTGCGCGATCGTCGATTGCCCGAATGTCACGTTCCACCAGACGGTGCTGTGCGACTACGCGCCCGGTGGCAACATCCAGGGGCAAAAACCGTACTGAGTTTCTTCCTCGCCCCCCGGTGGGCGATCCGTCTATCCTGCGGGTAGCGCCGGTCACCGCGGCGAGGCATGGCGAACCCACCGACCACCATCGGCAACTTCCAGCTCCTGCGCACGCTCGGCGAGGGGGGCATGGGCGTCGTGTACGAAGCGGAGCACGTCACGATGCACCGGCGCGCCGCGATCAAGGTGTTGCGCTCGGAGCTGGTGCGCGACCCGCAGGCGATCCGCCGCTTCTTCAACGAGGCGCGCGCCACCAACGAGGTGCGCCACCCGGGCATCGTGCAGATCTACGACTGCGGCACGCGCGAGGACGGGTCGCCCTGGTTGATCATGGAGCTGCTCGAAGGCGAGACGTTCTCGCGCCGGATCGCACGCGTGGGACCGATGCCGGCCGCGGACGTGATCGCGCTGGGCGCGCAAGCCGCGTCGGTGCTCGAAGCCGCGCACCGGGCCGGAATCATCCACCGTGACCTCAAGCCCGACAACCTGTTCATCGTCCAGAACCAGGAGACCGATTCGGGCGAACGCGTGAAGGTGCTCGACTTCGGCATCGCCAAGCTGAGCAGCATGGCGGCGGTCAAGTCGATGCACACGCAGACCGGCATGCTCATGGGAACGCCGCTCTACATGTCGCCCGAGCAGTGCCGCGGCACCGGCCAGGTCGACGCGCGCAGCGACATCTACTCGTTCGGGCTGATCCTGTACCAGATGCTGTCCGGCGAGCTGCCGTTCATGTCGGAGGGGATGGGCGAGCTGTTCGACATGCAGATGAACCGCCCGCCACCGCCGCTGGCGAGCAAGGTGCCGGGGGTGAACCCGGCGCTGGCGGCGGTCATCGAGCGGTCGTTGAACAAGGACCCGGCCGAGCGTTTCCAGACCATGGGCGAGGTGCAGCGCGCGCTGCTGGCGGCGGCGGCAGCGGCCGCGGTTGCGGGGAGCGCGGTGACGGTGTCGGCGAGCGCGCCGCCGCGGCCCCGCGTGGCCACGCCGATCGCCGCGGTGCGGCCGTCCGGAGAGAGCCGCGGGCCCAGCACCGAGACGCGCGCGATGCCGACGTCGGGCACGACGACGCTATCGGCCGGCGCGAGGGAAGTGGACGTCGAGACGCTCGCGGTGCCGCGCAACCGGTTGGTGCGCCCGATCGGCGTGATGGCCGGGCTGCTGCTCGTCGCGGGCGCGGTCGTCGCGGTGCGCGCGCTGCCCGCATTGAAAAGAGGCGGCGACAGCGACCGGACACCGCCGTCTCCGGCCGACCCGAGCCTACTACGCGCCCGCGCGCAGCCGGAGCCCGCGACCGACAAACCGGTCGAAGTCCCCCATGCTGCCGCGAGCCCGCCCGGGGCGCCGGCCGCGAAACGCGCGTCCAAGACTCCGTCGGCCGATTCGCCGCCAGCGCCCGCCGACCGGATCATCGTCGATCTCAAGAGCTCGCCATCCGAGGCGCGGGTCGTCGACGCCGCGAACGGGCACCTGATCGGCGTGACGCCCCTGCATCACCGGCTGGCGCGGCAAGCCGCGCCACTCGAGGTGCGCGTGGAGAAGAGCGGCTACCTGCCGAAGGCGCTCACGATCCCGCAGGACCAGGACTTCCACGGCTCGATCCATCTCGAACGCGCCGCCGAGAATGAGCCGAGCGGTGGCGAGCACATCATCAAACTGTGAGGCCCGTGATCCAGTGAGGGACACCATGGCGCGTATTCGGAGATCGCTCGCGTTCCTGCTCTGCTGGTGGATGGCCGCGCCGCTGGCGACGGTGCTGGTCGCGCGCGGCACGGCGCGCGCGGCCGACCCCGCGCCGCGCGCGTCGACGGCGGCGGAGCGCCAGGCGCGCGGCGAGGAGGCTGCGCGCAACTTCATGCAGGGACGCTATGACGAGGCGCTGGCGACTTTTCTCGACCTCTACATCCAGAGCGACGGGCGGCCGGAGTACCTGCGCAACATTGGCCGCTGCCAGCAGAAGCTGAAGCAGTATCCGCGGGCGATCGAAAGCTTCAAGGATTACTTGAGACGTGCGAAGCATCTCGGCGCGGATGAGCGGAAAGAGGTGCAGGGCTTCATCGCGGAGATGGAGGCGGAGATGAAGACGACGGCGGCCAACGGCGCGACGGCGGCCGTGACCGCGCCCGCACCGGCGAAGGCAGCGCCACCGGCGACGCCCCCTCCGGCCCCTGCGATGACCGCGACGCCGCCGACGGCCGCCGCGCCCGTGTTCGCGCCCGCGCCGCGACCGAGCCCCACGCCGGTGCCGGCGCCCACGCCGCCGACCGCCTATGCCCCCGCGCCACCGGCCGGGAGCCCACCCAACCCTTACGCCCAGCAGCCGCCACCGCCTTCCTACGGCCAACCCACGTACGGCCCGGCGCCACCACCCAGCGGACCGGCGACCGCGCCCAATCCGGCGCTCGCCGAGAACGGCGGCCTGGCCGGCACGCCGCCGTCGCTGGCCGCTCCCGCTCCCGCTCCCGCCCCACCCGATCTCATCGCCCACGGGCCCGAGGCGACCGCGCCGACGGGCCACACCAGCCCCCTGCGCATCGTTGGGATCGTCTCGCTGGTCGCGGCCGCCGCGGGTGCGGTCGGCGGCACCGTCGCGCTGCTGCAGGCCCGATCGACCTTCAACGACGCGCGCAACGCCGGCTGCCCCGGCGGCAACACCAAGGCGTACTGCAACGACAAGGCGAGCGCGGTCGACAACTCCAATACACTGTCCAAGATTCTGTACATCGGCGCCGGCGTGCTGGGCGTCGCCGGGATCACCATGGTGGTCGCCGCGCCCAGCGCCACCCCCGAGGGACGCATGGGCCTCGCCGTCAGCGGACACTTCTGAACGCGCACGGCAAAAGCCCGCAGCGAAATCTGCCGATGGGTGCGATGCTCTAAGGCATGCGGCTCGAACGTTCTGTCGTTCATGCGCTGGCGTTCCTCGCGCTCGGCTGTACCAGCTACAAGGCGGTTCCCTTCGACGGAGGCGCTGACGGCGCCGGCGCGGATCGCGGCTCGAACGACGGGGGCGACGCGCTTCCGTCCGACGGCGGCAGCGACCACGCGCCCGTCGATACGGGCGGCGACCACGCGCCCGCCGACACGGGCGGCGACCACGCGCCCGGGGACGGCGGCGGCGACACCGTCGTCACCAACCCGTGCCAGGACGGCATGAAAAACGGCAGCGAGACCGACGTCGATTGCGGCGGCAGCTGCCCGAAGTGTGCGCGCGACCAGGCCTGCGGCGTCGACGGCGACTGCAAGACCGGCAGCTGCGTGCGCTTCTTCTGCGCGCTCGCGAGCAGCCCGCCCAACTGGATCGGGGGACCGTCGCTGAACATCGGCCGCGGCCTCGGCTCGCTCGGCGTCGAGCCGCTGCCGGGGCGGCAGATGCTGCTGGTGGCGATCGGCGGACGCAACGACACCGACCCCACGCCGTCGAGCAGCTACGAGATCCTCGACACGACCACGGCGCCGCTCGGCTGGTCGTCGCAGGGCAGCAACCTCCCCAATGGAATGATCGGCTACGGCGAGCCGACGGTGACCGATTCGCTGGGCCGCGTGCTCACCTTCTCGATCGACGGGATGTGGAGCTATACCGGGAACACGCTCTGGCAGACGTCGACCGCCGCGATACCGACGCCACGCGATGAAGCCGGCGCCGCGGTGGCGCCAAACGGCATCGCCTATCTGATCGGCGGCAGCCTGCAGCGGTTCAATGCCGGCAGCGGCGTGATCGAGGGCTTCGACGCGAAGGCCAACACCTGGAAGACGGGCCTCACCGCGATGCCGACCCCGCGCACCGCGCTCGCGTGCGCGACCGGCGGCGACGGGCGCGTCTATGCGATCGGCGGGCAGGTGAGCGGATCCAACGGAACCATCACCACCGTCGGCACCGTCGAGGCGTACAACCCGACGAGCGATACCTGGGCGAGTCTGTCCGAGCTCCCCGATCCCGCGTGGGAGCTGGCGGCGGCGGGAGGACCGGACGGCCGCGTCTACGCCATCGGCGGCGCGGGGACCGGTGGCAACCTGGCGACCGTGAACGCCTACAGCGCCGTGACCAACCGCTGGAGCCCGGTCGCCCCGCTCGACGCCGCGCGCTTCGGCGTCGCCGCCGCCGTCGCGCCCGACGGCCACATCTGGGCGGTCGGCGGCAGCACCAACCCCGAGCTCGACGGGTTCAAGACGGTGCTCATCTACGGACCCACGGTCTCCGTGACGCCAACGGCAGCCGCGGCCGGCGGGATGGCGTCGGTGAGCGGCAGCAACTTCGCCGCGAACGCGACCGTGAGCGTCTATTTCGGCGCGACGACGACCGCGCCCGGCGGCACCGGCACGACCAACGCCACCGGCGCACTGACCGCCGCGATCAGCTTCCGCGTCCCCAACCTGCCCGCGGGCGACCAGGCCTTGATCGTGATGGACGATCGCAGCCAGTACCCGATCACGCTCAGCTTCCGCGTGCAGTAACGACGGTGGCGAGCGCCGCGAGGCAAGTTGCGGCGCTCCTCGACGATGCGCGGCCGCTCAGGGCGTGAACGCGTAGACGCGGTTGTCGGTAGCGACGAAGATACGGCCGTTGGCGACGATCGGGGCCTGGTGCGCGCGCACCGCGCCCATCGTCGTGGTGTCGGCGCGGACGCTGGCGCCGGTGTCGCCGTTGATGCCGTGCAGGTGGCCGTCGCTGCCGGCGTACCAGAGCACGGTGTTCGCGCCTTGCGGGGTCGTCATGCTGACCGCGGGAGCAGTGACCGCGGCGGAGCCCGCGCACCAGGCGATCGACAGCGCCGGCGGCAAGGCAGCGGATACCTTGATGGCGGTGAAGGCGCCGGTCGTCATGTTGGGGCAACCCGTCCCTGCGCCTTTGAAGACGACGTAAGTCGCCGTGGGCGTGGAGTACGCAACGGCCGACGTGATGATCGTACCGCCGACCTTCAAGATGGAGAGCGGCATGACACCACCGCCGCCCAGGTCCGCGCGATTGAGCAGGTACGCGTTCCCGTCTTTCCCGAGCGCCATCACGAGATCGGCGGGCGTTGCGCCCGCAACGTGAAACAGCACCGGTCCGACCCCGCCGAGATCCTGATCGTTTTGATCCATGGTGATCCACGACGCCGGGAAGAAGTAGTCGGTGGTCGCCGCGCTGGCCGGCTGGACCAAGGTGGTGGGGAACTTGATGACGGCCTCGCCTCCTCCCCAATCCTTGGCATCGGGGGCGGGGAGCATTCCGGGACTCGATCCAAAAGCGCCATCCCCCGCCGTCGCTTTCGTGTTGCCGGTCGTCACGTAAATCGACGTTCCGTCGGAGGCGATGCCGCTCGTCCCCCAGATGCCGCCCGCGAATGCAGGCGTCGCCCACGAGCTGACCGCCGGTGTTCCGGTGGTGGTCGCGCCGACGATCCAGCCGTGATAGCCCAGGCAATCGCCGATGTGACCGCTGTAGGGCACGAAGACCTTGCCGCCCAGCAACGCCAGCGCTGCGCGCTGATTCTGGATCGGCGCCGTGAACGCGATGCCGCTCGACATCGGCGCGCTCGTGGTGACGTCGAGCGGCCAGCCCGCGCGATCGACGCCTTTGTTGTCGATGGCCAGCGCGTGGAGCATGTGGCGCGGGACGTTCCCGGCCGTGCTGGTCATCGCGTCGAGAAAGATCGTGCGCGACGTCGCGTCGATGACCGGCGTGCCGGTGATGCCCAGCGGGTTCAGCGGGCTGCCGCACGTGCCCGGCGCGCCGGGCGACATGGGCGTCCCCAGCGTGACGTGCCAGGCTGCTGTGCCCGTCGTCGCGAGACCGGTCGTCGCGTCGAGCGCGTAGACGTCGTTGTGCGACGTCGCCACCAGGATCAGATCCGCGCCTCCGTTCGCGCCCGCGAGGTACAGCGGCTGCGCGTAGGTGGGCCCGGTGAGGGTCTGATTGCCGAAGGTCGCGTCGGCGTGCATCGTGCCCGCGGCCGCCGCGGTGATGCTCGCGTCGACGTACACGCCGTCGCGCGCGGCGTCGTTGTGGAACTGGAGCACCGACACGTGCGCGACCGCGCCGCCGCCCCCGCCCGCGCCGGTCGCGCCGCCCGTCGCGCCACCCGTGCCGGTCGTGCCGCCCGTCGCGCGCCCGCCGGTGCCGACGTTCGCGCCGCCGCCGCCACCGCCGCCGGTGGTGCTGCCGCCGGCGCCGTTCGTGCTCCCGCCGCTGCCGTTGGTCCCCGCGCCACCGTTCGACCCGGCCGCGCCAGCGCCCGCGCTCCCGTTCGCACCACCCGAGCTACCGGCGTCGCCCGACGTCCCGGAGTTGGTATTGCCGCAGGAGATCGCCAGTCCGGCGAGCGTCATGAATGGAAGCGTGCGGATCAGGTTTCGCATGGATGCACCTCTTGCTGAGAAAGGGACCGCCCCGAACGTACGCGCGTGGCCCCACCCTCTCGCCGTGATGTTTCTTTGTGACACTCACCAGGAGCGGCGGGTCAAAAAAGGGAGGAACGAACTATCGCACGACTTTTCTGGGCGATCGAGAACGGAAGCAGTCCGCAATGTGGTCATCGACCAGACCAGTCGCTTGCATGAACGCATACATGATGGTGCTTCCCACGAAGCGGAAGCCCCGTCGCTTGAGATCTTTGGAGAGCGCGTCGGATTCCGGGCTCGAGGACGGAATGTCGCGTAGCTGCTTCGGCTGCGCGCGCCGGCGTCGCGCGCCATTGGCGGCCGGCGGCGCGAATTCCCAGATGTAGTGATTGAAAGAGCCGTGCTCGCGCGACACGGCCAGAATCGACCGCGCATTGTCGATCGTCGATTCGATCTTCAGGCGATTGCGCACGATGCCCGCGTCATTCATCAACCGGCTGACGTCCTTTGCGCCGAAGCGCGCGACGCGAGCCGCATCGAAGTTGGCGAAGGCGGCGCGGTAGCCTTCGCGCTTGTGCAGGATCGTGGACCAGCTGAGGCCAGCCTGCGCGCCCTCCAGAACCAGGAACTCGAACAGCGTGCGATCGTCGTGTACGGGAACGCCCCACTCTTCGTCGTGGTACGCGATCATCGCCGGATCGTCGCCGGCCCACGGGCACCGTCGTGGCTCTTGGCGCTTCACGCCGCCAGGATACGCCACGGAGAGTGAGCGCCGATAGGCGATCTCGCGCGCGGACGCTTCGACGAAGGGCGAGCTCAGCCCGTACCGGACGCGGCGATCGGAGCGCTGTCGGGCATCAGCGTGCGCGTGAGGCTGTCGAGATCCCAGGGCTTGGCCAGCACGCCGTCGGCGCGCTCCGCGACGCTGGCGAGGGCCTGCGCGCCCAGGCGTCCCTCCTCGGACAAAAGGACGCGGCGGATCTCCGGTTTCTCATCGGCGAGGAAGTTGAACAGGTCCTTTCCTTCGTTGATGCCGACGAGATCGATGAGCGCCACCCGGATGCATGACGCCGGGCGATCGAGAAAATCCAGCGCGTCCAGCGACGTCGAGAAGCAGGCGACCTCCCAGCCGGCGCGCCGGATGTCGCGCGTCAGGCTCTCGCGCTCGAGCAGCGACGAATCGACCACCAGCACCGTCGGCTCGGAGCGCGTGGACGAATCGCGCGCCGCTTCTTCCAGCGCCTCGGCGACCACCGAGCCCACCGCCTCGCGCGCGCGGCGCGACAGCATGTTGAAACGCACCGCGATCGTCGCATCGCGGGCGCGCGCCTGGCTGCGCAGCACCGGACCGCGCACTTCGATGGGGCCCCGCGGCAGCTCGAGGATCAGCTTGATCTCCTCGCCGACACGGATGGCCGGGCCCCCCGACAGCTGCACGCCGCCCAGCGACAAGTTCTCCACGATGTATGAACCCTTGCACAGGCCACGCACCCAGGCGGTGGCGGTGGCGACCACGCGGGCACGGACGAATACGCGGCGGTCTTGACCCGTCATCGGACGCTCCGGTGAAATCATCGGCGGGTGACGCGGCAGTCTTGAGAGGCGGCGTGCCGTGTGCGCCGCCACGCGGCTGCCACATATGAAGATAAGTCGCCAACCCCGTGCTAGAACTTGCGAGCGGCATGATCCACCGCACGCAACAGGCCCTCCTCGACGATACAGTTCCGTCCTCGCGCGCCATGGACACGCTCCTGCAAGACCTGGGTCAGGCGCGGGCCCGCACGCGCCTACGGGGCCGACCGTTCGTGACACTGGCCTACGCCCAGAGCGTGGACGGCAGCATCAGCATCGCGCGCGGCTTGCGATCGGCGCTGAGCGGGCCCGAATCCCTGCGCTTCACGCACGCGCTGCGCGCCGGCCATGACGGGATTCTGATTGGCGTCGGCACCGTGCTGGCCGACGATCCGGAGCTGCGCGTCCGCCTGGTCGATGGCCGCGACCCTCAGCCGGTGATCGTCGACAGCCATCTGAGCACGCCGGTGGAGGCCAAGCTGTTGTCGCAGGCCGGGCGCCGCCCGTGGATTGGAACGACGATCGGAACGACGATTGGAACGACCCCCGGGCACGTCCGCTTCCACGCCCATGTCGATGTCGACGCCGACACGCCCCGCAACGACGGCGCGCGGCCGGATGCAGACCGGCGCGGCCCGATCGAGGCGCGCGGCGCGCGGCTCTTCGTCTCGGAACCGCAGGCCAATGGGTGGGTCAATCTCGAGGCGTTGCTGCGGCAACTGCACGCTGCCGGCATCGAGCACCTGATGGTCGAGGGCGGCGCGCGCATCATCACCAGCTTCCTCGACGCGCGGCTCGTCGACTACGTCGCGGTCACCATCGCGCCGATGTTCATGGGCGGCCTGTCGGCGGTCGGCGAGCTCACTCGCCCGCCGGCGACGCCGGCGACGCCGAACGCGCCGGCCGTGGCGACGGCGCCGAGTGGGCCCGCGCTCAGCCGCTGGATCAGCGCGCGGCTCGGCGACGACCTCGTGATGGCGGGAGAGATCGCTTGGCCGGCGCCGTGAGTGGCGAGCTCGGAACCCGCGAAGGGGTCCGAACGTCCCACCGCCGCGTCCTGCTCTTCACGGGTCCACGTCGCATCGAGATTCGCGAGGAGCCCCTGGCGCCGCCGCCGCCGGGACAGGCGCTGGTGATCACCGAAGTCTCGGCGCTGAGCGCCGGGACCGAGCTGCTCGCGTTTCGCGGCGACTTGCCACCCGACCTGCCGGTCGACGAGACGCTGGGCGCGCACGGCGGCGCGACGTTCCGCTATCCGTTTCGCTACGGCTACGCATCGGTGGGCCGAGTGGTCGCCATCGGCGACGGCGTGGCGCCGACCTGGATGCAGCGGCGCGTGTTCGCGTTCGAGCCGCACGCCAGCGCGTTCGTCGCGCCGGTCGCCGACCTCGCGGTCGTTCCCGACGTGCTGCCGTCGGAGCGCGCGGTGCTGTATCCGCACATGGAGACGGCGGTCAACCTGATCCTCGACGGCGGGCCGGCGTTCGACGATGCGGTGCTGGTCATCGGGCAAGGTGTCATCGGGTTGCTGGTGACAGCGCTGCTCGCGCGCTTTCCGCTGTCGGCGCTGGCCACGGCCGAGAGATCGCCCGCTCGCGCCAATATGTCACGGCGCTTCGGCGCGCGCGCGATCGTCGCGGGTGCCGCAGAATGGGCGGCGGTCGCCGGGACGCGCGGCGCCGATCTGGTCTACGAGCTCTCGGGCGATCCGACCGCGCTCGATCTCGCGATCGCGGCCGCGGGACACGAGGCGCGCGTGGTCGTCGGGTCGTGGTACGGCGCGAAGCGCTCGCCGATCGATCTCGGCGGGCGATTTCATCGCCGTCGCCTGCAGATCGTCAGCAGCCAGGTCAGCCACATCGGGGCTGCGCTGTCGGCGCGCTGGGATCGCGGACGCCGGCGTGAGGCGGCCTGGCGCGCGCTGGCCGCGATCGACACCGCGCCGCTGGTGAGCCACCGCTTCGCGTTCGCCGACGCGGCGCGCGCCTACGAGCTGGCCGACGCGGGCGATCCCGCGGCGCTGCAGATCTTGCTGACCGACGCACGCGTGACGTAAAAGGGCGCCTGCATGTCGGATTCCGAGAGTCTGTTCACCGTCGGCATCCTGCGGGACTTCGTCGCGCAGCATTTCCTGATCGGCGGCGACTGGGGGCGCGAGAACCAGCCCCACTCGCATCACTATCGATTCGAGGCGATCTTCGAGGGACGCGCGCTCGATCGCCACGGCTACCTGCTCGACATCGCTGAGGTCGAGCCGCGCCTGGACGGCATCGTCTCGCGGTACCGCGATCGCATGCTCAACGAGCTGCCCGAGTTCGCGGGCGAGAACCCGTCGCTGGAGCGGTTCGCGCGCATCATCGCCGATCGCATCGTCACCGATCTGCCCGCCGGCAGCGTCGACGCCATCACTCTCAAGCTGTGGGAGAACGAAACCGCCTTCGCCAGCTACCGGCGGACGCTCGACGACCGCGGGCGCTGAGCCGGCGAAGAGTCGGTTACTGGCAGATCGCCGTGCCGGCGTTGCAGGTGAGGCCCGCGTTGCAGGTGCGCGTCGCGACCGCGCCGTTGCCGCAGCAGCGCACGCCGGCGGTGCCGCACGCCTGGCAGGTCATCGCACCGCCGCCACCGCCACCGCCCACGCAGTCGAAGCCGACGCTGCACGTGGGACCGGTCGCGGCGCCCATCGCCGGGCAGCACGCCTGACCTCCGCCGCCGCACGCCTGGCAGGTGCGCGCCGCGCCGTTGCCGCCGCCGCCGCACAAAAGGCCGCTGTCGCAGGTCGCGCCGCCGCAGCAGCGCTGTCCCGAACCGCCGCACGCCACGCAGGTCGCCGCGCCGCCGTCGGCGCCGTTGGCGCAAACGAAGCTCGCGTCGCAGGTTCCGTTCGCGCCGCCGCAGCACATCTGGCCGCTGCCGCCGCAGGCCTGGCAGGTTCCTCCGACGCCGTTCATCGCGCCCATGCAAGCGCCGCCCGGCTGGCAGACCGCGCCCACACAGCAAGTGGCGCCGACCGCGCCGCAGCTCTGGCAGGTGCGCGCCGCATTGCCCGGCGGGCTCGCGCAACCAAGCCCGTTGTCGCACGCGTTGCGCGCGCAGCACGATTCGTTGAGCGCCCCGCACGCCTGGCAACGATTGGCGGCGCCGCCGTCAGCGCCGGTGCCGGCCTGGCAGGCAAATCCGGCGCCGCAGCTGTTCGCGCCGTTCCCGCCACAGCAAACCTGGCCGCTCGCGCCGCACGCGTCACAGGTTCCGGCGACGCATTCCGCGCCCGACGCCGTACAGGTCGTCGCGCCTCCATTTGCGGTGCAGCACGGTTGGGTCAGCGCGCCGCACGCGGCGCCCGCCGAGTTCTGGCACGCGCCGTTCGTGCAGGTGCCGGCGGTGCCGGCGCCCCCCATGCACATGGTGCCGTTGCCGCGGCAGACGCCGCCCACGCAACAGCCGCCGCCGTTGCACGCATTGGCGGCGCAGCAGGCTTGACCCGCACCGCCGCAAACCGGCGTGCCGGCACCGATCGGGCTCGTGCTGCTGCCGCAGCCGACCCACACCAACGCAAAAATGAAAACCGCGACCGACCAGCGTGCGAGCGAGAGGCGTTCGCTACGGGCATCCATGCGGAAGTTCTCCTATTTTGGAGTTAGAGTGCGGCACGCAACGCTGGCGTCAAAAAATCTGGGACTCCGGCGTAACCCCGCGGCAGCGCCAGCGTAGCATCCTCGCAACCTACCGGCTCGGCAATGTCCGGGTCCTTCGCGAAACCAACCACAGGAGAGAGATATGACGATCAAGGGAGCAATGATTGCGGCATCGGTCGCCGGGCTGTTCGCGGCGGGCGCGACCGGGATTCGCCCGGCCAAGGCCGGCGGTGAAGAGGTTCAGTGCTCGGGCATCAACTCGTGCAAGGGCCAGGGCTCGTGTCACGGCAACGGTCACTCCTGCGCCGGCAAGAACGGCTGCAAGGGCCAGGGCAACATGAAGACCACCAAGGAAGACTGCATGGCCAAGGGCGGCAAGGTCGTCGGCGGAGAGAAGAAGAAGTAACCGTCGCGAGCCCGCGCGGCGCCGCCGCCCCTCGGGGCCTCGGCGCCGCGTCCTCGCTGATGTTGCGACCATGGACGCGATGATCACCGCGCCCGCGCCGCTGTTCCCGCAGCTGGGCGCGGGGCTGGGCCTGCGCCGCGAGCATTTCCAGCACGTGCGCGAGGCTCGCCCCGCCGTCGACTGGTTCGAGGTGATCAGCGAGAACTTCATGGTGCCCGGCGGCAACCCGCGGCGCGTGCTCGAGGCGGTGCGCCGCGACTACCCGATCGTGCTCCATGGCGTGTCGCTGTCGATCGGCGCCCTCGATCCGCTGCGCGACGACTACCTCGACGATCTCGCGGATCTGGCGCGAGCCGTCGAGCCGGCCTGGATCTCGGATCATCTCTGCTGGGGCTCGGCGCACGGGGTGTACGCGCACGATCTCCTGCCGGTGGCGTACACCGAGGAATCGCTGGCGCACATCGCGGGCCGCGTGCAGGCGGTGCAGGAGCGACTGGGACGCCGCATCTTGCTGGAGAACCCGTCGACGTACATGCAGCTCGCCGGCAACGAGATGACCGAGTGGGAGTTCCTGGCCGAGCTGGCGCGCCGCGCCGACTGCGGGCTCCTGCTCGACGTGAACAACGTGTTCGTGAGCGCGCACAACCACGGATTCGATCCGCGCGCTTACCTGCGCGCGCTGCCGCCGGAGCGCGTGGGCCAGATCCACCTCGCCGGCCACAGCGTCGACGGCGCGCTCTTGATCGACACGCACGATGACTACGTGCGCGACGAGGTCTGGCAGCTCTACGCCGACGCGATCGCGGCGCTGGGCGCGCGCTCGACCATGATCGAGTGGGATGCGCAGGTGCCGGCGTTCGACGTCCTCGAGGGCGAGCTCACTCGCGCGCGCGAGTGGGCGGCACGCGGGCTCGCGCGCCGAGGCCCAGAGCGAGACCAAGGACAAGACCGAGACCAAGACCAACACGAAGACCAGCCGCCGTCGCAACCACCACGCAGGGAGAAGCGCGATGCCGCCTGAAGTCGCGGCGCCGCCACGCCGATCGCTGCAGGCGACCTATGCGGCGCTGCTGGCGCACGTCACCGAGCGCCGCGCCGACGCCGGCCCTGCCCCGCTCCCCGAAGCGACTGCGCTGGTGGCCGGCGACGAGCGCGCGAGCGCCGGCGAGCGCATCCACGTCTACCAGCACATGTACCGCGCGCGCATCGTGGAGGCGCTGGAGGCGCAGTTTCCGCGGCTGGCGCGCTGGCTCGGCGCCGACGCGTTCGCGGAGGTCGCTGCGGCCTATGTCGCCGACGAGCCTTCGCGCCATCCGTCCTTGCGCTTCATCGGCCAGCGCCTCGCCGACTGGCTGGCGACGCGCGCGGCGGACTTCCCGAACGGCCTCGCGCTCGCGCGGCCCGCCCTGCCGGATCTCGCGCGCCTCGAATGGGCGCGCGAGGACGTCTTCGACGCCGTCGATCAACCGACGCTGGCGCTCGACGCGGTCCGCGGCTGGCCCGCCGATCGATTCGGCGAGATCCCGCTGCGCCTGGTCGCGGCTCATCGACGCCTGCGGCTGGCGCGGCCGGTCGCGGCGGTGTGGGCCGCGATCGGGGCCGCACACGCCGCCCTCGACGCGGGCGCCGTTTCCGCCGCGGCGGTGCGCACCGGGGGCGAGTCGCTGCTGGTCTGGCGCCAGGGCATCGCGGTGTTCCACCGCGCCACGGACGACACCGAGGCAGCGGCGCTCGACCTCATCGCCGACGGCACCACGCTCGGCGCGATCTGCGAGGCGCTCTGCCGCGCGCGCTCCGAGGAGGAGGCGACAGCTCAGGCGTTTAGCTGGCTCTCGACCTGGACCGCCGACGAGCTTCTGCTCGCGGTGTAACGGCAGAGACGCGCGCGAGAGAGATCGGCAACTGCCGTCGACAGTGGGGCTTGCAGGGACAACCCTTGACGACCACTTTCGATGTGAGGAGGTCCCCATGACCACCAGCAAGAAGCGGATCGCTCGCTTTGCGGCTCTGAGCTCGGTTGCGCTGCTCATCGGCCTGCCCGCGGCGACGTCACATGCGCATGAACCGACGACGGTCGCGCAAGCCCAGGCGCTGGCGCAGCAGTCCCACGTTCGGGCCGAAAAGGCCGAAGCACTCGGCGGCGTGGGCTACAAGTCTGGAGAGGTTCAGCGCGCGGAGACCGACGAGGCGAGATACACGGCGATGGCCGAGGAGATCGCGGAGCCGTTGGCCCCTCCGTCCCCGCCCACGCCGGTCGCCGACCACTACGCAGCCGTGGCGCACCACTACCGCGCGATG
>Ga0265342_10000591_pt1 | contig 38242 bp, 29 predicted proteins | sample 4CB327metaG_FD_203125 | JGI IMG/M metagenome (GOLD analysis project Ga0265342, IMG submission 203125) | Rhizosphere microbial communities from Carex aquatilis grown in University of Washington, Seatle, WA, United States - 4-CB3-27 metaG | ecosystem: Host-associated > Plants > Roots >... | reverse complement strand
GCCGATGGGCAGCACCACGGCCACCGTCGTCGAGCAGACGGCCGTGGGCGGTACGGCGACCTTCATGGGTGTAACGCTCGTCCCCGATGGCAACTACACCGTCGAGGCCGATTGCACCAACAAAGCGGGGGTGCTCGGGCAGTCGAGCCAGGCCATTTATCCGGTCGATTCGACGCCGCCCGCGCTGACGATCTCGTCGCCGCCCAACAACAAGTTCTTCGGCCCCGCCGACCTGACCAACGGCGCCTTCCAGGTCTGCGCGCAGACCCCGGACAAGGACGCGACCGCGCTGCCGGCGACGCTGGGCGCGGCCGCCAAGAATCTGTCGGTCGCGGTCGGCACCAGCTCGCCCGACTCGACCAACGGATTCGTCGCCGTGACCGCGACCAACACCGATACCTGCGTGAACGTCGCCTGCACCAGCAGCACGCCGGTCGACCTGACCGTGACCCTCAAGGACGCGGCGGGCAACGCGACCACCAAGACCATCTCCCAGATCTCGTGCGCGACCGCGCTGCCCGGCGTCCAGATCGTGTCCCCGACCTCCGATTCGACCCCATTCGGCGACCCGACTAAGCACCTGCTGGCGTCGTCGTCGTTGAACGCGCTCAAGGATCAGGACGGCGTCACGCCCGGTGCCCAGTGGACCGTCATCGCCTGCGCCGACAAGGCCGGCATGGCAACCCTCTTCGGCGGTTCGATGGGCGGGACACTGACCAGCCTCGCCGGTCCGGTGCCGACGATGGCCGCAGTCCCCGCGGACCAGTGCCCCAATGGCTACTCGCAGGCTGCGCACTTCACCAGCGCGAGCCTTCCCGACAGTCAGGAGGACACCGACGGTACGCTGCTGAGCGCGACCGAGCTGCGCGTCGACGTGACGACCGCGACCTCGGCCACAGGCTCGAGCCCGCTCGTCGACCTGTGGATCGACTCCTCGGCGCCGAACGTGCAGCAGTCGATTCCCAATCCGCTGTGCGGTCTGGTGCATCAGGGCATGACGGCCTGGTCGACGGCGCTCCGCCTGCTGGCGACCACCCCCACGGTGACGCTGACCGTGACCCATGGGGGAAGCTCGATCGATTACCCGCCGACGACCTGGATGAACGGATTCGCGAACTTCGCGGCGGTCGGCTTCCCGCTGGGTATCGATCAGGTGACTGCCAGCGCAACCGAGCCGTCGGGAAACGCAGGCACGCTCACCTCGCCGTGCACGGTGACCGTCGGGACGCCGCCGATCGTCACGTTCGTGACGCCGCTGGCAACCAACACGATGTGCGCCGCGGGCTCGACGTCGGGTACTTGCATTCCCGACGGTGACAGTACCGTGGCTGGCTGGCAGGGCAATCTCGACGTCACTGTCAGCGTCACCGGCGCGGACCCGACGGGCGGGATCGTCGATTTCACCGCGGGAACCACCGACCTCGGAATGGCGACGATCGATGCGACCGGGCACGCGCGGCTGCCGGGAATCACGATTCCCGACGGCAAAGCGGTGGTGCTCACCGCTGCTACCAACGACATCGGGGGTCACGGTATCGGCATGACCAGCGAGACCCTGATCGTCGACACGATCAAACCCGACCCCGTCGCCACGGTGACCGCGACGGTCAAGGACCGGCGGCAGACCAGCTTCCACCTGTCCTGGACCGCGCCGGCCGATGCGGGGCAGACGCTGTTCTCGTACGTGGTCAAGGTCTCGAAGAATCCGATCACCACGGTGAACTTCGACGCCGCTACGAGCATCTCCTACACCGGATCGCCAGCGGCGCCCAACGCCGCTGACGGCATCGATGCCACCGGCCTGCTCATCCAGACCAACTACTACTTCGCGGTCGCCTCAGTCGACGCGGCGGGGAACCGCGGCACGATCGCGACCGTGGGGCCGACGATGGCGACCTTCAACATGAAGATCCTCACGCCCCCGGCCGGCGGTCCGACCAACGAGCGCTTCGGCTTCTGGGTGGACGGCGTCTCCGATCTAAACGGCGACGGCAAGTCGGACATCCTGGTGGGTACGGTCTCAGGCCAACGGGTCTACATCTTCAACGGCTCCGCCGCCTTCGATACGGTCGCTGCTCCCACGACCGTCATCAATGGACAGGCTTCGGTCGGGTTCGGCCGCGCGTTCATCGACGTGGGCGACATCGACGCCGACGGCAAGGACGATTACGCCATCTCGGCGCCGCTTCTTGGTAACGGCCGGATCTATATCTTCAAGGGCCGCGCCGCCTGGAACGCGAGCTACAACGCCGACTCCGACGCCGACTACATTCTGGACCTCGGCAGCACCTACGCGGCGACGCAGTTCGGCGCCTCCCTAGCGCGAATCGGGGACTTCAACGGTGACGGCGTCGATGACTTCGCGGTCGGCGCCGTCGGCTACAACGGTGGTCGTGGTCGCGTGGTCGTCATTCTGGGACGCAGCGGATTCTCGGCCGCTACCCTCAATGTAATGACCATCGACGGCGACCCCGCCTATCCGGCGGTAGGGACCACCTTCGGCGGTGGAGCCTTCGGTGGGGCGATCGTCGGGATGGGGCGCCTCTACGCCAACACCTCGGGCACCACGATCGCGGTCTCTGCCGCGGGCGCCGGCACCGCCTCAGCCGGACGGGTATACGCGTTCCACGGTATCACCGGTTCGTCGGCGGCGATCAACGCCACCGCCGCCGATAACTTCGTCGAGGCGCCGGTCACCGGCGGGAACTACGGCGGATCGCTCGCGCTAGTCGGTGCGCTCGCCGGTGTGCCCGGCGTCGCCATAGGGACTGCGCACACAACCACCATCGCCAACGGCTTCGTCGACCTCCACTTCGGCTCGACGATCGCGGGGCCGTTCAGCGCCAATCCGCTGCGATTCACGGACTCACTTGCAACGGCCGCCAACGATCTGTTTGGCCGCGTTCTTGGTGGTTGCGCGTTCTCGGGAACCTCGATTTCGGTGTCGTTGATCGGAGACGGAAAGCCGGATCTGTTGATGGCGCCTTTCACTGAGTCCGGGGGCGGCTCGGCTCGCCTCTATATCGTCGACGGAGCGCGACTGTTTGCCCTCCCCAACCCGGCCGAAATCAACGCCAACGCGGACATCATTCTCCCGCTGCCCACCGGCTGGCAGGGGTTGCCGGCTCAGCGCAATCCGATCATCCGCGACCTCGACGGCGACGGCCACGCCGACTTCGCGATAGGCGAGCTCGTCAACGCCGGCCGCCTGGCCGTCTTCTGGTAGACCGCCCCGGCCTTCTTTTGTCGTTGTTGGCTGCGATTTTCGACTGGCGGGACCCGGCGCCGCCGGTCGAACAGATCGGCGCTCTGTTGTCGGCCCTGCCCGAGCGCTCGCCGGACGGCCGTCGGTTCGCGCGGGTCCCTCATGCGTTGCTCGGCGTTGGCTCGCGCCTGGTTCGCGTGAGCGAGCGGCGCAGTTCCCAGCCGCTTCGCGACGATCGAAGGGGGTTATACGCAATCGGCGATCTCCGGCTCGACAACCGGGACGAGCTCAGGGCGTCATTGTCGAGCGGGCAATCGCGGCTCGACAACGACCTCGCCATCGCGGTCGCGGCGTACGAGCGCTGGGGGCACCAGTGCGCGCGGCGCTTGATCGGCGACTTCGCGTTCGTGATCTGGAATGGCCGCAACCAGGAGGTCTACGGAGCGCGCGACCACTTCGGCGTCCGGGCGCTGGTTTACCACCGCGCGGCCGAGCGTTTGATTGTCGCGACGGAGCCTGCTCAGTTGCTGGTCCTACCCGAAATCGATCGCGCGCCCGATCCTGAGCCGGTGATCGATCTACTCTCCTGGAGCTACGCGCACTATGGCCGGACCTTTTTCCGCGCTGTGCGGGCGCTGCGTCCGGGCCACTACTTCTGCGCGACGCGAGAGGCACTGCGAGAGACGGAATACGTGAGCCCACCCGCGTCGCTGAATGTCCGGTTGCGCGCCGAGGACTATCGAGACGAGTTTCGTGCGTTGTTCCGGCGCGCCGTCCGCGATCGGCTGGATTCGCAGTTCCCGATCGTCGCGCATCTGAGCGGCGGGCTCGACTCGTCATCCATCGCTTTCACGGCGGACGCGATCCACCGCGATGAAACGGGGCTCGCTCCCGTCGAGATCGTGTCCGCCACGTACGCAGGCCAAGCGCACGACGAGACCGCGTTCATCGATCAAGTGACGCGCGCCGTGCGCTTCCGCGCGCACCGCTGGGACGGCAACCAGCCGAGCGGGCGGGAATTCTCCGAGCCCCCGCTCAGCATCCCGGGCTCGAGCGCGACGTTCAATGGCGGGTCCACCGGAGATATCGAGATTGCCAGGCAGGTCGGTGCCCGCGTGATTTTGTCCGGCGATCCGGGCGACGCGGCGACCGGCGAGCATGGTCTCTTCAACGAGTTACTTCGTCGCGGGCGTTGGTTGGCCCTCGCGCGCCAGATCCTATCGGCGGCAACGGAAAAGGAGCGGCGTGTGCGCTTGCGGGCGCTTCGTTACGCCGTGCGAGAGGAGGCGCCGCAATCGTTGTTGCGCGCCTGGCGGACTTTGAACTGGCGCCGCCGGCCGATCGAGGCTCCGAATTGGCTTCGCCGCGAATGGATCGATGATTGGATCGGTCCCGAGTTTCGCAGCCCGCCGCGTCGCGGGTTGGGGCTCAATCGGCTGCAGCAAGGGATCTGGGACTATTTGCGATGGGACCGAGCGGCCTGGTCGATCGATCTGTTCGGGACCTATGCGGCCAACGCTGGGCTGGAAGCAAGGTACCCGTTTCTGGATGTTCGACTGGTTGATTTCATTCTGTCGGTTCCCGTCGAGCATCGCCTCCTCGGCCGGCTGCGGAGGACTCTGCATCGAGAAGCGATGGCGGGGATCGTTCCCGATGATATCGCGTGGAGAGCGTCCAAGCCGGGGTTCGGCGGCGCGGTCGCCCAGTGGGGACACCGCAGCCAGCCGGCGATCCGCGGGATTCTGGAAGAGGGGCAATGGCGGTCGGAGGAATTCGTCGACCGCGTGCAGGCTCGAGCCGCGTTCCGGAAGCTGCTCGCGAGACCACCCGATTCCGCCGACTGCGAAGGGTGGCTCGGGGTCCGCTCCATCGTGAAGCTTGAGACTTGGCTTCGCGCCGTTTTTCGGTATCCTCGTACGCAGGAGATTCTATCTATGTCTGAGACTAAACCACCGCATGAGGGGAAAAGCGATGTCGGCGAAGGTTCGCAGGAGTCGTACGTGCCTCCTGCGTTGACTCACGTCGGGAACGTGCGCGATCTCCTCGCTGGGGCTCCCGGCAGCCAGGTGGACAGCATGGACAACCTTCAGGGCCTCGGATAGACGTCTTGCGCTGGCAGTTCCTCGGCCCGGTGGAGGTCGCGCGGGTTCTGCGCGCTCTTCCTGGAGTGGAGCTGGCGCGCCGGTCCGAGGGGCCAGGTCCGCTCGTGCGTCGGCTGCGCGAGGAGGGTCGCGGGTGTGTCCGGCGCAGCTCGACGGAGCGAAGCCGACTCCGGGCGGTGATTCGCGCGCTCGACGTTCGTCTCCCCGGCGGCGGGAACTGCTACCGGCGGGCCTTGCTGGAGATCGCGCTCGATCCCGACACGGCCGAGGAGCCACTCTACATGGGCTTGGTCGCCGCCGGCGGCCCACGGTCGGGGCACGCGTGGCTCGGCTCTGACGGCGACGAGGCGCGGAGCTACGACGCGGTCGTCGCCATCTGACGGTAGGCGCGCGCTGCGCTGTCCAGCGTCGCCAGATCGCCGGGCATGGTCACTCGCGAAGTCACCAATCCGGCGACTAGGTCGTGCAGCTGAACGAACCGCGCTCGCCACGCGCGCGCGTCGGGTGACGCGAAGAACGCGCTCTCGATCAAGGCGACCAGCGCGTCGGGGCGGGCCAGCTCGTCGCGGTGAATCTGTTGGCCCGCGCGCCGGTTGGCGTCGACCAACAGAATTTCTGTGATGGAGCGCGTCGGGCCATCGATGCAGCGATCGAGCGCCGCGCACGAGATGGTCGTCTCGCGCGCGCGCCCGAGCTGCGCCGCTTGCTCGAAGATCCAGGCGAGGATCACCGCCTCGCCGCCGATCACCGCGCGCGGCTCGGAGGGCGAGGTCGCCGGCGCGATTACCAGCAGATCCTCACAGACGAGGCGCGCGCCCGCCAGCGCGAACGCGCGCGCGGAGGTCGTTTTCCCCGCGCCGCTGCGTCCCGAGAAAACCAGCAGCTTGCCGTCGATCTCGACCGCCGACGCGTGCAGGAGAAATACGCCACGCAGCGAGAGCAGCTTGGGCGCGACCGATTTCAGATAGCCGCGCGCCTCGGCCTCCGTAGGACGGACGCCGCCGGCGAGTCGCAACGAGCTTCCGCTGCCGTCGATCTGGCACAGCAGGCGAGGCCCCTCGAAGAAGGCGTAGCCGCTCGCGACGGCTTCCCAGCGCCACGGGTCGGTGCTGGGCGTCCGGGGCGAGTCGGGGATCTGGTCGATCGCTAATGCGACGTCGCGCGCGGCGCGGTCTGGCGTCAGCTCGAAACGCCGCGCGAGCTCCCGGCTGGCGCCGGCGATCGACTGTCCGACGAGGATCGCGGTCCAGATGTCGCAAGCGGTGCGGTTGAGGCGAATGACGCTGCCGCGTTCGCGGTCGAGCAGAATCCCTTCTCCCTCGATCGCAATGACATCGAACCGCGCGCGCAGCGCTTCTTCGTTCACCACCCGCCCATAGTACAATTTTGCCCGCGATGCATGAATCCATCACGCCGTTTCGCACGTCCGCCGACGTCGTGGCGCGCGAGATCCCCGAAGGGCTCATGCTGGTGAATGTGCAGACCGGCGCGGCGTTCAAACTGAACCAGGTCGGCGCGGAAATCTGGAAGCGGCTCGACGGCGCGACCGATGTTGCCACGCTCGTTGCGCACCTCGAGCAGCGCTACCGGATCGGCACGGTGGCTTTGCAGCGCGACGTCGACACCCTGCTCGCCGATCTGGAGAAACAGGGCCTCGTCGGTCGCTCGCATCAGCCGTGACGATCGCTCGCCAGTCGATCGCGCGCCGCGGCCAGCGCCGCGGCCGACAATGACGGCGCCAGCGCCAAACCCGCAATCCGGCGACCCGGCCGGCCCGCTGCCGAGCGTGCGGCGAGAAAGCGCGCTATCCAGGCTGCGGCACGCTCTCGCGGGCTCGGCGCAAGGTGTGCCAGAACCTCGTCGATGAACGGCGCGGGCGTGACCGCGCGGATCATCGGCAGGATCAGCCCGCCATGGGCGATGAGGCCCTGCGATCGCAGATGAGCGGCCGTGTGGCCGGCGTCGAGGTGCAGCGCCTCCGCGACGTTCTGGAAGTCTTGCGGGCGATGGAGCTTGGCGACGCGAAGCCAGTGCAGCGACGCGTGCAGTACGAGATGCGCGAAGATGTCCTCTGCACACGGGACAACGATCGGACAGTCGAACAACTCGGTGTCTTCTCGTCCGCGCGCGAACATCCCTTCGGCGGTCAAACGCGATCGTACCGTGCGGGTCAGCCGGCGATGCAGATCGATCCCGAGGGGCGGGCCGCTCGGGTTGCTCAATGTGACCTGCCACGCTCCGCGCTCCCAGCTCGCGCGAGAAAAGCCCGCTGCTTCCAGCAGAGCGACCGCTTCGAAGAAGCGTCGTTCGGGCACCAGCAAATCGACGTCGGCGATCGATCGAAACGGCCCCGCGGCGTAGACCAACTTCTGCAAGAGCACGCCCTTGAGCGGCATGATCGGAATTCCGCGCGGATTCAGGAGATTGGCCACGCGCTTGACCAGGGCCCGTCCCGCGTTCGTGAGGAAAACTTCACGCGCGAGCTCGACGAGCGGGTCGTTACTGGTGGGTGGCGTGACCGTCGTCGCCATCTCTCTCATTGTGAGCACACGACGCGAGAGTTTCCGTCGATCACGAAATCATCTTCGTCGTCTCGCAACACCCGCTCCGGGTAAACGCCACGTTTCGTGAAACTCGACTGACGAGCGCGTCACTACGATGACACTAAAGACTGGGAGCTGATGGTAACAAACCTACGAAAAGTGAACGGTCCCCAACTTGACACAGTGGCAGAGTGTCCCTACAGTCTGTCGCCGGTGGCGGTGTGATCAGACCTGAAGTGCTGACCCAGGACGGGAGGAATTCCAACCGATGCGCGGTAGCTTACCGACAACGCACTTTCAGACACCAATGTACCGTTGGGCCCTACAGAAAAGTGTGACAAGCACCGATGGGGGGGCGCGGGAGCATGACTGCCGGAAGCTTTTCGCTAGTATGCCGAGCTCATCGGTGCGATAAGTTTTCCGCAATGCGTTCACACCGGCCGGTCCACTAGACAGACCTCTTCTAATGAATCTCCGAATACCCTTCTTTTCGAGCCTGACCATTCTCCTCGCAGCGGGTTCGGCATGGGCCCAGGCAAGCGCGGATGGTCCAAGTGTCCAGGTTGCGATCGGGTACAGTGGATTGCCCCAACGCAGCCCCAGCCAGCAGAGCGGCGTCCAGGTTAGCGACGAGACGCTGCTCCACATCGGCGTCGGCGCCGAGGTGGGCTACGACAGCAACGTTTTCTACTCGAAGGATGATCCCCGGGGATCGGCGACGACGCGCATCGTGCCGTTCCTTGAGCTCACCAACGCCAGTCGGACCGGGGCGGCGCCCTCGAACGTGTTCTTCGACCTCGGCGCATCGTTGACCTATCGCGAGTACCTGAACAACGATCCGGCGATCAAGAGCCAGCGGGCTTTCATGCCCAGCGTATTTGGCAACCTGGATATCAGCAGAAACCAGGAGATCAGTTTCGGGATCATAGAAGGCTTCTCCCGGACCGAGGATCCGCCGTACGTCGAGGATCAGGAGCCGATCACGCGTGACGTGAACCAGGCGTCGGCCCGCCTTCGTTGGGCACCGGGGGGCGGCCGGCTGGCGGAGGTGTTGACGTACACAAATACCTTGGATCTGTTCGAGCACGATCCGCTCAAGGTCGCCAACTCGATGAGCCATCTGCTCACGCTGGACAGCAGTTGGAAGTGGCTGCCCAAGACCGCGCTGGTTCTCCAGATTTCGCAGGGATACACGTCCTACCTGAACACCAACGCGGCGGGCGAACGAAAGGCGAGCTCGTTGCCGCTGCACGTGATGGCCGGTGTTCGCGGCCTCATCACAGCGAAGCTATCGGTGAACCTCCTCGTTGGTTACGGCAACGGTTTCTACGACACGATCCACGCGAGCACAGCGGGCGCGGGCGCCTTCACCGTGGGCGCCGACTTGAACTACCGGCCGACGATCCTGACCTCGATTGGCCTCGGATATCGCCGCGACTTCCAGAATGCGGTCTTGGGCGATTTCTACTATGTCGACGCCGTCTACTTGAACGTGGGCCAGGCCATCGCGGGACGCCTCGGCTTCGGGTTGACGGCCCGTTACGAGAGCCGATCGTTCCAGAACATCCCTCTGACCATCGACCCGAATGGCCCAGTCACCAGCCGTCACGACAATTATTTCCAGGTCGGCGCGAATCTCGACTATCACATTCGCGAATGGACTTACGCCGGTGTCGCCTACATGGTTATGGACAATAGCAGCGACTACGTGCCGCCGAACATGATGGCTCCCGGCGTCGTCGATTACGTCAAGCACCTGGTCTTTGCACGACTCGGTGTCACGTACTAGGATCCCACACGATGTTTTTCGGCTCTAGCAGGGCCACGTTTTGCTGTGTGGGGGTGACTCTTCTGGCGCTCTCGCTCTCGTGCGTGCACGGGGCGTCTCCCAACTCTTCGGCGACTGCCGCCCTGCAGGACAGCCACGACGACCGGATCGGCGTGGACGATGTCTTCGACGTTCGAGTGTACGGTGAGGCGGATCTCTCCGGCCTCTATCGCGTCGGGAGCGACGGGACCATCGACTTCCCGCTCGCAGGCCGGATCCTCGTGAACGGGCTCGCGGTCGGCGAACTCCAGCACGAGATCGTCAGGCGTCTTAAAGCTGGCTATCTTTTGAATCCGCAGGTGACCGTCATGGTCACGCAGTGGAACAGCCGGAAGATCTCGGTGCTCGGCCAGGTGATGCGTCCTGGGCCGATTCCGTATTTCCCGAATATGACCATCGTCGACGCCATCGCGTCGGCGGGGGGCTTCACCGCGGTCGCCGCGAAGAACTCGGTCAACGTCCGGCGAGAGGTCAGCGGGAAGGTGGAGATTCGCACGTTCCCGGTGGCCGACATCGCCGAGGGACGGTCGCCGAACGTCGTTGTTCTGCCCGGAGATGTGCTGGTGATAGAGGAGCGTCTCTTCTAGCCGCGCCGTCTCGGGACAATGGATACTTCCCGTTCGTCGCCGAGACCCAAGCGAGATCACTCACGGCGTGGAGCGGGGCTGGCGGTCGCTGGCTCGAGCATCGCCTGCGCCGTGGTCTTTGCCGCCCCCCTGCTGGTCGGCTCCGTGCATCGGCCCACGGTGCTGGTGGTCCCGCTGGTGACGGGCCTCGGGGCGGCGTGCTTGCTGTTCGCGGAGCTGGTCCGGAGGCGCGCCGTTCGGGTGTCGCCCGCGGTGCTGCTGCCGCTCGCCATCCTGCTGATCCCGATGCTTCAGAGCATCCCTCTACCGGCGCGGCTGGTCCGCGGGATCGATCCGGCGGGCGACGCGCTGCTGGTGGACAGCCCGGTCGCCGACGCCCGCTTCCGACCGCTCAGCCTCGATCCGCCGGAGACGCGGGCGATCATTGGCAAGGCGGGCGCATCGCTGGCGGTGTTCCTGATCGCGTTTCATCTGGCGTCGGGGCGTCCTCAGCGCCGGCTGTTGCTGGTGCGGGTCGTCGCCGCCAGCACCGTGGTGGCGACGGCGATCGGTCTTGGACATCGGATCCTCGGCGAGACCCAGATCTACGGTCACTTCTTGCCCAGCCGCGGCCTACTTAATGGCCCGTTCATCAACGCGAATCACACCGCGGAGTTCCTGGAGCTGGGCGCCTTCGTCTGCGTGGCTGCGGCGCTCGCGGGCGCCTCGGCGCTCAATCGCGTCGGCTGGCTCGCGGCGGCGCTGATGGCAGGCGCTTGCGCGCTCGGGTCGCTTTCCCGCGGCGCGGTGCTGAGCCTGGCGGTCGCGACGCTGGTCTTCGTCTGGCTCCGTCAGACGGCGCTAGCGGAAGCTGCCACTGACACCCACGAGTCCGGCGCTCGCCCGCGGCGAACGGTTTTGTGGGTGACGGTGATGGTGGTCCTGCTGGCAACGCTCGCCATCGGCCTCGGAGCCGACCAGGTCATGATCAGAGTCCGCGATACGCAGATTAGCCGCGAGATGCGGTTCACGCTCTGGAAGGACAGCCTACGCGTGCTGGCAGCGCACCCGTTCGGGATCGGCCGTGGCGCGTTCGATCGGGTCTTTCCCGTCTACCGGACGGTCGCGGGCACCGTCGACGTTCGTTTCTCGTTCATCGAGAGCGAGCCGCTGCAGTATCTGGTCGAGATGGGTTGGGTCGGATTCGCGATCGTCGTCGGCACGCTGGTGGGTGTGTTCCGCGAGTGGGTGTCGTCGCGCCGCCGCGATCAGATCGAAGCGGCGCTGGTGGCGGCGCTGGCGGCCGTGCTCGTTCACAACGTTGTCGACTTCGGGCTGGAGACGCTGGGCGTCCAGTTGCCGTTTGCCGCTATCCTGGGCACCGTCCTGGGGCGCACGCGAGACGTCGCCGCGCGAGCGCCGTCGCCCCGCCTCAGCGCGGGCGCGTGGGCCTTGGCGCTGGTGGCGGTGCTGATTGGCGGCGCTTCGGTCGCGCACGCCAGCGCGTCCGATTTCGATCAATTGGTGGAAAAGGCGCCGCTCAAGGCGCCGAAGCGCGAGATGGCCCTACGCGCTCAGGCGGTGCATCCGGTCGATTATTTTTACGCCCTGGCGCAGGCCGCGGCGGAGCCCATCGCGCCTGACGCGACCGGCCGCTCGCCGCGGCTCCACGCGCTCAACCATGCGTTGCTGCTGTGCCCGCGCTGCCCTGCGGTTCACGCCGCCGTCGCGGGGACGATGTGGGCGCTGGGAAAGCGCGGGCAGGCCCTCCTGGAGTGGCACGCCGCGGTCGAGGCGCGCCCGGTGTTCTTCGAAACGGTCATGGTGGCGGCGGTGACGGCGGGCGCGCGGCCCGAGGAGATCGCGGTCATCGCCGGCGGAGACCCCGAGCGTTTGATCAAGACGGCGTCCTTCCAGGTTTCCCTCGGACAGACCGCGGCGGCCCGGACGCTGCTGGCCCTGGCCAACGATGCCGGCGCGCCCGCCCAGCAGGTGCTGGTGATCAAGGCGGGGCTCGACCTCGCGGCCGGGGCCAACGAAGAAGCCTTGAAATCGCTGGCGGTAGCGAGGAAGCTTGCGCCGCAAGATCCGCGCGTAGCTTACCTTCTTGGTGAGGCGAACCTGCGCGTCGGTCGGGTCGATGAGGCGCTTCAGGAGCTGGATGCTGGTATCGGTATGAATCCGCAAGATCTCTCGTTGTTGCGCAGCCGGCTCGCCCTCGTCATGAGCCAGCGAAAATGGTTCTTGGCCAAGAATGCGCTCGCGGCGCTCGAGGTCGGTCTCACCGAGGCGCGACTTCCGACGACCGAGGTGCACCTGGCTGCTGCTCGTTACTACGCCACGCTGCGCGACTCCGAGAAGGCCGGCTCCGAGTACAATCTGGCGCTCGCCCAGGAGCCGGGTAACGCAGGCGCGTGGATCGAGATGGCGGCGCTCTGGGAAGGGGCAGGAAAGATGGCGATGGCCCTGGAAGCTTACCGGCAGGCGAACACGATCAGCCCGGGCAATGCCGAGGTGAAGGCCGCGATCGACCGCCTGACGGCTCGGATCCGGACCATCCGCTCCAGCTCGGAGCTGATGCCATGACCACCACCACGCTGTCGCCGGGCCTGCCTGGGCTCGTCGGCGGGACACGCCCGCCTGCGGTCGAGCTCTCGCGCGCGCCCTCGTCGCTCAGCCCGGCGAAGCAGGCGTTTCGCTCGATCTGGTTCGCGGCGCTTCTGGCGGCGATCTGCCTCGAGGGGCTCGGGCGGCGATACCTGCCCGCCGTCCCCTCGGCAGCGTTTTACTTCCTCAAGGACGTCGTTCTGCTGATCGGGCTGATCCGATTTCGCATCAACCCCGACGTGAAGAGGACGTTCATCAGCCTCTACGGCGGCTACCTCCCGTTTCTGAAGCTGGGCATCCTGTGGACCGTCGCCGAGATCATCAATCCCGATCAGAAGTCATTTGTCCTGGGCGTACTGGGTGTGCGCGCCTACTGGTTCTGGTGGCTCGCGCCGCTGGTCATCGCCAGCGTGTTGCTCGACCCGACGGTGCGGCGCAAGGTGATCATGCTGCAGTCGGCGGTGACCATGATCGTCGCGCTGCTGGCCATGTTGCAGTTCGGCGCACCCGCCAGCGACGATCTGAACACGTACTCCGTCGTCGACGGCGAGAAGTCGCTGGGCATCGAGATCTCCAGCACCGGCCGCGCGCGCGTGTCATCCACCTTCTCGTTCATCTCGGGGTTCTCTGACTTCGCGGTGTTGGTCCCGGTCTTATTGCTCTGCCTCGGTCTCGGTGAGCAAAACAAGAAGGCACGGTTCGCGGCGCTCATCGCCATGCTCTTCGCGGCGGCGGCGCTCCCTATGTCGGGTTCGCGGGGGCCCTTTCTGCTCACCCTTGCCTTATGCGCGATGGTGGCCTGGCGGACGGGGTTGGTGCTCACCAGAGTCGGTCGCCGGATCATCGTTGTCGCCGTTGCGGCGGGCTTCATTTCGGTCTTTGCGTTCCCAGACGCCCTCCAGGGCGTCATGGACCGCTTCGAAGGCGACGACACCGAGGGTCGGATGGTCGAGTTCCTGACCGTCCTTCCGCCGGTTGCGCTGGCGAAGAGCGAGGACTATGCGCCGCTGGGTGACGGCACCGGCATGATGCAGAACTACCGCGGCCAGTTCGGGGTCCAGGAGGATCTGCACACCGCCGAGGGCGAGGTCGGTCGCTATCTGGTGGAGCTGGGCCCGGTTGGATACCTGCTGGTCTGGCTCGCGAAGCTGGGCCTGGTGGTGGTGCTCTGGAGAGCCGCCAAGATCTTGAAGAAGGCCGGGCGCCGTGCCGCTTCGGCGTGCGCTCTCGCGTACGCACTGCTGGGGCTCTATGGCAGCTTGGTCTTCGATCACATCTATTGCGCGCTGTTCTTCGTCGGGTTCGGTTTCGTTCTCCAGGAGACGGTTCAGGCGCAGATGCAGCTCAAAGCGCTGGCCCGCTCCCATCATCGCGAGAAGGCGATTCCGGCGACGGCGAATGGTACGGTGGGTCTGCTTCCGGCGCCGGCACCGGCGTCGGGGTGACGTCCGGCATGAGCCTTCGCCCTGACCTGCGCGCGAGAGCATCGCTGGTCCTGTTGACGATCTGGATGGCGGCCGCGACGCTGCTCTATTTTCGACAGTTCGCGCAGCCGGCGCTGAACTACTTCTCGCGGGTCGTCGCGCACCGCTGACGGGATGGTGGCTCTCGGCTGGCTTCTGCTGATCGTCGCCGCCACCCACGGTTACGGGCACGCCGCCGCACGTGCGTTGAAGCTGCCACTGGTGACGCGGCTCGAGCAGGTGACGATCACCATCGGTCTCGGAACCGGGGCCCTCATCGTCATCAACTTCCTGCTCGGGCTCACGCACCTGATGGGGCGGGTCTCGGCGCTGCTGATGATCCTGCCCGCGGCGGCGTTCGGCATCTCGCGCCTGGTGGCGATCGCGCGGGAGCCGAGCGCGCCGGCGTCCGAGCCGCGCTGGCTGCGTGTCTGCCTGCTGCTCGCGCTGGTAGCGTGCGCGGCGGCGAACCTTCTGGGGACCCTCGCGCCGCCCAGCTTCATCGATGCGCTGGTCTATCACCTGTTCATCGCGCGCACCTACGCGCGGGCGGGCGGGATCATCCAGCTGCCCGCGATCTGGCAGTCGTATCAGCCTCTGGGCGTCGAGATGCTGTTCAGCCTCGGCTTCGCCTTGCACGGCGCCACGCTGGCCGCGCTGGCGCACACCGGTCTCGGACTGCTGGTCGCCTGCACGACCGCGCTCCTCGGCCGGCGCGTTGCGGGACCGCGGGGCGGGCTCTGGGCGGCGGCGATCTTCTACTGCACGGCGATGGTCGCCTGGGAGTCGACGTCGTGCTTTGTCGAGCTCGGCATCACCGCCTTCAGCACGCTCGGCTTCTACGCTCTTCTGCGCTGGAGCGACGACGAGAACCCCCGCTGGCTGATCGTGGCGGCGTTCTTCATGGGCGCCGCCGGTATCTGCAAGCTGACGGCGATCCAGTTCTCGATCATCGCCGCGGGATTGGTGGCCTGGCTGTCCTGGCGGCGAGGGCAAGGGCTGGCGGAGAACGTGGTTCGGATTGTTGGCCGCGTCGCCGGGTTCATGGCTGTGCCGCTCGCGCTCGGCCTGCCCTGGTACCTCCACTCGTACTTGTGGATCGGAAATCCGTTCTATCCGTTCGCGACCAAGGTCTTCGGTGCCAACCCCGACTACGAAAACGCCTGGCGAATCCTGCGCAGCTACGGTCCGGGGCACAGCTTCACCGATTTTCTGCTCGCGCCCTGGCGGCTGTACTCCAGCGGCGCGATCTTCGAATGCGCGCAGTATTTCAGCCCGTTGCCATTCATCCTCGCGCCGCTGATCGTGCTGCGCCTGCGCGGCGCGCGCGATCGCCGGCTGCTGGCAGCGGTGATCCTGCTCGCCTTTGGCCTGTGGTTCACCAGTGCCCACGTCGCGCGCTACTTGATTCCGATGCAACCGCTGCTGGCGGTGCTCGCGGCGGACGGGCTGTCGGCGTTTGCTGGCGCCGGGTCGCGCTATCGGTCGCGGCTGATCACGCTCACGGGGCTGCTCTGCGTGGGCTTCGGAACGGTCAGCACGCTGCTCGCGGTCCGGCCGCTGCTTCCGGTGGTGCTGGGGCGAGAGAGCGCCGACGCCTATCTCCGGCGCACCGCGGTCTCGTACAACGCGTACCAGATGGTCGCGGCGGACGTCCCGGAGAACGGGCTGATCCTCACCAACCAGGGGCCGACGTTTTACCTCGATCGCCCGCACGTGCGCGTGCACGACACTGAATTCTTCGCTGGTCCCCAGCCGATCGAGCAGCTGCTCGCGGGCCGACACTTCACGCACATCTTCGTGAACGGACACCCGGGGATGGAGGAGTCGGTCAAGGCGCTGGGGCCGCGCGTGAAGCTGCTCTGGCACCGCGACGTCGAGCAGCCAGTGAGCCGGACCTTTGGCGGCACGGTCAAGGTGCCGGCGACACTGTTCGAGGTCCTTCATTGACGGTCTCGCGTTGAACGTCCTGCTCTATTGCCGGAGCTTCTTTCCGGCGCTCGGCGGATTGGAGTCGGTGACGCTGTCGCTGGCCCATCGCATCGCCGCCGCCGGTCATTCGTGCACCGTGGTGACCGAGACGCTCGAGGCGGCGGGCGGCGCGCCGCAACGTGAGCCTTTTCCGTTTGCGGTCGAGCGCGCACCCAGCGCGCGCGAGCGATTCGCGCTGGTCAGGACCGCGGACATCGTGCATTCGAACGGCGCGAGCCTGGCGCTGTTCTTCCACGCCCGGCTCCTGCGCAAGCCGTTCCTGTGGACACACGCCGGGTATCAAATGGTGTCGGTCGACGGTCTCGGCTGGCTCGACGGCCAGCCGGCGCCACTGACCCCGCTCGCGTCGCTGGCGCTGCACGCGCGCAAGCGGGGGCTGCGTGCCGCCGGCGTCGCGGCGATCAAGCTTGGCATCCGTCGCGCCGCCGGGCTGGCCGTCGATCGGAACGTCGCCATCTCGGACTGGGTGGCCAGCCGCCAGCCGTTGCCCCGGCAGGTGGTGATCCACAATCCCTTCCCGCTGGAGCGCTTCAAGCACGCGACGGCGGGGGCGGGGGCACCTCGTTACGATTTTCTGTATGTCGGGCGCCTGGTCAGCGAAAAGGGCGTCGGAACTCTGCTGCGCGCGCTCGCGCTGCTCAACACCGAGCGGGTACAGCGCGAGCGACCGGCGGCCACGCTGCTGCTCGTGGGCGACGGCGCCGAGCGGGCGGCGCTGGAGCAGCTGGCCGGATCGTTGGGGCTCGGTGCGTGCGTTCACTTCGCCGGCGGAAAGCACGGCCAGGAGCTGGTCGACATCGTTCGCCAGGCCCACGTCGCAGTCGTCCCGTCGGAGTGGGAGGAGGCGATGGGCGGCGTGGCGCTGGAGCTGCTTGCCGCCGGGCTGCCGCTGATTGTCTCCGAGCGCGGCGGATTGTCGGAGTGTGTGGGTGACGCGGCCTGGACCTTCCCCAACGGCGATCACCACGCGCTCGCGGCGCGAATGGCCGCGGTCGTCGACGACGAGGTCAAACGGCGCTCGAAGGCCGCCGCCGCGCCGCGCGTTCTGCAAGCGTTTGACGAGCAGGCCCTGGCGCAGCGCTATCTCGATCTCTACGCCGAGATCCTCGCCGAGCGCGCGCGGCGCGGCGCCGTTGGTCAATCCGCGCGAGGCGGGTAAACTCCCGGCGGCATGGACCCGAGTCGCATCGAGCGCTTCATGAGCGTGATGGCGCGGAATCGCCCGAGCCAGAAGCCGCAACTGTGGGAGGATTTTCCGCTGGCGGTGCGCCGCCGGGTCGAACTGGAGCTGTACGGCCGCACGCGGCCGGGCTGGCTCGACCAGCCGCACGTCGTCGATCTCAGTCGCGTGGGAATGGACGGTGGCGGTCCGCCGATGCGGATGTCCCTGCTCCTGCGCGACGCGATCGCGCGCGCGCTGTTTCTGTACGGGACGTACGAGATCTGCGGTACGCGCCTCATGCAGGCGTTCCTCGCGCCGGGTATGACGTTCGTGGATGTCGGGGCGAACATCGGGTACTACTCGCTCCTGGCGGCGCGCGCCGTCGGCGAGGGTGGGGCGGTCCATGCCTTCGAGCCCAACGGCCCGATCCGCGCCCGCCTCGAGGAGAATCTCGACCTGAACGGACTGCGGGCGGCGGGCAACGTCCACGTCCGGGCGCAGGCGGTGGCGCGCGCCTCGGGCGAGATCCGCTTTTATCGCAGCACCACCGCCGACAACAGCGGGCTGTCGTCGATCCTGCCCGGCGCCGGCCGCGCCGAGGAGGCCGAGGTGGTCCCGTGCGTGAGCCTCGACGACTTCGTCGCCGCGCTCCCGCCCGGGCGCGCGCCGGGGTCGCGGCCGATCGACCTCATGAAGATCGACGTCGAGGGCGCCGAGCTCGAGGTGCTCGCCGGCGGCAGCGCCGTGCTCGCGCGCGCGGACGCGCCGGCGATCGTCTTCGAGTCGCTCGACGTCCCGGCGGTGACCGCCCTGCTGGGCCCGCTCGGGTACGGCATCCGGCGACTGCACTACACGTTGCTGGGCGGCCTCGAGCTCATCGAGCTCGGCCGCCCGTTCGACGGCATCTTCGACGCCTACGAGCCGCCGAACTTCTTCGCGGCCAAGGACGACGCCGTCTTCGAGCGCGCGGTCGCGCGCGCCAACGCCCGGCATTCGGCGGCGCGCCGGCTTCTGGGCCGTCTGTGATCTCGGCACGGCCCGCGCTCCTGCGGGCGGCGGGCGTGGTCGCGGCGGCCTCCCTGATCTTCCTGGCGTTGATGGCCGTCGTCGGGCGGTTGCCGGTCACCGACGAGGTGGCGTTCAAGGCGCCCGGCCGGCAGTGGGCCGCGGGCGGCGGTTTCCGAGCGCCCGAGCTCGAGGGGTTGATCCACGGCGTCTCCCTCGACGTGACCCAGGCCTACTGCATCTACCAGCCGATGTACTCGTTCGCCTTCGGCCTGTGGGCGCGGCTCTTCGGCTTCAGCCCCCGCACCTGCGTGGTCTTCGATGCGTTCATTCACGTGCTGCTGGTCTTCGCGACGCTCGCGCTCGCCTGGCGGGCGTTCTCGTCCACGGGCCGCGCGCGGCCGTGGCTGGCGACGGTCGCCGCGCTCGCGGTGCTGCCGCTGGGAACGGCAGGCCGGCCCGACGAGCTCGCGATGATCTTTGGCAGCGGCGCGCTCTTCTTGCTGCTTCCTCCCAACGTCCGCACCCGGGACGTCGCGCTCGCCGGCGCCGCGCTCGGGCTCTGTTTCGCTTGCAGCTCGGGCGCCGGCATCTGCCTCGGTCTCATCGCGTTCACGCTGCTCGTGCGCACGGTGCGCGAGGATCTGGCGCAGACCGTGCGCCGGTGCCTCATCGCCGGGGTAGCGGCGCTCGCCGGGGCCGCCGTCGTCCTCGGGCCGTTCGTCGCCGCCCACCCCGGCGCGATCGAGCAGTACGTGGCGCATTCGCGTCTGGCCTTTCACGACAACACCGTGCTCGACAGCTGGGCGCTGGCGCGGCCGCACGGCACGAAGTACTACACGCTGCTCATCGGGACGCTGTTCGCGGGTCTGCTCGCGGCGACGCTGCTCGGCACGCGCGCGGCGTGGCGGCAGTGGGCGCGTTACGGCGTGGGGACCTGCCTGGTGCTGTTCTTTCTAGCGGTGGCGCTGCCGCTCAAGAACAACTACACCTGGTTCCTCGGTCCCTGGCTGCTGATTGCGGCGATCGAGCTCGGCTACTCGCTGATGACCGCGCCGGGCATGCGCGGTCGCGCACTGCTGCCGCTCGCGGTGCTGGCCGCCGGGCACGTGAGCTTCGCGGCCTATTTCGCGAAGGACCTGCTGGTGCTCGGGACCTTGCCCGCGTCGCAGAAGCCAGCCGCGGCGGCCGCGCAGCTGCGAGCAACGATCCCCGCCGGCGCCGGCGTCCTCACCAGCAAGGACCTGTGGTGGTTCATCGCCGACCGCAATCGAACCTACGACGCGCTCCTCGCGCATCCGCCGCCGAGCGCGATCGACTACGTCGCGCTGGCCGCGAACGGAAGCGGCAAGCCCGGCGTGCCGGCCAGCCTCCCGCTCCACTGGGGCGCGGCGTTCACCAGCCGCTTCGTCGAGGTCGCGAACAATCTCCCAACCCGCCGGACGTACCTGCTCGGCGTGCCCATCACCAACAGCTCGTACGGCTTCGGCGCGATGGTGTACCGCGTGGCGCGTTGAGCCTAGCGCGGCGCGGCCACGTCGTCGCGGAGCATCAGCACGAAGCCGTTCAACGTCTCGACTTTGCGATAACCGGGCGGATCGCAGCTGTCCTCGTCGAAGATGCCCGCCGCGATCGTTCGATAGGAATTGCCGTGCGTCGCGCAGAGAAAGACCGCCGGTTGCGGCGTGTTTTTCCCGACCCAGACCGTCTTGCCGGGAAACATCAGCGCGGCCTTCGAGGATTCGTAGGTCAGGCCGAGCTCGTTGCTTCCGACCTTTTGCACCAGCTCCGCTGCCGCCGTCCGCGCCGCCACCATGGGCTGCTGCCAGCTGTGATGGCGCGAGCCGATCTTGAACGCGATCGCCGCCGGTGCGATGACCAGGAGCACCTTGCACACCTTGGTCAGCCGCAGGCGTTCGGCGAGCTGAGACAACCCGGCGGCGTATCCGATCATCAGGAAGGCGACGATCGGCAGGATCAGCCGCTCGGACAGCACCATCGTCTCGAACCAGGTCGGGGCCCAGTCGACCCAGACGTAGAACAGCATCATGGTGCCGAAGGACGCAATCACGACTAGCGGTGTGATCAGCCGGCGCCGCCAGAGCGGCAGGATGCCCAGCAATAGCAGCGGCGGGTTCGCCAGCAGCGCGCGCAGATAGGCCGGCCCGGTGCGCAAGATGTAGCTCGCCGAGAATGACGGGATACCGGGGCGATAGTTGTAGCCGAAGCGGACTCCTCCGGTGGTGAGCACGTTCGACGTCAGCACGAGGACCATCCCGAACGTGAAGCCGATCGCGCCGATCGCGATCTGACGCTTCGCTTGCGACAGATTGCCCAGGGACAGGCCCGCGCGCCACCAGGTCTCGAATACCTCGCCCGCGATGATCGCCGCCGCGATCGGCACGCCGGTGGGCCGCGCTGCCATGGTGGCCGCGAGCAGCAGGATCGCCGGCAGCGCGCGGCGATGTTTGAGCGCCCACCACGACCCGACCGCGAGCGACGTCAGCAGCAGATCGGACATCTCGGTCCGCGCGAGGATCACCATCGTCGGGTGGGCGAGGAAGATCAGCGCCCAGCACGGGCTCGAGCCCCACGATTTGAGGATGCGGCTCACCAGCCAGGTGAGCGCCAGCGCCGGCACGACGCCGACCAGGAAGATCGCGCTCGGCGACAGGCGGAACAGCGGCGCGAGCAGCAGCGGCAGCAGCAGCGGGTACTGCGCGACGACACCGTGGGGGGTGGGGTTCCAGATTCCGGGCGCGCCCGGCATCCAGCGAATTCGACCCTCCAGGAACAGCTTGGCCTGGCCGAGGTACCCGACCTCGTCGCTGTAACTGAGGCCGGCCGGCCACCAGACGATCAGCGCCACGAGCCAGGCGGCGGCGCCCAGGGCCAGCAGCAGATCGTCGCGATCATGCCAGGCGCGCGCGCGCCCGCTCGGGAGGGTTTGGGAACCCTCCGAGGGTTCCCATCTTGAAGGTGGGTTCGCTCCAGTCTCCAAAACTGCGCGCGCGGAGTTTGACTGACGACCCTGTTTTGTCAACCTAGGCCAGCCGCCCGCTTGACCACTGCCTCGCGCGCATGGTCTCTTCTCGCCCTCGGATGAGACTTTCAATAGTAATCCCCGTCTACAATGAGGCGCCGACGCTGCGGGAGGCGATCCAGCGCGTGACCGCGGTCGATCTCGACAAGGAGATCGTGATCGTCGACGACGGGTCGACCGACGGCAGCCGCGAGATGCTGATCGAGCTGCGCGAGAAAGGCCTCGAAGGCTGGTTGCCGCGCCCGGAATCGTGCCGCGGCGGCAACCAGGTGCGCGTGCACCTGCAGCCGCAGAACGCGGGGAAGGGCGCGGCGCTGCGCGCCGGATTCGGGCAAGCCACCGGCGACATCGTCGTGATCCAGGACGCGGATCTCGAGTACGACCCGCGCGACATCCTGACGCTGATCCAGCCGATCGTTGACGGCGACGCGGACGTGGTGTTCGGCTCGCGCTTCATCGGCACGCCTCACCGCGTGCTCTACTTCTGGCACATGGTGGTGAACCGCGGCCTGACGCTGGTCTCGAACATGCTCAACGACCTCAACCTCACCGACATGGAGACCTGCTACAAGGCCTTCCGTTCCGAGGTCATCCACGCCATCACGATCGAGGAGGATCGGTTCGGGATCGAGCCCGAGCTCACCGCCAAGGTCGCCAAGATGAACCTCCGGATCTACGAGACGTCGGTCAGCTATCGCGGGCGGACCTACGCCGACGGCAAGAAGATCGGCTGGAAGGACGGGCTGCGGGCGATGTACTGCATCGTGAAGTACGGGACGAGGCCGCGGGTGCGGTCGTGAAGTGAGCCGGGTGGACGTTCTCGATTGGGCTCGGATCGAGCTCTATATGCGGGGGCTTCGCCACCTTCCGCGACGGTTGCGTCGCATCGCCTACTATCGCCTTCTGCGCCTGCAGAACTATCGCGGTACACGTCGCACGCGCGGTTGGACGACCTGGGGTGATGTCATGTGGCTGAAACCAGGGGACTACGTCGACGATTACCTCCTCTGCGACGGCGTCTGGGAGCCACATCTGGTGCGCCAGTTCGAGACCGCTTTGCGTGGCGAGGGTTGGTTCTTCGACGTCGGCGCTCACATCGGAAGCTGCACGCTCGCGGCGGCCAAGATCCTGGGAACGCGCGGCCGGGTGGCGGCTTTCGAGCCCACGCCAGCCACCTTCGCCCGCCTTGCCGAGAACGTGAAGGTCAACGATGTCGAGAATGTCACTCTGGTGAATCTCGCAGCGGGCTCGACGCCAGGCCTGGCCATGCTCGATGGCGGCGACGACTACAATAGCGGGCGCAGCCGGGTCGCAGCGGATGGAGGGCAACCGTGCGCGGTGACGACGCTCGACGCGTTCTGGACCGCTCTGGGGCGGCCCCCCGTGCAGCTGATCAAGATCGATGTCGAGGGTTTCGAGCTCGACGTGCTGCTCGGTGCTCGAGAGTTGCTGGCCACCGGACCGGCCCTGCTCCTCGAGCTTACGCCAGTGGGTGAACCGGCTGCTCTGCCACGAGCGCGCGAGGTGCTAGGGTTGGTGGCGTCGGCGGGATACCAGGTGGAGCGCTGGATCGAAGGTCGGGGTTGGGTAGGCGGTGACGTCCCTCTCGACAGACAATGGGACCTGGCCCTGAGGGTACCTTCCAAACGCGGCTCGAGTGTGGATGGCAAAGATCGATGATGGCGAAAACTCTGAAGGCCACGCTTTCGCGGATCCTCGGCTTCCCGTCTGACGGCGCCGACATCTTCCGCTACACGATGTATCAGACGCTGGCGCCATTGATGGAGGAGCTGGCGGCAAGCTTCGCCGCGCCAGGAAGACTGCTGGCGGTGAGCGGCGCCGGCCAGCTGGCGGCTCCGTTTCAGAATCGGGGATTCGAGATCGTCGAAACCCACTTTCCGGAGGCGGACTGGCATAACTTGCCATTCGCCGACTCATCCTTCGATGTGGTGATGTCGGACCAGGTCCTCGAGCACATCGCCGATCCCTTCCGATGCGCGTCCGAAGCCCGCCGCGTGTTGCGCCCCGGGGGGCTTCAGATCCACACCACCTGCTTCGTCAATCCCATTCACGACGCACCCGGCGACAACTACCGTTTCACGCCGGATGGGCTGCGGCTGGTGTTCGCGCGCGAGCAGGAGATTCTCGCTGGCGGGTGGGGAAATCCCCTGGTTCCGTTGCTGTGGCTGTTCCCGAGGATCGCCTTTCGTCCGGTTCCGGTTTCGCCGCGAAATCCCCTGTCCTGGTTGGCGACCTGGAATCGCGACCGATGGCCGATCGTGACCTGGTACGTCGGGCGGACACCGTCGGTCGTGGCGTCATGAGCGAGCCGCTCGAGACTTCGCCGGGGTCGTCGACGCGGCCCCGCGCCAGCATCGTGATCCCGGCCTTCCGCCGCACCGATGACCTGCGGGCGTTGCTCGACACACTGATCCCCGAGGCGGCCGCCGGCACCCACGTCGAGGTGGTGGTGTCGGACGACGGCTCGGGCGAGGGAGTCGCCGAGGTGGCCACGGTCTACGCGGCGCGCTTTCCGCGCCTGAAATACATCACGGGCGAGAACGCGGGGCCGGGCGTCGCGCGCAACCGCGGCGTGGCGGCCGCATCTTCGGACATCCTGCTCTTCGTCGACAGCGACTGCCTGGTCCAGCCCGGATGGGTAGAGGGGCTGGTGCGCGCGATCGAGGGCGGCGCCACGATCGCTTTCGGGCCCACGCGCAGCCCGGTGCCCTGGCTCGAGCCGTTCGTGCATTCGATCTTCTTCGAGGACGAGCTCATCGGCGCGACCAACGTGGCCTTCGCGCGCCGGACCTTCGAGGAGCTCGGTGGATTCCGCGCCAACCTCAGCTTTCTCGCCGAGGATCGCGATCTCTTCACGCGCGCGCGCGCCGCCGGGCACGTCCCGCTGCGTGTCGCCGATTCGGTGGTCAATCACCCGCCGCGCCTCAAGAAGATCCGGCTGCCGTCGCTGTCGGGCGACACGCGCTACCTGCGCGATCTGCGCTCGTTCTACGCCACGCACCCCGACATCCGGGAGCAGGACATCCGCGCGAATCGAGCGCTGCTGACCAAGGGCGCGCTCAAGCTGATGGTCGGGATGACGCCGATCGGTCTCTCGGCGTTCGTGGTGCACTCGCTGCTGCGGCGGCGCGACGTGAACCGATGTCTCGCCGACGCGAAGGTCGGTTTTCGGGTCGCCACCAGCGATGCGATCAAGTACGGGCTCATGCAGCCGGTGAACGATCTGCTTCGCTGGGCCATTGCGGCGGCCCAGATGAACGCTATCTAAGTGCGTCGCTTCGCGATTGTTTGCCCCAACTTCTTTCCGCGAGTGTGCGGGATCGGGGATCACTCGGCGCGTCTGGGCGCCGAGCTTCTACGCCGCGGTCACGAGGTCGTCGTCTACTCGCGCGGGCCAGTGCAACCGCACCCCGAGGCACCCGAGGTCGAGGTGCACGCCGCCGTCTCGACAGCGCCGATCGGGATCGCGCACGAGATCGCGACCGCGATCGAAGCCTGGCGGCCCACCGATCTCATCCTGCAATACACCGGACAGATGTGGGGCGCATGGCGCTTCGGCACGCCGGGGCCTGCGCTGCTGGCGGCGCGCGCGCGCGCCGCGGGCGCCAAGATCACACTGATCGCGCACGAGATCTTCGTCCCCTTGTATCGCCGCCCGGATCTGCTGGTCTCGGCGCTGCTGCAACGGGTTTACTTCGCGCAGTTGCTCAGGAGCTGCGACCACCTGTTCGTGACCACGGAAAGCCGAATTCGCTACGTCGCGCCGTACTGCGAGGCGCTGCGCCTGCCGCCGCCCCGGGTGATTCGCATCGGCCCGAACGCGCTCCCGAGCCCGCGCTTCGAGCGGGGCGTGTCTGGTCCTCCCGGTCCGCGGATCGGCCTCTTCTCCACCGCGGCGCTCGGCAAGCGGTTCGACGTGGTGCTGGATGCCTTCGCGCAGGTCGTGGAGCAGCTCCCGTCCGCCGAGCTGGTCCTCATCGGTGATCTCGGCTCATCCGTGCGGCCCGGCGTCCGGCAAATCAAGGAGGCGCTGCGCCGCCACCCCGCGGCTGACCGCATCCGCCTCACCGGCAAGCTGCCGCTCGCGCGCATCGCCGCCGAGGTCGCGGCGCTCGATATCTACCTCTTCCCCATGAACACCGGCGCCAACACGCGCAGCGGGACGCTGCCGGTCGCGCTCGGCTCGGGATTGCCGGTGGTGGCGATCGCCGGCACCGAGACCGACGCCGGCCTGTTTCACGACGGCGAGAACGTCATCTTCGCGCGCGCGCTGGAGAGCGGCGCGTTCGCCCAGGCGGCGCTGCGGCTGTGGCGCGAGCCCGCGCTGCGGGCGAAGGTTGCCGCAGGCGCGCTGCGCCTCTACGCCGAGCACCTGAGCTGGCAACCGATCACCGACGGCCTCCTCGCGGCGATCTAGCCGATCGGGGACCGGATTTCTACGGACGCGCTTTGCGCCAGTAGCGGCCGTCGGTGTCGACTTCGAGGATCGGCTCGGTGATCTTGTGCTGGTCGCGAAAATCGTGCACGGCGGCGCGGCAGCCTCCGAGCGCGTAGTCGTCGATGATGCAGAAGCCGCCGGGTGACAGCTTCGGATAGAGCGCCGTCAGGGCCTCGATCGTCGAGCCGTACATGTCGCCATCGAGACGCATCACCGCGAGCTTCTCGATAGGCGCACTGGGAAGTGTGTCCTTGAACCAACCTTCCAGGAAGACAACCTGCGCGTCGAGCAGGTCGTACTTTCGGAAGTTCTCCTCGACGTTGGCGCGGCTGACCGAGAGGAAGTCGTGCTCGAAGAGCTTGTCGCCGGCGTCGCCGGGATAGCGCCCGGTGTCGGGGGGCGGCAAGCCCTGGAACGAATCGGCGACGAAGACGCGGCGATCCTTGGAGCCGTGGGCCGCGAGGATGCCGCGCATGAAGATGCAGCTGCCGCCGCGCCAGACGCCGGTCTCGATCAGATCGCCGGGGACGTTGTCGGCGAGCGCGGTCTCGACGCAATACTGGATGTTGTCGAGCCGCTTGAGCCCGACCATGGTGTGCGCGTAGGACGGCCAGATCTGGCCCCCGCGCCGGGCTTCCTCACCGGCGGTGAAAGGCTTGGAAAGCTGCAGGCCCGCCGACGAGACGACCTTGGAGGCGAGCGTCGCGACCAGGCGCTTGGGCGCGCTCCGGCGCGAATTGAACATCGTGAGCGGAGCGGCCGGTTCCGGCCACAGGCTGAAGGAGAGGGTCTTCTTGAGCAGATTCAGGTACGGCCCGACGAGCGACGCGCTTCCGTTGGGGCCGTTGTGTGTGCTGGGCGAAGCGTCCACGGCGATCACACTAGCATCGTCTGGGGTTGTCTGTAACCGGGACCCGAGGTTAACTTGCCGTCTTGGCATCGCTTGTGGTTCCGGCACATTCCGCGTCCTCGCCTGCCCCCGCCGAATGGACGGCGGAGCGCGAGACGTTGGACGCCTGTCCGGTGTGCGGCGCCAAGAACCGCACGCTGGCATTCACCGCGATGCGCGACATCGTGTTCGGCGTCGCGCCCGGCTCCTGGCAGCTCTACCGCTGCGGCGACTGCGGCTGCTTCTACATGGATCCGCGGCCCACGCGCGAGTCGATCCTGCTGGTCTACGAGCAGTACTTCACGCACGCGAGCGATCAGCACACCTCTCTATCGTCGCCGGCCACGCTGCTGCACAAGCTGCGGAACGACTATCTCGCGTGGCGACTCGGATACGATCTACCCAGCAACGGGCCGTTTGGACGCTGGCTGCTGTGGTTGCTGCCGTTTCGGCGCCGCCGTTTCGAGCGCCTGGTCCGCGACTTGCCGGCACCCGGCGCGCGCGCGCGCCTGCTCGACATCGGCTGCGGCAGCGGCGAGTTTCTGGCGCGCATGCGCGAGATCGGCTGGACCGTCGTCGGACAAGAGGTCGATCCCAAAGCGGCCGCGGCGGCGCGCAAGCGCGGCATCGACGTGGTGCTCGGGACGCTCGACGAGAACGCGTTCGATGGAAAATTCGACGCCATCACCATGAATCACGTCATCGAGCACGTGCACGATCCGGTCGAGGTGCTCAGCGCCTGCCACAAGCTGCTGGCACCGGGCGGCCGGCTCTGGATGGCCACGCCGCACGCCGACGCGCTGGGGCGGCGCCGATTCGGGCAGCACTGGGTCGAGCTCGATAGCCCCCGCCACCTGATCGTCTTCTCGCGCCGGTCGCTCGAGCTGGCGTTGCGCCGCGCGGGCTTCACGCGCGCCGTGGTCCGCCCGGACATCGGCCTTTACGGCAGCACCGCCGGCAGCGCCGCGCTTCACCAGCAGCAGACTGGCGGTGGCAAGCCGGGGAAGTTGCGCGTCCACGCGGAAAACCTGATCGGCGACACGCTGATGTCGCTGGTTCCGGCTCTCGGCAACGAGCTGGTCGCGACCGCAGAGCGCTAGTGGCTTCTCCCTCGGTCGTCGTTGTCGTCGTTTGTTGGAACTGCCGGAGCGACATCGAACGTTGTCTCCAATCGCTGGAGGCAAACACCGTCTACCCGCGCTGGCGGATCATCGTCATCGACAACGCCAGTACGGACGGCACGCGCGAATGGTTGTCCGCCGCGGCGCCGAACCGATTCGAGCTGGTGCTGGCCGACGACAACCTCGGCTGGGTCGGCGCCCTCAACCTGGCGCTGGCGCGGTATGACACCGGGACCGACTACTTCTTCTTTCTCAATCCCGACGCGTTCGTCGAGCCGGGCTGGCTCGCTCCGCTGGTCACGGCCCTGGAACAGAACCCGCGCGCCGGCTTCGCGTCGCCCAAGTTCCGGTATCTCGACGGCAGCATTCATTATGCGGGCGCTTATCTCGCGCCCACGGGCGGGGTGAGAGTCTACGGACACGGCGAGCCCGACGGGCCCCGTTACGAAAGCGTTCGGGAGGTCCCGTTTGCGCACGGTCAGTGTCTGGTGCGCGCCGCCATGGCGCGGACCGTCGGTGCGTTCGACGAGGGGTTCGGTCTCGGTTATTTCGAGGAGGTCGACTATCAGCTGCGTGCGCGGCGCCGGGGTTGGCAAGCCCTGTTCGTCCCCGCGAGCGTTATTGTCCACGCCACGGCGCAGGCGTTCAACCTGCACCCCGGGGGATTCAAGGAGGAGCTCATGGTTCGCAACTGGCTGCGCGTCATGACCCTCCACTGGCCGCTGTCGCTCCTCACCTGGCGGCTTCCCCTGGAGCTGCTCCGCCCGCTGCGGGTCATGCGCAGCGGCGGCGATCTCGCGCCAACCCTGCGCGCCTGGCGCGGATGGCTCTCGATGGTGCCCGGGATCGTGGCGCGGCGTTCGGCCTTCGCGCGTGAGGGCGGGCCGATCGACTTCAAGGCGCTGCGACGCCCGACCTGATCGAAGACGATAGGCCTGGGGTGGCGTCGAGCGCGCGAACGAACGCGGCGCCGGCCTCGCGCCAGGTCCAGCGCTCGGCGCGCGCGCGTGCCGCTCGACCCATCGCGAACAGCCGCTGGCGGTCGCCGCTTGCCTCCCGAAGCCGGGCAACCAGTGCGTCGATATTTCGCGCCGGGACGATCCATCCGTCGACGTCGTCGGTGATGCACTCCGGGCCGCCACCGCACGGGGTCGTCAAGACCGGTGTTCCGCAGCACATGGCTTCCTGGATGACCAGGCCGAAGCCGTCGCCCAGCGTGGGAAAGGCGCACAGATCCGCCGCCGCGTAGCGCGCCGGCAGATCGCGCTTCGCGACGTGCGGCCAGTGGCGAAAGAGACCGGCGTAACCATCGAGGAAGGACTTCGCGAGCTTCAGCGGTCCCACCAGGTGCAGCTCGGCGTCGGGCAGCGCCGCCCGCTTCCAGGCCTCGAGCAGATAGGGCGTGCCCTTTCTCAGATCGTGCGTCCCCACCGCGAGCACGGTGAAGCGCCCGGACGGCATTTGCTGCCGGCACGCGAACGCGTCGACGGGAAAGCCATACGAAGCTGTTACGACGCGCACGCGCAGGTCGAGGCTGTCGAGCGATTGCTTCGTGAATGCCGAAGCCACCGACACCGCGGTGGCCAACGCGAGCTCGGCGTCTTTGCGGTGTCGCTTCCAGAGCGGCTCGCTGGGAGGTGGGCCGAGCGCCGCGCCCGGCCACCGGTGATACTCGTCATGCAAGATCTTTTCGATCGTGAGGTAGTGCGGGAGCGGCAAATCCCAGATCGCGCCCAGCCCCTGTCGCCGCGCGCGCCGGAACGTCCACAGCGCCGCATCCTCGTAGGCATAGATCGCGGTCGTATCGCGCGGCCAGGGCATGAGTGCGACCGCCGCGTCGTGGGCGGCGAAGATCGCGTCGTAAGGCTTCATCTTGAACCCGAGCCGGCGGACGACGCCGGCTGTCACGCGGGCGCCCAGCTCGACCGGCGCGAGGCCGTGCAGCTTGCCCGCGGGGATATCGGCGACGACCCGGTTGCGCAGCACGGGCCGACGGGATCCCAGCGCAGTGGCCAAGCGACCCGACCAGCTCTCCTCGCGAAACGCGATGCCCGTGACGTATCCCGCCAGCTTGCCCTCTCGAGCCAGCGCTTGCGACACGCCCGCGGAGACGGCCGCGACGTGCGGGTGCGTGACGAGGATCCGGTTCACGATCGGAGGAGCGGCAGCTCGAACTCGGCCGCGAGCGCGGCTGCGGCGCTCGAGATCGGCGAGGAGGCTTCGCCAAACAGCCTTCGGCGCGCTTCCTCGCGAGAGAACACCTCCAGGAAGAGGTCGTGAGATTTTCCCCCGTCGGGGAGTGGTTTCGTGGCCTGCACGGCCAGCTCGTCGAACAGACGCGCGAGCTCCGCTTCGTCCGTGCTGGTGGTGGTGGGACCGAGGTGCCAGTGGCGGACGGCCCTCGCCGCGTCGGAGCCGTGCGGGCCGATGAGCAGAATCGGCCGCCGGGTCGAGACGTACTCGGGCAGGCGACCGGGCAGATAGCCCAGCGAGGTCTGCGACGTGTTGTTGACGTCGGTCGCGACCAGCAACACCGAGGCTTGACGCTGCAGAAGCGAGATCTCCGACGGCGAGCAGAGCCGGGATTCGATGCGATCATTGGGTTCGCCTGCGGCCTCCAGCGAACCGGTTTGACCGGTGAGGATCAACTTCTCGATGACCTGGCAGCGAAGAATGCTCCGTGCCACGAAGCGAAGCGTCGTGAGATTGAAGGTCTTGACGCCGCCGGTGAACAGCACGAAGGGTTTCACGACGGGCTGGGTCGTCGGTTGTTCAGAGGGGAGGGGACCCGGATTGGGAATCCAGGTGACGTCGCGAAATCCGAACGCCTTTCGATAGTGCGCCCCGAGCGCGGGCGAGACGACGGCGAGACGGGAGCGGGGCATCTGCGCCGCGTACCGGAGGCCCCACCGGATGAGCGCGCGCTCGACGGGCCCGGTCTTTCCCTCTTCCCAGGCGTCGAGGATATAGAGTGTGTGGGCCAGCCCGAGCCGTCTGGCCGCGAGCAGCCCGAGCAGCGCGAACGGGCCGTGGTGCGGGATCGAGACCACGTGGTCGACCGCGTGCGACCGGAGAAAGCCGATCACACGAATCAGGGCGCGCGCCATCCAGGCCGCGGAGAACGCGCTCAGGACGGGCGCGAGACCGTATCGATATCCGCGCAAGCGCGGATAAGGCAGGTGGAGAGTGGGGGCCGCGAGCGGCGCGTAGCCGTCCTGCGACGAAGGAGGGTCGCCGCTCGCGCCGGAGACGACGACGATTCCTGGATCTCCCTGGAAGAGCCGCCAGACCAGAACCTGGGTTCCCCCGACGTCGGGCGGGAGCAGCGCGGTGACTAGCCCAACGCGAGACATCTCAATCCCGGGACGGTCAAAGGCGTTGCGCGTCTATACCACAGAGTGGCGCGTGACTGTTGCCTTTGAGCGGTCCTGAAGTAGGATGCGCGCGACATGCCGGAGATGGGGGCGCCTCCCGCCCGCGTTTTATTCAGCTCTTCCTTCCTCGATCCGACTCGGCAGGGACACGGAGGAAACCGACGGGCGCAGCAGCTCTTCGACCTGCTGACCGCAGATGGGATCACGGTCGCGAGGGCGACGTCGCAGCGCGATGCCGTGGCCGCGGCGTTGCGGCGGGTGAACTGGGGAACCGTCGCGGACTTCGCCCGGCACCTGAAGATCGGCCCACTCCGCCGCGCGCGCGGTGCGGCTCGCTTCGCGCGGAACTACGCCGATTGGCGCAGAGGTATCGCTCTTCACCCGGCGGTCCGCGTGCTGGTGTGGGAGGACACCATGAACGTTCACACGCTGCGCGCAGCCAAGGACGCCGGCCTGCGCGTGGTCGCCGTACCGCAGAATCTCGAGTCGCTGGTCCCAGGCAAGGGCCAGGATCGTATTGGCCAGAGCCTGCCGTGGTGGCTCGAGCACGAGATAGAGGCGCTCGGCTCGGCTGATCGTGTCTTTGCCATCTCGCGCGAGGAACAATGGCTCCTGCGATTGCGCGGCATCGACGCCGCTTATCTGCCCTTTTTTCCAGATCTGGTGCAACGCGAGCGGTGGCTCAAACTGCGGTCCCTCCGCGCGGCTCCGTTCGATCGATATGTGGTTCTCGGCACCGCGTTCAATCCTCCGACGAAGGCCGGGATGCACGAGTTGCTCTCCTGGATGAATTCGATGGAGCGTTCCAATCGTCTTCCGGTCCATGTCGTGGGATATGGAACCGAGGCTCTTCGAGATCTCCAATGCGAAGGCATCACGATTCACGGAGGTCTGGACGATGCCGATCTGGAAGCGCACCTCGCCCGGGCGCGCGCCGTGGTGCTCTATCAGCGGGCCGCGGTCGGCGCGCTGATTCGGGTGTCGGAGATGTTGCTCGCCGGCATTCCGGTGATAGCCAGTGGAATCGCGGCTCGGTCGACCGCGCAATACCGCGGTGTGACCGTCTTCGAGTCGTTTGCCGAGCTGGCGTCGTTGTTGGCGCGCGAGTCCTGGGACGTGCCGCCCATACCGGAGGCTCCGGAACAGCTCGAACGAACGTTCGTGAACACGGTGTCGGAATGGTCGGTTTGATCCCATGACGCGCATGCCGCTGGTGAAGTAGCAGCGAGGAGTCAGGAGTATGGAACGTATTCCGATATCCGGTCCGTCAATCACCGAGAAAGAGATTCAATACGTCTCTGACGCGGTGACGCGTTGTTGGTACGGAAACGCCAACCTCTATCACGAGAAATTCCGCGAGGCTTTTGCCGCGTATGTCGGACGCAAGTACGCTGTCCCACTTCCCTCATGCACGTCTGCCATTCACTTGGCCCTCTCCGCCTTGGGATTGGGTCCCGGTGACGAGGTTATTGTCCCCGAGTTGACTTGGATCGCCACCGCAGCTCCGATCACGTACGTGGGCGCCACCCCGGTCTTCGCCGACGTCGATGACGCGACCTGGTGCCTTTCGGCCGATTCGCTCGCAGAGCGTCTAACACCGCAGACCAAAGCCGTCATCTCGGTCGACCTCTATGGCAACGTTCCTGACTACGACGCCCTCTTGGGGGTGTGCCGCGCGCGTGGCATCGCTTTGATCGAGGACGCCGCCGAGGCGATCGGATCAGAATATCGAGGTCGCCGCGCCGGTGCCATGGGCGAAGCGGGGGTGTTCAGCTTTCATGGTTCCAAAACATTGACGACCGGCGAAGGGGGGATGCTGGTCACGGATAGCGATGACCTGTTTCGGCGAGTATCCGTCCTGCAGGATCACGGGCGCCCTCGAGGTGATCGACTGTTCTTCAATGACGAAGTTGCGTTCAAGTACAAGATGAGCTCCATGCAGGCAGCTCTTGGACTCGCTCAACTCGAACGGATCGATGACCTCGTTGCGCGGAAGCGGGAGATCTTTGAGTGGTACCGGCGTCTGCTCGCTGACATCGAGGGCGTTAGCCTGAACCCGGAGCCTCCTCAAACCAAAAACAGCTACTGGATGACGACAGTGGTCCTCGACGAGAGATTCCGGTTGCCCAAGGAGCGTCTGATGGAGATGCTCGCGGCCGCGGGGATCGATTCGCGGCCGTTCTTCTATCCGCTGAGCTCCATCCCGGCTTACTCAGCCATGGGCGGCGAAGAGGTCTGGCGCCGGAAAAATCAGCGCGCGTATCGCCTGAGCGCTCAGGGAGTCAATCTGCCATCTGCCCTCAACATGACCGAGGACAAGGCTCGTAGAGTCTGCGAAGTTCTGAAGGACTGTCTGACCCGCGCGAGAAACCACTAGGCCTGATGACGAGAATCGTGATTTCGCAGCCGATGTTTTTCCCGTGGGTCGGGCTATTCGAACAGATTCGTCTCGCGGATACCTATGTCCACTACGACGATGTCCAGTTTTCGAAGGGAAGTTTCACGAACCGGGTCCAAATCAAGACCTCGCGTGGAGTGAGGTGGCTCTCACTACCGGTTCGGGTTCATCTGGGTGAGTCGATCAACCAAGTTCAGCTCGCGGAAGAAGACTGGCGGAAAGGACATCTCTCCTTTCTGGAGCAGGCGTTCGAAGGTGCACCCCACGCAGTGGACGCGCTTGATTTGGTCGCCCGTGTCTACGGACAGAACCACCAGAAACTGGACGAGGTAGTGATGGCGAGCATGGAGGCCGTCATCGCCTATTTCGATCTCGCGCCGGGTCAGAAGGTTCTGCGCTCCTCCCAGATGGGGATCGATGGCAGCGGTTGGGCTCGGGTTCTCGCCGTGGTCAAGCGATTGGAGGGTGACGTATACGTTACGGGCCACGGGGCACGAAACTATCTGGATCATGAAGCGTTCGAGAGAGAAGGGGTGAGCGTCGAATATCTCGACTATCAAAAGCTGCCTTACGCGCAGCTGCATGGCGAGTTCACGCCTTACGTCTCGATTCTCGACTTGATCGCCAATGTCGGTACCGCTGGGCGTGAAGTCATCAGCTCCGGAACCAAACCATGGAGGACGTTTCTCAGTGGCACCTAGCGATGTTGCTCTTCGGGATCCGCGAAGCTCCGATTTTCCGACGTTGCTCCGGTGGAGAGCCGATCCGGAGAATCAACGCCTGCTCATGTGGCGCAGCGGTGCCGAATCAACCGCTGACGTCGAGTCTTGGATTGCCCGCCGCACGGGGGACCCCGAGGGTCGCTTTTCGATAGTATCTATCGGCGAGCGTCCGGCGGGGTTCGTGCAACTCACGAGGATCGACAAAACGGACGGGCACGCCTATCTGGGATTGCTCGTTGACGCGGCGGAGCAGGGCCAAGGCGTAGGTCACGAAGCGCTTCGATTGATGGAAGCCCGCGCTCGCGAGATGGGCCTCTCAAAACTACTTCTGGAGGTACTCAACGACAATCCCGGTGCCCTGAGGTTCTGGATGTCCACGGGATTTCGTGTCGTGGGAACGCTCAGACGTCATCATGAGCATGGTGGTCACCGCTACGACGTGGCCGTTTTGGAGAAGGTTTTCGAGACCGGCGAGGCAAGTGAACTAGCGCCAAAAGACCTTCCTGCGTTTCCGAACGAGACCAAGTTGGTACGTGAGATGGCCGCGGATCCAGAGGTGCAGGATCACCGGGCGCGACTGTTCTCCCTCATGGGGAAATACAAGTACGCGTACAACTGGACCTGGTATGGGAGACCGATCATCCAACTTCCCCAAGACGTGATGGCCTTGCAGACCATCGTTCTTTCGGAGAAGCCGGATCTGATCATCGAGACCGGGATCGCGCACGGCGGTTCTCTCATCCTGTCGGCATCGCTCCTGGAACTGCTTGGCGAAGGCAGCGTACTCGGCGTCGATATCGATATCCGCAGTCATAATCGCGCAGCAATCGAGGCGCATCCTCTGGCACATCGCATTTCGATGATTCAAGGGTCTTCGATCGACGAAGGCATCGCAGAGAAGATCCGGACGCGCGCGAAGAGCGCCAAGCGGGTGATGGTGTGTCTCGATTCCAATCATACGGCCGACCACGTGGCCCGCGAGCTCGACCTCTACGCTCCGCTTGTCACGGTCGGGCAGCATCTGATTGTCTTCGACACCGCTATCGAGGATCTTCCAGCCTCGGACTTTTCCGATCGCCAGTGGCGGCCCGGCAACAGTCCCAAGACGGCGGTCCACACTTTCTTGAAAGCGAATCCCGGATTCGTCATCGATAGCGAGCTAGAACAACGTCTGCTCTTTACGGTGGCGCCGGACGGCTACCTCAAGCGGCTTCGTTAGTTAGGGACCGCGTCCGTCCAATCGATAGAGCCCACCGGTAGTGGCCGCGAGTAGGCGTCCTTGTTTGTCGACGGCAAAGCCCGTCACGTTTGGGTTCGGGATCCGCGGCATCAGGATCGTCCAGGTCGCTCCATTGTCCGTGCTCGTATACGTCACTGACGGGAGCCCCAGGTTCGTGAGGTAGTCAAAACTGGGGGGGAGAACGACGACCAACCGGCCGGTGCCATCGATTGCAGAGCGACCCCCCGAGTTGGGAAGCGGCGCGATGGACGCAGCGGTGGTCCAGGTGTCGCCGTCGTCGGTCGAATATCTCGTCGTTGCTCCGCTGATGTCGATGAGACGACCACTCGCGTCCTCGAGCACCGGCAGGGGGAAAGACGACACAGAGTTCCATGTCACCCCGCTGTCAACGGAGCGAAGGGTGCTGTTGCCTGATCGGACCAGAACGTGATCGTCACGCAAGATCTGCAGCGCGCTGATCGCGGGGCTCCCTATCAGGGGCTGGAACGTCACGCCGTCGTCGTCCGATCTGGCCATCCCTTGAAATCCACCGACGTAGACGGCCGAACTGGAACTCTGCGCCACCTCGACCGGGACTTGCATGGGCCCGGGCGTGTTAGGCGGGGTCACGGCGATCGTCTGCCAGGTCTCGCCGTGGTCCGGGCTGCGCACGAGTCCCTGTCGGTTATCGAGGCACTCGAGTGCGCTCATCCCCGTTACGAAGCAGTGAACCGGAGTGATAGAGAGCTGGGAAAATGGGTCCGTGGCTTGCCAGGTGTCGCCTTCATCGCTCGAGCGCAGCAGCCCGGGCGCGTCCACATAGATGTCGCCGTCGGCGCCAAGGGCCGTGGGGGATGTGTCGACGACCAAGTTGGATACATTGCCGCTGATGGCCCCGGTCGCGCCCGACCCATTCGCTGCTCGCCAGGTGGCTGCCCTGTCGTCGGAGCGGTACACGCCCCCCTTACAAGGGGCGAACACCTTGTCGCCTTGAGCCACGAACGGAAACGCGCACGAATCGGGCGGCCAGGTGACGGGCGTCCAGGTCTGTCCCCCATCGTCCGAACGGACGAGCAGCTGACCCGATGTCCCCTCTTGGACGTACACGATGCCCATAGAGGTCACCGCGACAATGCTGGGATTTACAATGGTGGGGTTCGTCATTCCCAGCGGAGTCCAGGTCGCGCCCGCGTCGACCGACTTGAACAGCGACGGATAGACGGCGGTCGTGAAGGGGTCGAGTGCGCTGGCGTAGCAGGTACTTGACCCGTAGCAATTCACCTGGTTGGTAGTCCCTAGGTTGATCCGCGTGAACGTGCTCCCCCCGTCTACGGAACCATAAGTGGCACCGCCAGCGGAGTAGAGGATGGTCGACCCTACGATCTCGACCTCGATGGCTAGAGCGCTGCCCGCCACGGTCGTGGTTTTGAATGTGTTGGCCCCGTCAGTGGAAATGCCGAGCGTTCCGTTAGAGTAGCCCACGGCAACTAGGTTTCCGTTGGTGCTGAGGGAATTAGGTCCAACGTTCACCGCGTTCAACGGGAACGGCGTGACCTGCAACCATGAGGCGCCGTCATCCACACTGCGAACAAGATTGGCCGCCGATATCTGGCCGACGGTTGAGTTCGGAACCAGCGCGTTCTCCTGCGCAAAGAGGGTGGTTCCGCTCGCAGCCAGCAGTCCGACGGTGAGCCCGTACATACCGGAGTTGCTTGGCTTCCACGATACCCCGTCGTCGGTAGATCGGAAGATGCCACCCGCAGCGCCGAAATCCAGGAGCTGCGCGTACCCGATAGGGTCGATGCCGGCGAACATGTTGCCCGAGCCGTCAATCGCGACGGCCTGCACGGGCGCGCCGATCGAGGTACCAAGAAAGGTCCAGCGCAGAGCGGAACCAGCGTCCCCAGCGCTGCCGTCCACGCCTCCGGTCCCCGCCGCGCCGCCAGCGTCGGAGCCGCCTGTGGAGGCGTCGCCCGCGTCTGCTGTCGAACCACCAGCGCCGGAGCCGCCTGCGGACGGGCCGCCCGCGTCCGCGGTCGAACCGCCGGCCCCCAGTGCGCTTCTATCGCCTGCGCCGCCAGCCGAACCGCCGGTGCCCGGCGTGCCTCCGCGGCTCCCGCCTGACCCTGGAGACCCAGTTCCAGCCTGCTCTCCGCAGCCAACGACCAACAGGATCAACCCGAACGCGCTCGCGTTGCGCACCACGTCACCACTCTCTCCTTCGTTACTACTTGCCCGAGGCCGATCTTCGCAGATGTGTATCGAGCCTTCAACCAACTAGCCGTGATAACGAGCTCGGAAGGTTGTGCGGAGAACGCAGGCTACGATCAGCCCGGTCGTCACGCACCGACGAAGTAGGAGTCGATCTGCCTGAGGGTCGTCGACTCCAGATCTTCGCCACGACCAAATGCCTTGTACCAGTCGATGGTGAGCTGCACGGCCGCCGCGTATCCCAGTCGTGAGCTCCATCCCAGATCCTGGCGAGCCTTGGTGGCGTCGAGGGTCAATAGCGTCGCTTCGTGCGGCTGGTTGGTGCGTTCATGC
>Ga0265342_10000590_pt1 | contig 38296 bp, 27 predicted proteins | sample 4CB327metaG_FD_203125 | JGI IMG/M metagenome (GOLD analysis project Ga0265342, IMG submission 203125) | Rhizosphere microbial communities from Carex aquatilis grown in University of Washington, Seatle, WA, United States - 4-CB3-27 metaG | ecosystem: Host-associated > Plants > Roots >... | reverse complement strand
GAGGACAGCGGCGCGCGGCTGATCACCCAGGCCGAGCTTCTGGCGAACGTGTTCGACGTCGACGGGCCGAGTCTGTCTGCCGCCAACCTGCAGATCGCGTCCGGCAACGGCACGCTGGTCGACAACGGCAACGGCACCTGGAGCTATACCCCGGCGGCCAACGACGACACGTCAGTCTCGTTCTCGTATCAGGTCAGCGACGGCTCGCTCAGCGCGACGGGCAGCGCATCGCTCGACATTACGCCGGTCAACGATGCCCCGGTGATAGACATCGCGCCGCGCGCGGTGACTGTAGATTTCGATTCGCTCAATCCAGGAACCAGCGGGGTCGACGGAGTTGCCTTGGGCAGTTACCTCGCCGGGTTCGGGATCGCGATCTCTTCGAGCGGTTCCGGCGCCGATCCGACCGTCGCTGACGACCGGACGATCTACGGGGGAGGAATCGTTGGTGCAACCTCAGGTCACAACGTCTTGGGTGAAGCGGGCGGCTTCCCCGTCAGCTATACGGTCACCTTCGCTCATCCGCTCAGCAGTTTCGCATTTGACCGGGTCACCGAATATCCGGGTCCGTCCGGCTCGGCGTACCCGCAGTGGACGGCGACCGCTTATGACGCCAGCAATCATCTCCTGGGCACTGTCGGCGAGAACGCAACATCGATCTTCCCGTTCAACGGGAGCAGCCCGGCCGTCCATTACACGTTGAACGGTCCACAAATCGACCACGTAACCTTCACTGGGAATGACAGCGGCTTCGCTGCATTCGCCAATGTGGTGACCGATAGTTGGCTTCTGAGCGGATCGAGCGGCACCGTTACGACCGAGGACACGCCGCTGACGCTGACGACGATCAGCGTCGCCGATATCGACGCCGGCAGCAGCCCGATCCAGGTCACACTCGGCGTCGGCAATGGCGCGCTGTCGCTTGGCTCGACCGCCGGGCTGACCGTCAGCGGGCTTGGCAGCGGCTCCCTCGTGCTGACCGGCTCGCAGACCGACATCGATACGGCGCTCGCGAGCGGGCTGACCTATACGCCGTCGCTCAATTACAATGGCGGCGACACGCTGACGATCACGGCGAACGACCTCGGCAATACCGGCGCCGGCGGCGCGCTGTCGTCGACGCAGTCAGTCACCCTGACCGTGACGCCGGTCAACGATCCCGCCGTCATTTCCGGTGCGACGACCGGCACGGTGCACGAAAGCGGCACCAGCTTTGGCGACGAGTTCAACACCACGGCGGCGACACCGGCGAACTGGGACATGATCGGCGGCCCGCAATGGGCGAATGCCGGCCGGCTCATTGATCCGTCGGGTACCGAGCCGTTCAACAACGAACTGCAATGGTATGTGAACCCGGCGACTCCGGCGGGCGCGGCCTTGTCCGATCCGTTCAATGTCGGCGGCGGCAACCTGACCATCAGCGCGGCGCCGGCATCGATCAACAACTATTACGATCACTACAACTACTCGTCCGGCCTGATCACGTCCTACGAGCAGCACCAGCAGCTTTACGGCTACTTCGAAATGCGCGCGCAGTTGCCCGCAGGGCAGGGCCTGCTGCCGGCCTTCTGGCTGCTGCCGGCGAACGGCTCGCACGCCGAGCTCGACGCCATGGAGGTGCTCGGCAGCGATCCGACCACGCTCTACACCACCGTGCATTCCTACAGCACCGGCAATCTCGTCTCGACCGGGATCGCCACGACGGTCGCCGACATGTCGGTCGGGTATCACACCTACGGAGTCGACTGGGAACCGACGACGATCACTTGGTACTTCGACGGCCAGCAGGTGTTCCAGACGGCGACCCCGTCCGACCTGAACACGCCGATGTACATGATCGCCAACGTGGCGGTCGGCGGCTCGTGGCCGGGCAGCCCGGACGGCACCACGCCGTTCCCGGCGAACATGAATATCGACTACATCCGCGCCTACAGCGCGCCGCCGCCGGCCGACATCGTCACCGGCACGCTGACCGATACCGATATCGACAACCCTGCCAATACCTTCCAGGCGGTGAGCTCTGCGACCGCGAGCGACCACGGCTACGGCACGTTCACGCTGACCGCGGGCGGCACGTGGGCCTACACGCTCGACAACGCAAACGCCGCGGTGCAGGCGCTCAATGTCGGCGACACGCTCACCGATACATTCACCGTGCACACGGCCGACGGCACCGCGCAGCAGGTGACGGTGACGATCGACGGCGCCAATGATGCGGCGGTGATCACGGGCGCATCGACCGGAGTAGTGACCGAGGCCGGCGGCATCGCAAACGGCGATCCCGGGGTCGCGGTCGCGACCGGTACGCTTACCGATAGCGATGTCGACAACGCGGCCAACCTGTTCCAGCCAATATCCGCGCCGACGGCCAGCGATCGCGGCTACGGCACGTTCACGATGACGACCGGCGGAGCGTGGACCTATACGCTCGACAACGGCAATCCTGCGGTGCAGGCGCTCAACGCGGGCGCGACGGCTACGGACACCTTCCGGGTGCAGACGGCCGACGGCACCGTCCAGCAAGTGACGGTCACGATCGACGGGGCCAACGACACGCCGGTGGCCGCGAACGATCTCATCTCGACCACTGAGGACACGCCGACGTCGGGGCTCGCAGCCCTGCTCCTGGCGAACGACACCGACGCGGATGCGGACGCGTTGACGATCACGTCCGCATCGAACGCGACACACGGGACGGTGGCCCTCAACGGCGGCGATCCGATCTTCACGCCGACGGCGCAATTCAGCGGTCAAGCGAGCTTCGGCTACACCATTTCGGACGGGCGCGGCGGAACGTCGAATGCCGTCGTCAACATCGACGTGGCGCCGGTGGCCGATATGCCGACGCTCACTTTGAACGGGCCGGCGACAGCCTCGGGCAACGAGGACTCCGTGATCAGCCTGCCGCTGATGGCCGCGGCGCTCGGAGCCGACACCGACGGTTCGGAATCCGTCCAGGTAAGGCTCTCCGGCTTCCCGGTCGGCACGACCTTTTCCAAGGGCTTATTGAATGCGGACGGCGTGACGTGGCGGATCACCGGTTCGTTCAACGTGCCCGATCTCGCCGTCCATAACCTGACGATGACGCTGCCGGCCAACTACAACGGCGCGTTCACGCTGCATGTCTGGGCGAGCACGCTGGATCAGGCGGTTCTGTCGACCGGTGCGGTCAGCGACAACAATATCGCGACGTCGACGGCGACCCAGGACATTCTCGTGACCGTCAACCCGGTCAACGATCCGGCGGTCATCTCCGGTAACGCGACGGGAACCGTGGTCGAGGCCGGCGGTGTCGGCAACGGCATCGCGGGTACTCCGATCGCAACCGGCACCCTCTCTGACATCGATATCGACAACCCGGCCAACACTTTCCAGGCTGTGAACATCGCGACGCCGAGCGATCACGGCTATGGGACATTCACGATGGGCGCGGGCGGCACCTGGGCCTACACGCTCGACAATGCAAACGCGGGCGTCCAGGCGCTCAACATCGGCGACACGCTGACCGATACGTTCACCGTGCACTCGGCCGACGGCACCGCACAGCAGGTGACGGTCACGATCGACGGCGCCAATGACGCGGCCGTAATCGGGAGCCCGAGCGTCGCAAGTGTAACTGAGAACACGAACGTCGATCAGGCGGGGAATTTGGTGGCATCCGGCACGATTCCGGTCGCCGATGTCGATAACGTGTCAACGTTCCAGACCACGGTTTCGGCAGCCCAAGATGATCTGGGCAGCCTGAGCCTTGCGGCCGACGGCAGTTATACCTATTCGGTCGCGAATAGCGCGGTTCAGTATCTCGGCGCCGGCGGCGTGAAAGTGGATACCTTCACGGTCACCTCATTCGACGGTACCGCGAAACAGGTCAGTTTCAGCATAAACGGCGCCAACGATTCCGCAGCAATCGGCGATCCGACGGTGGCCGACGTCACCGAAGATCTCAACGTCGACCAGTCCGGCAATCTGACCGCAACCGGCACGATCTCGATCAGCGACCCGAATCAGAACCAGTCGTCATTCCAGACGACGGTTGTGGGAGAGCAGGGGAACCTCGGCACGCTCACGCTCGCGGCCGATGGCAACTACACCTATTTGGTGTCCGACGACGCGGTGGACTATCTGGGAGCGGTCGATAGCAAGGTCGACAGTTTCACGGTTACATCGCTGGATGGCACGCAGAAGCAGATTACCTTCACGATCCACGGCGCCAACGAAGCGCCCACCATCACCTCCCTGCCGCAGTCTGGCGCCGTTTCGGAAGGTGACGACGGTTCGAGACGGACCACGAGCGGCCAGATCAGTTTCGCCGACGTCGATCTAGCGGATTCTCACGTGCTGACTGTAGTCGGAGCGCTGGCCTATGGGGCGGCCAATGTCGATGCCGCCGGGAATTGGACCTACACGGTCTTGGACGCGGGCGCGGTCGACGCGCTGGCCGCGGGCGATCATTTGAGCGATGCGTTTACCGTGGAGATCGACGACGGACACGGCGGGGTTGTCGATGCGCCGGTTAGCATCGACATCGTCGGGACCAACGATGCTCCGGTGATCACCAGTGCCACCCGCACCCCGATGTTGTATGGGCCCGCGACAAACACGATATCGGGCACCATTTCATTCACCGACGCGGAGACCGCAGATACCCACGCCCTCGATGTAACCAAGCCGCCAATTCTCAATCTCACGACCCAGAAAGATCAGGATTCGACAAATGGCAATATCGGCAGGTTCAGCTGGTCGGCCTCAATCGACACTGCGGCGATACAGGCTCTTGCTGCCCCCGACCTTGTCCTTCCGCTGACGACGACCTTTGTGGTCGATGATCAGAATGGCGGTCTTTCTCAGCAAGTCACGTACACCATTACGCTGGTCACCGGTGATCAAGGTCACAATATCCTCGCGGGCACTCAGGGCGACGACGTGATCGTGTCGTACGGCGGCAATGACGTTCTGGTCAGCAATGGTGGAAATGACCTGTTCATTGGCGATCCCGTGTCGTCCGATGACCTCATCGTCGCAGATTTCAGTGCGCTCCAGACGGGTCTGCTTGTTAATATGGCTGCGGGCACAGTGGCCTCTGGCTCAGCCTATGATGGTGGGACACTTGTCGGCATAGGTGGCGTGATTGGAACGGCCGAGGACGATACGTTCGACGCCACAGGCTTCAGCACAACGAGTGCAAATCACACCGGATACAACGTCGCCGGCAATACTCCGCTGAGCCTGTTTGAAGGGTTGGGCGGAAATGACACATACATCGGTAACGGCAATACGATCGTGTCCTACGCACATAGTGCGGGGGCTGTGTCGATAGACATGGCGAATGGAGACGCGCAAAAAATCGACGGCCACGACACGTTCAGCCTCGTCGCCTTTTTCCAAGGCTCGTCATCTGACGACGTCTTCAATGCCGTCGGGTTCGGCGGCCAGAACGCCTTTGAAGGTTTGGCTGGCAACGACCAAGTCTACGGCAATGGCGCGACGAATCTCTCGTACCAACATGCGACGAGCGGCGTTTCCATCAACCTGGCTGCGGGCACGGTCGATGGAGACGCGTCGGTCGGTCACGATACGTTCAGTGACGTCAACACGTTCCAGGACTCGGCATTCAACGATCTGTTCAATGCCGCCGGCTATAGCGGGTTTAATCATTTCGATGTGACCGGCGGAAACGATACGATCTTGGGCAATTGGCAAACCGAAATCAGCTACGCACGTGAACAAGGCGGGGTAACCATCGATTTGCCCGATCACACCGTGATGGGAGTCGGCGGCTTTGGAACGGACACTTTCTCCGAAATCAGTTCGGTTATAGGATCGGCCTTTAACGACATCATCATGGGCCATGGTGCGCGGACACCAACGGACGTAAGCATCGATATAAGCACTTCGGGAGGAGTGAACTGGAACAATATTCCGAACGTGTTCTACGGTCATTTCACAGGCAACATTATTGATTCATCCAGCTTGCTTCAGGTGCCGCTGACGGTCAACGCCAGTGTCACGCAGGGCAGCGTTGATTTCAGTGAAACTGCGGACCTGGCGTATATTACAAATTTCGTCGGTCTGAACGGCGGATCGTATCTCGATCTTACGTTCGCGCCCACTTCGCAGACATCCTTCATGCTGGGGCACTTCGGCACTGCCGACGACGGCGCCGGAGTTGATGTTTCGAATCTGTCGCCCGAATTCTCCGGTTATTTCGGCGCTGATGTTCGTGCCTCCGAGTCTATCGTCCAATTCCCGCCGGGCACGCCTATCGAAGACGCTAAAGCCTATTTGGCCAGCGGACAGTATCCTGCCGGCACAACGGTGCTCGCATCGGTGAATGGAAACGCGGCGTACTGGGAGTATGCGCTCAGCAACACCGATATCGCGTCAATGGTTCAGCCGCTCAATGACGACGACGGCCAGGGCAATATGCACTTCACGATAATGCCCCGGCAGCAGGACTACTATCTTACGATCGACGACCATCATCCGGCCTCGCTCACCGGCGGCGCGGGTTCCGATACGTTCGTCTTCAATTCGCCAATCGAGATCGAAACCGATACCATTACCGACTTCACTCCAGGCCAGGACCTTCTTCAGATACGCGGCGGTAACGATTCCGTGGCGTTTACCGGACTTAAGAGTGCTTCTCCGGTGATCAATGCGACCGATATCGGTTCGACGGTACAGAGCCTCGATCCCAATGTGAGCGCGTTAGTGAACGTGACGGACGGCCAGAATTCAACGCTCTATTGGACAGCTCATGGTGAGGTGGCGCCTATTGTTAATCTTCAACATGTCACGAGTCTGTCGGCGGCGGATTTCCACATCGTTTGATAGGTCGTCTGGTATGCTGCTGTGAGTGACCGGGGACGTGCCGATGCGGCTCGAGTCCGGGACGCGATCAACGGGATCCGGCTGCTCAGCGAGGCATACCAGGTGACGGACGAACGCCCGTGCAGCGAACACTGAACGCCCCCACGACGAATCCGGCCCTGCGGACTGCGCTCGCCGATTTCAGGCGGGCCTTCGTAAGCGTAGCGCTGTTCTCGGCCGCAGTGAACCTGCTGATGCTGGCTGGCCCCCTGTACATGCTGCAGATCTACGACCGCGTGCTGTCGAGCCACAGCGTACCCACGCTGTTCGCCTTGTCCGTGATGCTGGTGATGGCCTATGGCTTCCAGGGCGCGCTGGATCTGATCCGCGGGCGTATCGTCGGCCGGGCCGCAATGGCGCTCGATTATCACCTCGATACGACGGTCCATAACGCGGTCGTCGAACTCGGCGTCCAATCACGCACGGCCGGGGAGCCGCAGCAGCCGCTGCGCGACCTCGACCAGATTCGCGGCTTCCTCACCGGCAGCGGAGTCACGGCGATCGTCGACCTGCCTTGGGCCCCCGTTTTCCTGGCTCTTTGTTTCGCCATTCATTTCTGGCTCGGCGTCACCGCCCTCGCCGGCGGGATCATCCTATTCGCGCTGGCGCTGCAGACGGAGCGCGCGAGCCGCGAGCCCACGCGCGAGATGTCGAAACAAGCCGGTCGCCGCGCGGCTTTGATCGAGGCCGACCGGCGCAACGCCGAGACGATCGTGGCCATGGACATGGGCAGGGCCCTGGCGGCGCGCTGGTCGCAGAGCAATGACGAGTATCTCGGCGGCCTGCGCAGGGCGGCCGACGTGGTCGGTTATTTTGGCGGCCTTTCGCGCGTCATGCGGCTGAGCCTGCAGTCGGCGATGCTGGGCGTCGGCGCCTATCTGGTGATTCGGCAGGAACTGTCGGGCGGCGCCATGATCGCGGCGTCAATAATGATGGGACGCGCGCTCGCCCCGATCGAGACGGTGATCGCTAATTGGCGCGGCTTCGTCTCCGCACGGGACAGCTTCCGCCGTCTCTCCGCTACCCTCGGTCAGATCAGGGAGCGCGGCGCTGCGATTGATCTGCCGCCGCCGCGCGCGAGCCTTGAGGCGCGGCACCTCGGCCTTGCGCCGTTCGGCTCGCCGACTCAAATCGTGCGCGAAGTTTCGTTCCGGCTGTCTGCAGGGGAGGCGCTCGGCATCATCGGCCCGAGCGGCGCCGGCAAGAGCACCCTGGTGCGCGGCCTGATCGGCATTTGGAGACCGGTCGCCGGTGAGGTGTTAATCGACGGCGCGGCGTTGCATCAGTGGAGCCGAGCGTCGCTGTCCGACAAGATCGGCTTTCTCGGCCAGAGCGTCGAGCTGTTCGACGGCACCGTCGCCGCCAACATTGCCAGGATGGCCGAGGAGGTTAACTCCGTGGCCGTGCTCGCGGCGGCAAAGGCTGCGGGCGCGCACGACATGATCCTTCGCTTCCCGAACGGCTACGATACGCAAATCGGCGAAGCCGGGGGCAGGCTGTCGGCGGGGCAGCTGCAGCGTGTCGCGCTGGCGCGCGCGCTCTACCGCGACCCATTCTTGATCGTGCTCGACGAGCCGAATTCTAACCTCGATGCCGATGGCGATGCCGCTCTCCAGGCCGCCATCGAGGGCGCCAAGGCGCGCGGGGCGATCGTCGTCATGATTGCGCATCGTCCGTCGGCGCTGGTCGCATGTGACAAGGTTCTGGTCCTGGCGAACGGCATGCAACAGGCGTTCGGCCCGCGCGATGAAGTCATCCGCGCGTTCACTGCGCCGGCGCGCCCAGCTCCTGCCGGCACTCCGGTCAGGGTCGTGCGCGGGACGGAGGCGGGCCCATGATGCGTCTGGCCGACCGGAACCCGATGCAGGCCGTGCGCCGCCTCGAACTGGCGGGATACTGCGCCATCGCGCTGCTGTTCGGTGGTGTCGGGGTCTGGGCCTCGACGGCCCATATCGCCGGCGCCGTCATCGCGCCGGGTAGTCTCGTCGTGCGCTCGAACGTAAAGAAGGTGCAGCATCCGACCGGCGGCGTTGTCGCTGAGATCGCCGTGCACGACGGCGATATGGTGAAAGCAGGGCAAGTCGTCATCCGGCTCGACGACACGGTGGCGCGGGCGACCGTGGGGGTGGTCCAGGTCCAGCTCGACGAGCTGGAGGCACGCCTTGCCCGCTTGGTGGCGGAGCGAGACGACGTGGGCCACGTTACATTTCCCTCGGCGTTGCTGGCGCGGGAAGGCGATCCGCAGATCGCGAATACCCTTGCAGGCGAACGCAAGCTGTTCGAGTCGCGTCGAATGGCCAAGATCGGTCAGCGTTCGCAGCTTGAGCAGCGCATCGTCCAGTCAAAACAGGAGATTCTCGGTCTCGAAGCGCAGCAGGCTGCGAAGGAGCAGGAAATCTCACTCATTGAGGTTGAGCTAAAAGGCGTCAACGAGCTTTGGGACAAGAACCTGGTGGCCATCACCCGACTGATGCAATTGCGGCGCGACCGCGCACGTCTTTCCGGCGAACGGGGGCAATACATCGCCGAGATCGCACGGGCAAGAGGCAAGATCAACGAGACGGAGCTTCAGATTATCCAGCTCGATAAAGACTTTAGCACCGATGTCCTCAAGGACTTGCGCGATGCGCAGGGTAAGATCGCGGAACTGACCGAACGCCTCGTCGCCGCCCAGGACCAGCTAAAGCGTGTCAACATCGTCGCGCCGCAGGACGGCGTCGTCGATCAGCTTAGCGTGCATACTGTCGGAGGTGTGATCGCAAACGGTGAAGTGCTGATGCAAATCGTTCCGCGCAACGATGAATTGATCATCGAAGCAAAGGTCGAGCCACGAGACATTGACCAGGTCACGCTTGGTGCGAATGCCGTTGTGCGCATTCTTGCCGGGGAGGGGAGGGTCAATCCTGATCTTACCGGCAATGTCATCCTCGTTTCGGCGGACCTTAGTCACGATAGACCGGGTGCCGGAGTACGCGAACGCAGTTACTATATGATCCGAATTTCGCTTCCGCAGAGCGAATTGGAGCGGCTCAACGGTTTGACTTTGCTTCCGGGAATGCAGGCGGAGGCCTTCGTCCAGACCTATCCTCGCACGCCTCTGCAGTACATAATCAAGCCGCTCAGCGACCAAATGGCGAGGGTGTTTCGGGAGAGATGAGCGGGATTGCAGGACTACAAAGCCGAGACCGGTGTCCGCTTCTGGCCCAAAGCTGACCTAAGCGGACAAAGCGTCTCATCAGGTGGCGGTCATTTCGCGCATCAATACGGAGCTCGGGCGGGCGAACCAGTTCCTCGCCGGCATTGCGTAGAAGCTCGCAAAATACCTGTCACCGCAGCACTACCGCAGCATCTTCAGCGGACAGAAGGATGTTGCGCTTTCGACCGAACGCAAGAAGCTGACGATTTTCTTTTCCGACGTGGTGGACTTCACCGCGACGACCGAGCGGATGCAGTCGGAAGAACTCACCGCCTTGCTCAACGAATATTTGACCGAGATGTCGCAGGTTGCGATCGAGCACGGCGGATCGGTCAACAAGTTCATCGGCGATGCCATGCTGGTGTTCTTTGGCGATTACGATTCGCCCGGCGTGAAAGAGGACCCGGGCCTGCTTGCGCAGGGCCTTCGACATGCAGCGCCGGCTGGCCGAGCTGAATGTGAGATGGCGGAGCCAGGGAATCGAAAAGCCGTTCCGTTGCTGGATGGAGATAAACACCGGCACTGCAATGTCGGCAATTTTGGAAGCGACCAGCGCATGGACTACACCATCATCGGCGCCGAGGCGAACCTCGCTGCCCGGCTGCAATCGATAGCGCAGCCGAACGGGATCGTCATCAGCTATGAAACGTTCGCGCTGGTCACGGACATGGTGCGCGCGCATACACTCGAACCGATCACCTTGAAAGGGGTTGGCCGAGCGATCATCCTTATTCCGTCGAGTGCCCCGAGACAGAAGGAGATGCGTTCAATCAGTCCGTCATCGCCGAGCACACGCCGGGCCTGGATCTGTTTCTTGACGTGCGGGCGGTGAATTCGGCATCGGCGGAACGCATCGCCAAGACGCTCGAGGCCGCGCTGAATGCTGTCAAGAGCGCCGCCACTTCAGCCATACCCACCTGATCCACGCGGCAGTCCGCTCGACGGGACGGATCAATTGCACGAGGACGAACTGGAGGAACTGTTCGCCGCGGCAGATGAGCAGCTCGCCGAAGCATCGAAAGTGTCGCTGGACGTCAGCGCGATGATGCCGGGGAGCAGCATAGAATTGTTACCGGTGTTGTAGCGGGGGCGAGCGAAGAACGCCTTCACGATCTCGGTCGCGGGAGCCGTCGACATCACGGCCGGCTTGGCCAGCACCTGCGCTCCGGTCGCCGTGAGCCGCCGTCCTTCAGCAGCCGAGATCGGATCCGTCTCGCAAACCAGCAAGTTGCCCCCATCGGCATCAGACAGCACCGTTGTCAGCTTCATCGCGGAGGCTGGCCGATCGAGCCCGAACCGCACCACTATTTGCATCCCGGTCTCCTGCCAGATCGAGCCGTTGTCCTGCATCGCGCTGGGAAGCGACAATGTGCCGGCCTGATCAACCGCCAAAAGGCCGTTGTGCCTGACCAGCCCTCGTTTCACAGGAATGAGAACGGCGACTCTCGTCGCGGCATATTTCTGATCGGCGTCGCGAGGGCGATTGTTTGACAAAGAAGCCTCCGCGCTGCCCAGGAACATGTCAACCATAGCAGAGCGTGTAATGTTCGCGAGACAGCGCAAAATCAAAGCGCGAATATTCGTCACCGACGGACGGTTGGCCCGTTTTGGGCGAACCGTCTTTTGGCTATCGCGACAGGACCGAGCGTCCGCAAGGGGGCTCTGCCTGGTCTCTTCGGAAAGCAGCGCTATGTCCGTTTATGGCGCGAAGCCGACCTAAGCGGTCAAGGCGCCTTTGTCGGCCCTCGAACGCAACGCGGACCTGGGCAGATTTCGTTTCAGCCGCCGGCCTGCTTCTTGGTCCGCTGACCGCGTTTATCGATGCCGCATTCCTGCTCAACCCTGCGCAGATCAGCGAGAGTCAGGCCGTAATTTTCCTTGGCGTGTTTACGTGCGGCCTGCAAGCCATGCTCCGCGATGGCGGCGCGCACTTGCTCGCACTGACCGGCGTCTGGACCATTCTGCGCGAAACATTGTGCCGATAGCATCGCGACCAGGGCAACGATTGAGAGTCCGCGCATTACTTTAAGATCCAAAAGAAGAAGCCTCGAAGCTCGTCGGTTTGAACGCTAGCTCGGTTGCCTGCCGTGCCCAACAACGACACGGTCGGAAAAGGTCGGTGCAGACTAGCACAGGCTCCGAGTGATGTCGGTAATTCGATCCTATGCGGACGGCAATTGCGACCACTCTCGGCCCGACGAGCTAGCGGAACCTCGTCGAGAAGAGGGCTCCACGCCCGTCATAACTCCACGCAGGACTTCAGTACTGTTTCGCAAGGTTGACACGGCCTCGTGTGCGCGCTTCAATTTCAGTCGCAAATAAGTTTCGCATTCCGAAACTGCGAGACAGGGGACGGGACGGGAAATGGCGGCACGCAAGCCCTCGAGCGCGCGCGCATCAGTGACCAGCCGCGGCCCGGCCGGTGAGCGTGAAGACGGCCGCAATGTCGTCAATTCCCTGGCCAAGGGCCTCCGCATCCTCGAGGCGTTTTCGGCTGAGCGTCCCGAGCTCACGCTGAGCGAAGTTGCGTCCCTCGCCGAGCTCGATCCCGGCACCGCCTTTCGGATGCTCAACACGCTGGTCATGCTCGGCTATCTGAGCCGCATCCCGGAGGGCAAGCGCTTCCGCCTGACCTTGAAAGTGGTCGATCTCGGCCTGCATGCCATTGCGCGCGCCGATCTGCGCGAGATTGCACGGCCGATCCTGCGCTCGATCGTTGGCGAGGTGAACGAGGCGGCGAGCCTCGGCGTGCTCGACGGCGCCGACATGCTTTACGTCGAGCGTGTCCGCGCCGGTCTCACGCGCATCGGCGTCGATATCCGCATCGGCACCACGATTCCCGCCTTCTGGAGCACGATCGGAGAGGCCTTCCTCGCCTATCTGCCGAAAACCGAGTTCGAGCGCGTTCTCGCGATGAAGCCTCGGCCCGGCGCGTTTCCGCACAAGCCGATGAACCGCGCCGAGATCGAGGCGCGCCTCGCCAATGTGCGCGAGCACGGCTACGCGCTGCGCGATTCCTATTTCGGTAGCGGCCTGCGCGTGCTGGCAGTGCCGGTGCTCGACGTCGACAATTATCCGCTGGCCGCGATCAGCGTCGCAGTACCGCAAATGCAGATGTCGCAGGAGGACTTCCGCAAGCGTGCGCTCGCCGCCGTGCGCCGCGCGGCGGCAGACATTGCCAAAGCTGTGCAGGCGAGCGGTACGGTATCGGCGGCGGTGTGAGGCGGGGCGTGATGTGATTTTGGACTGAGCCGAGCAGCGGCGAAGCAACGATCGCTGCCGGTTTTCGGAAACGCGAAGGTGGTCGGATCGATGGCGTACACACTGGGAGCGGAAAACCGCGGCGCGGTCGATCCGGCGGCTCTGACGAGATCCTCGTCGGCCCGCAGCGCGCTCATCGCGGTCGAGGGCGTGGTCAAGATCTACCCTACCGTTGCCGGCGAGCCGGTGCTGGCGCTCGACCATGTCGATCTCAACATCCGCGACGGCGAATTCGTCTGCCTGGTCGGCCCGTCCGGCTGCGGCAAGACCACGCTCATGCGCCTGCTCGCCGGCCTCGATCGCGCCGATGCCGGCTCCGCCTCGCTCGGTGGCAAAATACTCGACGGCCCGTCGCCCGAAGTGGGCGTGGTCTTCCAGCACTCGAACCTGCTGCCCTGGTTCACCGTTTGGCAGAACGTGACGCTGCCGCTCAAGGTGCGCGGCGGCAAGGGTATCGGAGACCGCGAGGGTGCGCTGCGCGATCTGATTGCGATCGCGGGGCTCAAGGGCTTCGAGAACAAATATCCGTACGAGCTTTCCGGCGGCATGCAGCAGCGCGTCGCCATCGTCCGCGCGCTGGCGCGCGATCCGAAGCTCCTCCTGATGGATGAACCGTTCGGCGCGCTCGATGCGCTGACGCGCGAGCGCATGAACGCTGAACTGCAGCGCATCTGGATGGCGAGCGGCAAGACGGTGGTTCTGATCACCCATTCGATCGACGAGGCGATCTTTCTCGGTGATCGGGTCGTTGTTATGTCGCCGCGGCCCGGACGCATCGTGCGCGATCTCGCGGTCGGCGTCGCCCGGCCGCGCGTCGCCGCCGAGACCTTCGGCAGCGCGCAACACGTGACGCTCGCGCGCGAAATCCGCACGCTGCTCGACGGGTGAGGGGACCATGACCGACATCCGCTCAGAAGTTGCCTTCGACCTCATCGCCGCCTCGGCGGCCGCCGAAGAGGCGCGCCGCCGACGCACGCGTATCCGCAATGTCGGCTTCGGCTTCGCAGGCTTCCTCGGCCTGCTACTCGTCTGGAAGCTGAGCGTGATCGCATTCAAGGTGCCGCCCTACATCCTGCCGGCTCCGGAACAGGTGTTCACCGCGCTGTGGAGTGGCATCGCCGTTGCGCCGACGAGCCCGCTCGGCTGGTACCTGCCGTTGTGGAGCACGATGTCGAACGCGCTCCTCGGCTTCGCGATTGGTGCCGGACTAGGCCTCGTGTTCGGCTCACTGATGGCCGAGTTCAGGCCGGTCGAGACGGTGGTGATGCCCTATGCTTTCGCGCTGCAGAGCCTGCCCAAGGTCGCCATAGCGCCGCTGATCGTCATCTGGTGTGGCTTCGGGGACGGCTCGAAGGTCGCCATGGCGGCGCTGCTCGCCTTCTTCCCGATGATGGTGAACAGCTTCGCCGGGATCCGCGCCGCCGAGATCGAGCGGCTCGAACTCATGAAGGCGCTGTCGGCTTCGCGGCTGGAGACCTATTACCTGGTCAAGCTGCCGTCAGCCGCGCCATACATCTTCGCCGGCCTCGACATGGGCATCGTCTATGCGCTGCTCGGCACCATCGTCGCGGAATTTCTCGGCGCCCAGGAAGGCATGGGCGTCGCCATCACCAAAGCTCAGGCGGTGACCGATGTGGCCGGCGTGTTCGCCGCGCTGGTCGTGCTCGGCATCACGGGAGTCCTGCTGCATCTCATCGTGCGGTGGATCGAACGGTCCATCGTGCACTGGGCGGATCGCGGCAAACGCTAGAACAACAAAGGTGGGAGGATACGATGACGAACCGACGTGACGTTGTAAAAGGTCTCGGCGCTGCCGCGGTCGCGAGCGTGGCGGGACCTTCGATCCTGCGCGCCCAGGAATTGACCGAAATCTCGATGGGCTTCGGGATCAAGTCCATCAACCCGATCATCATCAATATCCTGATCGGCGAGGGCCTCGGCTATTACAAGGAAGAGGGCCTGAAGTTCACCGCCAAGCCGCTCGGCACAAACTCCAACGCCCAGATCGGCGTCGAGAAGGGCGCAGTGCAATTCGCCGTCGGCACAATGAGCTTCCAGATGCCGCTCTACGCCAAGGGGCAACTGCCGAAGATCGTCAATTTCTACGAATACACCTATCCCTATAAATGGGACGTGGCGGTGCTGCCGGATTCGCCGGTGAAGTCCTATCAGGACCTCAAGGGCAAGAAGGTCGGCGTATCCGATCTCGGCACCACCGACTATCCTGTGACGCGCGCCGCGCTCGCCAATATCGGCGTCGATCCGGATAAGGACGTGAAGTGGGTCGCGGTCGGCGCGGGCGTCACTGCCGGAGTCGCGCTCCAGCGCGGCGTTATCGATGCGCTCGCCTATTTCGACACCGGCTTCGGCCAGATCGAGGGCGCCAATATCGCCTTCCGCATGCTGCCGAGGCCGAACAACGTGCCGCTGATCGGCGGCCTCTTCCTCAGCGCGATGGAAGACTACATCAAGACGCATCGCAAGATTTGCGTCGGCTTCGCGCGCGGTGTCGCCAAGGGGTCGGAGTTCTTGCTGGCCAATCCGGAAGCGGGCGCGCGCGTTTTCCTCAAGCTGTTTCCGGAGACCGCGCCGCGCGGCGCCAGCGAAGCGGATGCGGTGCGCTCGGTGCTGCTCGCGGCGAAGCGGCGCGTGCCGCTCTATCGGCCGCCTTATCCGGACACGAAGATGGGCTTCATCCACGAGAAGGAGCTGCAGCTCGAAGCCAAGTTCCTCGGCCTCGACATCAAGGATGTGAAGCCGCTCTTCACCAACGACTTGATCGATGAAATCAACAGCTTTGACCGCGGCAAGATCATCGACCAGGCGAAGAACTACAAGACCTGATCGCCATGGACGTGACGCGGCAGCAGAGAGGAAGGGCGCCGGCATGGCGATGACGGCGCCCATTATGCGCGCTGCTTCCGGAAAGGGGGCGCGCTATGCCCCCGAGTCGCGGCCGCTGACGGACGAGAAGTCCGGCCGGCGGCTGCGGCAGGTGACGAGCCATCCCAGCATCCACCATCACCCGTTCTTCTTCGTGCCGGCTTGGGATCGGGCAGGCGAGAAGCTGATCTTCGTCTCGCATCGCACCGGGGCACCGCAGATTTTCTTCGAGGAGCGGGCAAGCGGCGAACTCGTGCAGGTCACCGACCGCGGCGATCTCGCCGAATGGTCGATTTATCCGTCGCCGGACGGGCGCTCCGTCTACTTCACCGCCGGTACCGGCGCCTTCCGCGTCAGCCTCGATGACTTTTCAGAGACCCAGCTCGCCGATTTCGGTGCGGTCGAGATGCGCGAGAAGGGCATGATCGGCGCCGCGATGGGCACCACCGCGCTGTCCGCCGGCGGCGACTGGTGGGCGATCCCGGTCAAGTCCGGCAAGGTCTCTCGCTTCGTCCTGACCGATACGCGCACGGGCAAATCCAGCGTCATGCTCGAGCGCGACACGATCGGCCATCCGCAATTCTGCCCGGACGACGACAATCTCATCCTCTACGCCGGCCCGCTCACCGACCGCGTCTGGACCGTCAACCGCGACGGCAGCGGCAATCGGCGCGTCTACCAGCGTGAAGACCGAATGCAGTGGGTCACGCACGAGGTCTGGCTGCCAGGTAAACGCGCCATCGCCTTCGTCGATTGGCCGCGCGGCATGCGGCTGATCGACCTCGTCACCGGCAAGGCTGAGTGGTTGCATCGCTTTCCGGCTTGGCATGCGGCGCCGGATTCTGGCGGTACGCGCTTTGTCTGCGATACCAATTTCCCGGACCGCGGCTTGCACGTTATTCCGCTCGGCTGCGAAGCACAGTTCCTCTGCGCCAGCGAGGCGACGTCGGAGGGCGCCCACTGGGGCGGGCCGTTCCCGTATAACGACGGCCCGGTCGCGGTCGAAGCGCGCCAGCACACGCATCCCCATCCGTGCTTCGCGCCGGACGGCAAGCGTGTCGTCTTCACCTCCGACCGCACCGGGCACGCGCAGCTCTACGAAATCGAGCTCGGCGGAGGATCGCAATGAACGCCGATGTCCTCCTCGAGAGCCAGCGCGTCCGCGGCGGGATCCGCGCCGGCCGCATCACCGGCACCAGCCGCGGGATGGCGCCCGGCTTCGTGCAATGCAATCTCGCGGTGCTGCCGAAGGCCTATGCTTTCGATTTCCTGCTCTATTGCCAGCGCAACCAGCGCGCCTGTCCGGTGCTGGAAGTGACCGATCCGGGCGATCCCGAGCCGCGCAAGCTCGCGCCCGGCGCCGATCTGCGCACCGACTGCGCGCGGTATTCGGTGTTCATCGACGGCGCGCGGCAGGACGACCGCACCGATGTGCGAGATCTCTGGCGTGACGATCTCGTCTCCTTCCTGATCGGCTCCGGCATCACGTTCGACGACGCGCTCGAGCGCGCCGGCGTGCCAACCGATCGCAACCGCTGGGTGCTGCGCACCGACCGGCCGACCGAGCCCGCCGGACCTTTCAAGGGCGATCTCATCGTTACCATGCGCTGGCTGACGCCGCAGCAGGCGATCACCGCCGTGCAGGTGTCGGCGCGCTTCCCGTTCAATCACGGGGCGCCGATCCACATCGGCGATCCGGCCGGTATCGGCGCTGATCTGTCCGCGCCGATGTTCGGCGGCCCGGTGCCGACGATTCCGGACGGCCTGACCGCCGCGTTCTGGGCCTGCGGGGTGACGCCGCAGGCCGCCGCCGAGAACGCCAAGCTGCCGCTCTTCATCACGCATGCAGCGGCGCACAGCTTCATCACCGACCTGCCGGCGGACCGGCTGATGACGTCCTGAGTTTGAATTACGGAGTGATCGATCAGTGGACATGACCAATACCAGCCGAGGCCCGTTGCGACTGTCGGCCGACGTCGGCGGCACCTTCACCGACGTCGCTGCCTTCGAGGAGGCGACGGGACGTCTCAAGCTCGGCAAGACGCTGACGACGCCGTCGCGGCTGGTCACCGGCATCGAGACTGGCGTCGGCAAGGCGGGCGCGGCCTTCTCGTCGGCGCAACTGTTCCTGCACGGCACCACGGTCGCCATCAACACGATCCTGGAGCGCACCGGCGCGCCGTGCGCGCTGATCACGACGCAGGGCTTCCGCGACATCTACGAGATCGGCCGCGTCAACCGGCCGGAGTCGTACAATCTGTTCTTCCAGAAACATAAGCCGTTGATCGACCGCGACCTGCGCTTCGAGATCCGCGAGCGCATGGACGCGCAAGGACGGGTGCTGATTCCGCTCATCGACGACGAGGTGCGCGCGGTCGCTGCCGAGGCGGTCAAACGCGGCGTCAAGGCGATCGCCATCCTGTTCCTACACTCGTACCGGAATCCGGCGCATGAAAAGCGCGCCAAGCGCATCGTCGAAGAGGCCTATCCGGATCTGTTCGTCACCGCTTCGCACGAACTGTCGCAGGAATACCGCGAGTACGAGCGCACCTCGACGACGGCGGCGAACGCCTATGTCGGTCCGCGGGTGCGGAGCTATCTGGGGGAAATGGGCGGTCATCTCAAGGAGACCGGTTTCGACGGCACCTTCCTCGTCGTGCAGTCGACCGGCGGCCTTTTCGACCTCGAGGAGGCGAGCTCCTCATGCATTCGCATGCTCGAGTCCGGCCCTGCGGCCGGCGTCATCGGCGCCCGCACGTTGTGCGCCAATATCGGCGTGCGCAACGCTATCGCTTTCGACATGGGCGGCACGACGGCCAAGGCCGGCGTCATCCATGACGGCGAAGTGCTCATGACCGGAGGGCAGCTTGTCGGCGGTTATGCGACCGGCCTTCCGCTCCAGATTCCGATGATCGACATCCAGGAGGTCGGCACTGGCGGTGGCAGCATCGCCCGTATCGAAGAGGGCGGCGGCCTGCGCGTTGGCCCGGAGAGCGCCGGTGCGCAGCCCGGCCCGGTCTGCTACGGGCAGGGCGGCATCGAGCCGACCGTGACCGATTGCAATCTGCTGCTCGGACGGCTCGCGCCCGACCGGTTCCTCGGCGGCGAGATGAAGCTCGACCTGGCTACGGCACGCACCGCGCTCAACGAGAAGATCGCCAAGCCGCTCGACCTCGATCCCGTCGCCGCGGCCGACGGCGTCCTGCGCATCGCCGCGACCAAGATGTCGCACATGGTGCGCTGGGTGACGACCGAGCGCGGCCTCGATGCTGCTGACTTCGCGCTCGTGGCCTATGGCGGCGCGGGGCCGCTTCACGCGGCGATGATCGCGCGCGAGTTGCGCATCGCCAAGGTGATAATCCCGTTCGCGCCGGGCCATTTCTCCGCCTACGGCATGCTATTCGCAGACCTGCGGCGGGACCTCGTCAACACCTGGTTCAAGCCGCTCGATGCGGCCTCGTTCGACGATCTTGAAGCGCTCTTTGCGGCCATGGAGAAGACCGGTGCGAAAGACCTCGCGCGCAGCCGCGACATGATCGCGGAGATGCAGAACGAGCGCGGCGCCGACATGCGCTATGTCGGGCAGGAGCATGCGGTCACCGTGCATCTGCCGCTGGAGCTCTTCAAGAACCACGACCGCGCCGGCATCAAGGCGCGCTTCGATGCCGTCCACGAGACCCGCTACGGCTATTCGGCGCCGGGCGAGAAGGCCGAGATCGTCTCGCTGCGCTCGGCGACGATCGGTCTGATGCGAAAGCCGATGCTGGAACCGGTCGGGGCGGCGAGCGAGGACGCAGCAGATGCGTTCACCGGCCGGCGGCCGGTCTACTTCGCTGCGACCGGCGTGGTCGACACGGCGACCTACGACCGCGCGCGGTTGAAGGCCGGCAACCGCATCGAGGGGCCGGCGCTGATCGAGGAGCACGCTTCGACCACAGTGGTCGAACCGAAGGATGTGCTCACGGTCGATGCCTACGGCAACCTGCACATCGATATCTGGAGGGCCTGAGCATGGAAGCGAAAGTGAAGCATAGCCACGCTCCGGGCTCTCACGTCGATCCGGTCGTCACCGAAATCGTGCGCAACGGTCTCATCGCCGCCACCGAGGAGATGAAGACCAACCTGATGCGCACCGCCTACAACATGATCATCTATGAGGCGCTCGACTTCACCGTCGGTCTGTTCGACGCTGACGGCAACACGATATCGATCGGTCTCGGCCTGCCCATGTTCATCCGCGGCATGAGCGAGACGGTGAAGGCGAAGATCGCGCATTTCGGCGCCGACATGGAGCCGGGCGATATCCTCCTCACCAACGACGCCTACATCACCGGCAGTCACCTCAACCACATGACGTTCACGGTGCCGGTGTTCCACGACGGCGAGCTCGTCGCCTTCTCCTGCTGCATGGCCCACTGGCCCGACGTCGGCGGCACGCTGTCGGGCGCGACGACGGACATCTACTCCGAAGGCCTGCAGATGCCGATCGTCAAGATTTACCGCAAAGGTGTGATCAACGACGAACTGGTTTCGATCATCAAGACCAATGTTCGCCTGGCCGACCGCGCAATGGGCGATTTCCGCGCGCAGGTGGCGGCGGTGAAGACCGGCGAGAAGCGTTTCCTTGAGCTGATCGGCAAATACGGCCGCAACGACGTGCTCGCCGCGATCGACGCCATTATGGAGCACAGCGAGAAGATCGCGCGCGAACGCGTCGCCGCCATGCCCGATGGCGTCTACGAGGCGGAATCGTTCATGGACGACGACGGCGTGTCCGTCGGCGTGCCGGTGCCGATCCGCGTCAAGGTCGTGGTCAAAGGCGACCGCATGACCGTCGATCTCACCGACATTTCCGAGCAGGTCGGCGGTTTCTACAATTCCGGCGTTACCGCGGGCCTCTCCTGCTGCCAGGTAGCGTTCAAGTGCCTGACCTCGGCGCTCGACATGCCGATCAACGAGGGCCAGTTCCGCGCGCTCGACGTCGTCCTGCCGCCGGGCAAGGTGGTCAGCGCGCAGAAGCCTGCGGCCATGCGTATGTGGATGACCTATCCGATGACGGTGGTCGATACGATCTTCAAGGCGCTGTCGCCGGCCATGCCCGACAAGGTGGCCGCCGCGCACCATGCGGATCTCGTGGTCGGACGCGTCAACGGACGGCGGCCCGCCGACAATTCATTTTATATCTATCTCGGCGGCTTGATCGGCGGCGGCTGGGGCGCCAAGCACAACGGCGACGGCATGAGCGCCACCATCGCAATCAATGACGGCGACACGCACAATGGTCCGTCCGAGCAGGTAGAGGCAAAATACCCCCTGCTGGTCGAGCGCTATGCGCTGCGGCCGGACTCCGGGGGCGCGGGGCGCTATCGCGGCGGGCTCGGCACGGAGCAGGTGGTGCAGGCGCTCAACGATATTCGTTTCTCTTCGCAGATGGATCGCGTCAAGTGCAAGCCGTGGGGCCTGGACGGCGGTCATTCCGCCCTTGGCAACTCGGTTGCGCTGCATCGCAATGCCCAGAGTGACGAGACGCATTTCCCAAATGGAAAGGCGATCAACCAGTTGCTCAAGCCGGGTGATGCTTACATCCTGCGCTCCGGCGGCGGCGGCGGCTACGGCTCGCCGCTCGATCGCGATCTGACCATGCTGGAGCACGACGTGCGCTGCGGCTATGTCAGCCGCGACGCGGGGGAGCGCGTTTACGGAGCAGTGTTTCGCGACGATGGCACCATCGATGCCATCGCATCAGCCGAGCGCCGCGCCGGGATGAGGGCCCAAGGCTTGCCGGTCGATGAACCAATTGCCGAGACGATCGCGCCGCTGCCGTTCAGCGCGGAGGCGGTCGGGTCGCCTAATCCCGGCTCCGAGAAGCTGTCCGACGAAGAGCGCATTGCGCTGGCGATGAACTGTCGCTGCTGTTCCTGACGCCGACGGCATTTCGTATTGTTCGGCTCATGGCCGTGAAAGGACATGACCGACGAGACTCTGAGGTGAGCTAATGACCCAAAGCCGACCGGCCGGCAGCGGACCAGCCATTGGATTAGCCAACGCACGTCCGGCTTCGACGGCGCCGATTAGATCGAACACTCTTAGATATAGTTCGCTTTAGTTACTTCGGGAGTTTTGCAGAATATACACTCTAGCGCGCTGCTGCCGCCAAGACCTCGATCTCACACAGGATGTCCGGGTTCGCTAAGGCGGAGACGCAGAAGCCGGTCGCCGCCGCTCGGTGTAAGCCAAGCACTTCGCTGCGCACTTTCGGATGTACCTTCAAATCGTCCTGCCGGACGACAATGGTCGTGACCTTTACGATGTCGGTTAATGTCATGCCCGCTGAGTCGAGGATCGCGGCGATGTTCGCCCAGCTCTGCCGCAACTGCGCCTCGATGCCTTCGGCAAGCGAGCCATCGGGCCGGATGCCGATTTGGCCCGAGACCGTCAGCATGCGCGTCCCGGCGGGGATCTCGACCGCGTGTGTGTAGGCCCCAAGCGGGGCGTAAATGGCCGCGGGGTCGTGGCACTTGATCATGGTGATGGCCTAGGAATTCCGCCGGGCATAGACGCGATTAAAGCTCGGTCAGCTGACGGGAGCGGGGGGAAGACGGCCGCGCCGGCTTGCTATCGTCGTTCATCTTCTTATCGACGAAGCTCGCTACATTCTCAGCGTTGCGTACTACATGGGCGCGCACGACCCTGTCGGTTCCGTCGACATCGCGCCGGCGCAATTCATCCATGATCAGATCGTGCTCGAAGCCGAGCATTTCCTGTTCCTGATTGCCGAGCGAATAAGCGAGCAGATAGGGTCGGTGGATCAGCCGAAGCCGCGTGATTTCCTTCACGAGGTGCTTGCGCCCGCTGAGTTCATAAAGATAGAGGTGGAATTCGTCATGACGCTCGAGATATTTGCGGTAATCGCTCTCACAGCTTCGCGAGCGGTCAAGCAGGTACTCAAGCTCTGCGATGTTCTCGTTGGTAATGACGTTGACGGCGAGCCGCGAGGCATAGCCTTCGAGCAGCGCCCGCATCTCGGAAAGATCAATTATCTCCTCTCCGGTGTAACCGCGGACGGTGGCGCCACGGTTCGCGATGAGCTGAAGAAAGCCTTCTGCGTCGAGTTGGTAGATGGCATCGCGCACCGGCATGCGGCTGACGCCGAGCAATTCGGCGATCGCCTCGGGCCTGACCCGGGCGCCGGCTGGCATATACCCGCCGACGATAGCGTCCCGGATATGCAGATAAGCCAATCGCTGTGCCGAGATGTCCTTAGTCATCGACTCTCCTTCGCTAGGTTTGCACGGGACACAGCTCGACCCAAATCAGAAATACTGGATTCTCGTATCCAATTTGTGCCAAGCTGCCGACGGAAGCAATAGAGAAAAAGCCCACAATGTTCGACTTTATCCTCCGGAACGGCCAGGTGGTATCGCCTGCCGGCGCCGAAACGCGCGACCTGGCCATCACGGACGGCCGAATAGCGGCTCTGCTCAGGCGGGGGGAAGAGGCTTCCGCGCGGGAGATTCTCGACCTCGGCGGGCAGATAGTCTTGCCAGGGCTGGTCGACGCCCACGTCCATTTCCGCGAGCCGGGCCTAGTCCACAAGGAGGGTTTCGAGAGTGGCAGCGCGGCGGCCGCAGCGGGCGGCGTCACCACTGTCATGGTCATGCCGACCGACAATCCAATGACCACGACGCCGGATCTCTTTTTAGAAAAGAAGGAGCTCGCGGACGGGCATACCCACGTCGACTACGCCCTGCAGGCAGGCCTCGGCCCGGACGTGACCCATGTCCGCGCGCTGGCGGAACTCGGTGCCATCTCCTTCGAGGTTTTCATGTCCGACCTCGCGCCGCCGATGCTGACGGACCGCAGCAGCGACTTGCTGGCGGTGCTCAAGGCCGTGCGCGAAGCCGGCGCAGTCGCGGGCATCACGCCGGGCGACGACAGCATCGTTCAAGGAATGACGGCGGCCGAGGGCAAAGCCATCAGTGACCGCCGCTCCTTCATGCGCACGCGCCCGACCGTTGCAGAGGCGATCGGTCTCGCGCGGGCTTGCGTCGCGGTACGCCACGTGGGGGTCGAAGCGCATATTCGCCAGATCAGCTGTGCCGATAGCGTCAGCGTGTTGCGTGCGCTGGCGCCGAGGCATCTCTCAAGCGAAGTCACGCCGCACAACCTGTGGCTCGCGGAGGACGAATTGGTGCGCCAAGGACCGGTCGCCAAGGTCGTACCGCCGCTGCGACCGCAAGCCGACCTCGAAGCTGTTCGCGAGGCGCTGCGCGAGGACATCGTTCAGATGGTTGCGACCGATCACGCCCCGCATACGGCCGAGGAAAAGCTGGCCGGCACAGACGATATTACGAAAGCGCCCGGTGGCTTCCCTGGCGTGCAGACGTTCCTGCCGGTCTTATTGCGTCTGGTCGGCGAGGGCGTGCTGGCCTACCAGGACCTGGCCCGAGTCGGTTCGGAAGCGCCGGCGCGGCGCTTCGGTCTTTTCCCGCGTAAGGGGACATTGCAGGTCGGCTCGGATGCGGACATCGTCGTGATCGATCCGCGGCGGCCCTTTACGGTCCGCAATGCCGATCAATTGAGTAAGGCGGCGATGACGCCCTTTGACGGCATGGCTGTGCCGGCGACGCCAGCCATGGTTTTCCTGCGCGGCACCAAGATCGCGCAAGACGGCAAGCTGGTCGATCGCCGCGTCAAACGCGGCAAATTCATCGCGCGGCCGGCATGAGGCGAAGGCGCGTGGCGACCGTCACGCAAAACGCGCAATCAGCTTCTCGGTCGCATCCGCCAGCACCTGACAGCCAAGCACGATATCGGCGTCTGCGGTATTTTCGGTGATATCGTGGCTGCGGCCACCAATGCTGGGTATGAACATCATCGCGCTTGGGATTTGCGCGGTGAGAAACATCGCGTCGTGACCGGCGCCGCTCGGCATCGAAAGCGGTTTGTCGCCGTTCGCGATGGCAGCCTCGGTCAGTGCGGCGCCCAGCGTGGACGACATGGCTGCCGGCGCAATACGGGCGGTCGGCACTGCTTCGACCTTGACCTGCCCGCGCGAAGCTTCGTCCACCCAACCGATGAACGACCGCTCGAGCGCATCGAGTGTTTCGGACGCGGTGTCGCGGAATTCGAGCGTCATTTCAGCCTGGCTCGGCACGACATTCGCCGCGCCCGGATGCAGCGCGAAGGTGCCGACATTCCATACCGTGTCCGGCCCTCCGATCTTGGGAAACTCCCTTTCGGTCCGTACCGCCAGATTGAACAGTGTGGCAGCGGCATCTTTGCGCATTCCCATGGGCGTCGTGCCTGCGTGGTCAGCCTGACCGCGCGCGGTAACCCGGAATCGCCGGATGCCGACGATACCGGTGACCACGCCGACCTTCGTGCCGGAGGCCTCGAGCCGCGGGCCTTGCTCGATATGTGCCTCGAGGAAGGCGACCTGCCGTTCGCGATCGAGACGGATCAGCGGCGCTTCGTTGGCCAAAGCGGAGAGCGACTCGGCCAGGGCCGCGCCGGTCTTGGATTTCGCGGTGGTCGTGTCGCGCTCGTCGAGTACGCCGCAGAACGAGCGGGAGCCGAGGCAGGGCAAATACGTGCCTTCTTCGTCTGAAAACGACACGACATCGATACCGACCGGCGCGGTTCTTCCGCTCTCGCGCCAAGCACGGGCGATCTCGAGGCCATAGATCACGCCCAGCGCACCGTCGAGCCAACCGCCGCGCGGCACCGTGTCCGTGTGCGACCCGATCAGGATGGCTTTATCCACCTTTGGATCTCGCCCGAAGACGTTGCCGTAGCGGTCCATCGTCGCGTCCAGCGCTATCTCGCGCAATTTGCCGCAGAGCCAGCGCCGCGCCTCGATGTCCTCAATAGACAGTGCGACACGATCGACACCGGTTTGAAATTTTCCGAACGCGGATAGGGTGCGGAGATCGGCGATCAGCCGCCCGCCGTTGATGCGCAGCATAGTAGATCTCTCCGGATTAATGTGAGCCGGACTGCTCGATGAACTGCCGCAAACGCGTCAGGCCATCGCGAAGCTGCGCGTCTTCGATCGTGAAGGCAATGCGAACGTAGCGATCGCAACTTGGACCGAAGGTGACGCCCGGGACGACAGCTGCGTCCGCGGCCAGCAGGAACGACTTCGCAAATTCGAGGGAGGAGAGGCCGGTCGAGCTCACGTCGATCAACGCATAGAAAGCGCCATGCGGCACGACCGGCAACAGGCCGGAATTGCCGAACACATCCACGACGATGTCGCGGCGGCGCTTGAACGTGTCGCGGAATTCGCTCACCGAGCTCTGATCACCAGACAAGGCCGCTTCGCCTGCCTTCTGCGAGATCGTCGAGGCGCAGCTCGTCACCGGCTCCTGAAGCCCGGTGACTATGGATGCAAGCGCTGGAGGGCAGACGAGCCAGCCGAGCCGCCAGCCCGTCATGGCGTAGGTCTTGGAAAATCCCGAGACGACGAAGAGACGGTCTTCCGGCACGATACCTGCGGCGCTGACATGCTCGCCTTCGAAGACGATGTCCTCGTATATCTCGTCGCTCACCACATAAATGCCGGTCCGTCGCGCGATTTCGCCAATGCGTTTCATCAGCGCCGTCCCAAATACGGCGCCGCTCGGATTCCCCGGAGTGTTGATCAGAATGGCTTTGGTGCGCGGCGTGATCAGGTGCTCGATCTCATCCGGATCGGGCAGGAAGCCACGCGAGGCGGGTTGGTTGAAGCGCACAGGCTTCGCCCCTGCGAGATGGGTTATGGCTTCGTAGTTGGGCCAGCCGGGGTCGGGGATCAGGACTTCGTCGCCCGCATCGACGACCGCCATCAACGAAGAATATAGTGCGCCGATCGCGCCAGTCGTGATGACGATCTGGTCCGCTGTGACCGAGGTGTTCCAGCGGCTCGAGCACCGTTCGGCGACGAGCTTGCGCAGAGACGGCAATCCGGCGTTGGAACTGTATTTGGTCCAGCCCTGCCGGACTGCTTCGAAGGCACCGTCGACGATCGCAGCTGGCGTCGAGAAATCGGGCTCGCCGATCTCCATGTGAATGACGCTAGGCCGCGTTGCGGCCATGGTCATGATTTCGCGGATCGCGGAACGAGGCATGCCTGCGGCGCGCGTCGAAGCTGGCCGCGTTGCGGCCGCGACAGAACTAGACATGAAACAGCTTTCCAAGGTCAGGGATGGAAACGAAGTCGGTCTTGTTAGATTTATTCACCGCGCGCATGGCGCTCCAGAGAATCGTCTGGTTGGACGTCAACACCGGCAGCCCGAACTCACGCTCGAGTTCAGCCAGCACGCCGAAGCAGGGCAAATCGGTCGCCAAGAGCACAATCGCCTCGGCGTCCTTGCGATCGAGCGTGGCGACGAAATCGCGGATTTCCCGGGACGTGACCTTTGGCACGTCCGTCATCTTCAGAATGTCGAGGGTCCGGTCACTGACGAGCTGGTAACCGCGCGCTGCGAAGAAGGGCGGCGCCAATGCATGGATCGGTGCGGGGTAGGGGGTGCCGAGCGCGAAGCGGGTCACGCCGAGCGCGGTCAGGGCGTCACGAAGCGCGGTCCACGCAGAAACGGCCGCCGTTTGCGAGCGTTTTTCGATCTCGGCGACCTTCGCCTCGTTCCACCCCGGCTCCATGATGAAGGTGGTGACCATGTCGCAATAGGCGATCACATCGACGCCGGTCGCGGCGAGCTCGTCGACCGCGCGGTCGACATTCTCTTCCATCGCCCGCACCGCCTCGGGTGTCAGGTTGCCGCGCGCGAGGATGCGGGTCGAATAGAGCGCAAACCCGGGCGGGAGCTTCGACCACCACTCAGGCTCCAGGACCGAATTGTTTGCCGGGATGATCGCCCCGAGCCGTCCGTTTCGGCCGAAACCGCCACCTAAGGGGGAAATGGCACGTCTCCAAACTGGATACAGTGATCCAATTTGAGGTGGAATTCGGGGGCTTGTCAAGCAGCGGGACGTGGGGGTCGCAGGAGAGAGTAAGCGCCCGATGCGATTTAAGGCCTTTCGAGGCCTGTGTTATAGATGACGGTCATTTGGATTCTCACCGTGAACGATTTCGCGAGCGCCGAGCAGCAAGCCTACGTCTACATCCAGGATCAGATCGTCTCTGGCGTTCTGCCGGGCGGCAGCCGTTTGCGGCCTGAGGAAATCTCGAAGGCGCTCGGGATCAGCCGCATGCCAGTCCGGGAGGCGATCCGGCAACTCTCAGCGGAAGGCTATGTGACGCTACGGGCCAATCGGGGGCCGGTGGTGACGAGCCGGACACCGCAGCAGGTGCTTGAGCTCTTCGAAATCCGCTCGGCTCTGGAGGGCCTCGCCTTGGCTATCGCGGCCAAGCGCGTCACGCCGGGCAATATCCAGGAGATGAAGGTCGAGTTGGCGCGCCTGCGCAAGCTGGAGACTGACATTCTCGCATGGGTCGATCACCACGACGCCTTCCACGACATGCTGTGCCGGTTCAGCGGCCGCACCTACCTGTGCGCGGAAATCCAGCGCTTGCGGCTCGCCATCAAGCCGTACCTACGACACTACGCGAAGGGCCACAGCAACCCGGAAGTCAAAGGCCATGAGCACGAGCACATCATCGAGGCGCTGCAGAGCGGGGACTCGAAACGCTCGGAGACCGTCATTCGTGCCCATGTGATGGCCAACGCGGAGGCGATCGCCAATTGCCTCCCCTCAGCGAGAGGCGAGGGCGCACAAGAGGCCCTTCGGCCGTCCGTCGAAGCCGACGCGGCGGGCGAGCCGCTCAAGCGCGTGGCGGGCAGGCGGCGCTAGTCGCCAGGTCGCTCCGTCAATCGCCGCCAATTTCAATCTCGGTCCCGATGCCGCGTTCCGCGGCGCGCCGCGCCATATGCTGCGCGGTGACGAGGTCCTGAATCGGAACGCCGATCGACTTATAATATGTGATCTCGTCATCCGATGTGCGGGGCGGGCGGGCGCCGCTGACGACTTCGGCAATTTCGGCAACCTCATCCTGCTTGATGATGCCTTCCGCGACGGGCTGCATAAAATCTCCGGCGTCGTGAAGGCAGTCGGCTCGGCTGTCGATGACAAGCTTTGAAGCGCGTTTCACGGTCTCGCTGTCGACCTCACGCATTGTCGTATCGTAAGCCCCGACCGAGGCGACAAAGGTGCCGGGCCGCAGCCACGCGCCATTGACGACGGGCTTTTCCGAGGTGGTCGCCGCGACGACAATATCCGATTGGCGGACTGCGGCTTCACGGTCCTCGACGAGCCGGATGTCCTTCGGGATACGGCCACCGGCCTTTGACATGCGCTCGATGAATTCGTTAGCGCGTTGAGGACTGCGCGTCGACAGAAACACTGTCTCGATCTTGAAGAGCTCGGCCAAAGCTTCGAGCTGGTTGCGGGCCACACGGCCGGCGCCGATGATGGTCAGCACCTTGCTGTTCTTGCGCGCGAGATAACGTGCGGCAAGGCCAGTGCCTGCGCCGGTCCGCAGGTCGGTAAGGTACCCCGCTTCCAACACCGTTCGCGGATGCCCGGTTTCGCCATCGAACAGGCAAACCAGGCCGCTCATCCGGACGACCCCGTGCTTGTCGTTGTCGTAGAAGTCAGAAATCACCTTGATGCCGTAGCCGCGCCCTTCGCGCAGGAAGCATGGATTGAAGATTGCTACGCCAGGCGGGTTTTCCGACGATGCGGTGCTGCGCAGCCCTTCGATCGAGCGGCCCTCCGCCAGCAGGGCGAAGGCTTCGCTTTGAATGTCGATCGCCGCAGCCATGTCTAGCACGGTCCGGCAATCGGATTCGGACAGGATGCGGAGCTTCATTGAAGGTGACTCTCTAGTTGCCGTTAGGTAAGTAGCGGGATCTCATGGCACGCGGCCGAGCGCGCGAAGAATACGTTCAGGCGTCATCGGGATTTGCGTGATCAGGGCTCCGAGCGGCGCCAGGGCATCGTTGACAGCGTTGAGTACGGCAGCGGATGAGCCGGCCGTGCCGGCCTCGCCGACGCCTTTGGCGCCGAGAATGCTGCCGGCGAGCGGCACGTTCACATGGTCGACAAGGATGTCAGGCATTTCGAATGACATCGGCACCAGGTAGTCAGCCAGCGTCCCGGTCGTGAGCTCGCCCGCATCGCCGTAGAGGATCTCCTCGTAAAGCGCGGCTCCGATGCCCTGCACGACGCCGCCCCGGATCTGACCCTCGGCAATCATCGGGTTGATCAGCGTTCCGGCATCATGGACGACGACATGTTCGAGCAAGGTGACGAACCCGGTCTCGACATCGACTTCGACGTATGAACCCTGGATGCCGTTGCTGATGACGAAGGGCTGGCGACGTGGCACGTAGTGGCGGACAACGGAGAATTCGGGCTGCAGATCGGGCGGCAGCAGGTCCTGGCGGAAGTAGCCGATGCGTGCAGTTTCGGCGATCGTCATTCGCTCGGTGCCATCGGCCGCGTTGACGATCGCGCCATTGCGGATGGCGAGATCCGAGGGGCGAGCCTGGAGGATGCTCGCGGCGACGAGCAAAACATTGTCGCGCAGGGCCTCGGCGGCACGATAGGCCGCCTCGCCGCCCATCGCCGCGCCGCGTGACGCCCACGCTCCTCCGCCATAGGGCGCGTTCTCGCTGTCGCCGCTGATGACGGAGACATCGTCAAAAGGAATGCCGAGGACCGCGGCCACAACCTGGCCAATGGCGTTGTCGGTGCCCTGGCCTTGATCGCTGACGCTGGGAAAGCAGCGCACCTTGCCCGACGGCTCGAGCTTGACATGGACACCGTCCTGCGCGCTGACCCGCGCGCCGCCTTTGCCGTAATATTCAGGGCCCGTGCCGCTGAGTTCGACGAAGCTGGCAATCCCGATGCCGCGATAAATTCCCGACTTCCTCAAGGCTTCCTGTTCGGCGCGCCGTTCGTCGTAGCGGACAAGCTTCGCGAATTTTTCGAGGCACGCGTGCTGCGAGAGCGCGTCGAAGACGAACCCGCCGTGCGACTTGTACGGATATGCGTTGTCGGGGATGTAGTTGCGGCGGCGGATCTCCAGCGGGTCGATCCCCAGCTTGCGCGCGGCTTGATCAACCAAGGACTCGGTGACCGCAACGGCGATCGGATGCCCGACGGACCGGTAGTGGCCGACCAGGTTCTTGTTCTGCAGCACCATCGTGAGCTGCGAACGGTAGGCCTCCAGCGCATATGCGGCCCCCGACAGACGAAGCACGTGGCTGCCTTCACCGATGCTGGAGCGGGGATATTGCGAATAGGCGCCGACGCCGAAACAATCGTCGACGTCGAGGCCGGTGAAGCGGCCGTCCCTGTCGACAGCGAGACGGGCCCGCACATTGTGGTCGCGGGCGTGGATGTCGGTCGATAGAGACTCGACGCGGTCTGCGACGAATTTGACTGGCCGGTTCACAATCTTGCTGAGAATGCAGGTCGCAAGCTCGTCGCCGTAAAGCTGCTGCTTTATTCCAAACGCACCGCCCACGTCGGGCGTGTTGACGCGGACCTTGTTCTCGTCGAGCCCGAGCAGGCGAGAATAGATATCCTGTTGCTGCGACGGCGACTGGTGCGATTGATGCACGGTGAGCGCGCGATCGGCCGCCTGGTAGTCGGCAACGATGCTGCGCGGCTCGAGAGCAACGCCGGTGTGGCGACCGAAGCGGAATTCGCCGCCGATGACGTGTTCGCTCTTGGAAACAGCGGCATCGACGTCGCCGGTCGCCACCGTGCCCTGGTACGCGATGTTGCTCCCGAGCTCGGCATGAATGACAGGTGCGTCCTCGGTCATGCCGAAGCGCCCGTCACTAACCGCGTCGAGCGGCTCCCATTCGATGACGACGAGTTCGGCGGCGTCTTCGGCATGCGCGCGCGTGTCGGCAACGACGGCAACGACCGGCTCTCCCTGGAAGCGCGCGACATCGACAACCATCGGCCACTGGCGCGGTGCGCGCATGCCGGCGAACAGTTCATGCACGGCGCTGTATGATTGGGTGTGCTCGGCAACCTCTTTGCCAGTGATGACGCGGATCACGCCCTCGCCTTGTTTAGCGGCTTCCGCATCGATCGACACTAAGCGCGCATGCGGATGCGGGCTGCGCACGAAGACGGCGTGCGCCATGCGAGGCAGGACGATGTCGTCCGTGTAACGGCCGCGGCCTTCGAGGATGCGTCGGGCGCGCGGCCGCGCGAGGCTGGCGCCGATCGGCTGCGGCAGTGTCGATTGCGTCATCGGGCGATCCCGCGCTTCTCGGCCACCGCCATGATGGCGTCGATGATCGGCTGATAGCCCGTGCAGCGGCAGAAATTGCCCGACAGGTGCTCGCGAACGCCTTCTCGCGTCAGGGACGCTGACTGGCTCAGTAACTCATCCGCGGTAAGCAGCATGCCGGCAGTACAGAAGCCGCATTGCAGAGCATTGCGCTGATGAAATTCCTGCTGAAGATCGCGCAAGTGGCCACCATCGGAACGGCCTTCGATGGTTTCCACGGTGGCGCCGTCCGCTTGCACCGCGAGCATCAGGCAGCCGCGCGTGATTCGGCCATCGACGCGCACCGTGCAGGCGCCGCAGACGCCGTGTTCGCAGCCGACATGGCTCCCGGTCAGGGCCAGATCGTCCCGCAGGAAGTCGACCAGATTGGTGCGCGCGCGGACGCGGCGCGTCACCCGTTCGCCGTTGACAGTCAAGCTAATGTCGGCGCAATCGTCCATTTCAGTCTACCGCGTCATCGAATTGTGCCAACGCACGGCCGAGCAGGACGCGCGCCAAGTGCAGGCGGGCCTCCGAGCTGGTTTGATTATCGGATGGCGGCTCGAGTGCTTTCGCCAGCGTCGCTTGCGCGGCCGCAATTCCCTCTTTCAGGTTTGCGGCCGAGAGGAGCGCCTTTTCCGCAGCGTCAATACGCAGCGGGCGATCAGCGACGCCGAACATCACGACCCGTATGTCCGCAAAGCGCCGCGCATTGAGACGGGCGCGCGCGGCTGCGCCAACAATGGCGAAGTCGCCGTGGCGGCGCGAGAACTCGGCAAAGGCGTGCCGCCAATCCGGCCCCGCGATTGGAAACTCGATCTTGGTCAACAACTCGTCCGGTTCGAGCGCCGTTTCGAAGGTGCTGCGGAAGAACCCGTCGGCCGGGACTGTCCGCTGGCCGCGCGTGCTTTCGAGGATCATGCGAGCGTCGAGCGCCAGGCAGCAGGCAGGCATCTCAGCCGCAGGATCGGCGGTCGCCAAGCTGCCGCCTATGGTGCCACGATTACGTATTGCGGCATGGGCCACGAAGGGCAGGGCATCGGCGATAAGGCCGAGATGCTGTCGAATGATCGGAGAGTCCTGGATGTCGCGATAGCGCGTGAGCGCGCCGATGCGCACGGTCGATTGATCGACGGAGATGCCGGCCATTTCCGCGACGGGATTGATGTCGACCAACACTGCGGGATTGGCCAGCCGCAAGTTGAGGACCGGCATCAGGCTCTGTCCGCCGGCCAAAATGCGAGCGTCTGCGCCGTGCTCAGCCAGCATGGCGCAAGCATCGGCAATCGATCGCGCACGAAGATATCGAAACGCCGGGGCTTTCATAGACGCAAGTCCGCTCCGTCAGTGGTTGCCGACGTAGCGATTGAGGCCGATATCCGCGGCCCAGGTTTTGCGATGGGCCTCCATCAGATAGGGCATCAAGCGGGCATTACGCGAGACGACGGCGTCGATGTCCTTCCGCAATTCCTTCATCAACTCGGCGACCTCTTCGCGCAACGCACGTTCGTCGATGGTGGTTATCTTGCGGTCGCGCACGACGAACCGTCCATCGACCATCACGCTCTCGACGCTGCGTCCGGCTTCAGTAAACACCACTTGCCTGGCGACGCTGTTCAAAGGCACGAAGGAGGGATCGGTCAAGTCAATGATTGAGAGATCGGCGGCCATGCCAGCCTTCAGGGCCCCAACCTTGTCCTGCATTCCGGCCGTGCGCGCACCGCCGATGGTGGCTGACCAGATCGCGTCCGAGGCGGTGGGGGGCCCCGGTTCGGGGTCTGTGATCGCGGCCAGCGACGCGAACATCTTCATCGACTGGAACATGTTCTGCGCATCGCTGCAGCTACAGTTATCGCATCCCAGGCCGACGTTGACCCGCTTATTCATGTAGGAGCGGATCGGCGCGACACCGCTCCGCGTCTTGAGGTTGCCGACGGGGTTGAGTGCGACATTCGTGCCAGCGTTGCCGAGCTTCTCGATTTCCGGCTGGGCCATCCAGACGCTGTGTGCCAGCGTGAGCTTCGGCGAAAGCAAGCCGGTGCGCTCCAGATAGTTGATCAGCGAGCCGCCGTCCTTGGCGTGCGACTGGCGGGCGATCAGCGTCATCGCCTTCGACTCGTAGATGTGCGTATAGACGGGCAGGTTCTCGCTCTTCGAAAATTCCGCGAGCGACTCGAGCAGGCCGGCACTGCAGCGTTCGGGGCTTGAAGGGCCGAGCGCCCATGTGATGCGGGGGTGGCGGTCTTTATGAGTCTTGTAAAGCTTGCGCACGAGCGTCGGCAGGTCGACCCCTTTGTACGGCTCGACCGCGCCCGAGAGGATGCCGCGCTGCTCGGCCGGTACGACCTCGTCCCAAAATGGAATCGATTTGACGCCGGGCACGTCCGCGATCTGCAGAGCGAAGACGCAGCGAATGCCGACGTCCTCGTAGGCTTGCAACATCGCCTCGAGGTGTTCCTCGTCGAACGGGTAGATGGTCGCGAGGTCCTGTACCGTGGTGATGCCTGACCGCAAGCATTCGATGGCGCCGAGCAGCACACGCGCCCGAATTTCCGCCTTGCTGCGCTTGGGATAGCTCGGCGGCAAGGCGCTCAGCACCCACAATTCGAGCGGGATCGTCTCGAACACGCCTTTGAGCAGGACGTCATGCGAATGATAGTGCGCATTGACGAAGCCCGGCATCACGAGCCTGTCGGTCGCATCGATGGTTTCGTCGATCTGGCGGCCGCCGAGTTCCGAAATCCGCTCGTTGCGCGCAAGCGCCTGCGCGATGCCGGTGCGGACGGCCGCGATAACGCCATCCACGACCAGGACGTCGGCGATCGCCGGCATATTCACATCGCCGTTCTGATCATACACGCGGCCGTTTTTGATCAGTACAACGGCCGATGGAGTTTCAGTTGACGTGGGCATGAAGGAGGCTGCCTTACTTGACCACGAAGAGCTTGCGCTCGACGTTGGTGAGGACCTCGTGGCCTGTCTCCGTGATCAACACGGTCTCGCTCAAGCCGACCCCGTACTCGCGATATTCGAATACCGCCGGCAGGAAGTGGAAGACCATACCGGGCTGCAGTTCGCGCTTCTCACCGCCGCGAAGCATCATGGTGCGCGCTTCGCTCCAGTCCGGAGGCAGGGCTATGCCGATTGAATAGCCGGCCTTGTGCCTAAATTTGTCGCCGTAGCCCGCATCCGCAATTACTTTGCGCGCAGCATGGTCGACGTTCTCCGCCGGATTCCCAGGCCGGAGCTCTTTCAGGCCGGCATCGAGAGAGCGATTGCAGAGGTCGGTCAGGTCCTGGAACAGCTTCGGCGGCGTGCCGACATAGCCGATGCGCAGGGTCGCTGCGTGATATCGCTTGATGCTGGCGCCGACCTCGAAATAGACGGCGTCGTTCTGGTTAACCGGGTTACCTTCGGCCATGGCATGCGCCATCGTGTGCCGGACGCCCGAGTTGATCAGTGGCGGCAGGCCCGGAAACTCGCTGTGCATCTTGAAGAGGCCCTGATAGGCCGCGGCCATCAAGTCGTCTTCGGTGATGCCGGCGCGCAGGGCGGCGAAGGCACTCCGCATGCCTTCGGAGGCCGCTTTGCCGGCCTTTCGGCTGTAGGCCTGCTCTGCGGGAGATTTGATGAGCCGCATATTTTCGACGAGGAGGGAACTGTCGACCCAGCGGGTCGCCGGCAAGCGAACTTGCAGCTTCTCGAAATCGTCGATGGTCAGGTACCAGACGCTCTTGTCAACACCGACGCGCAGCTTGGTCCATCCGCGTTCGTTCATGACGCGCACGCAGGCGTCGAGATAGTTCTCCGTGTCCGGATAGAAGATTAGGTCGTCGAGCCAGCAGCTGCCCTGGAGCGCCGACTTCTCGATGAACCGGCCGAGATGGATGGGATCGCCCGACGCCGGCACGAACAGCGCCATGAACGAGTAGTAGCCGACCGTACGGTAGCCGCTCAGATAGTAGATGTTCTCCAGATTGTTGATCATGAGGATGTCGATCCCGCGGGCCGACATCTCTTTCTGAATGCGCGCTACGCGGGCGCGATACTCTTCAACAGGGAACGGCAGATCGTGGGGCTTCATGGCGGGCACCGGCCTCATCAACGTGGATTGTTGTATCCAGTTTTATTGTAGACACGCGCCTCAGCCGACTGCAACAACTCAGTTCGGAAGCGTTGTGCAGCGTTCGCGCGAGAGCAAAACTGGCGAAAAAATGCGGCACCTGCTGCTTTTTTCACCGCAGGAGTCGGACCGGGGCGCCAGCCTCCCGGGATTTGCGGCCGAATAGTCCACCGATACTTAAAGCGGCAATGTGCCGCGCAACGGATCGCACGTGACTTCCAATCTTGGGCACGGGCCGAGCCCGGTGATCCGAAATCCCAAACCTATTGAGCCGGTTAGCCGCGGGCAATTTCCGTTCGGCGGCTGGCGCACGAAATTTGCAGGGCGTGCCGAAAGAACAGAATCGACTTTACGACAGACTGGATATTATGATCCAATAATCGTGGTGAGGGGCTCGCGCTTCACTCTCGAAGTAGGGCGTTCGCGCGAGAATGGCGATCGGCGCTGTGCCGAAGGCCGCAACGACAGGGGTTCGGCATATGGCGACTAGACGCGCATTCATGACCGGCTTGATGCTGGCGACGCTGCTCGGCGCAACGCAGCAGGCTATGGCCCAGGACAAGGTCATAAGGATTGGCGCACCGCTGCCACTGACCGGCGCGCTCGCGCCGGAAGGTATCAAGCAGCAAGAGGGCTACGATCTGTGGGCTGAGGAAGTGAACAAGGCCGGCGGCATCAAGGTCGGTAATGACCGTTACAAGGTGCAGTTGGTCTACTACGACTACCAGTCGGCGACCCCTCGCGCCGTGCAGCTCACGGAGAAGCTGGCGAGCGAAGACAAGGTGAACTTCATCTTCTCGCCATTCGGCTCGGGCGCCACCAAGGCATCGAGCAACGTCTCGGAAAAATACAAGATCCCGACCATTTCTTCGACCGGTTCGTCGGAGCAGGTCTATGATCAGGGCTACAAGTACCTGTTCGGCACGCTGAACAGCAATGTGGTCGTCTCCAAGGCGCTGACGAAATACTTCAAAGAAAAGGCGCCGAACGTCAAAAAGGTCGCGATCTACAGCCGCAACGACCTGTTCCCGCTGGCCCTGGCAACCAGCCTCGACGACGCGGCAAAGGCGGCCGGCTATCAGGTCATCTACTTCGAGAAATATCCGTTGAACGCCATGGATCACTCGGCGGCGTTGACCGAGCTGCGAGCCAAGGGCGCCGACTGGATCTATGTCAGCGGTTACACGGACGACCTGATCCGCATCCGCAAGCAGATGTCCGAAAACAAGGTCTCCGCGCCGGTCATCACGATGCTGGCAGGGCCGGCCTATCCGGAGTTCACCGAGTCGCTCGGCGATATCGCCAATGGCGTAACCAGCGTGACCTGGTGGCATCCGGCGCTGCGCTTCAAGGAAAACGATGTCTTCGGCAGCACCGAGAATTTCGTCAAGCTGTTCCAGGCGAAGTACCACAAGGTCGCCGATTACGCGCAGGCTTCCTCAAGCGTCGCAGGTGTCGTCCTGCAGCTCGCTATCGAGAAAGCCGGCTCCATCGATCCGGAGAAGGTGCGTGATGTGCTTGCCAACACCAAGTTCGACACGTTCTACGGCCCGATCAAATTCGGGCCGAGTGGCCAGAACGTCACTGCGGACAACCCGATCTTCCAGATCCAGAACAAGAAGATCACCATCATTGCGCCTCCCGACGTGAAGGCCGGTGACCTGCAGCTGATCAAGTAGCCGCTTGTCTAGTTCCGTCCCCGGCCCGCGCGGCGGGCCGGGGACGG
>Ga0265342_10000586_pt1 | contig 38357 bp, 33 predicted proteins | sample 4CB327metaG_FD_203125 | JGI IMG/M metagenome (GOLD analysis project Ga0265342, IMG submission 203125) | Rhizosphere microbial communities from Carex aquatilis grown in University of Washington, Seatle, WA, United States - 4-CB3-27 metaG | ecosystem: Host-associated > Plants > Roots >... | reverse complement strand
ATCGGCATCGGCGGCCACCCGCACCACCGTGATCAGCTTGCCATTGATCTGCACTGGAATCTCCAGTTCGTCTTCCTTGGCCAGTTCGGTGTCGCTCTGGGGCCAGGGCGCGCGTAGAATTGCGTCCTCCTCGCCCAACTCCTCCCACAGCTCCGCCGCCAGATAAGGCGCAAACGGAGCCAGCAACAGCACCAGTGAACGCAGCAGCTCCAGCATCACCGGTGCACTGACCTCGCTTGCAGCCAGTTGCGCGTCTGCGCCCTGGAAGTCGTTCACAAACTCCATGATGGCAGCCACGCAGGTGTTGAAGTGCCAGCGGCCCTCGAAGTCCAGCGTGATCTTGGCGATGGTCTGATGCAGCTTGCGCAGCAGCTTCAACGACAAACCGTTGGGAGCCCCATCCTTTCCGCGCTCGTTGCGGAAAGGGTGGGAATCAGCGCGTCCTGCCCGGGCCAGCGGCGCGTACTTCACCACCAGCCGCCAGACGCGCGCCAGAAAGCGGCTCACCCCGGCCACGCCGTCCTCCTGCCAGTCCAGATCCCTATCCGGCGGAGCGGCAAACAGGGCGTACATGCGCGTCGAGTCGGCGCCGTAACGGGCGACCATCTCGTCGGGCGAAATCACGTTGCCCTTGGACTTGGACATCTTCGCCCCATCCTTAATGACCATGCCCTGCGTGAACAGTCGCCGCGCCGGCTCGTCGTTCACGATCAGCCCCAGGTCGCGCATCACCTTGGTCCAGAAACGCGAGTAAATCAGGTGCAGAATCGCGTGCTCCACCCCACCGATGTACTGGTCAATGGGGAACCAGTACCGCGCCGTCTTCGGATCGAAGGGCGCATTCGCGTTCTTCGCGTCGGTATAGCGGTAGAAGTACCAGCTTGAGTCGACAAACGTATCCATGGTGTCGGTCTCGCGCTTGGCCGGACCGCCGCACTTGGGGCAGGTGGTGTTCACAAACTCCGGCACGCGGCCCAGGGGCGAGCCGCCCTGCTGCGTGATCTCGATCTGCGCGGGCAACACCACCGGCAACTGGCCGTCCGGTACCTGAACGAGGCCATCGCGCTCGCAATGAATCATCGGAATCGGCGTGCCCCAGTAGCGCTGCCGGCTTACGCCCCAGTCCTTGAGGCGGAAGGTGACGGTAGCCTCGCCGAAGCCTTTGGCCGCGGCAGTCTCCTGGAGGCGCTTCTGCGCTTCCTCGCAACTCAGTCCGTTGAATTCTTCGCCGGAATTCACCAGCACGCCTTCTTCGGAGCAGAAGGGCATTTCCTGAGCCGCTGAAGCTCCGGTCGGCTTGATTACCTGCAGGATGGGCAAGCCGTACTTCGTCGCGAACTCGAAGTCCCGCTCGTCGTGCGCCGGAACGCTCATGATGGCGCCGGTGCCGTAGTCGGCCAGGATGTAGTTGGCCACCCAGATGGGGACACGCTTGCCGCTGTAGGGATTGATGGCGAAGCGCCCGGTCGGCACGCCGTGCTTTTCGATCGCGCCCAGATTGCCGGCCTCGCGCGCCTCCTTCTGCTGATCTAGCAGCTCGTCGACTTGCGCCTTCAACTCGGGATTGGCGGCGGTGAACTGGGCCACCAGCGCGTGCTGGGGCGCCAGTTGCACGCTGGTCGCGCCAAAGATCGTGTCCACGCGCGTGGTAAAGACGCGAATGCGCGTCTTTTCTGATCCCTGATCCCTGATCCCTGATCCCTCGTGGATTTCTTCTAAGAAGAAATCAACGTCCGTCCCTTCGCTGCGCCCGATCCAGTTGCGTTGCATGGTGCGGACTTTTTCTGGCCAGCCTTCGAGCTTGTCCAGGCCGTCGAGCAGTTCCTGAGCGTAGGCGGTGATGCGGAAGAACCACTGCACCAAGTCGCGCTGGTCCACCTTCGTGGACTCGTGCCGCCAGCAACAGCCATCCACCACCTGCTCGTTGGCCAGCACCGTGGCGCACTCCGGGCACCAGTTCACCTTGCTCTTCTTGCGGATTACCAGCCCCTTCTCGTACATGCGCAGGAAGAACCACTGGTTCCAGCGGTAGTACTCGGGCAGGCAGGTGGTGACTTCGGTGGCCCAGTCGTAGCTTAGGCCCAGCCGCTCCATCTGCCGCTTCATGGCGGCGATGTTGGCCAGCGTCCACTCCCGCGGAGGGGTGTTGTTCTTGAGCGCGGCGTTCTCGGCGGGCAGCCCGAAGGCGTCCCAGCCCATGGGGTGGAGCACATTGTAGCCTCGCATCCACATGTGCCGGGCCAACGCGTCGCCGATCGAGTAGTTGCGCACGTGGCCCATGTGCAACTGGCCGCTGGGATAGGGCAGCATCTCCAGCACGTAGTACTTGGGCTTGCCGCAGTCCGCGGGCTCGGCCGCATAGAGCGCGGGCTCCGCAGCCCACCGCTGCTGCCATTTGGGTTCAATCGCCGCGGGGTCGTAACGCTGTTCTTTCTCTTCCGCCATCACCCTTCAAGTGTAAACGGGACGGCGCATCGGCTTGCGGCTACTCGACCAGGCTCTTCAACACCCGCACATTCCGCTCTTCGTCGCCGGGCTCGTCCACCGGGGTCTCGGCGATGAAGGCGGCGTGGGCGAAACGCTTGTCGTTGAGCAGCCGCCGGAAGGGCTCAAGGCCCATGGTTCCCTTCCCGATCTGCTCGTGCCGGTCGAGTTTGGAGCCGCGCGCGGCCTTGGCGTCGTTGCAGTGCCAGATGCGCACCGCGTCGAAGCCCACTGTCGCGCCGGCCTGCCGAATCGTCTCCTCGTAGCCCTCGGCGCTCACCAGGTCGTAGCCAGCCACATGCGTGTGGCAGGTGTCGAGGCATACGCCCACCGGCGCGGTCGCCCTCAGACGCTCCACCAGTTCCGCTACCTGCTCAAAGCTGCCGCCCAGTGAGAACTCAGCCCCGGCCGTGTTTTCGATGAGGATGTGAAATCCGGTTCCCTGCCATGGAAGGCCGTCGATGGCGCGCGTAATCGAATCCGCGGCCAGCTTGAGGCCCTAGTCCCGCGTCAGTCCCTTCCATGACCCGGGATGCAGCACCAAGTACTCGGCTCCCAGGATGAGCGCCCGCTCAATCTCCCCGCGAAAGGCCGCGACGCTCTTCTCACGAATCTCGTCCGTCTGGCTGCACACGTTGACCAGGTAGCTGGTGTGAATTACCAGCGGGCCCACGTCGTACTCCGCCCGCAGTTCGCGCATACGGACGGCCTGCTTGGGGTCCACCTTCGTTGCGCGCCACATGCGCGGGCTCGACGAGAAAATCTGCAAGGTATTGGCGCCGATCTCCCGCGCCAGCTCGACGGCGTTCGAAGCCCCGCCCACCGTACCCAGATGAATGCCGATCCTCTTGACAGTTTCAGCCATGCAACCAGTCTATCCGCCTCGCCGTCCGATGGTCCCGATGCTCTAGACTTGAATCTGGATCACCTGACGATGAAGCTCTTTGGCGCCAAAACAGACCCCCCTGCAACTGCGGCCTCCGCGCCGGGAACCGGCCTTTTTGGCCGCATGAAGCAAGCCGTCTCGCGCACACGCGAGTCCCTGTCGTCCAAAATCGAAGACCTCGTCGCCCTCACCCGAACGGTAGACGAGCAAACCCTCGAAAACCTTGAAACGGCTCTTCTTACCAGTGATCTGGGGGCGCAGACTACCACTGACATACTGGCCGCCCTGCGCGACCGAGCACGCCATCAGGCCATTGAGGGCGGCGAGGAGTTGCGCGCCCTGCTCAAAGACCAGTTACGCGCTATTCTTGAGGGCCCGCAGTGCCCCGTTCCTACCTCCGATGTCCCTCCCAAAGTCACCTTTCTAGTGGGTGTGAACGGCACCGGTAAAACCACCACCAGCGGCAAACTGGCCGCCTGGAGCCGGTCGCAAGGCAACTCGGTTCTCCTGTGCGCGGCGGATACTTTTCGGGCCGCGGGAATCGAACAACTGGAGATCTGGGCCTCCCGCTCGGGCGTGGAGATGATCAAGACCCGGCCGGGCGGCGACCCGGCGGCCGTGCTTTACGACGCCATCACCGCAGCCAAGGCGCGCAAGATCGACGACCTATATGTGGACACTGCAGGCCGCCTGCACACCAAGACCGGCCTCATGGATGAGCTAAACAAGATGCGCCGCACCGCTGCGCGCCTGATTCCCGGCGCGCCCCATGAGGTGCTGCTGGTCATGGACGCCACAACCGGGCAGAATGGCTTGCAGCAAGCACGGCTCTTCACCCAGGCCGCCGGGGTCACCGGCATCGTGCTCACCAAGCTGGACGGAACTGCCAAGGGCGGCATTGCAGTGGCCATCGCCCGCGAACTCACTCTTCCGGTTCGCTTTGTTGGTGTAGGCGAGCAGATGGGCGACCTACTGGAATTTTCGCCCGCCGACTTTGTAGATTCGCTGTTGGATTAACCATGAACGCTTTGGATCAAGACCGTTACTGGATGCATCGGGCCCTTGAGTTGGCCCGCCGCGGCATCGCCGTCAGTTCGCCCAACCCTGCCGTGGGCTGCGTGATTCTGGACCGCGCCGGAGATGTGGTTGGCGAAGGCTGGCATGAGTATGACCTGCTGGACCATGCAGAGGTTATCGCGCTCAAGGAAGCTGGGCACCAAGCTGGCGACCGGCTTCGCGGCGGCACGGCCTACGTCACGCTGGAGCCCTGCAACCACACCGGCCGCACCGGCCCTTGTACTGAAGCTCTCATCGCCGCGGGCCTGGGCCGTGTCGTCGCCGCCACTGCCGATCCCAACCCCGTCGTGACCGGCCACGGAATGGAGGCGTTGCGTGTAGCGGGCCTGCAAACATCCGTGGGTGTCTGTCAGGCCGAGGCGCGCCGCCTCAACGAGGGCTTTGCCCGATGGAGCCGGCACCGGCACCCGCTGGTGCTGATGAAGGTAGCCATGACCCTGGACGGCCGCATCGCTCCGCCCGCCGGCCAGCAGGCGCTCCGCGAGCCTTACTGGATCACCGGCGAGGCTGCGCGTCTGGCCGTGCAGACCCTCCGCTGGCAGGCCGACGCCGTGCTCACCGGCATCGATACGGTGCTGGCTGACGACCCACTGCTCACCGACCGCAGCGGACTGCGCCGCCGCCGTCCCCTCCTGCGCGTAGTGCTGGATTCGGCACTGCGCATGCCGCTGGACTCGAAGTTGGTGGCCACGGCCCAGAACGATCTGGTCGTCTTTACAGTTTCAAAGGATGAAGCCCGCGCCAGCCAGCTCCGGCAACGCGGCATGCGCGTCGAGGTATTGCCCGCCGAATCGGGCCACGTCCCGCTGAGCAGTGTCTTGGTCAAACTGGGCGAGGAAGGCATCCTGACCCTGATGACCGAAACCGGTACGCGACTGAATACGGCTCTACTCTCCGCCGGGCTGGTAGACCGTATTCACCTCTTCGTCTCTCCGCAGATCATGGGTTCGGATGCCGTACCGGCATTTCACGACTTGGCGAACCCCGTCCACTTGGCGGAGGTCGAGATCCAGCGCTACGGCAATGATTTGGGGCTATGCTCGCTGCTCAGAGATCCGTGGCCAGAAGCGAAGGTGTAGTAAACCTGGAATCGGAACCAATTGGCAACGAGCGTTGCTACTCGACGAATCGATTATGCTGCCGGCCGGGGCCAGCGCGCCTCCACCGTGGTACCGATGCCACCGCGGGGCCGAAACACGCCGCGCACCACGGCCCAGACCGGGTCGCAGGCTCTCACCACATCCTCCAGCACGCGGTTAACAATGTTTTCCTGGAAGATGCCCAGGTTGCGGTAGCTGAAGAGGTATTCCTTCAGCGATTTCAACTCTAGGCAGCGGTCGCGGGGCATATAGCGGATGGTCAGCACCCCGAAGTCCGGCAACCCTGTTTTGGGGCAAACTGAGGTCAGTTCCGGGTCGTCGATCGAGATTTCGTAGCCGGGAAACTGATTTTGCCAAGTCTCGATGGCCGGAAAAGCAAAGTCAAGGCCGGCCTTGGCGTGGTCGTCGGTATAGCGTGGTTCCTGTGCCATGTCGATATTGTACGAGTCCGGAGGCCGTTTGCCGGTTCTGACCGGCGTGCCGCTTTTTTCCCGCTTTCCCCTGGCCATGTTCTTATCTCCTATATACTGACACTGGTTAGGTGCATGGAAGAAAAGAAAAAGCATTCGGCCCGACTCTGGTTTTGGCGAAGCACGCCTGTCCTTGTCATCATCATTTTCTTCGCCGCGCGGTCTCTCGTGCGCGACCGCCTACCAGTGCGTGAAGCGCAGGTGAGCCATCAGGAGCTGGTGAACACGGTAAGCACCAACGGCCGCGTGGAGCCGGTGGTGAACTACGAGTTTCACAGCCCCCTTTCGACCACAGTCAAAGCGGTCTACGTGCAGCCGGGCGACCTGGTGCCGGCCGGAAAGCTCCTGGTGGTGCTCGACGACGTGCAGGCGCGTGCTCGGTTGGCCAGCGCTGAAAGCGGCGTAAAGGCAGCTGAGGCTGCTGTGGAAGCGGCCACCCATAACGGAACCCAGCAAGAACGACAGATGGCCGCAGGCGATGTGGCCCGGGGACGGCTGGAGCGCGATCAGGCTCGTCGCGATCTGGATGCGCTCGTCAAGCTGAACTCCACCGGGGCGGCCTCGCCCGGCGAGGTGGCCGCGGCCCGGCAACGGCTTGAATCGGCCGAAGCCAGCCTGCACGCATCCGAGGAGAGCGCGCACAGCCGTTACTCGCCGGCAGAGGTCAAGCGGGCGCAAGCAACGCTTGCCGATGCCGAAGCCAGTCTGGCGGCGGCGCGTCAGGTTGTGGAGCAGGCATCCATTCATGCCCCAGTAACCGGAACGGTCTATAGCCTGAGTGCCGGGCGCACGGAGTTTGCTGAAGAGGGCAAGCTATTGCTCCAGTTGGCTGACCTGAGCCATGAACGCGTTCGCGCCTATTTCGACGAGCCGGAGATCGGACGGCTTGCCGTCGGGCAGAAGATTCAAATCAAATGGGACGCCAAGCCGGGCCGCCTGTGGGGCGGGCATATTATTCGCACGCCGGTAACGGTGATTACGTACGGTACGCGCAATGTTGGCGAGGTACTCGTCGAGATCGACGATAGGGACGGCGGCTTGTTGCCCAACACCAACGTGACCGTGACCGTGACCACCTCCAGCGAGCCGAACACCCTGAGCATCCCCCGCGAGGCGCTGCACTCTGAGAACGGCAACCCTTTCGTCTACAGGGTTGTGAACCGTGGGCTGGTCCGCACACCCGTCACTACCGGAACCATCAACCTGACCCAGGTATCGGTACTCTCCGGACTCAATCAGGGGGATTGGGTGGCCACCGGCACAGCCAATGGACAGCCCTTGCAGGAGGGCATCCCGATCAAGGTTGTGCGGTGAGGCTGTTCTTCGCCGCTGCGGGAGTTCTCCGGGCTGGGATGCTGGCCGCGGCCGTCTCTGCGTCCGCGCAGCCCCCCAGAGAATTGCTGGTTCAGGTCAACGCGGCCCTGCAGGCCGGCGAGGCAGACAAAGCGCTTGCTCTGCTCTACTCTCTTCCCCAGTCCGGCTCAGGCATGGCCGAGGCGCAGAACCTCGAATGCCGTGTGCGGTTCACGCTCCAACAGTGGGATGAGGCTGCGGCCAAGTGCGAACGAGCAGTTCGCCTCGACGGGCAGAACTCAGCCTATCGCCTGTGGCTGGGACGTGCATTGGGCGAGAGAGCCAACCGCGCTAGTTTTCTGAGCGCATATTCCCTGGCCAAAAGGGTGCGTTCTGAGTTTGAAGAAGCGGTACGGCTGAATCCGCGCAATGTTGAGGCGTTGTCCGACCTTGGCGAGTTCTACTTTTCGGCTCCAGGCATCTTGGGCGGAGGCGCGAGCAAGGCCGAAGAAGTCGCCGTGCGCCTGGATAAGCTGGATGCGGCGCGCGCGCACGAGTTGCGAGGCCGCATTGCCGTCTCGCAAAAAGACTTTGGCACAGCCGAGCGGGAGTACAAACAGGCTGTCTCGGTAGGCGCTCATCCCGCCTACCAGTGGGTAACACTGGCCAACTTCTATCGCCAGCGCGAGCGATGGACAGAGATGGAGTCGGCGGTTCATAGCGCCGTCAATGCGGCGGAAAGGGACAAGTGCGCAGGGGTTGCGCTTTATGATGGAGCATCGGTGCTGACCAGGACTCGCCGGGACCCGGCGCTGGCAGCCAAAATGCTTGAAGAGTATCTGGCCGGTTCAGCAAAGAGCGAGGATGCGCCGGCATTTGTAGCGCATACCCGGCTGGCAAGGCTCAAGCAGCAACTCGGCGACACCGCGGCCGCTAATCGGGAACGGGCATTGGCGCTCTCCCTGGCTCATGAGTACAGACCCGCTCAGGATTCCAGGCTTCAGGAAACAAAACATTGACGGGAAAAGTCAACGTGAAGGTCGCTCACAATACGCGCCGTCCCTGGGCGCCCATTCTCATCGGAATGGCGCTTGCAGCGTTGCCCGCCCAGGCGCTGGCCCAGGTCTCGCTGGCAACTGTCGTTGACCTGGCCCAGCGCAACTCGAGCACCGTCAAGCTGGCTGAATCCGATGTGCAAAAGGCCCAGGCCGCGCTGTCTCAGACCAAGGATGTCTTTATACCGGGCATGATGCTCGGCTCGGGGCTTCCTGCTGCGCCCTCCATCGGCTTTACCGGCACTCCGCCCTCGATCGCATCCGCATCGTTGCAGTCGCTGGTCTTCAGCTTTCCCCAGATACAATACATCCACGCGGCGCGAGCCGGTGTGCAGGCCGCAACGTTGGGGCTCAAGGATGCCCGCGAACAGGTGACGCTGGATGCCTCCATCGCCTACATCGAACTGGATGCTGTGAACCAGGAACTGGCGGCCTCGCACCAGCAGGAGACCTTGGCAGAACGGTTGATCGCCATTGAACAGGAACGCGCCGAGGCTGGCGTTGACTCGTTAAGCGATTTGTTGCAAGCGCGGCTGACGGCGGCCATGTTGAAGCTCAAGCGTCTGCACCTGGAAACGCGCGCTGCAAGATTATCAAAGCAGTTGGCGACGCTGACCGGCCTGCCTGTGGGATCCATCACGCCCGATCATACTAGTATTCCCGAGATTCCCCAGGTAAAAGCGGACGAAGGAAGAAACACGATCCCAGGCATCGAATCGGCGCGTATGTTTGCGATCTCAAAACAACGGAAGGCGTTGGGTGACACGAAGTATGTGTATTTTCCCCAGATCGGTTTCTCTGCTGAATACGACCGCGACACCAAGCTCCTCAATAATGTCAACTATTACTTCAGGCGCCCCCTGAAGACTGATAATTTGAGCTCCGGATTCTCGATTCAGCTCCCGCTCTTCGATTTATCCCGCCGCGCCAAGGCCCGAGAATCCGCGGCCGAGGCGCTGCGAGCCACGGTCGAGGCAGAGCAGGCCCAGCGCCAGAACGAAGTCCATATCGCTGAGCTGACCGGCAGCCTCCGAGAACTGGACACATTGTCCGAGATTGCCGGTTTGAAGCAGCAGATCGCCGATGAGCAGCTTCAGACCGTACTCGCGCAACTGGAGTTGGGCAATGGCGCGGGAAGCGGACCCGCCGCTCAACCCCAAATTGCTCCCAAGGCCGAGCAGTTGACCCGCATCGATGAGCGCCAGAAATTCCAGGACGCGCTGGACGCTGGATTCGACCTCAGCAAGGCGCGGCTCAGCCTGCTGCGCGCCCTCGGCCATATGGAAGACTGGCTGCACGAACTGCACACAAAGTAAGCCCCGGCGCAAGACGGCGGAAGACCCTGCCGAAACCGAAGAAAACTGCAAAATGTTAGAATTGAAGGGATGCCTATGCCCCTGAAAACGTTGTTCCTGAATCCGCCCTCGTTCGAGAACTTTGACGGTGGCGCGAGCTCGCGCTGGCCGGCCACGCGCGAGATTGAGTCCTACTGGTACCCTGTCTGGCTTACCTACCCGGCCGGTCTGTTGGAGGGTTCCCGCGTCCTCGACGCCTCTCCCCATCACGTCTCCGCGGAAGAAACCATCAAGATCTGCAAGGATTATGAGTTCCTGGTGCTGTTCACCTCCACGATGGGTTGGAAGAGCGACCAGCACTTGGCCTTGGCCATCAAGGAGGCCAATCCCTCTATCCGTATCGCCTTTGTCGGGCCGCCGGTGACTACCGATCCGGATCGCGCCTTGAACGAGTGTTCGGTGCTAGACTTCATCTGCCGCCGCGAATTTGATTATTCTGTGGTCGAGTTCGCCCAGGGCAAGCCGCTCAATGAAATTCTTGGTATCAGCTACAAGCTCGACGGCCAGATCGTCCACAACCCCGACCGCCCGCAGGTGGAAGACCTGGACGCGATGCCCTGGGCCACAAAGATCTACAAGCGCGATCTGGATGTGACCCGCTACACTGTGCCCTTCCTGCTCCATCCTTTCATCGCGCTTTACTCCACGCGCGGCTGCCCGGCGCAATGTACTTTCTGCCTCTGGCCGCAGACCTTGAGCGGTCACGCCTGGCGCAAGCGTTCCACCGATGATGTTGCCGCCGAACTGGCATGGGCCAAGCAAAGCTTCCCCGACGTGAAGGAGTTCTTCTTCGACGACGACACCTTTAACATCCAGAAGGCACGCACCATCGAGTTGTGCGAAAAGCTCAAGCCGCTCGGTCTCACCTGGAGCTGCACCTCCCGCGTTACCACCGACTACGACACCCTCAAGGCCATGCGCGAGGCCGGCTGCCGGCTGCTCATTGTCGGCTTCGAGTCCGGCGACCCGCAGATCCTCAAGAACATCAAGAAGGGCGCCACCGTCGAGCGCGCCCGCGACTTCGCGCGCGACTGTCACAAGCTCGGCCTCACAATCCACGCCGACTTCATCCTCGGCCTGCCCGGTGAAACCAAAGAATCAATCCGCAACACGATCAACTTCGCTAAGACCCTGGATTGCGAAACCATTCAGGTCTCTATCGCGCACGCCTTCCCAGGTACCGAGTTTTACGATTACGCCAAGGCCAACGGCTTCATCGTCAATTCAGCGTCCATGAGCGATGAGGGCGGCCACCAGATGGCGCATATCGAGTACCCCGGCCTGCCCATCGACTATGTACTCGAGATGGTGCACCGCTTCTACGACGAGTACTACTTCCGGCCCAAAGCGGCCTTCCGTGTGGTGTGGAAGGCATTTGTGAATCGCGATCTGCCCCGGCTCTACATCGAGGCCAAGTCGTTCCTCAAGCTCCGCGCGCAGCGCAACAAGATGGTCAAAGTGGCGCGTAGCAACCAGGCCGATCCGCCAGCCCCCGCAAGCGCCGGTGCATAAACGCCGCTCAGGCTCATTCCATCGAGGGCGGCGCAGTCGCGTTCGCCCTCGATTTTTGTGGATACTCTTAATTCGGACCACTAGGATTGAACCAGGAATAACGCTGTCATCCTGAGCGACATTGACTCTGAGTCCGCCGCGGCGGTCGAAGGTGAAGAGGAGTCGAAGAACCTGCGGTTGCCTTTTTAGCTTTACTTATTCACAACAATCGGATCTGACACACAGGAACTGCAATACACCACATGGCTCACCAGAAATTATCGGCGTGGCAATACATGATCCTGGGGCTGGTTGCCGTGTGCGCCCCGCTCGCCGATGCATGCCTCTCGCGCGGCATGACCAAACTTCCGGCCATCTTCCTAGACCACCCCGCAACACTAATCGTCGCTGTATTCACTCCCTGGATCGTCCTGGGCATTACGCTGCTCATCGGCTTTTTCGCCAGCTATCTCACTGCTCTGTCGTGGGCCGATCTCACTTATGTGCTCCCTGCTACTGCCTTCGGCAATGTAATCGTCGCCCTGCTCTCCCGTTTCTGGCTCCAGGAGACCATTTCGCTTGAGCGCTGGGCTGGAATCGTACTCATTACACTTGGTGTTGGCTTCGTTGCGCAAGGCCCGTCCCTGACAGTACGACCTGTGCCTGTTGTTGAAGAGGGCCAGCATCTATGACGATTCCCATCCTCGCCCCGCATCCCGGAGTCTGGGCCGCAGCCGCCATGATCGCCGCCATCGTGCTGTGCTCCACCGCCGGCGAAGTGCTCACCGCGGCCGCTATGAAGTCCGTCGGCAACCTCGACAAGATTCGAGCCCACTCGGGCATAAAGGGTGCCATACGCGCCGTCCTCACCTGTCCGCTCTTCTTCGCAGGCGTCGGCTTTCTGGCTCTGGCCTTCTTTTCCCTGCTGCTGGCCCTGAATCATCTCAACCTGAGTCTGGTGGCGCCTGCTTCGGCCTCGCTGACGCTGGTCACCAACGCCATCGCCGGCAAAATATTTCTTAAAGAAAATGTCGATCGCCGTCGCTGGACCGCTGCTGTGCTGGTCTGCGTTGGGGTTTATTTATTAGCGCATTAAAAAACAGGAGTCCGTGGTCTGTCGTAAAGTATGAAACTGCTGACTTCGGCGGGAAATACTTCTTCTCCATCACCCGACCAATCGCATCAGTCCCCGCGGCTTCAAATTCGCATCGAGGATCGTCCGTGGTTCGCCAATGCTCGCGCAGATCGCCTCGGCAGCCAGATGTCCCGAGCGCGCCGCGCTCTCCATCGTTGAGGGCCATCCGGTCGCGGTCCAGTCACCGGCCAAAAAGCAGTTGGGCCACGGCGCCGCCGCGGGCGGTCTTGCGCTATCAATCCCCGGAGGCACTCCAAAGGTGGCGCGCATCTCCTTCACCAGTGTAGCCTTTTCCAGCTTCGCCCCAGCAACGGCGGGAAAGTACTCGGCCAGTTCTTTTAACGCCTGTGCAATCGCCTGCTCACGCGAAAGCTGGGCAAAGCTGCGCGAGGCGCTGACTACAAGTTCCAAATAATTCCCCTTGCGCCAAGGCTGGAGGCGGCTCTTGTTGTATATCCAGTGAATCTCGCGGTCCAGGAGCACGGCGTGATCCAACTCGGTAATCTCGCGGTCGAACCAGAGGTGAACACTGCAAATGGGCCAGTGCTCATGGCGTTCAATCTGGCGCCCGAGCGTATCGACGCCGTCGGCAGACGGCATCTGCGGCAGCAGTTTCTGCATCCCTTCAAATGGCAGAGCCAGCAACAACAAATCCGATGCCAGTGTGACGTTACGGGTGGTCAGTGTCCATTGAGCGTTTTCCTCATCCCACGCCGCCGATTCCACATTTGTATTGAAGAGAACTTTCAAACCGCGCTGCTCAAGAAACGCCTGTGCGCCCGCATAGAGTTCGCTCAGCGGCACGGTGCTCATGCCCATGCTGCCCGCCTCCACCGAGTTCATAAACAGTTCGCGAATCACTTTCGCTGCATAAGGCAGCGCGATGGAATCGACATCCGCATTGAGCGCGCTGGCAATCACCAGCCGCCAAAACCGTTTCGAAGCCCCTTCGGTCTGCTTGTGCCGCTTAAGCCAAGCGCCCAGGCTCTCCGTCGAATCGGCTGGAACCGGACGCATGAGAGTACTGAAGGCGCGGCCCAGCGCGAGTTTGTCAGCCAACGTAAAGGCGTGTGCGGAAAGCAGCTTCGGCAGGCCATGGAATGGCGCTGGCAACCACGATGACCCGAGCTGCGATCGCCGCCCCCCCGGCTCAATCATCGTCATCTCGCAGGTCCAGTGAATTCGGTCTGCGACTCCTATGCGCCGATAAAACCCAATGAGATTGGTGCAACAGCCGAAGAGGACATGCTGGCAGTTGTCGATGACCTCGCCCACGCCCGAATGTAGATAGGAACTGGCTCGGCCGCCCAGGTAGCTACGCCGCTCCACTAGTTGCACGCGCAACCCCGTTTCGGCCAGCGCGCAAGCCGCGCTCATGCCGGCGACACCGCCGCCCACTACTATGACGGTTTTCTTTGAACTCCGTCGCAAACCGCTCACACTCTCATCTCTCGATGCTTGCCTGCCAGAGGGACAGCCACGCCCACCCCATCCGCGCCCATCCCATCGCCAGAATCCAAAGCTTCTCCACAATCGGCACGCTTGCCCGCCGCGAAAATACATCATAGTCCGCTCTCTCAATCCTCTTGAGCAGCGCATGATAGATGGAAACCAGCACCCACAGCGCGGGCCGGCTCTCCCGGTCGATCAGCGACATCAATGCATGACCGGATCGATAAAAAGCTTCGGCGCGCTGGGCAATATTCTTGAGCAGCGCACGTTCATCGACAGTCGGCGGCGCGCCGGGAGCGCGGTGAAGAAGAGAATCCAATGAAACGCGGTGGGCCGCCAGGTCTTCCAGCGGCAGATACACACGGTTGCGCTCCGCATCTTCAGCCACGTCGCGCAAAATATTGGTGAGCTGGAAGGCAATTCCCGTCTCCTCGGCCAGCTTCTCTGCGCTGTGGTCCCGGTAGCCGAAGATGCGAATGCAGACCAGCCCTACCACCGAGGCCACCAGGTAGCAGTAGCGGTAGAGATCGGCGAAGGTGGCATACGTATCTGGCGCTTCGCTTGATGCCTGTTTAAGGTCCAGCGTGACACCGGCAACCAGCTCATCCAGCAGGCCGAGTGGAATTTGAAAGCGCACGGTCGCGTCGCGTACGGCAAGAAAGACCGGATCGGCGCTCTCGCCTCCCTCGCAAACCTTGCGCCACTCCCTGAGCCATGCGTCAAGGCGGATGCGGCGTTCTTCGCGGGGAAGGCTTTCATCGTCGGCCAGATCGTCGGCCCGGCGCATGAAGGCATAGATGGCGCAGATGGCGTTGCGCCGCGGCAGGGGCAGAGCGATGAAGGCGTAATAGAAGTTTTTCGCTTCGCGCCTGGCGATCGCCCGGCACGCCGCATAGGCCACATCCAATGTGATTTCGTACGTCAAACCGTCTTCCCTGTCGAATGCCTGCCGCCGCCAAGGCCCAGAAATGGCAGCAGCTTGCTGCACGCCGCCCTCAGCGCGAGCTTGAATTTTGTACTCTTCGAGATGGCCGACCTGCCACTCAGCACGTCGTAATCCCGCCGTTCGATTGCCCGCAGAATCTCTAGCCCGCCGCGGCTGAAGAGATCCAGGTCCAGCGCCAGATCGGGACCCACCATGCCGATCAGCGGAATCCCTTGCTCAAAAAGCGAGCGCGCATACTCGACCTCATAACGCATCAGAGCGCGAAACTCCGGCGTGGCAATGCCCTGGGCGATGGTTTCGTCAGTGACGTCAAATCGTCGCATCTCGGCTTGTGGAATATAAACGCGGCCCTTGGCATAGTCCACCCGCACATCCTGCCAGAAGTTGGCCAGTTGCAGCGCGGAACACGTCGCGTCGGAAAACCGGAATCGTTCCTCATCCGCCTCGCCGCATGCATAGAGCACCAGCCTGCCCACGGGGTTAGCCGAATAACGGCAATAACCTAGCACATCCTCCATGGTGGCGTAGCGCGTAACCGTTTGGTCCTGGCGAAAGGCCGTCAGCAGATCGGCAAACGGCTGCTTTGGAATAGAGCAGGCGCGAATCGTCTCCGCCAACGCGACAAAGACCGGGTGGCGTGCGCGTCCCTCGTAGCAGGCATCCAACTCGCGGCGCCACAGGTCGAGCAGCGCCAGGGCCTGTCCCGTATCTCCCACTTCGTCGCCCAGATCGTCGGAGACGCGACAATAGGCGTAAATGGCGTGAAAATGCGGCCGCAGTGCCTGGGGCAGAAACCAGGTGGCCACGTGGAAGTTTTCATAGTGCGACTCGGCCAGCCGCTTGCACCAAGCGCAGGCCTCGCCCAGCGTAGGCGCAACCTCGGGAATACGGTAGCTGGCCGGCAGCGCGGCCCATCCTCGCGCGATCAGTGTGTCATTGTCCGTTTGCAGGGTTGCCGTCGTCATCGGTTGGCCTCAGGGAACAATGGCTGTCTTGATCTCACTGCTGCGCTTCATCAACTTCTCAAAAACGCGGTTGAGTTCGTAGAGATGGGCATGGCCGGTGATGAAGGCCCCCGCCTGGAAGCGTCCGCCGGCAATCAGGCCGAGCGCCCTGCGGCAGATGGCCGGTGTGTGATGGAATGTGGCGCGCAGCGTGATGTCGCTGTAGTGGATGCGATTGGTGTCCAGATCCACATGCGTGCCCTCGGCACATCCGCCAAAAAAGTTCACCGTGCCGCCCTTGCGCACCAATTCGACCGCCTCTTGCCATGCCTCCGGCGTACCGACAGCCTCGATGGCAATATCCACGCCGCGATTCTTCGGCGTCAGTGCGCGCGTCTCGCGAATGGCCTTGCGGATGCTCGTGGCCTGCACCACATGCGCCGCGCCCAACTGTCGCGCCGCCTCCACCTGTCCCTCATGCCGGACGATGGCGATGGTTTCTCGGCCAGCCAGCGCGGCTACATGCAGAATCATCAGCCCCAGCGGGCCGCCACCAATCACGGCCACCGTATCGCCGTAACCCGGGTGCGAGTCCTCAAAGCCGTGCACCGCGCATGCCAGCGGCTCGGTCAGCGCCGCGTGCTCCAGCGGCACGTGATCGGGAATATGAAGCGTATTCTTGGCCACGATGCGGGCTGGTATGCGGATAAACTCGGCATAGGCGCCGTTATTGAATAGCAGGTCGTCGCACAGGTTCTCCTGCCCGCGTGCACAAAAGTAACACTCGCCGCAGGGCGCGGAGTTGAGCGCCACCACTCGGTCGCCGGTGGCAAATCCCGTCACTCCCTCTCCCGCTTGAACAACCGTTCCGGCTAACTCATGACCAAACAGTGCGGGAGGCACAATCATGCGCGCATGGTAGCCGCGGCGAAAGACCTTCAAATCCGTTCCGCACGTGAGCGCCGCGCCCACGCGAACAATGAGTTCGCCCGGCGCCGCCTCTGGAACCGGCACCCGTTCGATGCGAATATCTTCCCTGCCGTGGAGGATTGCTGCCTTCATGGTGGTCGCCATCAGGTCCCTCCTAACTCGCTCCCGCGCCCAGCACAGGCTCAATCATAATCTTCATGGAGTCGGATTTGGGGTGCGAAGCGATTTCTATGGCCTCCGCCGCCTCTTCCAGCGGGAAGCGGTGTGAAATCAGACGTGTCAGATCAAATCCATTACGGTAGCCGTCGAAGACAAGACTGGTCACCTCATCCAAAATCTCAAACGAAGACGAATACGACCCCAGGAGCGTCTTTTCGTCCATGCAGACCGCGCCGGGATCGATGATTGCCTCCTCGTGCTGGGTCTGCGCAAAAAGCATCACCTTGCCGCCGGGCCGCGCTGCGGCCATGGCTGTCTTGATCAGCGCGCTCCCGCCCACGGCCAGTATCACGGCATCCGCTCCCCGGCCATTGGTCTCTCGAATCGCTCTCTCAACTACATTCTCTGATTTGGCTGCTATCGGATGCTTCAACCCAAATTTCGCCGCTATGGCATGGCGCTCAGCATACAGGTCAGAGGTCAGCACGCGCGCGCCGCTCCGGGCAGAGAGCGCGGCCAGCATCACGCCGATCGGCCCCTGCCCGATCACCAGCACTGTTTCGTCGGCGGCAAGATTCAGCATCTTCACTGCCTTCAGAACGGTATTCACAGGCTCTACAAAGGCCGCCTGCTCAAACGGCACGCCTTCGGGAATCCGTACTACGCCGCCCAGATTCACGATCCAGTCCATCACCCGAATGTACTCGGCAAAGCCGCCGCCGGAGGGCTCCATGCCTGCTGTAGTGCCCACCTTTTTGTAAATCGAGCACTGCGCCGGCGTCTTTTTGCAGCAGTAGTAGCACTCCCCGCAGGGAACATGATGGAAAACCATCACCCGGTCGCCCACTCCAAAGCGGGCGACACCTTCTCCCACTTGCACAATGGTCCCCGCCATCTCATGACCGAAGATGCGCGGTGCGGAGTGCGAACCGGTATGAATCTTTTTCAGATCCGTGCCGCAGATGCCGCAGGTGGCCACCTTAACCAGCAACTCACCCGGCCGGATGGCCGGCACCGGCACCGTCTCCATCCGTATCTCGTTTACGCCGCGGTAGACCGCGGCCCGCATGGTGGCGGGAATCCTCTGCTCTACATGGCTTTTATCGCTTGTTATCTGGGTCGCCATTGCGCTCTCTTATATAACCTCGCTCATCCAGTAAATTGAGCAGGGACTCCCTGATGCCTTGGGCGGCCTTTCTACTATTTTCGCCCATCCACATCAAGGAGGGCCAGTACCACGGCCTCAAGACGCAAAAAACGATGAACCGGCCCAGTTGAAACCTCCCATTCGGCAGGATAAAGCGATTGAAATCGGGCAATTGATCCAAATAGCCGTCACTGACGCCTTTGATGCAATAAAAGGGGATGCCGCGCATCCGGGCCAGGCGCGCAATCCCAGCCGCTTCCATATCCACGAGATCCGCGCCGTAGGTGGATGCTAGACGCTGCTTTTCCTTCCGGTCAGCCACTTTAGAGCCGGTTACAAGCCACCGTTTTTCCTGCTGCTCAGGCACTTGGAAGCGCTCACCTGTGCGCACGTCGATGACGCCGGAGACCTTATAGGCATGTCCTCGGACAAGATCGGCACGTAGCGCTCCGGCCCAGCCGGTGGAGATTGCCAGACTGATGGGGCCATCCTTTTCGGTTTCGGCGAAGGCCCGGGTGGCGGCCTCCACGCCGGCTCCGGCGCAGGCGGCAATCAACTCGCTCTTATCGAAGCGCCAGCGCCAGAGATCGACGCCGTTGTAGCGCTCGTGCCGCCAGCCACGTACCAGCGGCTTCAACTCGGCGGGCATGGCGGCGATAATGGCGACTCTGGTCATGCGTATCCGTTGGCCCGGAACCACTCAATCGCGGCTCTCATCGCCGGATAGACGGGCATGATCCGGAAGCCCAACTCCTGTTGCGCATGGGCGCTGCTGGCGTACATCTTCTTGCGGCCCATGCGCACCTCCTCGAGCGTGGCGCGCGGCTCTCGCCCGCGGAAGCGGCCCGTGATCCACTCCTCGAAAAAGGCGTAGGCAGCCGCGACGGCAAAGGGGATTTTGACCGTGGGCGAGGGGATGCCGGTGATGGCCGACATCTTATCGAGAATCTGCTTGAGGGTCAGGTTTTCGCCGCCCAGGATGTAGCGATGGCCGGGCTGCCCCTTGGTGAGTGCGGTCACGTGGGCGCGGGCCACTTCGGCCACATCCACCAGGTTCAGCCCGGTGTCCATGTAGGCGGGAAACTTGCCCTTGAGAAAGTCTACAAAGATGCGGCCGGTGGGCGTGGGCTTCGAGTCATTGGGCCCAATGGGAGTGGTGGGGTTCAGGATGATGACCTGCTGGCCATCCTGGGCCGCGGCGATGGCCTGCTGCTCGGCGATAAACTTGGACCGCTTATAATGGCCCACCATATCGGCAAGCGAGACCGGAGTGTCTTCATTAATGACGGTGCCATCGATGTGGAAGTGCATGGTGGCCACACTGGAGGTGTAAACAAAGCGCGGCACACCAGCCTCGCGCGCCAGCTTTAACAAGTCGCGCGTCCCGTCTACGTTGACGCGGTACATGGCCTCGGGATCGCGAATCCACAGCCGGTAGTCGGCGGCGACATGAACAACCGCGTCGCACCCGTCCAATGCTGCGCGAATCGATTCCGGCCTGGCCAGGTCGCCCAGATAGGTTTCGCCGGGAATGCCCTCGATGTTGGCCAGATTGCTGGTTTTACGGACCAGTATGCGCAACTCAGCGCCCTCGGCTGCCAGAGCTTTGGCCACATGATGGCCTACAAATCCCGTTGCGCCGGTAAGGAAGACTTTCATGGTCAGTTGTCAGTGTATTACGGATGGTTGCCGCTTCCGCAGCGCGCTCCAGTACCACCAATTTCTCTGCTTCTTCGGAAGTTCGGGATCGCGGGCCTGTGCGATTGCGCAATGGAAGACATCGAGGCAGCAAATGTCATGCTGCTTCCCGGTTCGCTGGCATAGCCTGTCATATAACTCTTTGCCGTCTTGATGGGATAACTCAGTGACGGAATGAATCCCCAGAATCCGTAGGTCAGAGATGGTGGCCTGACCCACTCCGGCAAGATCCTTCAGTTTGCGCTCATCGCTCAAAGGGCGTTACCAGAGCTTATCTTCCGGTGAAACAGTGCATTGCTTCACCGGCTGAGGGCGTTTGTCGTCGAAGCTGGTCTGCCAGCATTCGTCCAGCACCGAACAATAACAGGCGCGGTAACTGAGATCGTTTTTAGCCACATCGAATGCTTCGCCGAGCTTGCGATTCGCTCTTCCGTCAATGGTAATCGGTACAAGCGTCTCTCGGGCCGGCAGAATAATTCCAGAAACTTTGCTATGGTAGACGCCCGACATGTCGCCGTTCGTGGGCAATGCCGCAACGCAGCAAGTGTACAGCAGCGCCTCGGGCGAGTTATATGCAATTCCCTTGAAGCGGATTTCAAACTTGTCGATGATGGCCGGGCCTACGCCGCCATTTTGAAGCATCAACTGAATCTTCGGCATTCCCTTGGCGAGGACAACCTCGCTGGCGCCTATCGTCAATAGAGGCAGGGTATTCGCCTCGACCATCTTCTGGTTCTGGTCCACCATGCGCTCCATAATCCTTCCATGTTCGATGGAGACCACCAGCGAGATCACAGATATGAAGATGGCGCTGAGGCCGACGATGATATCCAGCCATGGAATGCCGCTTCCATGGCCATGTGGTCCGTGTGCGTGATCCAACTCCGGCATCAATCCCGGCACTTCACCCTCCTCAATGCCATCTTCCATTTCGCATCTCCCCAGGCTGCCTAGAATGAACAGGATTGCAGAGCAATTACTCCAGCGCCTCCGGCACGAGCGCGATGTTCTTTTCGCCCGCGGCCTTCTTTTCGTTGTATGCCTTCACCCAGTCCTCCCAGTGCTTGCCCGCGGCGCGATCCTTGCCGCTGAACTTCACGGCGGCGATCTCCGCATAACTCACCTTGCGCTTTTCAGGAGAAGCTGGCGTGAAGTATTGCAGAAAGGATTCGGCCAGCGTAGGCCCGCTTAAGCAGTTGAAGATATACGCCTCGATGCGATCGCCATTCTTAAGCGTAAGAGTCACGTCGCCGCGATAGTCCAGGGCCTTATCGAGCGCATGATGCAGGTCGTCGTCGCTGGCCAGGGCGGGAACCCAGCCTTCCAGATTCTCGTGCTCCGTGCCCGGGGCCAGTTCCAGCGCTTCAACCTGCTCCAGCGTGTATTTCTGCACCTCGGCGGTCATGCGCGCGTCTCCTCCAACTCCTCAACAGGCTCCTCAATCTGCACCAGCGGCGCCTTTCCGTGCGGCATTGCCTCATCGAGCAACTTGATCGCGTGTGCGTCCTTGTATAGGCTGAAGTTGCCCCGCACCATGCCCCAGAAACCCTTCAGAGATCCGAATCCATCGATGACGGCAGGCGCTTCGTAACCGCAACTGACCATGCAGTTGGCGCACTTCGGATTTCCGCTAGGTACACCATAGTTTTCCCAGTCGGTTGTCTCAAGCAATTCCTTATAACTCTCCGCGTACCCCTCCTGAAGCAGATAGCAGGGCTTCTGCCAGCCGAAGATGTTATACGCAGGCATCCCCCACGGAATGCATTCATAATTGCGGTCGCCCATCAGGAATTCGAGAAACAGAGGCGACATGTTGAACTTCCAGGTGGGCTTGCGATTGGAGAGGATGGCACGAAAGAGGCGGCGCACGCGGGCGCGGCCCAGAAAACGGTTCTGGTCCGGAGCCTTGTCGTAGCTGTAGCCAGGCGAAAGCACGATGCCCTCGACGCCCATCCCCATCACCTCGTCAAAAAATACGCGAACGCTTTTGGGGTCTGTGCCGTCAAAGAAGGTGGCGTTGGTGGTCACGCGGAAGCCGCGCTTGACGGCCTCCTGGATGCCCTCGACGGCGATCTCGTAGCCGCCCTCGCGGCAAACCGAGAAGTCGTGATGCGCGCGCTGCCCGTCGAGATGCACCGAGAAGGTAAGGTATTTGGACGGCATGAACTCCGGCAGCCGCCGCTTCAGTTCCAGTGCATTGGTGCAGAGGTAGATGTACTTTTTCCGTGCAATTAACCCCTTGACGATCTCCACAATTTGCGGATGCAATAGCGGCTCGCCGCCGGGGATCGACACCATTGGCGCGCCGCACTCATCCACTGCGGCAAAGCACTCCTCGGGGGTGAGCTGCTTCTTGAGAATGTGAGGCGGATACTGCACTTTGCCGCAGCCGGCGCAGGCCAGGTTGCAGCGGAAGAGCGGCTCCAGCATCAGCACCAGAGGATAGCGCTTATTGCCGGACAACTTTTTCTTCAGCACATAGGTGGACACCGTCCACATCTGAGAGATGGGAATAGCCATCCTGGGATTAACCTCCAACGCCGTTCGCGGCGCGCTCCATAACCCGGCTGTAGCTGGTAAGCGCCATCAGCGGGAAGTATTGACGATACATGGTGTAAGCAAGGTAAAAGACTCTGGGGAAGCCTGTACCTGTAATGATACTCTGGCGGAGCTTTCCCTCGCCCATTGACTCGTCCCAACTGCCGTCGGGCTGCTGCCGGCTCAGCAACCAGCGAATGCCCTTGGCCAGCGAGTCGGAGCGGTCGTCGCCGGCCGCCAGCAACCCCAGCAGTGCCCATGCCGTCTGCGACGGGGTGCTCGGTCCCACGCCGCGCGTGTCCGGATCGTCGTAGCTGCCGCAGGTCTCGCCCCAGCCGCCATCGGAGTTCTGCACCATGCGTATCCACTCCGCCGCTTGCTGAATCTGCGGCTCCAGATGATCCACGCCGATAGCGTCCAGCCCTCTGAGCACCAGGAAGGTTCCGTAGATATAATTAACGCCCCAGCGGCCAAACCAGCTTCCGTCCGGCTCCTGCTGGCTGAAGATGAATTGGATAGCCTTCTCCACGCGCTTGTCCCCGCGAGTATAGCCGTAGTTCGCCAGCATCTCCAGGATGCGCCCGGTAATGTCCGCTGTCGGCGGATCAAGCATGGCGTTGTGATCGGCAAAGGGGATGTACTGGAAGATCATCTTGGTGTTGTCTTTGTCGAAGCTGCCCCAGCCGCCGTTGCGGCACTGCATGGCAAACTCCCACTTGATAGCTCGCTGAGCGACCTCGTGCTGGTAGCGCTCACGCGGGTTGTCCACCTTGTTGAGCGCCAGCAGCACCTGCGCGGTGTCGTCGGTGTCGGGATAGAACTCGTTGTTGAACTCGAAATACCAGCCGCCGGGCTCAACATTGCGCACCTTGACGGCCCAGTCGCCCTTGTGACGAACCTCTTTCGACAGCATCCAGTCGGCAGCCTTCAACATCCTCGGATCGTTGCGCGGCACGCCGGCCTCACCCAGGGCAAATACTGCCTGCGCCGTATCCCAGACCGGCGATGCGCAGGGCGTCATGCGGAAGGTCGGCTCCGGCATGACTTCACTTGCCTGCGCTTCGATACCCAGCTTTTCAAACTCGTCCCGCGCCCGTATCACCTGCGGATCGTCCTCCGAGTAGCCCAGGCAGCGCAGCGCGATGATGGCGTTCAGCATGGCCGGATAGATGGCGCCCAGCCCGTCGGTCATCTCCAGTCGCGCAAGCATCCACCTCTCCGCCTGCCGCATAGCCAGCATACGCAAAGGACGGATATGGACCGCCTCCGCCAGATGCGTGATGCGATCCAGAATGAGGAAAAAATTGCGCCAGGAGATGATGGCCTTGCGATTCATGCGCAACCGCAGAATCGAGTTAGCCCGCCCGCCCACATACAGCTCATCGATTCCTTGCTCCGGCGGAAGCTTCTTGAACGGCTTTCTTGCATAGATGATCGCGAGCGGAACAAGAATCGACCGCGACCACGAGGATATCTCGTAGATATTAAAGTAAAACCATTTTGGAAACAGTACGATCTCCGGCGGAATGGCAGGAACCGCGTCGTAGTCATACTCGCCTAGCGTACAAAGATACATTTTGGTGAAGGTGTTGCACGCCACCACGCCGCCGTGCTCGAGAACCCACTCACGGCACTTAACCATGCGCGGATCGTCCGCTACCAGCCCCATGATCTTGGCCGAGGAGTAGCACTTGACTGAAAGCGAAATATTGCCCGGTCCTCCGGGATAAATGCTCCAACTGCCGTCTTCGTTCTGGTAGCGCATCATCTCAGTGAACGCGCGCCTGAGCCGACCGGGGTCGCCGCTCTCCAAAAGGGTGTGCAGAAAGATGTAGTCGGCCTCGAGCATTGCGTCAGCTTCGAGCTCGCCAAACCAATACCCATCAGAATGCTGCTGGGAGAGAAGAAACTCTCGTGCGCGAACGACAGACGACTGGACATCTTCGAGCTCCGCGTCCAGCCGGCCAAATCGCGGCGTCGCGGATTGCGTCTTCCACTGTTGAATCATCATGTGATCTGCAACGCCTCAGGCTCTATTCCCTATTCCCTAGTCCCTGTCGTTACCGCACGGCCACAGCCTAGGTCCCGCCCGCTGCGCCAATGGCCTGCACAATCTCTGGCGGCAGGCCGAAGCGGACATTTTCCGGCATCACTTCCACCTCTTCGACCTTGCCAAAGCCGTTTTGACGCAGGTAATTCACCACGTCCTCCACCAGCACTTCGGGCGCCGACGCCCCGGCCGTAACCGCAACTGTATTCACGTTTTCCAGCCACTTTGGATTAATCGCCTGAGAGTTGTCAATCAGATAGCCGATCGTCCCCAAGTTGCGCGAAACCTCCACCAGCCGGTTGGAGTTGGAACTGTTGGTGGAACCCACCACCAGCACCAGCCCGGCATCGTGGGCCACGTTGCGCACCGCCACCTGGCGGTTCTCGGTGGCGTAGCAGATGTCCTGCGAGTGGGGGCCGGCGATGTTGGGAAATTTGAGCTTGAGAGCGTAGATGATCTCCCTCGCCTCATCCAGGCTGAGGGTGGTCTGGGTCAGATAGGCGACGCGGTCGGGATCGGGCACCGTCAGCGCCGCCACCTCGGCGACGTTCGACACCACCTGAGTCACCTCCGGCGCTTCGCCCAGCGTGCCCTCGATCTCGTCGTGGTCGCGGTGCCCGATCAGCACCAGCGAGTAGCCCTGTTTGGCAAACTTCACCGCCTCGATGTGAACCTTGGTCACAAGCGGACAGGTGGCGTCAATCACCTTCAGGTTCCGGCCTTTGCTCCGTTCCCGTACTGCCGGCGAAACTCCGTGCGCCGAGTAGATCACCCGCTGCCCGTCCGGCACGTCGTCGATCTCATGAACGAAGATCGCGCCCTTCTCGGCCAACTCGTTTACTACGTAGCGGTTATGAACAATTTCGCGCCGCACGTAAATCGGCGCGCCAAAGGTCTCCAGTGCGATCCTCACAATGTCGATCGCGCGCACCACTCCGGCACAAAAGCCGCGTGGCTTTAGCAACAACACCCTCTTCTGACTGGGGGAAGTCCCGGCGGGATTACCGTCCGAGATGGTATTGAGGACAGTTGTAGTCACACGTCCAGTATACCAATTGCCTCATCCGGAGGGCAGGAAACCGCAACTGTTGGCATCTCCTTGAACTGACACCCTTTACCGCCTCGCCAATAGCAGCATCAGCCCGAAGAGTACCACTGGAACCAGCGCCAGCCCCGCATAGAGAAGCATCTTCCGCCCGCCGGGGAAAATCCGCCTCCCCAGCGCCTGACGCCGCACTCCGTCTTCAACGCCCACCTGCTCCTGGTGCTCCAGCTCCCAGGCCATCTCGTTGGCCGTCGCATAGCGGTGGCGCGGGTCGCGCTCCAGCGCCCGATTCAGAATCTCCTGCAACTCGGGTGAAATCTCCGGGTTCAGCTTGCGCGCCGGTTTGGAGTCGTTCAGTACCCGTTCGTTCATCACCGCAAAGGGATTGGGCCCGCTGAAAGGAGTCTGGCCGGTAAGCATTTCGTAGAACATGATTCCTAGCGAATAAATGTCGCTGCGCTGGTCGCCCCGCTGGCCCTTCACCTGTTCAGGAGAGATGTAGTCCGGCGTGCCCAGGGTGGGCGAGAGGTTGGCAAAGGTCAACCGCCGCGCGTCCTGCTTCATGGCGATGCCGAAGTCGATGAGTTTGATGCGGTCCTCTGCCATCACCATGATGTTCTCCGGCTTCAGGTCGCGGTGTACCACACCGTGCTTGTGCATATAGTCCAGGACATCGCAGATGCCAAGAGTGATTTGGACCGCCCGCTCGACGGGTAGCCTGCACTTCTGCTTCTGGCACTCCTCGTTTAGAATCGTGCGTAGCAACCGCCCCTCCACCCACTCGATGACCATATACAGGCGGCTGCGCTCTTCGCCGTCGTAGGTTTTCACCACACCAGGATGGTCCAGCTCCTGGCCAATCTCCTGCTCCCGCTTGAAGCGCTCGATAAGGACCGGATCGGCCTCCATCTCCGGCAGCGGCAGCTTGATAGCTACCTGCCTGCCGTCGTTCAGGTCCGTGGCTCGGAAGAGCATCGACATACCGCTGTGGGCAACGGTGGCCTCAATGCGATAGTGGTCGAGTATCTCTCCGGTTTCAAGTGTCGTCGTCTGTTCAGGCTGCATACAAATTCAATTCTTTCATGCGAATCGTAAGAAAACCCTCAGGAAAATCGAAAGCCTATCAAAAGACAAATGCCCCGTTTCCCATTCTTCCGCCTTTTTTCTGGCGGAAGAATGGGAAACTACGAACCCGCCCCCCGGCTCCGTTGCCGACGCCACCACCGATGAGACACACTGGATGCCCCGGCAGAAAAATGGAACGCGGCCGGAAGCAATTCCGTAGTAATCTCAGAACGGACAGAGGAGGCAGCGATGTTTTGTAGCGGATGTGGTCAGGCTGTAGCGCCCGGGCAGGGGGTATGCTCACAATGCGGTCGTCCTGTTGCGGCGCCGGTTCCCGCCGTGCCCGGCTTCCAGTACCAACTGGAAAACTACGCCGGCAAGATCAAGATGCTCGGCATTTTCTGGTTTGTCTACGCTGCGTTGGTGATGACCACCGGATTGGCCGGGCTGGCCTTTGCCAGTGCATTCCTCTCCGGTCACTTCGGCCCCTGGATGAACGGCCCTTGGGGACACGGTCCGATGCCTCCCTGGTTCTTCGGACCTGCGTTCCTGAGATTTGCCTGGGTGGTGATCGTAATCCGCGCCGGCCTAGCTCTGGTGGCCGGATGGGGTCTGATGGAGCGCTCGGATTGGGGGCGTATCGTGGCCATCGTTGCCGCGTTTCTGAGCGTCTTGAAATTCCCCTTCGGCACCGCCATAGGCATCTGGACTCTGGTGATGCTGCTGGGTTACCGGAACACGACGCTCTACGGCCAGCTTGAACGATAGCTTCTGGCTAAAAGACCTCCATTTTCACAGCACTGGCGCCATTGCGCGGGTACACTGTTTGCTATAAGGAGGATCCGGCTATGCAGACACGTATTCTCGGCACGACTATGCCCGTGCTCGAAGTGCAGCTTGACCCCAACGAAAGCGTTTTTTCGGAGAGCGGCGAGCTCTCTTGGATGACCGCTTCCATTCAAATGACAACCCATACACAGATGGGCGGTGGCGGCGGAATTTTCGGTGCGCTCAAGAGGGTGGCCGGCGGCGGCAGCCTCTTCATGACCGAATACCGCGCCATTCAATCCCGCGGCGAAGTCTCCTTCGCCGCCAAGGTACCGGGACACATTGTTCCAGTGCAGTTGGGGCAGGGCCCTGAGTACATGGTTCACCGGCACGGGTTTCTGTGCGCCACCCCGCAGGTCACAATCGGCGTGGGCTTCCAGCAGTCGCTGGGCGCAGGCATCTTTGGCGGCGCAGGGTTCATGTTGCAGAAGGTGGGCGGCCAGGGAACAGCCTGGTTGGAACTCAGCGGCGAGCTGGTCGTCAAGAAGCTGGCACCCGGCGAGACACTTCGGGTGCATCCGGGCCACGTGGGAGCATTTCAGGCCTCCGTGGGCTTCCAGATCACCAAGGTTCCGGGAATCAAGAACATGATCTTCGGCGGCGATGGAATTTTCCTGGCCTTGCTGACCGGACCGGGAGAGGTGTGGCTGCAGACGCTTCCGATTTCGCGGCTGGCCCACCAGATCGGCGAGTACCTGCCGCAAGGCGAGGGCCGGAAGACAGGTTCCGTGGCCGGCGGGGCGCTGCTGGGAGGGCTCGTAGGGTCAATGTTGGGCGGCGATAAATAGGGCAGCCGGTCGGCTGGGCAGCAAATCAGCGGGGTGCGTCTTCCAGGTCTCACACTTCGAGACCGGGGACGCCCCGGCGAAAAGACCACAAGCTATCTTGCCGCGCCTTTGATGCCAGCCTCCACCGCTGCTTTCATCACGCCGCAATTTGAAAAGAAGCGGATCAGGCCGGCGGTGAGCGGCTCACGCATCTCTTCGCCGTGGCTGAGACCTTGATCGCCAGGCTGTGCGCCGGCCATCCTCAGTTCGCCAGTTCCCTGCGCGTCGAGGATCAGCGCGGCGAGTTTACGGGCCAGTTCGAGGTCGAAGCTCTCGGCAACAAAGACCAGCTTGCCGCGGGTGGTGATGAGTACCGGGCCTTCATCGGTGGAGTAGATATCTTCCTCGACGCCCGCTGGGGTTGAGCTTTCGGCGGCCTCATCTCGTTTGAGTCCGGAGTATTTGCGACCCAACTCATTGGCGTAGAGCAGCGCAAAAGCCTGCGCCGAAGCGGTGTTTTTCCAGACTGAAAGGTAGAAGAGCGCGAGGGATTTTGTGCTGGCCTGATCCGCCTGCGTTATAGCGCTGCGGCGCTGGCCGGCCCAGTAGAGGCCTCCGTCCCAGGCCGGGACCAGGTCGCGGGCGGCGGCGTCGCCTCCAACGACCTGGACTAGAATGCGCAGGTCGAGCTGGCCCACCTGGCCAATGTCATAGGACTTGTAGAGCTTGTCCACTAGGGGATGAATGTCGGGCAGAAGGGGCACGGCGGGAATGTGCTTCTTTTCATATTCAAGCGGGTTGATGATCTCCCAGCTCGACGTAGGCGGGCGGTCCAGGGCTCCGGCGAAGGCCGCGGCCTGGCCCTTGTCCATCCATACGTCCTGCTCGAAGCTGAGGCCCTCGCGATAGGGAAATAACAGCGACTCGGAGAGCAGAAGTGGCGCGCGGGCAAGCACCGGGGAGTTCTCCGAGACCAACATCTGCTGCTTGATGAATTCCATGACCTCGGGGTCTTTGATAAGGCTCTTGCCCATCGGCTTGAGGATGTAGTCCATCATGACAGCGGTCGCCTGGCCCTCGGCGACGGCCTCGCGCGCGGTATCCATCTCGTCCTTGGCCAAATGATCGGAGTCCTCGCTTGAGTTAAGCGAGACCTCGGAGGGAGTCTGGTCGTTCCACTTTTCCAGGTCGGTGTGCTGGTCCTGTAGAGCGTGGGTCAGTTCATGGGCCAGCACCGGTTTTTGCTCTTCGATATTCACCCAGTCGAGCAGGTTGACGGTCTTTGTCTTGGAGTCGTAGAAGGCTTCAATCTGCTCCTTGAGCAGCGCGAGTAAAAACGGTTTCAATGCGAAGTCGCGGTCCAGCAGGCCAAATTTCTTCAGGACGATTTCGCCGTGCTGCAGGCGCCTGGCGCTCTCGTCCTCCTCGATTTTCTCCTTTAGATAGCTTTCTACCGTGGCGCGGGTGGTTAGTTGGCGCTTCACCGTGCTCTTGATGGGCAGGCCGGTCTCCTGCGAGGAGAATTGGAGCAATTCATCGACCAGTGAAAACAGTTTGCTGGCCTGTTCGGGAGTGATGCGGGTTAAAACCTGCTCAGCAGTATGGGGAGAATTGGTTTGCGGGGCGGTCGCAGGTTGCTGCGCTCCGGCTGCCGTTCCCGCCGCAAGGCATAACGCGATCGCCAGGATACTCCCTCGCCAGCCACTTCCCGTCATTCCTTGCCGCTTGCTCATCGGTTCCCCTTCCACCCAGCGGCTCTGTGCTCCGGCTGAGGCACTCCCGCACCTACTTCCAAGGCTATAATCAGGATGCGGCCCGGCGCGAGCTTTCCTCTGGAAATCCGCCTAAGACTGAGAAGTTTTCCCCATGATTGAAACAACCATATCCGCATCCACACAGGCCCTTCCGGCCACTCCGCTTGCCGCGCTGCTCGAATCTGCGGCTTCACCCCATGAACTTACCGCATACCGTGGAGCGCTGACCCCGCTCGAGTTTGACGCGCCAGCCAGGGAAACAGAGGCTTTGGTCTCCGCAGCCGCAGTTTACGACCTGGGCTGGCTCAAGCGAGTGGCCGTGCACGGAGAAGATTGCTTTCGCTGGCTGAGCGGCATGGTGACCAACACGGTGAACGACTTGGCTCCCAACGCCGGCGCGTGGAACCTGGTGCTGAACGCGCAAGGACGCATTCAGGGCGACCTGATGGTTTGGCGCGAGGGCTCTGAGCTGGAACTGGAGATTGCCGCCGATCAATACGAGAAGCTGCTGGCCCATCTGGCCCGCTTCATCATCATGGACGATGTAGAGTTGGTCCCGCTCAGCGGAGAAGTAGCGCTGGGGCTCACCGGGCCAGCCGCTGGCGAGGTTCTGGGCAGGCTGAATCTGCCCACGCTGGCGGAGCCGTTTACCGGAGCTCGGATCGAGTGGAACGGACTCGACCTGCGCATCCTGCGCGGCTATGGCGTATTGGCGCCGCATTATGAAATCTGGGTGCCCGAGACTGGCTTGAAGAAGCTTTGGAAGTATCTGCGCGCGGCTGGGACCGTACCGGTGGGTGCTGCCTCTTTGGAAGCTTTTCGCATTGCCGAAGGAATTCCCATATACGGTATCGATATCGCCGAGCGCGACCTGCCGCAGGAGACCTCGCAGATACGGGCGCTCCACTTCAACAAGGGCTGCTACCTGGGCCAGGAGATTGTCGAACGCATCCATTCGCGGGGCAGCGTTCACCGGCACCTGCGACATCTTGAATTGACCGGGCCGGTGCCCGCGGCCGGGACCGAGTTGAAATTGGACAGCGGTACGGCCGCCGGAGAGATCACCAGCGCTGTTCAACTTACCCTGGCTTCCGGAAACCGCGTCTTTGCACTGGGCATGATGCGCGGCGAAGCTGAACTGCACAATCAATCCCTTACCTACACCCTTGGTACGGCCTCGGGCTCTGCCCGCATTCTGGCCGCGTCCCCTATCCTGAATTCGAAACCAATAGGAAATAAGCAATCATGAGCGACACCCCAAAGTTCACCGTAATCGACCGCCGCAAGTTCAAGGCGGATGAAGAGAAGGAAAACGCCCAGGCTCCCGCGCCCGAACCGCCAGCCGTGACGGCTCCGGTTGCGCCTAGCGCTGGCCCGCGGCTAGTGGTTAACGAAAGCAAGCGCGAGGCGGCCAGGGTAGAAGCTCCCGAGGCTGCATCGGGGCAGGAGGCAGAACCGGAGTTGCCACCCCCGCCTACAGCCGAGGAGAGTCACGAGCAGAAGACCGCCTATGATGCCTCCGCGCAACGGCTTGAGGACATGGTCAGGGCGCAGAATCCCGCCATGGGACCGTAGCCGCCGGTCAGCTTCGAGCATCTGGTGCAGCAGTTCTATGTTTCGGCCATGATTCAGATGGGCGCGGGTGCACAGGAGGGCCAGCGCCCGCGTGTGGATATTCTGGGCGCTCGCCAGACCATCGATCTGCTGGGCATTTTAGCTGAGAAGACGCGCGGGAACCTGACGGAAGCGGAAGGTCGCACGCTTGAGACGGTCCTATTCGAACTGCGGATGGCTTTTCTGGAGCTGACCCGGATGATCACCGTTCAAGGAGTCCAGCCTCCTCCGCCTCCGCCGCCGGGAGCCAAGCGTTAGAGTCCGGATGGAGGGCCAGCTCACATTTCTCGGAACCGGAACCTCGATGGGGGTTCCCACGCTGGGGTGCAGTTGCGCGGTATGCGCCTCGGACGATCCGCATGACAAGCGACTGCGCCCCTCTGTGCTGCTGCGCTGGCGTGAGCGCTGGCGTGAGCGCGTGGCAATCATCGATACCGGCCCGGACTTCCGCGAGCAGGCTTTGCGCAATGGCCTGACCCGCGTGGACGCGGTCTTTTATACGCACTCCCATGCCGACCACATCATGGGCCTCGACGATCTGCGTCCGCTCAGCTTCACGGCCTACCGCGAGGATGGGCCGATTCCGCTCTACGTTTCGGCCGAGACGGCCGCTGTTCTGGAACACATTTATGACTACACGTTTTCTCCGCAGGCCACTTACCCGAATCGAGCGCGCGTGCAAATACATCCGCTGGCCGAGCGCATCGCAATCCACGGTGTTGAGTTCCTGCGCATTCCGATAATGCATGGGCAGATGGAGATTGCCGGATTCCGCTTTGGCAACGCCGCTTATCTGACCGATGTAAGCGCCATCCCCGAGGAGAGCTTCGCGCTGCTGAAAGGGCTGGACCATCTGGTGCTCTCCGCTCTGCGCCATAAGCCTCACCCCACCCACGCCACCGTGGAACAGGCGCTGGGCTGGGCGCGCCGCATCGGGGCCAAACAAACCTGGCTCACGCACATTGCCCACGAACTAGGCCACGAACAGACCAACCGGGTGTTGCCCGCTGGCGTGGCGCTGGCTTATGACGGCCTCACTCTTCCCGTGACCCTATGAAGAACAATCTCGCGCCCGTGATTACCGTCTTCCGCTCGCTGCAGGAGATTCCCGCAGGATTTGGCCCCTGCGTCGCCGTCATCGGCAACTTCGACGGCGTGCATCTCGGTCATCGGGAGATTCTCTCCGCAGTAGTGACCGAGGCGCGCGCGCATGGCATCCATTCGATTGCCGTCACCTTCGACCCTCACCCGGAGCAGTTTCTGCGTCCGCGAGACGCGTTCAAGCTGCTGACACCAATAAGTGAGCGCCTCCAACTGCTGGCCGCGACGGGCATCGATGCGGTTTTGATGCTGCCCTTCGACGCGACGCTGGCCATGCTGCCTGCCCGGGAGTTTGTGGGCCAGATTCTGGTGGAAGCGCTTGGCGTCCGCAGCCTGCACGAGGGCGGCAACTTCCGATTTGGGCGCAATGCCGAGGCCGGTGTTGAAGAGTTGAAGGCGTTTGGCGCTGAAGTCGGATTCACAGTCCATGTGCATCCTGCGGTCCGTGTTCACGGACTTGAGGTTTCGAGTTCCGCGACCCGGGAGCTGGTGGCCGGGGGCGACATGCGCCGTGCGCGGTGGATGCTGGGGCGGCCTTTCGCGGTCTGTTCAACCCCGGCCAGGGGGCGCGGGATCGGCACGCGCCTCGTGGTGCCCACCGTCAATCTCGCTCCATACAACGATCTGCTGCCCGCCTTTGGGGTTTACGTCTCGCGGTTGACGCTGGGTGGGCGCCGTTTTCAGGCGGTCACCAACGTCGGCAACCGGCCAACCTTCGGCGAGGCATCCTTTGCCGTCGAATCGCACATCCTGGACTTCCAGCCGGTAGACCTCGATGACCGGACGCCGCTCGAACTGGAGTTTCTGCTCCGTCTGCGTGGGGAGATAAAGTGGCCTTCACCCGAAGCATTGAAGGCGCAGATTCTCAAAGACATGGCGCAGGCTAAGCGGTACTTCAGGCTGGTACGGTAGGGTTTGTGATTTAAGTGGTCCCCCAAGCTTCGGTTTACCGGTCATTCGCCCGCAATTCGGGGAAGCGTAGATCTCTCCGTCGTCAGTGACTGCCTCCTTCAATGCGTGAACCGGCGATTCCACGTCAACAAACTACCTTTATTCCGTCGTAATCACATCAGAGTGCAACAGATCCTCAATCACACCCAGAACAAGCCGGGCGGACACCTCGATGCTGTTTGCATCAACTGCTTCCGGAACGTCGGTCGGCGCGTGGACCTCTGCTCCTCCGTCTGAACCTATATCGGTGGCGACAACCCCGGCCTGAACAAAGACTCGGTGGTCTGAACCGGTGCGGTTCTGCTCGCCGATCTCATGTCCTAAACCTGCGCTTGCTTTTAAAATAGTAGAGCGTAGCCACTGAGGCACATTCGAACTAAACCATAGTGCTCGATCGCCTGGACTCAGAAGGCTCCATCTCTGATTCGGATCTCTAATGTCATTTGTAGCTTTGTCCGAGAGTTCCTTGGGCAATTGAGTTTCGATTTTGTCTGGAATGCCTTTGACACCTTCGCCAGTATCAATATGGATCGCTCCATTACCGCCGATTTCATCGATGTTGAATAGTAACTTGCAGTTCTTCAGCTCGACTGTATGCTTCTTCAGGTATGCTTTTGATCCCAGCAGACCGGCCTCCTCAGCGCCAAAGGCAACAAAGAGTAAAGACACGTCCTGGGGCAGTTGGGAAGCATGGAAATAGCGTGCCAACTCCAGCATGGCCGCTACGCCGCTCCCGTTGTCGTTTGCTCCAGGCCCTCTTACAGAGTCGTAGTGGGCGGACACGATGATCTCCCGAGCGCCCGGCTTGGCAGGCAGCGCACCAACGATGTTCGAGGATTTTTCTGTACCTAGCTTGCCATGAAATCTGATCACGCCGGAACTTGCGCCCGTCGCTTTCAGTCGCTCGAAATCAGATGTCGACAAAGACAGCACTGCTTTGGGCTTCTTAAGAATGGACACCATCTTAAAGCTGTTTTCATCAGCGACGACAACGATTTTGTCATTCAGGTTCATCGCAAAAACGGATTTTGGGACTTTTGTGGTAACAACAACAAGATCGCCCGTGATAGGACTCGTCGTCGAGTATGGATTGAAGGCCAGTTTGACAATATCCGCCCTCTCGGTTCCAGCTTCGAGCACGGCATCATCAAGAGTGAAGAATTGGAAAGCGAAGGGTTCGTTCACTACCGCCAGTCCTGCTTTCCGCATTTCCTGGCTGACGTAGCGAGCCGCTTTCCGTTCACGGCTGCTGCCTGCGTCGTGGATCCCAAGAGCGGCCAGGTGCCGGACATGCGACATGGTCCGACTCTTGAAACCCGAATCGAAGGACGGCGATGTTTGCGAATTAGCTTGAGCGAAGACTATGGTAGCAAGAAAGGCAATCCAACATGCATTACGTGTGCGATTGCGGAGCATTCGCATCACTTTCATAAATTATCCTCACCGAGGAACGGCATTTTCGGGTTTATTGGCGTTGCTGTGGAGTCTATCAGATCAATGCGTTCAGCGAGACTCGTTCCGCCGTTTTTTTGAGGTTTCCGAGTTGTCGCTAACTCAGAAACTGACCAGCACTTTATTGCCGATTCGTCGGTTTGCTCGGATCAGTTTCGAGGACGGGTTTCACAACGGCCTTGGGCTTGGCTGGAGCGGCTTCAGGCGGCAATGCAGGCTTGACCTGCGGCTTGGTGACGAGTTGGGTTGTTGGCTTCGCTCCCGGAGCCGCCACTACCGGTGTCGTTCCCGGCTTCACTGCCGGATGGACGTTCACAGGCTTCGCGGGTGTACCGGCCGCCGGTGGGGTCGCGGGTTTGGCGGGCGCTTCCACGGCGGCTTTCAGCTTCTGACCGGTCTGCTCATCGCCGGGGAATCTCTCATCGTCCTTGCCGGCAATGGCGACCCGCATCACGTTCATCCAGATGGGCAGCGCGGCACGTGCGCCGGTCTCTTTTTCGCCCAAGGTCTGATTGCTGTCGTAGCCCACCCACACGCCGCAGGTGACCGACGGTGAAAAGCCCAGGAACCAGGCATCGGTATAGTCGCTGGTAGTGCCAGTCTTGCCGCCCAGCGGATGGTTCAGTTGCGCCGCCGCCACGCCAGTTCCGTGTTGGACCACGGCCCGCAGCAGGCCTACCATGGTGCGCGCTGTCTGCTGATCGATCACCTCATTTACGGCCGGAGGCTCTTCCCACAAGGTGATGCCGTCGGCGTTTGTCACCTTTCTTACCAGCCGCGGTTTCACTCGGAGGCCGTCGTTGGGGAAGACCGCATAGGCGGCCACCTGCTCTTCGAGCGAAACTTCCACCGCGCCCAGCGCCACGGGCAGATAGGCGGGCATATTCGTGGTGATGCCGAAGCGGTGGGCCATGTCGATGACCTTATGGATGCCGACGCGCGCGGCCAGCTTGACGGCGGGGATGTTGCGCGACTGGGCAAAGGCATTGGTCAGGGTCATCGCGCCCCTGTAGTCGTTCTCGTAGTTGTGCGGGGTATAGCCGGCAAAGTTAACCGGCCCATCCACGATCTTGTCGTCGGGCTTGGCGCCGTCCTCGATGGCCGCGGTGTAGACGTAGGGTTTGAAGCTGGAGCCGGTTTGTCGTTCCGCTTGGGTCGCGCGGTTGAACTGCGAGAGGGCATAATCGCGCCCGCCCACCATGGCCAGTACGCCGCCGCTGGTGTTATCCATGGCCATCAGGGCCCCTTGAGCGCCGGAGTCCTGCTCCAGCGTGGCGCGACGCGCACTGCCTTCCATGGCTTCGGAAAGATGGACATAAATCACGTCACCGGGCCGGGCAAGAGAACCGCCGTAGCGCTGCCCGGTCCATCTCCAGTCTTCGGGCAACAGCACGACCTCGTCCGTTCCCACGCGCGCGCGAATCTCCTGAGGTCGCGCGCTGGTGACCAACGCATGAACGTAGTCACTGGGGCGGGTCTTCATGGCCCAGTCGGGGTGCTTGTAGTCTTCAATCGCTGTGCCACCCGTGAGCACGTTTTCTTGTCTTCCGGTCCATCCATGGCGGCGTTCGTAGGTTGCCAGGCCGTCGGCCACGGCGCGGTTGGCCGCCTGTTGCAGGTCCAGGTCGATGGAGGTGTCGACCTTCAGCCCGGCCTCATGAACCTGTTCGGTCCCGAAGCGTTTTTCCAGCTCTTTTCGCACCTCCTCCTGAAACCACGGAGCCACCGACATCTCCGGCTGGACAATGCGCAGTCCCAGAGGGGTATTGCGCGCCTCCTCGGCCTGCGAAGAGGAGATCAGATGGTCCGACTCCATCTCAGAGAGCACCAGGTTGCGACGGCGGAGCGCCTTATCGGGATTGAGCAGCGGCGAAAAGGCCGACGGCCCCTTGGGCAGCCCGGCCAGAAGCGCCGCTTCCGGCAGCGTCACGTCCTTGGCGTGCTTGGCAAAATAAAACTCTGCGCCGGCCTCGAATCCGTACATCCCGTGGCCCAGATAAATCTGATTTCCATAGAGGGTGAAAATCTGCTGCTTGGTGAAGGCGCGCTCAATCTGAATGGCGAGATAGGCCTCCTGCAGCTTGCGGGCGGCAGTGCGCTCGGAGGAGAGGAAGAGGTTGCGCGCCAACTGCATGGTCAGCGTGGAGGCGCCTTGGGCGCGTCCGTGGCTCCGCAGGTCGTGCCAAAGGGCCTCCATAACACGGATCATATTGATGCCCCAGTGCGACTCGAACTTCTTGTCTTCAATAGAGAGAACAGCCTGGCGCAGCACCGGTGAAAAGCCGTCGTAGCCGACCACCTCGCGCCGCTCCAGCGCAAAGGAGCCGATGATGCGGCCCTTACGGTCATAGAGCACCGTGGTGGTGGAGGGGCGGTAGCGCTCCAGATCGTTGATTTGAGGCAGATCGACGGAGTAGACCAGGGTGAGCCCTGCCAGCGAACCGGTAATGACCGCCAGCAACAGCAGTAACACCAGTGTGGACCGGCTGGCGATCTTGTGCCGGCGTTGGCCGGGGACCGGCGGCTCAGACCGCCGGGGCGTCCGGCCCCGTCCGAGCGCATCCGGATGCTGATGGGGAGTGTCAGCCAAGCGAGTCAGGCCTCGTGGGCATCTCTCAAAGTGCGTGCGAGAAGATGCTTCAGCCTAAGGCTAGCATTTTTATCTTGCGTGGTTTTAGGAAGATGCACCGTCGCGCACCACTCTGTGCAAAACAAGGAATCGCCGCATACCTCGGCAAATCTGGGTCAGCCATTCCTGGCCTTCAACAGTTCCAGAGCCTTGTTGAGCGGCTCGTCTCCCTTTGCGGGAGGCGCTTCATCGTCCTGCTCTTCGTCCGTCACCTGCCCCACTACAACGGTGGGCGTAACGGCAACATCCTGGATCTTTTTACCGGCGGGGCTCTCATACTTGGCCACGGTCAGCAGCAGCGCGCCGCCGTCGGGCAACTCGATGGTCTTCTGCACCGAGCCCTCGCCAAAGGTCCGCTCGCCCACCACGTCTCCGCGCTTCTGGTCTTCGATTGCGGCAGCCGTCAACTCGGCCGCGCCATAGGTCCCGCGGTTCACCAACACAGACAGCGGCGCGTCCGTGATGAATCTTGTAGCATCGGCGGTAAAAATCTGACGGGGGAATTTCTGGCCCTCCAGCGTAGCCAGAGTTCCCTCTTTAATGAAAAAGTTGGCCAGCCGCAGTCCCTGCTCGGCGTCGCCGGAGGAGTCGCGCAGATCCAGCAGCACCTTGCGGCCCTTGCCGGCTTTGAGTCTAGCGGCAATCTCATCCACGCGGGTCGCAGTCAGCAAGCCAGGCTTGAGATAGAGAATGGTGGAGTTCTCGTACTGCTGTTCGCTCAGCGGGGGAAGCGCGGTATTGCTCCGAGTAAGCGTCAACTTGTCGGGATCGGCCTTGCGCGGGCGCACTACTGACAGTGTCACCGTGGAGCCGGACTTGTCTTCCAGCATCAGCCGTATAGCCGCCAAAGACAACTCGCGGGTACTCTGGCCGCTGATCGACTCGATCACGTCCCCGTCACTTAGGTGCTCCTTGTCCGCGGGCGAGCCGGGCACAACGCT
>Ga0265342_10000582_pt1 | contig 38618 bp, 27 predicted proteins | sample 4CB327metaG_FD_203125 | JGI IMG/M metagenome (GOLD analysis project Ga0265342, IMG submission 203125) | Rhizosphere microbial communities from Carex aquatilis grown in University of Washington, Seatle, WA, United States - 4-CB3-27 metaG | ecosystem: Host-associated > Plants > Roots >... | reverse complement strand
ACATCGACCAGGCGCCGATCGGGCGGACCCCGCGGTCGAACCCGGCGACCTACACCGGCGTGTTCACCCACATCCGGGACCTGTTCGCCAACCTGCCCGAATCCAAGGCCCGCGGCTACAAGCCCGGGCGCTACTCGTTCAACATCAAGGGCGGGCGTTGCGAGTCGTGCCAGGGTGACGGGATCCTGCGCATCGAGATGCACTTCTTGCCGGACGTGTACGTCGAGTGCGAGGCTTGCGGTGGGCGGCGTTACAACCGCGAGACGCTGGAGGTGCAGTACCGCAACGCCAGCATCGCCGACGTCCTCGACATGACGGTGGTGCAGGCGGGGGAATTCCTGGAGAACATCCCCAAGGTCAAGCAGAAGCTGGACACGCTGCGGGAGGTCGGGCTCGGTTACATCCGCCTCGGGCAGTCGGCGACCACCCTGTCGGGCGGCGAGGCCCAGCGGATCAAGCTCTCCAAGGAGCTGGCCAAGAAGTCCACCGGGCGGACGGTCTACATCCTCGACGAGCCCACCACTGGGTTGCATTTCGCGGACATCGCGCAGTTGCTGGCCGTCCTCAACCGCCTCGTCGACGCCGGCAACACGGTGATCGTCATCGAGCACAACATGGACGTCATCAAGACCGCGGACTGGGTGATCGACCTCGGACCCGAGGGGGGCCCGGGCGGCGGCAACATCGTGGCCCAGGGCACCCCCGAGGACGTGGCGCGGGTGGTGGCGAGCTACACCGGCAAGTTCCTGAAGAAGGTCCTGTAGGAGGCATCCGGCAGGCTAGTGCACCGCCGTCGAAATAGCATCATATTCGGCCGACGATCCGAGCCGGCCTCGGTATTGACGCTATTTCGACGGCGGTGCACTAGCGAGTCCGAGTTCGAGTTCGAGGGGGGCCAGCGGGAAGGGTAGCGTGTGTGGATCGCGTCCCCCGCGACATCACGGCGTGCCTCCGCGTCGAGGCGAGTGACCCGAAGACTCAAGCTACGAGCAGGCTGCGGAAAAGAAAAAGGGGCCCCGGAGGGCCCCAGTTTTTAGGCTAGGTTAGGTTGGAAACGCGTCAGCTGGGTTACAGGTAGCTGAGGAAGGCGACGGTGCCAGTGACCTGGTTGTCCTTGCCGTCGATGAAGACCTTGTCCTTGCAGAAGTCGGCGCGGACCTCGGCGCGGATTTCGAGGTGACCGGCGAAAGGCGCGGCGGCCACGACGCTGCCCTCGTAGTAATTGGTATCGGCGAGGGTGGACACAAAGGTACCGTTCTTGTCCTTGACGTATTCTGCCCGGGCAGAGAAGTTGAGGGAATCGCTGAGGACATAGTGGCCCATGAGTGCGCCGCCGACCAGATAGTTGCTCCCCAGCTTCACGTAGTCGACGTTGAGGTTGAGGGACAACTTGTCGTTGATGGTCTGTGAGATCACGACGTCGAGGGTGTTCTTGACGTCGCCCTCGGTCCCCTGGGGTCCCTCCTTGCCGAAGTAGTCGGTCACGATGATGCTCGTGGTCGACACCGGGGTGACCGTGGCCGACAGGCCGACCGTCTTCCATCCATTGTTGTCGGGGTCGTTGTTGATGCCGTTGACCAAGCTCGCCTGCAACGTCAACTGGTCACTGGCCTTGAAGGTTGCGCGGGCGCCGGTGTGGAGAATCGGGATCGTGTAGAACAACAGCGAGCGCGAATACATCCAGTTCTTGTTGGCCTCGTTGACCTCGGCGCCAGCGGTGGTCACGAACTTACCGAAGTCAAGGGTCACGGGTCCGAGGGCGAGCGACGAGAAGGCCTGCTCGACGAGGAACGCGCTGCCGTACAGCGATGCGCCAGCCGACATGGGAAGACCAGAGGCGCCCCTGCTGTTCAGCGAGTTGATGACGAATCCCGTGTGGCCGTAGCCGAGGTCGATCCGGAGGGTGACCGGGCTGACGTCCAGCTGCATCGCCACCTTGGCGAAGTTGAGAGAGAAGCTATTGGACGTGACGTCGAACGTCCGGCCGGTGAGGACATTGTTCGGGTCCGTGGTCGAGCCAGTGAAGTTGTACTGGTAGTACGAATCCACCAGGGCCTCGAAGCGGAGGATGCTGTACCACAGCGGAGGGGCCGGGGCAGCGGGGGCCGCTGGGGCTGCGGCCGGGGCTGCGGCGACTGCGGCCGGCGCCGCGGGAGGGGCTGCCGGGGCAGCGGCTGGAGGAGCGTCCGCAAGCACGGGAGGTGCGTTGACGGGTGGGGCGGGCGTCTCGGCGGGCGCCTGCGCGAAAACGGTGCCGGAGAACAAGAGAACGAGAGCAGCGGAACATGCGGAAAGTCGCATTCAAACCCCCTGAAAACTAGTGTGGTTGACTGGCGCACACCCTAACCGCAGCCACCAGTCGGCGTAAAGCGTTCTCCACCCTACAATCGACGAATTACCGTCGCGGAAATGCAGGAGAAACACACTGGAAACAACCAGAACTTAGCGGCGCCGTTCCTGGTGATAGCGCCCAAATCCCGACCTCGGTTGTTTCCATCGGAAACAACGTTGTGCGCTTCACTTGAGCTGCAGGTACTCCTCGGGGACGTCGCCAAAGCCCCACGCGCGGAGCTGTCGGGCCCACGCTCCGAGGTTGTCGGCGGTGACCCGCACGAGATCGAGCGGGACGATGGGGGGGACGGCCTTTCCGAGCACCAGCTTGTCGACGATGGTCTGAACACCGACCGCACCCCACAGGTACGTCGGCTGCGCCAGAAGCACCGGCGCGACGCCGCGCTCGACGTACACGAGCTGCGGCGGGAGCGCGTTCACCGAGACGATGCGGTGCCGGGTCTTGCCCGACCCGGGCTGCAGCTCGGCCAGGAGCGACTTGGTGTAGAGCGGCCAGCCCCCGAGCACCGCCCAGCCCGTCACCTTCGGGTAGGCCGACGAGACCCGCAGCAGCTCGGCCGCGGCATCCTGCGCAGTCTCCGCGTGCGAGAAGACGCCGACGATCTCGAGCTCGGGCCGGGTGGCGGCCTCCTCCATGAAGCCGCGGATGCGCAGGCGCATCTCCGGGGCATCGCGGTTGCCGGCGAGGACCGCGATCTGGGCGGATTTTTCGCGCCGGTCGTGCCTGTCGCCCTTGTGAGTGCCAGTGCCAGTGCCACTGCCGGTGCCGGTGTCGGTGCGCGCGCTCGTGCCGCTGCCGGCGCCGGCAGCCTTCTTGTCGGACCTGCGGGCGCCCCTCGGCGATGCCCTGGCCGCGCCCCCACCCCTCGGCAACAGAGCCGCGAGCTCGATCATGACCTGGCGGCCGATCAGCTCGTCGTCGACGCCGCAGTAGGAGAAGCGCCGCGAGGTCGGCGCGTCGCTGTCGAAGGTCATGACCGCCACCCCGCGCGCCACGGCGTCGTCGATGGCCTCGACCACCCGCGGGTCGTTGGAACAGGAGATGAGGATGGCGTCGAAGCGCTCGTTCACGGCCTGGCGAATGCGCTGGGCCTGCACGCGGCCGTCTTCTTGCGATGGGGTGAGCCAGGTGATCTCGATGGGCAGGCCGAGCTTGGCGGAGAGCTCGTGGGCCTGATCCTCGGCGCCCGTCTTGGCCGAAAGGAACGATGGATTGGACGCGCTCTTGGCGATGAGGGCGATGCGCAGAAGCTTGCCGGTGACGGGCTGCCCTTGCGGCGGCTCCGCGCCGGTGGCGTCCCTGGCATTCGCATCCGACCCGAGCTCCGCGGAAGGTTCCGGGGGAGGCTCCGCCGGAGCATCCGGTGGGCCCCGCCGACAGGCGGGAGCCGCGATGAGGGCAGCGGTCAAGGCGGCGGCCCGTGCAGACGACCACGCACGCGGCCCCGCGAACCGTTCCGCCAATCTATGTGGCGCGGCGCAGGGCACTTAGTTTCCGAGCAGCGCTTCCACTTCGGCCAAGGTCGGCATGCTCGGTTGTGCGCCGGGACGGGTCACGCTGACCGCGCCCGCGGCGGCTCCGAAGCGGATGGCTTCGAGCTCGGCCACGCCCCTCGCGAGCGCGAACCCGAACCCGGCATTGAAGGCATCTCCCGCCGCGGTGGTGTCGACCGCCTCCACGGGGAAGGCCGGTACCAGCTGCTCGGAGGTCTCGGTCACCAGCAGCACGCCCTGGCGGCCCATCTTGACGATGACCTTGGCCACCCCGCGTGCGATCAGCTGGCGCGCGCGCGTGACCGCCTCACCCCGCCGCAAGGTGGCCTGGGGCGCCGCCCCGGTCAGCACCCCGAGCTCGGTCTCGTTCGGCGTGAGATAGTGGACCGATCGCAGGAGCCCGTCCGGAATCACCCGCGCCGGCGCAGGATCGAGGACGACGGTCGCCCCGCCCTCGCGACCGATGCGCGCCGCGGTCTGCACGGTGGGAAGCGGGATCTCGAGCTGCAAGAGCACCACCGCCGACTCCGCCAGCGCGTGGTGCAGGGGCGTGAGCCCGCCCGGATTGAACGTCCCATTGGCGCCCGGCACCACGATGATCTGATTCTGCCCAGCCGCATCGATGGCCACCAGCGCGAGCCCGGTCGGCGAGGCCGGATCGCACCCCACGTGCGTCACGTCGATGCCGGCGTCGGCGAGGTTCTGCCGCAGCCAGGGCCCGTAGGTGTCGTTCCCCACCTGCCCGAACATGCGCACGGGAATCGCCGGCGTCGCGCGCGCCGCCAGGCGCCCGGCCGCGAAGGCCTGGTTGGCGCCTTTCCCCCCGGAGAAGACCGCGAAATCATGGCCCGTGACCGTCTCGCCAACCGCCGGGAGGCGGCGCACGGTCACCACCAGATCCGCGTTCAAACTTCCGACGACGGTGATTCCTTGTCCCATGCGCGCGCCATTGTAGTGCCAACCACGGCAGAATGTCGGTGAGCTGACCCGAGGCGCGAGGTCATGACCGGGTGTGACAGCGCATCCCGTCGCGCTTCGTCGTTACGCGGGCGCGACCGGCTCTTCGATGATGACCAGCAAATCGCCGGCCTCGATGCTCTCGCCCGCGCCGGCCACGATCTCGCGCACGAGGCCGTCCACCGGGGCCTTCACCACCGTCTCGAGCTTCATGGCCTCGGTGACCAGCAGCTTCTGCCCGGCGGTGACCTTCTCACCCATCTTGGTCACGAGATCGATGACTCGCCCCGGCATGGGGGCCGCCACCTCACCGCGCCGCCCGGGGGTGGCCCTGCGCCGCTTGGGACCGGTGACCTTGGCCGATTCGTCGAACACCCGGATCGAGCGGGGCTGACCGTTCAGCTCGAAGGTCACCTGGCGCGCCCCGTCGGCTTCCACCTCCCCCACCGAGAGCAGCTTGACGATCAGGGTCTTGCCCGGCTCGATGTCGATCCACGCCTCCTCCCCCACCCGCAGCCCATAGAAGAAGGCCGGGGTCGGCAGCACCGAGGTCTCGCCATGGAGCGCGCGGTGCTCCATGTAATCGCGCAGGACCTTGGGGTAGAGCGCGAACGAGACCACGTCCCGGCGGGTCACCGGTCCACCCGCGAGGGTCGTCATCTCGGCTTCGGCCGCCTTCCAGTCGAAGGGAGGCAGCGTGTCGCCCGGGCGCCCGTTCATCGGTGCCGTGCCCTTGAGCACGTACGAGCGCAGCGGCTCGGGGAAGCCGCCGGGGGGGTGGCCTAGCCCGCCGCGCATGTAGTCGACCACCGAGGCGGGGAAGGTCAGCTCGGGCCCCCGTTCCAGCACGCCGCGCGCATCGAGTCCTTGCTTCACCATCCAGATGGCCATGTCCCCCACCACCTTAGAGGACGGCGTGACCTTGGGGATGTCCCCGAAGAGCTGGTTCACCTCGGCGTAGGCCCGCTTGACGGCCTCCCAGGACTGGGCGCCGAGGCCGAGCCCCTCGGCCTGCGCGCGCAGGTTCGAGTACTGCCCCCCCGGGATCTCGTGCTGGTAGACGTCGGAGGCCGGCGCCTTCAGGCCGGATTCGAACGGCGCGTACCAGTCCCGCACGGTGTCCCAGTAGACCGACAGCTTCTCGATCGGCGCCGGATCGATGCGGGGATCGCGCGGGCTCCCCTCGAGCGCGAACAGCAGCGACTCGAGCGAGGGCTGCGAGGTCATCCCGGACATGGACCCCACGGCGCAGTCGATGATGTCGACCCCGGCGTCGACGGCAGCCCGGTACGAGGCGATGCCGTTGCCCGAGGTGTCGTGCATGTGCAGGTGGACCGGGACGTCGACCGCCTCGCGGATGGCTTTCACCAGCATGGTGGCGGCGCGCGGCTTGAGCAGGCCCGCCATGTCCTTGATGCAGAGGATGTGGGTCCCGATGCGGGTGATCTCCCTCGCCATCTTGACGTAGTAGGCGAGGTCGTACTTGGTCCGGCGCGGATCGCTGACGTCGCCGGTGTAGCAGATGGCGGTCTCCACGATGCGCCCGGTCTTCTGGGCCGCCTCGATCGCGACCTTCATGTTGTCGACGTCGTTGAGGGCGTCGAAGATGCGGAACACGTCGATGCCGCCGGCGGCCGCCTCCTCGATGAACCCGCGCACCACGTCGTCCGGGTAGTTGGTGTACCCGACCGCGTTGGCGCCGCGCACCAGCATCTGAAACAGGATGTTCGGGACCGCGGCGCGCAGATCGTCGAGCCGCTTCCAGGGATCCTCGGAGAGGAAGCGATAGGCCACGTCGAAGGTCGCGCCGCCCCACATCTCGAGCGAGAAGAGCTGCGCGCAGAGCTGGGCGGTGGCGGGGGCGATGCGCAGGAGATCGTAGGTGCGCAGACGGGTGGCGAGCAGCGACTGGTGCGCGTCCCGCCAGGTGGTGTCGGTGAGGCGCACCCGCGGATCCGCCCGCAGCCAGCGCACGATGCCCTCGGGGCCCTGCTCGTCCAGGATCTGCTTGGTCCCGCGCGGAGGGGCCTGCCCCGCGCCTGCGCCCGCGCCCACCGCCCCGAGCGTGGGCGGGCCCAGCGCCCCGAGCGCAGGGACGATCGGCTCCTTGGTGAGGGCGCCCGGGCTCGGCTTGGGTTTTCCGCGCACGGTGGGGTGCCCGTTCACCACCATGCTGCCGATGTAACGCAGGATGCGGGTGGCGCGATCGCTGCGCGGCTTGTAGCGGACGAGCGCCGGGGTCTCGTCGACGAAGGTGGTGTGGGCCTTGCCGCTGGCGAAGGTCGGGTGGTTGAGCACGTTCTCGAGGAAGGCGACGTTGGTCTTGACCCCGCGGATGCGAAACTCGCGCAGCGCGCGGATGAGCTTGCGGCGGGTGTACTGCCAGTCGAGCCCGGAGGCCGTGACCTTGGCCAGGAGCGAGTCGTAGTACGGCGAGACGCGCGCACCCACGTAGCCCGAGCCGTCATCGAGCCGGATACCGAGCCCCATGGCCGGCCGGTAGACGTTGATCTTGCCGGTGTCGGGCAGGAAATCGTTCTGCGGATCCTCGGCGGTGATGCGGGCCTGGATCGCGAAGCCCCGCTGCTCGATCGCGGCCTGGTCGGCGATGCCGATGGCCGGATCGGAGAGCCGTCGCCCCTGCGCCACGTGGATCTGCGCCTGCACCAGATCGCGGCCGGTGATCACCTCGGTGACGGTGTGCTCGACCTGGATGCGCGGGTTGACCTCGATGAAGTAGTGGGCGCCGTCCTCCGCCACCAGGAACTCCACCGTGCCGGCGTTGGTGTAACCGACCTGCCGCCCGACCTTGAGGGCGTCCTCGGCGATGCGGGCGCGCAGCTCGAGGGGCAGCGACCAGGCGGGGGCGTACTCGACGACCTTCTGGTGGCGGCGCTGGACCGAGCAGTCGCGCTCGAACAGGTGCACCAGGTTGCCGTGCTCGTCGCCGAGGATCTGGATCTCGATGTGCTTCGGCCGCACCACCAGCTTCTCGATGAAGACCGCGTCGTCGCCGAAGGCCTTGCGCGCCTCCGACTGCGCGCGGGCCAGCGCCTCGTCCATCTCGGCGTCCGAGCGCACCACGCGCATGCCGCGTCCGCCACCACCGGCCAGCGCCTTGACGAACACCGGATAGCCGACCCGGGCCGCGAAGGCGCGCGCCTCGGCCGACGAGGCGACCGCGCGCGGGGTGCCGGGCACCATGGGCACCCCGGCCAGCTCGGCGATCCTGCGGGCGGCGACCTTGTCGCCCAGGGCCTCGATGGCCTCGGGGGTGGGGCCGATGAACTTGATCCCGGCGGCGCGGCACTTGTGCGCGAACGACGCGCGCTCGGACAGCAGCCCGTAGCCGGGGTGGATGGCGTCCACCCGCTGGCGCCGGGCCAGCTCCACGATCTCGTCCTCGGCCAGGTAGGCCGCCACCGGCTCGAGCCCGCGGCCCACCAGGTAGGCCTCGTCGGCCTTGTAGCGGTGCAGGTGCACCCGATCCTCCTCGGAGAAGATCGCGACGGTCTCGATCCCGAGCTCGGTGCAGGCCCGAAACACCCGGATGGCGATCTCGCCCCGGTTCGCGCACATCACGCGGCGGAACGGGAGCAGCGGGGCGTCGGGGGTGGAGGACGGGGACGGAAGCGCGGACGTCGGCTGGCTCATGGCGGCTCGATCTGGGCTGACCCGCCCCGCGCTGTCAATGGAATTGGGCCAGCCAGCCGTCCGAATCAGCCGGCCCGAAACTGGAAGTCGCGCTCGCGGATGACCAGTCCCTCGTGGTGGTCGACCAGAAAGGCCCGGCCTTCTCCGACCATGCCGTTGTAGGTCAGCAGGTACCACACGTCGATCCCCCATCGGGCATGTCCGCTCTCACACGGGGGCGTCCACTCGGCCGCCTCGAGATCCCCGAGCCCAGGGGGCCGGATCGCGGTCCGGGCCTGGATTTCCTTGAACGACTGGGATGCGCGCACGATGGCCACCGCCCGCTCGGCCGACACCGGATCGACCTCACGCCGCCAGTCGCTCACCAGGCGCAGCCGGGCCGGGGGGCTGCCGATCTCCATCTCCGCCTCGTAGACCTCGTCGCCAGGGATGCCCCCGAAGTCCGCCACGTCGAACTCCGGAAACAGGTCGGCCCTGGCGATCTCGGCCTGCTTCTGATCGATCACGGCCCGAGCCTCGTCCCGCCGGCCAGTCGAATAGTACGCGCCCAGGCGCAAGATGGCGTTGCGCGATGGCAGACGGTGATCCCAGTCGAGGATCCAGTCCGCGTCCTGGTAGCGCACGCTGCCGCCACTTCCGCCAACCGCTTGCGCCTGCTGGAAGGGCACCAGCGGCGGCAGGTCGGCCACCAGCCGCTCGATCTCGGAGCGCGCCGTGTAGAGCTGCTGTTGCTTCAGCCGCGGATGAACGATCAAGCGCTCTCCGATGAGGTATCTCAGGTCGGTTCCCATGCCGCGTGTCGACATCATAGGAGCGACCGGGGGCGCGCGCCAATCGCCCGCCGAGGACAGGGGGTTCTGATACATTCGGCGGGTGCCGCCCCGGCTTTCTCGGCGCCTCGACTGGAACACGACCCAGAACCCGCTGTCGCAGGTCGAGGCCGTGGCCCGCGCCGCCGGCCGTCTGCGCTTCGACCTCACCTCCACCAATCCGACGACGGTCGAGCTCTTCGATGACGGTCCGAAGCTCGCCGGCGCGCTGGGGCGAGCCGCGATGGCCTGCCTGGCCCGCTACACCCCGGCGCCCGGCGGATCGCCGGAGGGGCGGCGGGCCGTGGCCGCCGACGCGCTGGCCACGCGGGGCGTGGTGATCGATCCGGAGCGGCTGGTCCTGACCACGAGCTCGAGCGAGTCGTATTCCTTCCTCTTCAAGCTGCTCTGCGATCCAGGCGATCGGGTGCTGGTCCCCCAGCCGAGCTATCCGCTGTTCGACTATCTCGCCCGGCTCGAGGGCGTGGAGACGCTGCCGTATCGCCTGGAGGACGCGGGCCACATGGGCCACGCGGGCAGCGCCCGCTGGGAGGTGGATCTCCCGGCCCTGGACCAGGCGCTCCGGCTGCACGGGGAGCGCGTCCGGGCGCTGGTGGTCGTCTCGCCCAACAACCCGACTGGCTCGGTGCTCAGGCGCGACACCCTGGCGGCACTCGACGCCCGCTGTGCGGAGCGCGACATGGCGATCGTCTCGGACGAAGTCTTCGGGGACTTCGTGACCCGGCCAGACCCCGAGCACGTCCCGAGCGTCGCGGCCACCCCGACCGCCTGCCTGACCTTCAGCCTGGGTGGGCTGTCCAAGAGCTGCGGCCTGCCGCACCTCAAGCTCGGGTGGATCGCGCTCGGCGGCCCCCCGGAGACGACGCGACTTGCGATTGATGCCCTCGAGTTGATCCTCGACACCTACCTGCCGGTGGCCGCCCCGACCGAACAAGCCCTCCCGGAGTTGCTCCAGCTCGGGGCCGGGCGGCGCGCCGCGATCACGCGGCGCCTGGCGACCAACCGGCGGATTCTGGCCGACACGCTGGCCCCACCGAGCCCCGTGACGGCCCTGCCGGCGGAGGGCGGCTGGCTCTCCATCCTGCGGCTGCCGGCCATCCAGTCCGACGAGGCCTGGGCCACGGAGTTGCTGACCGAGGATGGTGTCCTGGTGCAACCGGGCTATTTCTTCGACCTTCCGCGCGATAGCCACGTGGTGGTGAGCTTGTTGCCGCCGCCGGCGGTGTTCGCGGATGGCATCCGGGCGCTCGCGCACCGGGTAGCGGTGAGGATGCCCCCCGGGTGACGAGCCTGGTCACCATCGTGCCCGCGGTGATCGGGCTCGCCGTGGCGGGCCCCCGGCTCGTCGCCGTGCCGGTCGCGCCGCAGAGTGGCTGCCCGAATGCCACGCAGGTCGCGGAGGCGCTGCGGACCCGCCTGCCCGAGGCGACCGTGCCTGCGCAACCCCTCTTCTGGCCACCCGAGCGCGAGGTGCTGCGATCCGTGCTCGAGATCGCGCCAGACGCCACGTTGGTCCGGTTCTCGCTCGTCGATGCCCACGGGGAAGTGCAGCTCCGCCGCTCGTTGCCGACGGCGGTCCGTGGCGACGCCGACGAGTGCGTGGCGCTCGCCGAGGCGCTGGCGGCCATCGTCGAGCGCTTCCTCGACTTCCGCGACTACGACGCCCAGACAGACTCCGGTCCTGGTCCTCCGGGGGGCTTGTCGCCCTTGCCGCCGGGTGTGACGACGGCCGGGACCCGCCTCGTGCCGCCCCGACGCGCCTGGCAGCTGTACGTCGGGGGCGGGGTGCAAACCGGGGACGCGGGCACCTACGATGGCCACGTCGGCGCCGCGATCGGGCTCGGGGTGCTGCGGGTCCCGGTATCGCTGACTGCCAGTGTCGGCATCGTGCCCGAACAACACGCGACGAAGACCGCGGGCAGCGCCAAGCTCGACCGCATGGCATTCCACCTCGGTGCCGCGGCCAGCTTCGATGCTGGACCGGGCATCATCGAGCCAATCGTCGAGCTCGGGGCGGACTGGGCTCACGGGCAGGTGGTGGCCATGAATGGGCCCGACACGCTGACGACCACTGACGCGATGCTCCTGACGAACTGGACCGTGAATGGCGCGGTCGGCTATCGCGTCGCCATCGGATCGCTCCTCTTCCTGCGAATCCGTGGCGGCTTTGGGCTGGCGATCGCCAGGTATGCCCTCAATGTCCAATACTCGCCCGATAAATACTCGCCCGATCTGCTGAGTACGCCGCGCGCCTACCTCGGTGCGGCGGTGGAAACTGGTTTTGTTTTTAGATGAAGATGGCGCTTTGCGCTTCACTAATCCCGGTACAGGCTCCCTCGTGGCAAACTCCTGAAGGGCGCCCGATCTCATGGATACACCCGGCCTACATCGCGTTCCCCCCGCCACCAGCGGCAAGCTGAGTGACGGCGAGCTCGTGGCCCGCTGTTGCGCAGGGGATCGCTCCGCCTGGCGCAGCCTCTACGAACGCCACGCCTCCCAGGTCTATCGGTTCCTGTCGGCCATGGGCATTCGCGACAGCGATCGCGAGGACGCCTGTCAGGACGTCTTCATCGCGGTCTACCGGAGCCTGCCCTCCTTTCGCGGAGACTCGCAGCTGTCCACCTGGATCTACCGCATCACCTCGCGGACCACGAGCCGCCTCATCCAGAAGAAGCGCCTGCGTCAGGCCATCGCGACCTTGCTGGACGGTCAGCCGCCGCCGCAGAGCGGACCCGATCCCTCCGAGGAGACCGCACGCGCCCTGGTGCTCGAACGGATGCTCGAGCGCCTGAACCCGAAGAAGCGCGCCGTGCTGGTGCTCTTCGAGCTCGAGGGCGTTCCAGTGGAGGAGATCTCGCGGATCGTGGGTTGCCCCACCAACACCGTGTGGTCGAGGCTCCACCATGCGCGGCTCGAGCTCACCAAGATGGCCGAGCGCATGAAGGTCGACCGCCAGTCCAAGTCCGAGAAATCCGCGACGCCGCTGGTGTCCGGCGCCCGTGCGCCTCGGGCGGGCAAGACGTCCGCCGGAGGCCACGCGGCGGAACACCCGGCATCGATGTCGGGAGGCGACCCCGCGTCGGGAATCGACGAGATCGGGGAGCGGCCATGAGCCTCCGGGGACGATCGGATCAGCGGGGTCAGCCAGGGCAGCCAGGCCGCTGGCTCGATCCCGCGGTGACGGGCGCCGAAAGGGAGCTGAGGCAGGCCCTCGACGAGGCTGCCAAGCGGGAGGCCGACGAGGTGGCCCTGCGGCGGGTGTGGTCGCGTCTGGCCCAGGCCCCGGACTTGATCGCTGGCGATGCGATCCCGGCCTCCGCCGGGGCCGGGACGAGAGGCGGGGGTTGGCGGAGCTGGTGGAAGTGGGCCTTGTCGGCTTGGTTGGTCGGGGCGGGGACCGTGGCGGCCGCGACCATCATCATGCTGGCGGTCCACTCACATGGCCGCCAGGGCCAGGGAGACGCCGGAGTCGGGAGCTTCCTCGCGAGCCAGGCCTCTACCTCGAATGAATACGGGCCCGGGGACCGGCACGACGAGCAGTCCGTCCTGGTGGCGCCGGCGACGGTGCGGACCGCCCGGGGCGAGATCCTGAACCTCTCCTTGCGTGGGGGCACCGCGGTCACCCTCAACTCCGAATCCATCCTGTCGCTCGACAAGGACGACCAGCCGACGGTCGCCGCGGGAGACGTCCGCTTCCATGTGCCCCACCAGCCGCCCGGACAGAGGTTCGTGGTGGCCGCGCAGGGGTACCGAGTGGTGGTGGTGGGCACCCGCTTCGCCGTGCAGGTGACGGACGCCCCCGCCGTCCCGCGGGTCCACGTGAGCGTGGAGGAAGGCGTGGTTCAGGTCTGGAGCACCGGAGAGAGAGCGCCCCTCGCGGTGCTGCATGCGGGCGAGGGCTGGACCGCCCCGACCGAGACGGCGACCGCAACTGATCACTCGGGCGCCTCGGTCGGCGCGCGGCAGGACGTGCGGAATCCGGACGCCGTGGCGGGCGAAGAGTCTCGTCGCTCGACTCTCCGGGCCCCGGTGGCGATTCAGAGCCGCGGGTCAGCCCACCCGCTCGATCCGCGCACGCATGGCCGCCGGCACGACGCGCCGACCGTGGGGCCGTCGGGCTCGGCGCACGAGGCGGGCGTGACCCTCGCCCTCGGCAGCCCCGGTGACAACGCTGCCGCCAGCCTGGGTCCGTCCGGGACGAGCCACTTCGGGAACGACGACAACGGTCCGGGGGCGGGCCTCGAACCGAGCGCGACCAGCCCTGATCCGATCGTGGCACGACCGACGGCGCCCACCGCGCGGGTGGTGTCACCGCCCGCACCGGAGGTCGCCGCCCTCTTGAGCCAGGCCAAGGTCGCGCGCGCCGCCGGCGAGCGCCGCAAGGCCCTCGGCCTTTACCGCAAGCTGGTGGAAAATGGTGGCCCGGTTGGCGAGGACGCCGCGTACGAGATGGGTCGCCTGTACCGCGACGAGCTGTCACAACCCCGGGAAGCCATTGCCACCTGGCGGCTCTACCGGGCGCGTAACCCTCGAGGCTTGCTGCGGATCGAGGCGGATCTCTCCATCATCGAGACCCTGATGGCGCTCGACGACAAGTCGGGCGCGCTGTCGGAGGCGTCCGATTTCATTCGCCGCTATCCCGAAGGCGAGCGACATCCCGAGATGGCGCGCCTCGTGGGTGACCTGTCGCGCGAGCGGGGCGAGTGTCAGGCGGCGATCGACGCGTATGACGAGGTGCTGGGAGATGGACGGGCGCGGGGCGCGATCCTCGACGAGGTCACCTTTCATCGAGCGATCTGCCTGCTCCGCAAGAGCCCAGGCTCGGGCCCGGGCTCGGAGGCCATGCGGGCCTACATTCAGAAGTTTCCCAATGGACGTTACCGGGCACAGGCGCAACGTTTGATGAGCGGCGCGCCGCTCGAGCCCGGAGGGGCCGCGCCGAATTAGATCGTGGAGCGGATGCGTCGCCATGACCGGGCCGCTCGCGCCGCAAGTCCATTGCGACCCCGGCTGCTCGCGCGGACCGCCGCGCTCGTGGCGGTCGCGGCGGTGACGGTCGGAGGCGCGGGCTGCACGCAAAGGACGGTCCTCGAGCTGTCGGTCGGCGGCACTGGGTCGGCAGGATCGACCGGCTCGCTGGCGTCCGCGGGGACGGGCGGGGGAGCCACCGGGGGCTCGGTGCGCGATTCGGGCGCGGGCACGATCGTGTTGGTCGATTCGGGCGCGGGGGGCGGCGTCGACGCCGGGGTCGACTCGCATCGAGACGCGTTCGATCGCGATGGGCGACCTTCATTTCCGAACATGCCGTTCCCGCCGCGGCAGCAGCAGCCCCCGCCGCCATCCCAGGCTGAGTGCGTGACCCGGGTCTACCCGCGGCCGCTGCGGGCGAGCGACGTGATGCTGGTCGTCGGGAGGAACGCGTCGATGGCGGCCCCCTTCGGGGTCGGGACCACCCGTATCCAGGCCGTCGAGGCCAAGCTGATGGGCGCGATGGCCAGCTATCCGAATGCCATCCACTTCGGATACCTCGATTACCCCAGCGACGCGACCAGCAGTTGCACGGCCTCCGCGACGCCCATTCGACCGAACACCGACACGTCGAACGCCATCCAGCTGGCCCTCAAGCCTTGCGACGGAGGTCCGACGGCAGCCGGGTGCCTCCTCGGCGACAACCGTCCCATCAAGGATGCGATGGATGCACTCTCGGGTGACTTTCAGGCTCCCATGTCGGGGGACTATGGGAAGAAGTTCACCGCCATCCTGATCGCGGATGGCCCCCCGGGTTGTGGGCCGCAAGACGGCGCGCAGGATCCGTGCATGGCCGCCACCAACAGCACCTACGGGAACAGTCAGAAATTTCCGCCCATCAAGACCTACGTCATCGCGCTGGTGGACAAGGGCACCGACCCGGCGGCGTGCCTCAAGGCGATGGCCAACCAGGGGGGCACGACCTATCAAGCCTTCCCGGTGGCGGACGGAAATGACCTTCAGATGGCGCTCGACACGATCCTCGGGTACCTGGCGCGCACGACCTATTGTGCGATCGATCTCATCACCGATCCGCGCGGGCCGACCTTCAAGTTCGACCACCTGACCCTGCGCATCGCGGGACAGCTGATTCAATACGATCCCACGGGGATGCTCGCCGAGGGTGGATGGTCCTCGAGCAACGATCCGGCTCAGCCCGTCCAGGAGATCCAGGTTCACGGTCCCGCGTGCGTGCAGCTCCAGAAGGTCACGACCGATGCGGTCGAGATCACATATAGCCAGAACGGTCCGACCCCCTGTCCCTAGGGGGCAATGACGCGCGACACGGACCCATCGCACGGAAAGAGTGAGGGGCGCTTCTTTTTTTTGAAAGGATCGCGCACCTCCCTCCACATACGCCCCAGTTCACACTGGAGGGCACGAAATGACTCTGATCTCCCGGAAATCGGTCGTCTGGTTCTCGGCCTGTAGCATCGTGGCCATCGGCGTCATAAGTTGTGGTGGAAGCAGTGATACCCCGAGCGACGTCGACGCCTCGGCGGTTGGCACGGGCAAGACCGGCTCTGGAGGCACCACCTTCGGTGGTGGCTCGGGCGGAACGACGTTCGGGGGCGGCTCCGGCGGTTCGACCTTCGGTGGTGGCACCGGTGGATTCACCTTCGGTGGTGGAACCGGCGGCGCGACGACCTTCGGGTCGGGCGGATCCATCGCTGTGACCGTTGGCACCGGCGGAGACATGGGCGCCGCTCCCGGTGCAGGCGGGGGCATGGGAATGGGTATGGGCATGGGCGGTCGCATGGGTGGTCGCATGGGCGGCGGCATGGGAATGGGTATGGGCATGGGCGGTCGCATGGGTGGTCGCATGGGCGGCGGCATGGGAATGGGCATGGGCATGGGCGGTCGCGCAGGCGGCGGCATGGGCATGGGCATGGGCATGGGCGGTCGCGCGGGTGGCCGCATGGGAGGCGGCATGGGCGGTCGCGCAGGCGGCGGCATGGGCATGGGCATGGGCATGGGCGGTCGCGCAGGCGGCGGCATGGGAATGGGCATGGGCGGTCGTGCGGGTGGACGCATGGGCGGCGGCGCCGGTGGTCGCGCCGGCGGACGCATGGGCGGCGGCATGGGAATGGGCATGGGTGGTGCCGGTGGTCTCGGTGGCGCTGCGGCTCTGGAAGTCACGCCGGGCACCGGCGAGGACATGGAAGAGCCGGCCTTGGAGGGGCAGCCGACCGATGAGCTGGTCGACCCCGTCCAGATCGAGCAGACGGCGACCGAGGTCGCTCCTCAGTAACCCCGGCGCCTGAAGCTCCGGATCGAGAAAGGCCAGCCTCCCGAGAGGGAAGCTGGCCTTCTCTCGTTTGGCCGGCGCGCGGAGCACTCCCGTCTTCCCCTTCCCGCCCGCCAGCTCCAGCGCGGCAGTTACGTCTTGAAGTGATCGCGGCCGGGGGCCGAGCGGAGGTGCTCGACGACGCTCTCCTCGAGCAGCTCCTGCATGGTCTGACCACCGTAGCGGGCGGCGATCCGATCGTCGTACTCGTCGGCGATGATGGCGACGTCCCGCACGGTGGTCGTCAGCTCCTCGGCGCTGAGGGCCGGGCCCCCGAGCAGCGTGTGCGAAAACACGATGACCTCGCCGGCCGGGACGTAGGCGAAGGCCCCGAAGCGCAGCAACGCGTTCATCTCCAGGAGTTGCATGGCGAGGGGCACCTCCATGGTCACCCCCTTCACGAGCTGGGCGACGCAACGGACCACGGCGCGATCGGGATTCCAAGGCAACACGCTGATCATCACCAGGGAAGACCCCTGCTTGACCACGTAGAGACCATCGTCGATCTTGCGATAGGCCGAGCTCTTCTTGAGGGCCTTCTCGATGGTCTGGCAGCTGCTCTTCGCGGCGAGGTTCATGCCTTTTTGGGTACCACGAATTCGGCCAGCATTCGAGGACACTCGTCCGGGACCGCATTTTGTCCTGTTAAAGTTGGTGCGTCATGCGCGCCTGCCCGCGGTGCGGCTTCGAAAGTGCCGACCACCTCTTCTACTGCACGGAGTGCGGGCGTCGCCTCGCGGCTTCCTGGGCCGATCCGCGCGAGACCACGGGGAGACCTGCCTCCGATGGCTGGAGCGATGGTGGAACCGCGCCGACCTTGGCGGTGCTGCCCGACGCCAACGGGCTGCTCCGGCCGACCCCGGCCCAGCAGATCCCCCACGGGCGGGTCCGCCAGCTTTTTGACTCTGTGCATTATGTCTTCACCTATCTGCGCGGTCGGCTCGACGCCGACGCCCGCCGGCGACGCCTGGCCGAGGAACGGGAAGGTGCCGCGCGTCTGGTCTCCGGGGCCCTCGCGGAGCTCGGGCAGGCGGTGCTCGGCGAGGGCGTCAACAGCCCCGAGCTGACGGGGTTGCTGGAGGCGGTGGGGCGGGCGCAGGCCCAGCGCGAGACCGCGCTGGCGGAGATAGCTTCGACCGAAACCTTCCGGGCGGCCGAGGAGATCCGGCTCGGCGATCTCGAGGCCCACGTGCGCGCCGAGCTGCAGGCCTGCGAGAGGGGCGTGGAGGAGGCCGAGCGGGCCTTGCGCCAGCTCGAGGACGAGCGGCGCAAGCTGGCCGGCGCCAGCGGCAGCGCGGGGGCGGGGGCCGCCGCCGGCGGCGTCACGAAGACCCAGGAGAGCGCCGCCACCGAGCTGCGCCGGGCCCACCTCGACCAGCAATACGACGCCACCCGCGAACGGGCCGCGGCCCTCCGCGCCGCCGGGCTCGCCGCCCGGGCCAAGCTCGATCAGGCCACCGCCGCCCGCCGCCAGGCGCTGGCCGCGCTCGCCGCCAGCATCACCGGTCACGCCCGCGAGCGGGCGGAGGCCGAGGGTCGCATCCAGGAGCTGCAGACCCAGATCGGGCGCATCAGCTGGCACCTGCGCATCCCCGACCAGCGGCTCATCTCCCGGTACGAGCGCCTGGACCGGCACCAGCAGACCATCACCGAGCGCGACCGTCAGATTGCGATGGTCGAAAAGTTGGCCGGGCGTTACGACCGGCGCAAGCTCGGGATCGGCATCGGGGTCCTGGCCGGCATCGTGCTGGTGGCGACCCTGCTCCTCGGCGTGCTGATCCGCTGAGGGAGCCGTCGTCCCGTGGTCAGGGCCCGGACGGTGGTCGCGCCGATGGACCCGCTCCGCGGCTGGCGAGCAAGGTGGCCCATCCGGCGATCAGGGACAACCCACCGAGAGGCGTGATCGCGCCGAGCCAGCGCACGCCCGAGATGGCCAGCAGGTAGAGGGTGCCCGAGAACACCACCACCCCACCGATGAAGAGGGCCAGGGTCACCCGCGGCCAGCGCAGACGGTCCACGAGCAGCGAGATCCCGAGCAGGCCGAGCGCGTGCCACAGGTGGTAGGAGACCCCGGTCTTGTAGACCTCGAGCATCTCCGGTGAAACCCGCCCACGCAGGGCGTGGGCACCGAAGGCCCCCAGCATCACGCCCGTCATCCCCAGCGCCCCGGCGGCGCGCAGGGCCAAGGTCGAGAGCCCCGCCGATGCGCCGACCGAAGGTCGAGAGCCCCGCCGATGGGCGGTGGGCGGGGAGCCCGGGGCGGAGCTCGCGGCGGGGGCGGTCACCGGTCGTCCCGGCTGAGGCCGAGGGCCCGCATCTTCTTGTGGAGGTTGGTGCGCTCGATCCCGAGCACACCCGCGGTCCGGGAGATGTTCCAGGCGTTCTCGTCGAGCTTGGCGCGCACGTACTCCCGCTCGATGTGGTCGCGAAACTCCCGCAGGGGCAGGGCCCGCGCCTCGGCAGAGAGCTCGATGCGGGGGAGATTGGCCGACGTGGTCCCCGCACCCACCCCGCCGCGCTCCCGGCGGGCGCGCTCGGCCTCGGCCAGGATCTCCTCGGGCAGGTCGCCGACGTCGATGCCCTCGCCCGACAGGATCACCAGGCGCTCGATCATGTTGCGGAGCTCGCGGACGTTGCCCGGCCAGGGATAGGCCGCCAGCACCTCCAGCGCGGCCTCCGAGATCCCCTTGGGGCGCATGCCGTTCTCCCGGCAGATCGCCTCGATGAACGACGCGCACAGGGCCGGGATGTCCTCGGTCCGGTCCCGCAGCGGCGGGGCGCGCAGCGGGACGACCGCCAGGCGGAAGTAGAGATCCTCGCGAAACTGTCCGGCGGTGACGGCGGCCTGCAGGTCGCGGTTGGTGGCGGCGATCACCCGCACGTCGCACTTGAGGGGCTGCTCGCCGCCCACCCGGGTGAACTCACCCGATTGCAGGACCCGCAGGACCTTGGCCTGCGCGGAGAGGATCATGTCCCCGACCTCGTCGAGGAAGATGGTGCCCCCGTCGGCCAGCTCGAACAGCCCGCGCTTGCGCGCGGCGGCGCCCGTGAAGGCGCCGCGCTCGTGACCGAAGAGCTCGGACTCGATGAGCTCGGGCGGAATCGCCGCGCAGTTGACCTTGACGAACGGGCGATCGCGCAGGGGGCTCTCGCCGTGAATCGCGCGGGCGATCAGCTCCTTGCCGGTTCCGGACTCGCCGGTGACGAGGACCCGGGCGCGGGTGGCGGCGACCTTCACGATCTGGGCGTAGAGGGCCTGCATGGGTGGGCTGCGGCCCACCATCTCGAAGCGCTCGGCGGTGAGCGCCCGCAGCCCGGCCACCTCGCGGGCCATGGCCCGGCGCTCGAGCGCGTTGCGGACCGTGACGAGGAGGCGCTCGCGGTCGAGCGGCTTCTCCAGCAGATCGTAGGCCCCGGACTTCACGGCCCGTACGGCGTCGGACAGGGTGGCATGGCCGGAGATCATCACCACGGTGGGCGGCTGCGCCTCGGACCCGCGCACCGCCGGGGCGGTGGGGGTGGCGGTGGCCGCCGGTCCCTGCGCACGCAGGCGATCCAGCACCTCGAGCCCGGAGATCCCGGGCAGCTGCACGTCGAGCAACATCACGTCGGCGCCCACGTCCGGAAGGCGGGCCAGGGCCTCCTCGCCGCTCGAGGCCTCCTCGACCCCGAACCCCTCGCCCTCGAGGACCATGCGGATGGTGCGGCGGATGTTCTTTTCGTCGTCGACGATGAGGACCGTGGCGGGCATACCAGCAAGAACGTAGCACCTTTCGCCCCGGATCCCGGCGGCGCGGATCACGCCCGGACCGGGGGATCGACCCGCTCGAGATCGAGCCAGGCCACCTCGTCGCCGTCGGCGACACCGAGGACCTTCGCGAGGGCTGGCTCGAGAGCGAGCGCGGCGCCGAGCCGATGGGCGCGCCCGATCACCGCCCGGAAGCTGTCCCCCGGGGCGCCACCGACGTGCTCCGCCACCAGGAGGAGCCCGGGCAGACCCGGAGCCTCGGCCGCGGCCTGCGCGATCGGTGGGGGTGCGGCGCTCACCACCACCACGCGCGCGCGGTTGGTGAGCTGGACGGGCACGATGTCCTCGAGCCGGGCGCGGAAGTGTGGTCCCCCGTCGAAGGGATCGATGCGATCGGCGTACTCGAAGCCGATGCGCTTCAGCATCTTCTCCACCCCCTTGGTCTCGGGTCCAACCTGCCCGATCAGCCCCTGGACCTCGGCCGGCAACAGGGTGGCGTAAATGGGCTCCTCGGGGAAGAGCGCGCGAATGAACTCCTTGTTCTCGTGCGAGAGGCGGTCGGCCTCCTGGTAGCTGAGCCCGGTGAACCGGCGCCCGAGCGCCTCCCAGAGGCGGCTGGTCCCGTCGGGCTCGAGGGGCGGCATCAGCTCCGAGAGCACCTCCTCGCGGAAGACCGGGCGATGCAGCGCGAGGTACATGAAGCGCACGTACGAGAGCAGGCGGCCGAGCCGCTCGGGATGCCGGCGGAGCTCGGGGCGGATGACCAGACCACCAATCTCGGTGACCCCCTTGTAGTTGTAGCCGATGCGCAGGATGCGATGCACGATGTGCACGTCGAGGGTCTGGCTATAGCGCTCCTCCTCGAGCACGTCGAAGTAGACATGCGGGGCGCGCCGCGAGCCGTGCTGGGCGAAGATCATCGAGGCCCCCACCACCGGCCCGGACTGGCCCTCGGTGAGGACGAACAGGTACCGACGCTGGGCAACCTCGCGGGTCCCCGCGAAGGACTCGATGGACAGCTCGAGGAGCTCGCGCAGGCGGGCCCGATCGGCGGGGAGGTTCACCGAGTCGAGGAAGCGTGCCACGCCGAGCAGGTCCTCCAGATCCTCGGCGCGGGCGTCTCGGATCAAGAACATGCGGCAGCGTCCCTCGGGTGGTCCTGGGTCTAGCGTTCGCCGAGGAAGGAGGGAAACAGGGCCGGGAAGTCGGGGGTCTCGCGGCCGACCGCGCTCAGCACCGCGCCGAGCCCGGTCTCGGGTATCGCCCGCCGGGGCAAGAGGATGGCGTAATCGCGAACCACGATCGGCGCGCGGCCATCGCGCACCGCGACCCGGTTCTCGCGCGCCATCCACTCGAGCAGCGGGCCGAGCGCGAACACCGACGAGGGGTGGGTGTCGTGCAGGAGCAAGATCCCCCTGCCGGTCAGCCGGGCCAGCCGGGACTGCAGGTAGACCAGCACCTGGTCGGAGTCCAGGTTCTTCCAGTCCTGCGGGTCGAGGTTCCAGCCCACCGACACGAGGTTGCGAACCGCCAGCGCGGCCTCCAGGCTCCTGCAGCGAGAGCCATAGGGGGCGCGGAACAGCAGGGGCCGAACCCCGGTCGTCTCGGCGATCACCTCGGAGTTGCCGTCCACCTCGGCCGCGATCTGGTCGGGGAACCGACAGAGATCGCGGTGGGTGAGGGTGTGGTTCGAGACCAGGTGACCGCGGGCCGCGATCTTGCGGACCAGCTCCCGGCGGGCGAGATCCTCCGGGCGGTCACCCATCAAGCGGCTGCCGGTCACGAAGAAGATCGCCTTGATGCCCCAGCGATCGAGCTCGTCGAGGACGAGGGGCGTGTACTTCAGATCCGGTCCGTCATCGAACGAGATCAGCAGCTCACGCGGCGCCGCGGACGGGAAGAACGAGGTCTGTGGACCGTAGCCAAAGTCCACGGCCGGAGGCTGGACGGCGTCGGCCAGCTCCTCGGCGCCCGCGTCTTCCCAAAGCGACGCGCGCACGACGGCGGAGGGTCCCCCCAGCGACTCGGCGGCCGAGGCCTCCGGCTGCCGCAGCACCCGCCCCAGGACACGACCGTCGTGCCCGAGGCGCAACGCGGGCGCGAACACCACCAGGGCCGCGGAGATCGTGGAGAGCCAACGGCCGAGCATCACCGTTGATTGTATCCCAAAGGCAGGGCCGGGCACGCGGACGCGGGAGCGCCGGCCTCGGGTTTCGAGGATCGCACGCCTCCAGACACAGATCCCATCTCGGCATCCATCTCGGACGATCAGGCCCCTGCGTGGAGCCCGGCCCCTCCGGCGCCCGCGACAAGGTAGGTGCCGGTCGGAAACCGCCGACGTTCGGGCGGCCGGCAGACCCCGCGTACGGGACTCAGAACGGGATGTCGTCGTCGGAGGGAGGCGGGCCGCCGCCCATGTCAGGCTCGTCGGCGGGACCCGAATCACCGAAGCCGGGACGGCCGCCGCTCGCCGGCGCGCCACCTCCGCGCCTCGCGGTCCCCTCGCCACCACCACCACCGCCGCCGCCGCCACTGCCACTGCCACTGCCCAGAAACACCACCCGATCGGCGACCACGTCGGTCGCGTAGTGCTTCTGTCCGTCCTTGTCGTACGACCGTGTCTGCAGGCGTCCCTCGACGTACACGGAGCGCCCCTTGGCCAGGTACTTGTTACAGTTCTCGGCCGATTCCCCCCACACGGTGACGCGATGCCATTCGGTCCTCTCCTGCCGTTGCCCGCCCTTGTCCTTGAACACGTCCGTGGTGGCGATCCGCAGGTTGCACAGCGCGCGGTTGCTCGGCGTGTACTTGAGCTCGGGATCGGCGCCGAGGTTTCCGACCAGAATGACTTTGTTGACGCTTCCCATGAGTGTCTCCTTGTGCCTTATTACCATGGCCCCGGCCGACCGAGGACGACCAACGCCGGGCCAGTCCACCTACACGAAGAACATCGGGCGGAGGCGGCGCGAGGTTTCTCCGGATCTGCCCGGATCTGATAGAACGCCCCGCGTGTGCCGGGCCTTCCTCTCCCGTGGTCGACCGCCCCGAGACTCGCGCCCAAGGTCAGTCCGAGCGCACCGAACAGGCGCTCTCGGTCGGGTCGCCCTCCTCCTGGCGTTGATCCGATCACCTGGCCCCGGGGCCTGGGCCCGCGGTGCGGCGTCGGTCAGCTCCGATTCGCGTGGAGTGGCACCACGCGCGGCCTTCGCCCGCGGCGTGGCGGCCTTCCGCGCGGGGGCCTACGCTCTGGCGGAGACGGAGCTGACGGCCGCGCTCGGTGCGCCGGCCGATGGACCGGCCGCGTCGCCGCCCCGGGGCCCGGTCACGACGCTGCGCAATCCGGACTGGGCGAGGTACCTGCGGGCCGAGAGTGCGTTCTTCACTGGCCGCTTCGCCAGGTCCCGGGCGGACTTCGAGGCCCTGGTCCACCAGAAGAGCCCGCGCTTCGCGGCGGTGGCCGCCTACCGCATCGGGGACTGCCTGTGGAGTGGCGGGGACCACCCGGGCGCGGCCGAGGTCTACCGGAAGCTGTCGGTCCATCCGCCGAAGGAGATCGACGCAGGGGTGGCGCGCTTCCGCCTCGCGCTCTTCGCCGAGGAGCGTGGACGCGCCGCCGACGCGGCGAGGATGTTCCTGGCCTTCTATCGGGACTTCCCGTCGCACCCCTGGTCGGCCGAGGCACAGCGACACCTCGGTGGGGGATCGCCAGCACCGGGCGCGGCGACTCCCGGACCGCTGACGCCGGAGGATCAACTCCGACGCGCCGAGGCGCTCAGCCGCGAGCGCAGCTGGGATCGGGCGCTCGAGGTGCTCGATCACCTGCCGGCCGATCTGCCACCCGCGCTCGCGACGGAACGCGATTATCAGATTGGCATGACGAAGTTCAACATGCGTCGCGACTACCCGCAGGCGGCCGAGCTCCTGCTCAAGGTGGCCCCGCGCCTGACCGGTGACCAGGCGGCCTCGGCCTGGTTCCATGGCACCCGGGCGCTCTCCCGGATCGACCGCGACGACGAGGCCATCGCCGGTTACAAGCAGGTGGTGGCGCGCTTTCCCGGCTCGCGCTTCGCCGCGGAGGCCCAGTTCCTCTCGGGGTGGCTCGACTACAACCGCGGACGCTATCGTGAGAGCCTCCCGGGCCTGCGCGCCACGCTCGAGCGCTACGGGCACAGCGCCTTCGCCGACGACGCGGCCTTCTGCCTGGCCTTCGGGTCCTTCCTGCTCGGCGACACGGGGGCGGCCGCCCAGGCGCTGGCCCGCTACGCCGCCATGCCGCCCACCGGTATGACCGGCGACGAGCAAGCCGCCCGGGTGGCCTACTGGCGAGCGCGGCTCGCCGCCCGGACCGGAGACGCCACCTCCGCCGTGGCCGGATACCGCGAGGTCAATCGGCGCTGGCCTTTCACCTTCTACGGGGTCGCCGCCCGCGCGAGGCTGGTCGAGGCCGGCACGCCAGCGTCGCTCGGGTTGCCCGAGCCCCCGCCGGCGCCCGCCTCGACGCAGGCGTCGACCCAGACCTCGAACAAGACCTCGGCCCTCCGCCGTGGAGACGGAACGGCGGGCGACTCGAGCGCCGGAGTCGCCGGGCTCGACCACCCGCTTGCCGCGCGGCTCGACGAGCTCGCGAGCGTCGGGCTCGACGTGGAGGCCGGGGAGGAGCTCGAGCGCAACGAGAAGGCCGAGCTCGGCCGTGCCACGCGGGGCGGGGGCGGGGCTCGCAACGGAAACGGGGCGGCCATCCCGCGGCTGCTCGAGCGCTATGCGGCGCTGCAGAACTTCCATCGTGCCTACGAGCTCTCGGAGAGCCGCAACCCAGGCGCGCTCGCCCAGGCCCCGGTGGGTGCGGCGCGCGTGTGGTGGCAGGCCGCCTACCCCCTCGCCTATCGCGGAATGGTCGAGAAGTACGCCGGACCGGCTGGCAATCCCGAGCTCTTCCTCTACGCGATCATGCGCAAGGAGTCGGGCTTCTCCCCCTCGGACGTGAGCTATGCCGACGCCCGGGGGCTCCTGCAGATGATCCCACCCACGAGCGCCCGGGTCGCGCGCGAGGCGGGCCTCGACTTCATGGCCGACGATCTCTTCGACCCGGAGACCAACATCCACCTCGGCGCCCTGTACATCGGTGGCCTCGCGCGCAAGTTCCACGACCAGATCCCGCTCCTGGCCGGCGCCTACAACGCGGGCCCGAAGGCCATGGCCAGGTGGTGCGACCAGCACGGCACGCACCAGATGGACGAGTTCGTGGAGCTGATTGCCTTCACCCAGACGCGCGAGTACGCCAAGCGGGTGGTGGGGATCTACGCGCGCTACCGCCACCTCTACGGCGCGTCTCCCTACGTCCTGCCCCTGGTGGTTAACCCGCGCTACGAGGCGGCGGGACCCGACTTTTGATGGGGCGGGTGCCGGCCAAAAAACCGGGCGGGCGCCCGAGGCGGGTCGACCTATACTGTGCAGCATGGCGAAATTTTTGGGCACCCTCCGCAAGAGCGATCTCGAGGGCGGTCACTTCCAGCTCGAATCCCAGGACGGCCAGACCTATGTCCTCGAGGCCAAGCACCCCTTCGCGGAGGCCGACGTCGGACAGCGGGTCGAGATCGAGGGGGCCGTCGATCGCAACGTCATGGGTTTTGCGATGACCGGGCCCACCCTCAAGGTCAAGTCGATCAAGAAGGTCTGAGCCAGGGCGCGCGCGATAGGGTGCAGGCGATGCCTCCCACCGTGTCACCCACTTCGTCACCCATCTTGTCCCCCATCTTGCCCCCCACCCCCTCCCGCTCCCCCATTCTGTCCATTCGGGCGCTGACCAAGCGCTACCCGTCCGGGCTGGTCGCGCTCGACTCCCTCGATCTGTCCATCGCCAAGGGCGAGATCTTCGCGCTCCTCGGCCCGAACGGGGCCGGCAAGTCCACCCTCATCAACATCGTCTGCGGGATCGTCACGCCCTCGGGAGGAACCATCGAGGTCGGCGGCCTCGACATAGAGCGGGACTACCGGGCCGCCCGCGCCCGGATCGGGCTCGTCCCGCAGGAGCTCACCACCGATGCCTTCGAGACGGTGTGGGCGACGGTGACCTTCAGCCGGAGGCTGTTCGGCCGCGGCCCGAACCCCGCGCACGTCGAGCAGGTGCTGCGCGATCTGTCGCTGTGGGAGAAGCGCAAGTCCCGGATCATGCAGCTGTCGGGTGGCATGAAGCGCCGGGTGATGATCGCCAAGGCCCTGGCCCACGAGCCCGACCTGCTCTTCCTCGACGAGCCCACCGCCGGCGTCGACGTGGAGCTCCGGCGGGACATGTGGGCGCTGGTGCGGCGCCTGCGGGCCGGAGGGGTCACCATCGTCCTCACCACCCACTACATCGACGAGGCCGAGGAGATGGCCGACCGCATCGGGATCATCAACAAGGGCCGGCTGATCGTGGCGGAAGAAAAGACCAAGCTCATGCAGAAGCTCGGGAAGCGACACCTGACCTTGACCTTGCAGGCCCCGATGGCCTCGATCCCCGAGGCGCTCGGGGCCTGGCCGCTCGCCCTCGGGGCCGGAGGCACGGAGCTCGAGTACACCTTCGACGCGCAGCCCGAGCCGCGCGGGGCGGATGCCCAGGCACGGCCGCCTCTGCCCGGGGACGACCCGGGATCGATCCGGCGGCCGCGCCATGACATCCCGACCCTGCTCGGACACCTGGCCGAGCTCGGCATCGGCTTCAAGGATCTCCACACCCGCCAGAGCTCGCTCGAGGACATCTTCGTCGGCCTGGTCAGCGAGCGCGGCGGGGCGGAGGCGTGAGCGCCCCCGCCAGGCAGCCGGCCCAGGCAGCCGAAGCAGCCCACCCTGCCTTCCACCTCTCGCGCTTCAATCGCCACGGGGTCTGGGCCATCTATCGCTTCGAGATGGCGCGCTTCGTCCGCACCCTGCTCCAGAGCGTGGTGACCCCGGTCATCACCACCTCCCTCTACTTCGTGGTCTTCGGATCGGCCATCGGCTCGCGGATGTCGTCGGTGGGCGGGGTCTCGTACGGCGCCTTCATCGTCCCGGGGCTGATCATGCTGTCCCTCTTCACCGCCAGCATCTCCAACGCCTCCTTCGGCATCTACTTCCCCAAGTTCACCGGCACCATCTACGAGCTCCTGTCCGCGCCCATCTCGTTCTTCGAGATGGTGCTGGGGTACGTGGGCGCCGCCGCCACCAAGTCGATCCTGCTCGGGCTCATCATCCTCGGCACCGCGGCCTGCTTCGTTCCGGTGCGGATCCAGCATCCGCTGTGGATGCTGGCGTTCTTGCTGCTCACCGCCACCACCTTCAGCCTGTTCGGGTTCGTAATCGGCATCTGGGCCAAGGGGTTCGAACAGCTGCAGTTCATCCCGATGCTCATCGTCACGCCGCTCACCTTCCTCGGCGGAGCGTTCTACTCGATCGACATGCTCCCCCCGGGCTGGCGCACGGTCGCCCTGTTCAACCCGGTGGTCTACCTGATCAGCGGCTTTCGCTGGAGCTTCTACGACACCGCCGACGTGGCGGTGACCCTGAGCCTGGTGATGACCGGGCTCTTCCTGCTCGGCCTGTTGCTGGTGGTGGCCTGGATGTTCCGGACTGGCTACCGCCTCAAGAAATGATCCGCGCCGCGCCGCCGTTCCCCATCTATTTCCTGCGACCGGTGTCGGCCGCCAGCCGCGAGAGCCGGTCGATGGTGGCCTGGTCGGCGAGCAGCTCATCGAGCGAGCGCTGGGAACGGTAGCTCCAGTTGGCGGGATCCTGCGTCCCCGGCTTGTTGATCCGCTCGCGCCCGCCGAAGGCATCGGGGAAGGGAATCAGGGCCAGGTTGGAAGGCGCGCTGTACACCAGGTGCAAGAGCGCGTCGCGGACCCCGTCATCGAAGGGTTTCTGCGGGTCGATCGTCGGCTCGGGCCCGGCGAGCTCGAGGATCTTGGCTCGCTCGGTGGGATCGAGCCCGTCGTACCACTCGGCGGTGGTCGGGGTGTCGTGCGTGGCGTTGGTGGCGACCGACAGGTCGGGCCAGGTCCTGGGATCGCGGTAGCGCTCCCCGTCGAGCTCCCAGCGCAGCACCCGATAGCCGGGGACGCCGACCCGCTCCAGCGAGGGACGCAGGAAGGGAGGCACCGCCCCGAGATCCTCGGCCACCACCTCACCCCAGTGCGCCATCAACCGCATGATGGACTCGCCGAGGCGCACCTGCGAGGGCTCATCGGCCGGGGTGAAGCCACTCTCCTTGCCATCGACCGCGCGGAAGTAGGTCCGGTAAAAGCCGATCGCGTGGTCCGCACGGTACAGGCTGAACAGCGCTCCGGCCCGCATGGCCCGCGCACGGATCCACGCGAAGTCGTCCCGCTGCATGGCCTCCCAGTCGTACACCGGGACGCCCCAGCTCTGGCCCTCGGGGGAGCTCGCATCGGGGGGCGTGCCCACCTGGCGGTCGAGCCGGAACAGCTCGCGGTTCGACCAGACGTCCGCCGAGTCGAGCCCCACCATGAAGGGCAGGTCACCCATCAGATCGATGCCGAGGGCGCCGGCCTCTCGCCGGGCTTTTCGCCACTGCAGGTCGAGCTGCCACTGGGTCCACTTCACCCGCAGGAGCTCGTCCGCGTGGGTGTCCCGAGCCGCCGCGATGCCCTGGGGATCGCGCTCGCGGGCGGCGACCGGCCAGTCGAGCCAGCTCCGGTCGAACTCGGCGTGCAGCACCGAGTACAGGGCGTGGTCGTCGAGCCAGTGCCGGGTCTCGCGCATGAACGCCGACAGCTCCGCCGCGCGACCAGACTTGCGCTCCCACTCCTCGCGCAGGAAGCTCTGGAACGCCAGGTCGATCCCGGCGCGCTTGAGCGCGCGCACCCTCTTCCAGTCGACCAGCGCCGTGTCCGCGAGGGCGCGGAGCTCGGCGCGCAAGTCCTCGGGCAATGCGTCCCGGCCGCCCGCCGCCTGAAAGTCCTGGCAAGCGTCGAGCGCCAGGTAGACCTCGTCGAGCGCGAAGGCCGAGGTCGCCGCATAGGGGCTCGGATCGAAGGCCGACACCTGGTGGACGGGCAGCAGCTGCACCACCGAGAACCCGGCCTTGCTGGCCCAGCTGGCGAGCTCCGGCAGGTCGGCGATCTCGCCGAGGCCCCAGCCGGTGCGCGAGCGGATGGAGAACAGGGGCATGAGCACCCCGGCGCGGCGGCGGCGGCGCTGGGCCTCCTTCTGCAGGGCACGCGCCCGCGCCACGCTGGCTTCCCGCTTGACCCGGATGTCGAGCGGCTGGCGCAGCACCACCAGCGATCTCGGCGCGAGATCGTAGTGGCCCGAGACGGCGGTGTCCTGGGCCTTGCCGGGATCGCCGGTGTCGAGCTCGAGCAGCCAGTTCCCCGCCGCCTCGTCCGACGGGAAGGTGAAGGTCATCCCCTCGTGATTGGCGTTGAGGAAGACCATGACGCTGTCATCCACCAGGCGCTCACCCCGCTCGTCGACGCTGGGGATGGCGTCGCCTCCCAGGATGAACCCGAACCCACCGGCCTCGGTGCGGCGCCAGTCCTCGGGGCCCATCTCCTCCCCGTCGGGGCGCAGCCAGGTGACGTCCTTGGCCTCTGACTCCCAGATGAAGTCCCCCCGCAAGAAGCGCCGCCGCTGCAGCACCGGGTGTCGCTGCCGAATCTTGATGATGCGCCGGGTGAAGTCGATCAAGCTGCGGCGCCGATCGTCGAGCTTCCAGTCGAACCACGACAGCTCGTTGTCCTGGCAATAGGCGTTGTTGTTGCCGCGCTGGGTGCGCCCCATCTCGTCCCCCCCGAGCAGCATCGGGACCCCTTGCGACAGGAACAGGGTGGCGAGGAGGTTGCGCTTCTGGCGCTCGCGCAGCCCGATCACCTCGGGGTCGTCGGTCTCGCCCTCGGCCCCGTGGTTCCAGGATTGGTTGTCGTCGGCGCCGTCCTGGTTTCCCTCGCCGTTGGCCTCGTTGTGCTTGCTCCCGTAGGTCACGAGATCGTGCAGCGTGAACCCGTCGTGGGCGGTCACGAAGTTGATGCTCGCCTGGGGCTGACGGCGCTCCCCCTGGAACAGGTCCGCCGAACCCGACAGCCGATAGCCGAGCTCGGTCGCGAGGTTGCCGTCGCCCTTCCAGTAGCGGCGGATTCCGTCGCGGAACTTCCCGTTCCACTCCCGGAAGGGGGCGGGGAAGTTGCCGACCTGGTAGCCCCCGAGGCCGCAATCCCAGGGCTCGGCGATCAGCTTGACCCGCGACAGGACTGGATCCTGATCGATGATCTGGAAGATGGGCGCGTGGCGGTCGAACGCCCCCCGCCCCACCCGCCCCAGCGTCGAGGCGAGGTCGAACCGGAAGCCATCGACGTGCATGTTGCGGACCCAGTAGCGCAAGGAGTCCACGATCAGGCGCGCCGCCTCGGGGTTCGAGGCGTTGAGGCTGTTCCCGGTCCCGGTGAAGTCGAGGTAGTAGCGCGCCTCGGGCATGAGCCAGTAGTAGGTGGCGTTGTCGATCCCGCGCAGGCTGAGGGTGGGTCCGAGGTGGTTGCCCTCGCAGGTGTGATTGAAGACCACGTCGAGGATCACCTCGATGCCCGCGGCGTGCAGGGCCTTGACCATGGACTTGAACTCGGCCACCTGGGCCCCGGGTGTACGCTGGCTGCAGTAGCGCTGCTCGGGCGCGAAGAAACCGAGGGTGCTGTAGCCCCAGTAGTTGCCGAGGTTGCGGTCGAGGAGGAAGCCGTCATCGACGAACTCGTGGATGGGCAGGAGCTCGACCGCGGTCACACCGAGGTTCTTGAGGTGGCCGATGGCGGCGGGGTGCGCCAGACCCGCGTAGGTGCCGCGGAGCGCGGGCGGGATCTCGGGGTGACGCTTGGTGAATCCGCGCACGTGCAACTCGTAGATCACCGTCTCCCGCCAGGTGGTGTCGGGCAGCGTGTCGCCGGTCCAGTCGAAGCTGTCGTCGACCACCACCCCCTTCGGCACGCCCGGCGCGCTGTCGGTCTGGTCCATGGTCAGGTCGGCCTCCGCGCCGCCCGGCCGGTAGCCCGTCACCGGGCGCTTCCAGTCCACCTTGCCAGCCACCGCCTTGGCGTAGGGATCGACGAGCAGCTTGTGGGGATTGCAGCGTTGCCCCTGCTCGGGCGCGTAGGGGCCGTGGACCCGCAGGCCGTAGAGCGTTCCGGCCGCCAACCCGGGAGCGAAGCCGTGCCAGGTGAACCCGGACACCTCCTGCAGATCGAAGCGCTCGGTCTCCTTCGCGGGATCGTTGGCGTCGAAGAGGCAGATCTCCACCCGGGTGGCGACGCGGGAGAACACCGCGAAGTTCACCCCGGCACCCTGATACGTCGCGCCCCGTGGATAGGGCTTCCCCGGCCAGATCTCTCGCATGAATCCCCCTGAAAAGGTGGCGTGAAAGTAGAATGTCGTCCGGTGCGCGAGCGCAAGGGCCCACCAGGATGGTGCGCCGTTCCGGCCCGGAAAGTCGGGTTGGGGTGAAGGCAAGAAGCGGGCCCGCGGCGCTGGCTGGCCGACGCCGAGCGCTCGGCCGAGGGGCGCGGGCGGGCGGCTAAGCGACATCTCGCCTCTCGCGCTGTCGCGCTTCGATGCGCGAAGGCGCGGCCCGGGGGAATCGCCGCCACGCGGTTACACTTCTTGGACGCACCGAGCCCTCGAGGTGGGCAACCCGTAACCCCGATACTGGTCGGTCGAGAGCCCCCGGTCCTCGCCACCCGTCGGCCGGCATTCGTGTGGACGTCGCCCCGGCCGCTTGGCTAGAGTGCGCGTCTTCCCGTGGACAGACTTCGTCGCGTTCCGCCCTGGGGCTGGGCCCTCTTGTTTTCGGTCGTCCTGTGTCTGCCCGGGCTCGGGTCCTTCGGTCTGTGGGAGCCGTGGGAGCTGAACCTGGCCGATCAGGCACGCCGCCTGGCGGACGACGCCGGTGGGGTGGGCCCTGGCGCCCTCGCTCGCGCCCTCGCGCACGCGCAGCTCACCCCGTATCTGCAGGCCCTTGGAATCGCCCTCGTCGGCCCGACCGAAGGCGGGGCGCGCTTCTTCGGGGCACTCGCCGGCGTGGCGAGCCTGATGGCGGTCTACTGGGCCGGGGCGGGGCTGCTGCGCGCACGGGCCGCGTTGCTCGCGGTGCTGACCCTCGGCTCGACCCCGATCTTTGCGCTCTCGAGTCGGCAGATGACCTCGAACATGCCGCTCGTCGCGGCGCTGGCGCTGACGCTCGGGGCGCTCGGGCGCTGGACCTGGCCCGCGGACGGGCAGCGGCGCGGACGTGACCTCGCGCTCGGGCTCGTCGGGCTCGGGCTCGCGTTCGGAGCGGGGGGCGCCCTCGTCGGGGTGGTGGTCCCGTGCCTGGCGCTGGCGCTGGCCGTCCTCATCTGTCTCGGGCTGCGGGTGCAACCAGAGCCGCGGCCTCCGGAGCGGGGCGCCAGCGCCGCCGCCGCCGCCGATCCGCCCGACGCCGACGGGCCGAACGACGGCACCGCGGCGCTGGCGGCGAGCGGCGCGGGCCCCGACCTCCCCCCTGGAGCCACCCTCGGAGCGAGCCTGCGCCGGCGACCGCTGGCCATCGCCGCCCTCGGCGCTCTTGGGTTCCTCGGGCTCGCCTTGCTGGCTGCGTGCCTCGGACGCACGGTGGCGGGACGGCCCTCGTCGTTGCTCGGCGGCGCCCCGCGCGGCGGGCCGCCCGCGATGACCTTCGAATACCTGGTGCGCCAGCTCGGGTTCGGGCTGTTCCCCTGGAGCGCGCTGGCCTTCTTCGCGCTCGGACGCCCGCTCATCCGTCTCGACGACGGGCAACGCAGCGGCGACGGCGCCGACGACGCTGGCGGCGAGGCCGGGGCGGATGGCGCGCGTACCAACCGCCGCCTGGCGTTCGTGCAGACCTACCTGCTGCTCTTCGCCGGGATGGGGTTCGTGCTGGGATCGGTGCAGGCACTGCTGCTCGGCGAGGCCCGCTACGCCGCGCTCGGGGCCATCGCCCTGGCGGTCGGGGCCTTTCTGGACGAGGCGCTGGAGGGAAACCGGCCCGAGCCGGTCGCCGGCCTGCTCATGGGGACCGGGACCATGATCGTGGCGCGGGACTTCTTCCTCGCGCCGGAGGATCTGGTGTCCGTGCACTTGCTCGGCGACAAGGTCAAGTGGCCGCCCACGGTGGTGATCGGGCCGGCCCTGCTCGGGTTCGGTCTGCTGGTGGCGGCCGGAATCTACGCGGGCCTCGCGACCCGCGGACGGGCGATCGGCAGGGTGATCTCGCCCGACGGCGGCAAGGCGCCCGAGGCGGCGGCGGCCCTGGACGCGGCCGGGGCCGGGAGCCCGCGGCGGTGGCTGCGCTGGCGGCAGGCGCTCGACCACCGCTTCGTCCAGCTCGGGAGATACGGGCTGCAGGGTGGCGTGGCGGTGGCGCTGGTGTTCACCTTCTGGCTGCTCCACGTGGTGGTGCCCCACCTCTCGCAGCATTTCTCGTTCAAGCCCGTGATGGAATCGTTCCGCACCTACGCCAGGAACGGCGAGAAGTTCGGTCGCTACCGGGTCGAGGGCAAAGGCACCTCGTTCTACACCCGCACCGCGATGATCGACCTCGGGTCCCAGGATGGCGTGGTGCGCTTCCTGCGCGGGCCCGAGCGGGTGTTCGCGCTGGTGAGCGCCGACGAGCTGGCGGGGCTGGACGCGGCCCTCAAGTCGGCCCAGGTCCCCTACTTCGCGGTGGACGCGTCCTCGTCGCGGTTCTTGCTGCTGTCGAACCGGCTCGAGCCCGGGCAGCAAGACCAGAACCCCTTGCGCACGAACGTCTGGATGGCGCCGACCAGCCCGGTGACGAACGGCGGGCAATGGAATCCGGCCGAGCATCCGCCCTGGACCTGGCGGATGCCGGCGGCGGCCACCTTCGGTGACGTGGTGGAGCTGGTGGGCGCGAGCTTCCCCGAGAGCATTCGCCGCCCCGCCAACCTCCGGCTCGAGCTCTTCTTCCGGGTCAAGGGGCGGGTCCCCGGCAACTACAAGATCTTCGTGCACCTCGACGGGCCAGCCACGCCGCGGGTCATCGGCGATCACGATCCGGTGGGGAAGGCCTTTCCCACCACCAGCTGGCTCCCCGGGGAGTACATCCGCGACGTCTACGACATCGAGCTGCCGCTCATGACCACGCCCGCCGGCACCTACCACCTCTACTTCGGGTTCTGGCCGGGGGGCGAAGGCAAGCGCCTCCACATCACGAACGGCCCCAACGACGGCTCGGACCGCATGCACCTCGGAACCATCGAGGTCAAGTGAGCCCCGTCGGCGGCGGGATCGAGTCCGATCACGCCCACGGGGGCGTTCCAGTACACGTGGACGGCCACCATAACGGATCCGTCCACGTCCGCGAGTTCGGCCACGGCCACGATCACGGGTGAGAAGGCCAACGCGCGAGGCGCGGGGCGATCACCCCTTCTTGGTCGCCCGAGACCAGCTTATCGGTCGGCCTCCCCGCGGGATCTCTTGTTCAAGTTGGGGCTTTGGGCTAAGACGACGGGGGACCCCGAGGGAATGTCGACGCGGCGACACAGAGATCGACGGCGCAGGGACGTGAACGTCGCGCCCGAGCGGCGCCGTACCGGAGCCGACCGCCGGATCCACACCCGGGTGATGGTCGACATCTCGGTCGACTACCGCAGCGCCGACACGTTCCTGTTTGCCTACATCACCGACATCAGCGCCATGGGGATCTTCATCCGCACCAACGCGCCCGAGCCTCCCGGCACGCTGCTGAACCTCAGCTTCAACCCACCCGGCGGCGGTCCCCAGCTGAACCTCGAGGGTCGGGTCATGTGGGTCAACCCCTTTCGCCCGGGCAGCTACGACAACATCAACCCGGGGATGGGCGTCCAGTTCGTGGATCTCACCGCCCCGCAGCGCGAACAGATCGTGCAGCTGGTGCGGACCTTCGCTTATCTCAGCGACGACGACGAGCCCCGCGGCAACTCGTGAGGAGTGGGGGCGGTGCGGCTCGCTCCACCGACGGGGGACGATCCGACCCGCTGGCAGCCTGCACGCGCGTCCGGATGTACTAGACTCCGCCGGTGTCAAAAGCCCAGCCTTCCGGCCGCGCCGCCAGCTCGTCCAAAGCATCGACCAACCCGGGCGTGAACGGCACCCGTCGCGGCGCCGATGAGCCGGACTTCATCGTGGTGCGGGGCGCGCGCGAGCACAACCTCGACATCGCGGAGCTGCGGATCCCCAAGCGGCAGCTGGTGGTCTTCACCGGGGTGTCCGGCTCGGGAAAATCGTCGCTGGCGTTCGACACCCTCTATGCGGAGGGGCAGCGGCGCTACGTCGAGTCGCTGTCCTCGTACGCGCGGCAGTTCCTCGGGCAGATGGAGAAGCCCAAGTACGAACAGCTGCGCGGCCTGTCGCCCACCATCGCCATCGAGCAGAAGTCGGCGTCGTCGAACCCGCGCTCCACCGTGGGGACGGTCACGGAGATCTACGACTACCTGCGGGTCCTCTACGCGCGGGCCGGCGAGCAGCGTTGCCACCTGTGCGGAGGCGAGGTGACCGCGCGTTCGGCGGCGGAGATCGTCTCCGAGCTGATGACCTTGCCGCTCAAGACCAAGGCGGTGCTGATGGCGCGCAAGGCGGAGAACCGCAAGGGCGAGTTCCGCGAGATCCTCGACGAGGCCCGCAAGGCTGGCTTCGTGCGGGTGCGCATCGATGGCACCTTCCACCGGCTCGAGGACGTGAGCACCCTCGACAAGAAGAAGAAGCACACCATCGAGCTCGTGGTGGATCGCGTGACCATCGATCCGGCGGAGCGGGCGCGCATCACCGATTCGGTGGAGACCGCGGTCAAGGCGGGCGGAGGCTCGATCCTGGTCGCCGTCGACGGCGAGGCCCAGGAGCGCGCCTACAGCGAGGCGCGGGCCTGTCCGACCTGCGGGGTGGGGCTGCCCGAGCTGTCGCCGCAGTCGTTCTCGTTCAACAGCCCGCTCGGCATGTGCGTGGACTGCAACGGACTCGGCGCGTCGCTGGAGGTCGACCCCAGCCTGATCGTCCCCAACCCCGACCTGTCCATCGCCGAGGGCGCCATCGAGCCGTGGGGGGACCGGGCCGGCAAGGAGAGCGGCTGGACCGCCAACATCGCGGCGGCCATCTCGCGCGAGTTCGGCATCCCGCTGCACAAGCCCTGGAAGGACCTGTCGCCGCGGCAGCGGGAGATCCTCCTGCACGGTACCGGGGACCAGCGGGTGTCGGTGGACTGGAAGGGCAAGCACGGCGCCGGGTCGTGGGCGATGCGCTTTGGCGGAGTGGTGAACACCATCAAGAAGCGCATGCAGGAGTCGACCTCCGAGGTGACGCGGCAGTGGTACGGCAAGTACTTCCGGGAGCAGGTGTGTCGCGCGTGCAAGGGCGCGCGGCTGCGGCCCGAGTCGCGGGCGGTGCTGCTGGCGGGCCAGAGCCTGGTCGCCATCACCTCGATGACCGTCTCGGCCGCGAGCGCGCACTTCGCGTCGCTGGGGCTGAGCGGCGCGCGCGCCCAGATCGCCGCGGAGATCCTCAAGGAGGTCAACGCCCGGCTGGGGTTCCTGCTCGACGTCGGGCTCGAGTACCTGACGCTCGACCGGGCCGCCGCGACCCTGTCGGGCGGGGAGGCCCAGCGGATCCGGCTGGCCTCCCAGCTCGGATCCGAGCTGTCGGGGGTGATGTACGTGCTCGACGAGCCGTCGATCGGGCTGCATCAACGCGACAACTTGCGCCTCATCTCCACCCTGCAGCGCCTGCGCGATCTCGGCAACAGCGTGATCGTCGTGGAGCACGACGCCTAGACCATCGAGGCGGCCGACTACGTGGTCGACTTCGGTCCGGGGGCCGGGCGGCTCGGGGGGCGGGTGGTCGCCGAGGGGCCGCCCGCCGCCTTGCGCGCCAACCCGAACTCGGTGACCGGGAGGTTCCTGTCGGGGGTCGAGCGGATCGAGATCCCGTCCGTCCGGCGCAAGCCCACGGGCTGGCTGACGCTGGCGGGCGCCCGCGAGCACAACCTGCGCAACGTCACGGTGGACATTCCGCTCGGGGTGCTGGTGGCCATCACCGGGGTGTCGGGGGCGGGCAAGTCCTCGCTCGTCAACGGCATCCTGCAGCCCGCGCTGCGCCGCAAGCTGATGGGCAGCTACGATCTGGTCGGACCGCACGACGCGCTCCGGGGGGTGGAGCAGATCGACAAGATCATCGACATCGATCAGAACCCGATCGGGCGGACGCCGCGCTCCAACCCCGCGACCTACACCAAGGCCTTCGACTTCATCCGCGACATCTTCGCGCAGACGCCGGAGGCGCGGACCTCCGGGTACGAGCCGGGGCGCTTCTCGTTCAACGTGCGGGGCGGGCGCTGCGAAGCCTGCGAGGGCGATGGGGTGCGCAAGGTCGAGATGCACTTCCTGCCCGACGTCTACGTGACGTGCGAGGTGTGCCGGGGACACCGGTACAACGAGCAGACCCTGCGGGTGCGCTGGAAGGACAAGAACATCGCGGAGGTGCTGGAGACCAGCGTCTCCGACGCGCTGGCGCTCTTCGAGAACCACCGTCAGCTGCGCACCATCCTGCGGACCCTCGACGACGTCGGGCTCGGGTACATCTCGCTCGGACAGAGTGCCACCACCCTGTCGGGCGGCGAGGCCCAGCGCATCAAGCTATCGCGCGAGCTGGCCAAGCGCGACACGGGGCGGACGCTGTACCTCCTCGACGAGCCCACCACCGGGCTGCACTTCGAGGACGTGCGCCGCCTGCTGGCGGTGCTCGGGCGCTTGACCGACGCTGGCAACTCGGTGCTGGTGATCGAGCACAACCTCGACGTGATCAAGACCGCCGACTACATCATCGATGTCGGTCCGGAAGGGGGGACGAGGGGAGGCGAGATCGTGGCGATCGGGACTCCCGAGGAGGTTGCTCGAGTGCCGCGGTCCTTCACTGGCCAGTTTCTCGCGCCCTTGCTCAATGTCCGCAAAGGCCGAGCCTCGGCTGCCTGAGGCGCAAGGTCGGGGCGAGATCCGTCCCCGTCCTGGTTGACGTCCTCGCCGCCGTTCCCATCCTCGTCCTCGTCCTCGTTGTCGTCCCCGTTGCACGACCGGACGCCACCGGGGGACGAGGACGAGGACAGGCGCTAGGGCCCAGACACCTGTGTGGAGAGCGGTTGACTTTCGCAAGTGGGGGCAACGAGGTCACGTCGTCCATGCGGTGGTGGATCGGAGGTTGGCTTTGCCAACCGGAGAAGGTATCGGCAAAGCAGATCCGGGCCCGCTTCTCGTCGTCCGTCGGGAGGGGC
>Ga0265342_10000580_pt1 | contig 38622 bp, 37 predicted proteins | sample 4CB327metaG_FD_203125 | JGI IMG/M metagenome (GOLD analysis project Ga0265342, IMG submission 203125) | Rhizosphere microbial communities from Carex aquatilis grown in University of Washington, Seatle, WA, United States - 4-CB3-27 metaG | ecosystem: Host-associated > Plants > Roots >... | reverse complement strand
ACAACGGGCAGCCCGCCTCAAGTTGCCAAGATCGGATCGGCTGGGGCTGGAGCTTGATTGCGGCGCAGACTATCGGCAGATACCTGGGGGCCGTGGTGCGCGTCGACGGCTATGATCCGCTGCTGCAGAGTTCATACGACAGTGTGCAATGCGCGGGCACCGCGGCGACAGCGACCGCCCCGGCAAAGCTGGGCACCTACGTCACGGCGGGAACAGATCGGGTCATCACCTACGGTGGCGGCTTGCTTGGCTTTGTTTCTCCGAATCTGAAGGTGTCGCTCATCTACGAGCATCCGGCCGAGCAGGGGAGCAACAAGGTGAACAACGACTTGTTCACCGCGCAGCTGCAAGCCAGTTTCTAGATCGCTCGAATCAGGGCCTAAGCAGCCGTGAGGCTTGGCCTTTTGTGGAACGAAGCCGTCACCCGCTGGGTGAAGACGGATGTCGTGGTCGTAGTCGTGGCCGTGGCCGTGGCCGAGCAACTTTTGATTACGGTGCGAGCGCTTCGCTGGGGAAACCGACCGGGATTGAGGTATGGTTTCGCCCGGAAAGAACATGAAAATACTCGTCACTGGGGGCGCCGGATTCATCGGCGCGAATTTCTTGAACCTGCTGGTTCCGCGCCACCCCGAGCATCTCTTCGTCAACCTGGACGCCCTGACCTATGCCGCGAATCCGCGCAGCCTGGCCGGCCTGGAAGGCCGCGCGAACTACGCCTTTGTGCACGTCGACCTGGTCGACTTCGAGGCGGTGCGCGCTACCTTTGCCAAGCACCAGCCTGAGGTGGTGGTTCACTTTGCGGCCGAGAGCCACGTCGACAGATCCATCGCCGGGCCGCGGCCGTTCCTGCGCACCAACATCGAAGGCACCTTCAATTTGCTGGAAGCCTGCCGCGAGGCATGGAAGCCGGGTCAGGGCCTCTTGCACCACGTTTCCACCGACGAGGTCTATGGATCCCTCGGCGCCGAGGGGCTCTTCACCGAGGAAACCAAATACGACCCATCGAGTCCGTATTCGGCGTCCAAGGCCGCCAGCGACCACCTGGTGCGCGCCTGGGGCCGCACCTTCGGCATCCCGGTCAAGATCACCAATTGCTCGAACAACTACGGACCGCTGCAGTTCCCGGAAAAACTCATCCCGCTCATGATCCAGAACCTGCTCGAACGCAAACCCCTGCCCGTGTACGGCAAGGGCGAAAACGTGCGCGACTGGCTCTTCGTCGGCGATCACTGCGAGGCTATCTGGACCGTGGTTTTGCGCGGAAAGCCGGGCGAAACCTACAACATCGGCGGCCGCAGCGAGCAGCGCAACATTGACGTGGTCAAGCAACTGTGCGCCATCGTCGCGCAAGAAACCGGCGCCAGCGAGACCGAGCTGTTTGGTCTTGTCACCTACGTCAAGGATCGGCCCGGCCACGATCTGCGCTACGCCATCGACGCCAGCAAGATCGAACGCGAGCTCGGCTGGCAGCCGCAGGAAACCTTCGCCTCCGGCATGCGCAAGACCGTGCGCTGGTATTTGGACAATCAAGACTGGGTGGCCAGCGTGCGCACCGGCGAGTACCGGAAGTGGATCGAACAGAACTATGGGAGCCGCTAGATGGTGAACAAAGGCATTATCCTGGCCGGGGGCTCGGGCTCGCGCCTGCACCCCATCACCCGAGCGCTCAGCAAGCAGCTCGTGCCGGTGTACGACAAGCCGATGATCTACTATCCCTTGTCGGTGCTGATGTTGGCCGGGATCCGCGAGGTTCTTGTCATCACCACGCCCGACGACCAGGGGCCGTTTCGCAAGCTGCTGGGCGACGGCACGCAGTGGGGCCTTTCCATCCGCTACGCCGTGCAACCCAGCCCCGATGGACTGGCGCAGGCGTTTTTGATTGGCCGCGAGTTCATCGCCGGCGATCCGTGTGCGCTGGTCCTGGGCGACAACATCTTCTACGGGCATGGCTTGCCGACCTTGATCAAGCGGGCCGGGCAGCGCACCACGGGCGCCACGGTGTTCGGCTACTTCGTGCAGAACCCCGAGGCCTACGGCGTGGCCGAGCTGTCCGACGACGGGCGCGTGCTGGGCGTAGAAGAAAAGCCCCAGCATCCCAAGAGCAACTATGCGGTGACCGGGCTCTATTTCTACGATGAACAGGTGGTGAGTTTGGCTGAATCGCTCAAGCCCAGCGCGCGTGGCGAGCTGGAAATCACCGATCTCAACCGGCTCTATCTCGAGCGTGGCCAACTCTTTCTCGAAAAGCTTGGCCGTGGCGTGGCGTGGCTCGACACCGGCACCCACGATTCGCTGTTGCAGGCGGCCCAATTCATCCAGACCATCCAGGCGCGGCAGGGACTGATGGTGTCTTGTCCCGAGGAAATCGCCTTTGCCAAGGGCTGGATCGACGTGGCTCGACTGAATGAACTGGCGCGGCCTTTGGCCAAGACCGCCTATGGACAGTACCTTTTGCAATTGGCCGCGCGAGGACCGCAGTGAAGATCACCCCGATGAACCTGCCCGAGGTATTGCTCGTCGAGCCCAAGCGTTTCGGCGATGCGCGCGGCTACTTTCTCGAAACCTGGCACGAGGAGCGCTACGCCGCGGCCGGCATCAAGCTCGGTTTCGTGCAGGACAATCTGTCGCGCTCGGCGCGCGGGATTTTGCGCGGCCTGCACCTGCAACACCCGAACGATCAGGGCAAGCTGGTCTATGTCGTGGCCGGCGAGGTTTTCGATGTGGCGGTCGACGTGCGCGTGGGGTCGCCCAATTTCGGCAAGTGGACAGGCGTGCTGCTTTCCGCGGACGACCATCGCCAACTGTGGATTCCACCTGGATTCGCCCACGGTTTTTGCGTGACCAGCGAGAGCGCCCTGTTTGCCTACAAGTGCACGGCGCTCTATTCGATCGCCGACGAAGTGGGGCTGGTGTGGAACGATCCCGCCATCGCCATTGCGTGGCCCGTGGCCGAGCCGCAACTTTCGGCCAAGGACAAGGTCCTGCCCCGCCTGGCCGACATCGATCCCGCGCGTCTGCCTCGCTACCAAGGTTAGCCCATGAGCGCCCCCATTCTTCTCGTCGGCGATCGCGGCATGCTTGGCCGCGCCTTTCGCGAACTGCTTGACGGCTCGGCCCGCGCCTACCAGGGCTTCGATTTGCCCGACTTCGACGCCAGCGAACCGGCGCAGGTCGCGGCGGCTTTTGGCAAACCGTGGAGCGCTCTCGTCAATTGCGCGGCCTATACCAATGTCGACGGCGCTGAAACCAATGAACAAGCCGCCATGCGCGGCAACGCCACCGCGCCACGCGTGCTGGCCGACGCGTGCAAGCGCGCGGGCATTCCGCTGCTTCACTTCAGCACCGATTACGTGTTCGCCGGCAATGCCGAGCGCCCGTATCCGGTGGACGCTCCCTTGCAGCCGCTCGGCGCCTACGGCCGCACCAAGGCCGCGGGCGAAGATGCCATCCGCGCCAGCGGGGCCCAGCACCTCATCGTGCGTACGAGCTGGCTCTATGCCCCCTGGGCGAACAACTTCGTGCGCACCATGGCCAAGCTCACGCGCGACAAGCCGTCGCTCAAAGTCGTGCATGATCAGCGCGGAAGGCCGACCAGCGCCGAACATCTGGCCAAGACCGCGCTCGCGCTCCTTGACCGCGGAGCCAGCGGCACCTTCCACGTTACCGACGGCGGCGAATGCACCTGGTACGAGTTCACCGTCGCCATCGCCCAAAAACTTGGGCGCACGTGCACGATCGAACCGTGCACCACCGCCGAATTCCCACGCCCAGCACCGCGCCCCGCCTACAGCGTGCTCGATCTCGGCAAGACCGAAGCACTGCTTGGCCCCATGCCCGGCTGGCGCGAAAACCTGACGTCGGTGCTGGCGCGGCTGGAGCCGGTTTAGAAAATCACTACTTGAGGCGCAGAGGAGACCTCCCGGCCGCCGCGGTCAAGTCATCGCTGCTTGCCGCGCGCCCGAAGTGTCGTCACGCGCAGGCCGGCGGCCTTCGCCAGTCTTGCTTGCCGTTCGTCGTGGGTGACGAATGCCGGCGCTTCGAGGACGACGGCGGCCGCTACGTGCAGGATATCGAGAGAGCGGGTGCCAAGGGTGGCCGTGTGCCGACGGCTGAGGGATGCGGCTTGGGCATAGACGTCGACGAGATCGTAGTGAGGCAATTGCCAAAGCCCTGCCGCAACATCGTCCTCCACGTGGCCCAGGGCTTGGTCGACGATTCCTTGGGCGAGTTCGCGGCGAAAGACCTTGAGGTGCCATGCCGTAACCAACTCGACCCGGTGCAGGTGGGTCAGCACCGCGGGCGGGGCGAAGCGTGCACGCACACGCAGGGCATCGGCACTGTTCGGTTCGGGAAGGTACCACTTGGTGACGACGCTGGTGTCGAAGTATGCCCTCACACGCGCTCTCCGCGCAGCTCGCGGACGACCTCGCTGGGCGTCGCCCCTTTCACCTCCACGCCGGACATCAGGCGCTTCATTCTGCTGGTCGAGTCTGGCCAGCGCAGGCGACCTTTCGCGCTTGTCGCGGGAACGATGCGGGCGATCACCTTGCCGTGCTTGGTCACGGCGAACTCCTGACCCTTGCACACCTGGGAAAGGACGCTGGCCAAACCGTGCTGAACCTCGCGCACCGTCGCCGTCTTCATGTTAGACATTATGTCTAACTAGTTGGGCGGGGGCAAGCTCTGCGCGGTTTTCGATGCGCCATTCGGGCGATCCTGGACCAGCCCACGGCCTTGATCGCCTCAGGGATCATGGTTCCTGGTGGGATACCCTGCGCGCGGCTGGCCGATGACGCCCAAATCTCTTGCCAAGAGCTGGCCTCAACCACATGATCGCCGCCATGAGCCAGCCCGACCGACGCAAGAGAGATTCGGCAACCCATCGATCGAAGCACGCTGCAACCATCTTTTTCTTCCTGGCCGCGTGCCTTCTTGCAACCTCGCCCGCGCGCGCGGCCAGCCGCGAGGCCAAGGAGCGCACGGCCAGGATGGCGTGCCTTTCCGGCGACTACGCCAGGGGCGTGGCCATCCTGTCCGAGCTCTTCATCAACACCAAGGATCCCACCTACATCTATAACCAAGCCCGCTGTTTCGAGCAGAATGCTCGATTTGTCGAGGCTGCATCGCGTTTTGAAGAGTACATGCGCGTCAATAAGAAGCTATCCGAGGAAGACAGGGCCGAGACACAGAAGCACATCAGCGACTGCCAGGCATCGATTTTGAGACAGTCTGGCCGCCAACCGGCACTGGCCGCACCAGCGGCACAACCCACCCCGCCTGCCGCCACGCCGACTGTCTCCCAAGGACCAGCGGCATCCACTCCGCCGGTCGCGGCTGGGCCAGTCATCGGCGACCAGGCTTTGCAGACCCATTCGTCACCTTCGGTTGTTCCTGGATCAGGCTTGCGAACCGCGGGCGTCGTCACGGCTGCGGTCGGCGGCGCCGCGCTCGTCGTCGGGCTGATGCTGAATCTCAAAGTGAACAGCATGGCCAGCGATTTTCAAACCCTGAACGGCTACACCGACGGCAAGGAATCGGATCGCAAAACCTTCGAGACCCTCGGCTGGGTCAGCTACGGTGTGGGTGCCGCGTGTGTGGCGACGGGCGCCGTTCTCTATTACCTGGGCGTGCGAGCGAGCAACAGCCCCTCCGCTTCGGTGGCGTTCATGCCCGCCTTTGCACCCGGCGGGGCCTTCGCGGTCGTGAAAGGAACTTTCTAGCCATGCCTACCCTGCTCCGTCCTCGGCTAGGTCTTCCAATCCTATTCGCCGCGGTTGCGCTTTGGGCCGGTTGCTTTCGTGGCGCCGACATTTCCAAGATCGTCTGCAACCAGACGAAGTATTGCCCGAGCGGCTACCTTTGCGCCGTTCCGCCGGGCCAGACGCAGGGAAGGTGCGAGAGATCTTGGGACGGCGGCGGGTCGGAGGCATTCGCACCACCCGATGGTGCGGTTGGTATCGACGGGGCTCGTGCGCTCGATGGGGCTGGTTTGGATCTGACTGTGGCAAGTTTCGATCAGGCTTTGGGAAACGCGGACGGCGTCGGCTCGCCCATGGACACAGGCGTCGGCATGGACGTGTCACCGGTTGATGTTTCGGCGGACGGTCCCAAGTTGGCCATCGATTCACCTGCCGACTCCCCCGCGGATCTTCCGATGGTGGCAGATGTGTCTGCTGATTTTCCGGGGATCGATGCGCCTCTCAAGGCCGGCGGGGCGACGTGCAAGAGCGGCGGCGAGTGCGCCAGTACCTATTGCGTGGACGGTGTTTGTTGCGACGGTCTTTGCGGCGGCCAATGCCAGGCATGCGCCGAGCCGAACAAGGTCGGCACCTGCACGACGGTCAGCGGTTCGCCTCGCGGTGCTCGCACCGGGTGCGCGGCAACGCAGCCGGCTTGCGCTGGTCAGTGCGGCGGCACCTTGCCGAACCAGTGCAGCTATCCCGCGAGCGAAACGACCTGCGCGGCAGCATCGTGCAGCAGCGATCTGGCGGTCAATACTGCGTCGGCGTGCAATGGTGCCGGCGCCTGCACGGCGAGCAGCGTGGTTCCGTGCGGTTCAGGCAAGTACTGCACGGGTGGCGCGTGCGTGGCCCAGATTGGCAACGGTGGCTCGTGCCAGAGCAGCAACCAGTGCACGAGCGGGAACTGCTCGAATAGCCTCTGCTGCGCCACCGGGCAGACAGCCTGCGGTGGCTCCTGCGTTTCTCTCTCCACGAGCAGCGCCAACTGCGGGAGCTGCGACCGTGCCTGCGCGACGGGTTCGAGTTGCTCGGGCGGATCCTGCTACCTGGCCGACGGTCAGTCGTGCACGACCGGCACCCAGTGCTTGAGCGGCGTGTGCAGCACCTTCTATGTGGATTCCGACGGCGATGGCTACGGCGTCGGTACGGGCATCAGCCAGTGCGGCACCACGCCGCCATCCGGATACGCCAACAAAGCCGGCGACTGCTGCGACACCGACGCGAACGCCCACCCGGGCCAGACTGCCACGTTCTCCACCGCCGACAAGTGCAGCAGCTTCGACTACAACTGCGACAACCACGAGACCCCGAAATCGAACGGACCCACGAATTGCGGCACACCGAGCTGCGTGTACGCAATCTCGGATGCTGGGTCACCAACCTGTGCATACACGGGCGGTTGCATATGCATAGGAACAGGGACCGATGCTTGCACCTACTACGACACAGTCGCTTGTGGTACCTACATCACGTTTCACTCAACCTTTTGCCAGGGGTCAGGAGGGCAGTGCTACACCAGCGGCCAATCGGGCCCGGCCGGTTTGCAGGAATGCAACTAGACTAGCCGGGAGCGTGATTCCAATGGCAAACGGGGCCCGAAGCGCCCCGCACTGATTCGGTCTGGTGATGCTGACGCCGGCTATGGAACTAGAGTGGCGTGACGCTGGTGATGCAGACGTTGCTGAAGGCGCCGACCGCATCGGTTGTCACTGATCCCCCAGGTAGCTGGACCTGAAGTGAATAGGCACCAACGCCGGATACCGGTGTGCACTTTGCCCCAGTAGCCCAAGTTGGACACGTAACATCGCTGAAAAGAACCGAGTAAGTTCCGACTCCAGTTTCCTCCTTATAGGGGGCGGTACCACCCACTGGAGGAGTCGCCGTGCTGGCATACATGATTCGGATCTTCTGGCCGGCTGCCACGGTCCCTGTGATTGTAATCTTAAAGCCCTTTGCGGTCCCGGCGTACGCGCTCTTGGTTGAAGCTGCCCCTGCGCTCGCATTCAGGTCCATTCCGAGCCCGCAGCCCCACTTGGCACTCGTGGTATCCAGCACTGTCGCACCGGAAATACAGCATCCTGTTGTGGTGCAAGCGGTTGCGGTGATGGGCGACGGAGACGTGCACGTCGACCCGTCACCGTAGGCATAGACAGCCCCCTGGACCGAACAGGAATTCGGGGTCGACGGGATCCAGTTGTTGTCAGTCCCGGTTCGTAGCGTCATGATGTCGGAAGTGCAGGTGACTGGGCCGGTGGAGGTGCTGGTGCTGGTGCTTCCGCCGTTGCTGGGCGTGCCGCCGTTGCTGGTAGAGCTGCCGCCGTTGCTGGGGGTGGAGCCGCCGTTGCTTTGTGAGCCGCCGTTGCTGGTGTTGGAGCCGCCGTTGCTGCTGGAGCTTCCACCGTTGGTTTGGGCTCCACCCTTCGCGGAAGAGCCGCCGTTGCCTTGGGATCCGCCGTTGCCTTGGGATCCGCCGTTGCCTTGGGATCCGCCGTTGCCTTGGGATCCGCCGTTGCCTTGGGATCCGCCGTTGCTGGTGTTCCCGCCGTTGCCGTTGTTTCCACCGGAGTCATTGCTGCCGCCATCGCCTCCATTCACACCTCCGGTCGGCTGACAGTTGGGCGACAGGAACGCAAACATCACGAATGCGGCTCCGGTCATCACGCACGAAACACCACGGAATGACATTTTCATATGAACCTCGTCAGTTGGGGGGCTGGCCAAATCGGGGGCATGCTACCAAAAGCGCCGCGAAACACCAGACATAGAAGGTAGCACCCGGTGGATGGGGTTGGGGTGGCCAGGCGCGTTTTCCCAGGTCCGCCTGAGAGAATGGGGTGCGCGGGGTCACGTCCACGGGCGTCTTTTGATCCCGCGTTGAGTACCGTCGGGCAAAGCCCTCCGTCACTCACGCGTCGTTTAAGTAAGAACCCTCAAAGGGTTCTTACCAACTCCCGCGTTGCTACCGTCGGGCAAAGCCCTCCGTCACTCACGCGTCCGCGCGGATGCCTTGTTGCGCACAGCGCGTTGGGCCAAGGCCCTGGTACACGCGACTTCGGCGCAGACAAACAGGTCCTCCATGGCTCTTGACGCGTACACGCCAACGACTAGAGTTCCCACATAGCCATGGCACTTCTCGGGCGCGACACCTCGGTGACGGGGCCTTTTCCGAAGGGCGTGTTGCTCCTTGAAACCCTCCGTGGGATCGAGGCGCTGGGGCAGCCGTACAAGTTCGATCTCAGCCTGCTCTCGAAGGAGCCCGATCTCGATCCCAACGACGTGCTGGGCAAGCCGCTCGCGGTGGGCATCCAGCTTGGCACCGGCGAAGAGCGCTTCTTTCACGGCATTGTGACCAAGTTCCTCAAGGCGGGCACCACGCAACTGCACACCCGCTACGCGGTCGTGCTCAGGTCGCGACTTGAGCTATTCAACTTCACCTCCGACTGCCGCATCTTCAACGATCCGGCGCAAAACGCGCTCGACATCGTCAACACCGTGCTGGCCGCGCGCGGGCTGACCGACGTGGAATCGGGGTCAATCACGGATCACCCGTATCGCGCGCGCGACTTTTGCGTGCAGTACCGCGAAAGCGACTTGAACTTCGTGCAGCGGCTGCTGGAAGAAGAAGGCATCTACTATTTCTTCAAGCACGAAGAGGCCAAGCACACCTTGGTGCTCGCCGATTCCATCACCGCGCACGAAACGGCGGCCGGGTATGAATCCATTCTCTATTCGCCGAAAGAGCGGAAGGTCGCTGGCGCCGAGGAGCATTTCTGGCGCATGGAAGTCCACAAGTCGCTCTATCCCGGCCGCCACACGATCTTGAGCGGCTACGACCCAACCGAGCTACGCCGCAAACAGCCTCAGTTCGGCGAAGAGCCGTCGGAGGATCCGGCGCCCGGAGCACAATTCGAGAATTACGACCATCCCGGCGGACTCTTTGCCGCCAAGGAGGCGCGGCAAGAGGCGCTGGTACGCACGCAAGCCGCCAAGGTCGTCCACACCACCATCGAAGTCGAAGGCAACACGACGGGATTGGGGGTTGGCAATTTGGTGTCGCTGCGCTCGGGCCTCGCGGGCGGCGAATTCTCGCCCTTCTGGCACGAAGAGGATTGGGGAAAACAATATCTGGTCACCGCCGCGGCCTACGGTCTCAGCGTCGATCAGTACGAAACCGGCGACGTCGCAAAGAACGACGAGCCGTTCAAGGCCAAGTACCAGTTGCTCGACAGCCACACGCAATTCCGGCCCCAGCGCACGGCCAGGAAGCCGCAGATGCGCGGCCCGCAGACGGCGCTGGTCGTCGGCCCGCCCGGCGAGGAAATTTGGACCGACAAATTCGGCCGCGTGATGGTGCAATTCGATTGGGACAGGCAGGGCGAGCGCAACGAGAAGTCGTCGTGCTGGGTGCGGGTGGCGCAATCGTGGGCCGGGGCCGAGTGGGGCATGCAGTTCCTTCCGCGCATCGGCGAGGAAGTGGTCGTGGCATTTCTGGCCGGCGATCCAGACCGTCCCATCATCCGCGGGCACATCTACAACAAGGACCACCTGTCGCCAGACGCGTGGGGAGCCAGCCAGCTCTGCTGGCTGCGGACCATCGCGGGAAGGCATGGAAACCCTTCCAGGGTTTCCATATGAACTATCTGCCGGAGAACAAGACCCAAAGCGGGATCAAGACCCGTAGCACCAAGGGCGGCGCGGCCAGCAACTTCAACGAGCTCCGCTTTGAAGACAAGAAGGGCCAAGAAGAGCTGCACCTGCAGGCCGAACGGGACATGTCCACGCTGATCAAGCAGTGCCAGGCCATGAATGTGGCCACGGATCGCGTCGTCCTCGTGGGCAACAACGAAACCAACCGTGTGAAGGGCAACCGCTCGCTGTGGGTCGAAGCGAACGACAGCGTGGTCATCGGCGGCACCCACGACAAGACCGTGACCGGCGCGGTCACGCAGATCTACGGCGACGATCACAGCCGCAAAGTCGACGGCGAGCAAGAGTTCTTCGAGGAGAAGAACAAAGACGAGCACGTGGGGCAGGCGCACAAGCTGACCACGGACAAGAAGTTCCAGCTCAACCAGGGTGCCACCAGCATGACCTTCAAGGGCAGCAACGTGACCGTGGACTCGGCCGGCACGATCACCCTGACGGCCGGCGGCGCCACCGTCTGCTTCGACAAGACCGGCAAGGCCACCTTCGACTCGCCGACGGGAATCAAACTTGTGTGCGGCGCCAGCTCGCTGACGATCCTCCCCGGCGGCATCGCCATAGCCAGCCCCAACGTGACCGCCGCCGCCGGCGCCGGCAGCACGATGGCACTGGGCGAAGCGCTCGCCGCCATGAACAGCAAGACCGTGACCATCGTGGCCGACGGTGTGTGCAGCATCAGAGGCAAGAGCGCGATGAAGCTGCAGGAGGCGGAGGGGGTCAAGGCGAAGAAGACCGATGGGCCATCGCCCGCCGAACGCGAGGGCCAGGGTGCCTCGAGCGCAGGTGGGAAGGCGCGCAAGTCGCCTGCGAAGCAGTACACCAAGACCCTTCAGGAAGGCACCGATCAGGTCGTCATCAAGGCCGTCGATGCGGACGGCAAACCCATCCCGGACTTGACCTTCAAACTCACCACGCCAAGCGGGACGATCATCGAAGGACAGACCCCGCTTGATGGAACCGTCACTGTCAATGGAATAGCCAAAGGCAAATGCAAGTTGAAGTGGTCCAGGGAGCAGTTGCCATGAGTAACCGCAATGTGTGCGTGTCCCAATTGGAGGCCCGGTGAGCGAGACTTCTGTCCATTTCCGGGACCTGAAGAATCCCGTGGAGTTGCCGACGGGGGAAGTCCACGTCTTCAAGGTCCAATGTAACCGAGCCCATCTCTTGTGCGTGGAAGACGTCCACTTCCACAAGAACAGCGCCGTGCTGCTCCCCGACTCTGTCCCCGAAGGGCAAGCGCCGGACGCGGATCCCAACACCGGTCTGGCGCTCCTGCGCGGCTGTTACCTGCAGGCGAAGAAGAACCCATCGCAGAAGCTCCTGGTCGTCGGCCACACCGACACGACCGGCCGCCGCGACTACAACCTCACGGTGTCCAAGCTTCGGGCCGACGGCGTTCTTGCCGCCCTGCTGGGCAACCAAGCAGAATGGGCCAAGGGTTGCCACGCCAAGAACGTCGTCGAGGACAAGCAAGAGATCCTGCGCTGGATGACGCGCGAGTTCGGCTGGGACTGCGATCCCGGAGAAGTAGACGGCTCGGAAGGGGCGCGAACGAAACGCGCGGTCAAGGCGTTTCAGGAACGCTACAACACCATCATGGATGGCGCGCTGGCGGTCGACGGCATGGTGGGCGTCGCAACCTGGATGGCGTTCTTCGACTTCTACCTCGTGAAGCTCAAGCTCATGCTCGACACCGACGACAACGGCCTGAACGATCTGCGCAAGCAACTGCATTTCGTCGACGACGCGAAGAAATCCGTCGGATGCGGCGAATGCCACCCCATCGAAGGGGCGCGCAAGGACAACTATCCCAGCACCGCCAACCGGCGGGTCGAGATCCTGTTCTTCGATCCCGGCCAGGAGCCCAAGCTCGATTGCCATCCTTCCGAGAAGGAATGTCAGCCGAGCATCTGCGAGCTTTACGATCCTGTCTGCTACAAGTTCCAGAGCATTCCGCCCGAGGCCCACGACCGGGGCACCCTGCGCGTCTATTTGATGGATCCCGGGCAGCGTCGGATCAAGTCCGCGCCCTATCGTCTGACCATCGGCCCCGAAGTGCGAACCGGGATCGCCGATAGCGATGGCTTGCTCACGGAGTCTGGAATTCCGGTGCACGCGACCTGCACCATCGAATGGGGGGCCACATCGTCTGGCCAAGATGGCGACTACTGCTACGAAACGACCATGCACCTTCGCCTGGACGAAGACAGCACGATGTCGGAGGACGAGTTGGCAATACATCAGCTTCACAACCTCGGATACAGCGGCGAACTCAAACAGATGGTGGCCGAATTCCAGGTCGACAACGACCTGCTCGAGGCCGACTGGTTCGATCAAGCGACCGCCGACGCGCTGAAACGGATTCACGACGGCGGCGTGGAGGCGGAGCCGGAGGCGGAGACCCAAGAGGACGAGAGCGTCGAACCCTGGATCGATCCTTTGGACGACGACTTCGCCTAGGAATCTGGAGCAACGAGATGGCCAATCCGGAGTTCAAAGGCACAGTAGTTCCCAAGCCGCCAGAGCCGATCGTGGATCCACGGCCCGACCTCTACGAACAGTTCTTGGGAAAATGGGCCCAAGCTTGGGTTCGTCCCCCGCTGATGCTTGACGGTACCGAGATCACGAGCGCAGAGGATCTGGAGGAAGCCGAGAAGCTAGAAAAGGAACTAAAGAAGAAGGACAAGAAGAAGCAGGTAATCCAAAAGAAGTCGCTACACTGCTGGCAGGGCTCCGGCTGTCACGCGACGTGCCTCAGCATGCTGATCAATTGGCTGGTGAATTTGTATCCAATCACCGCCGGGAAAGTGAATATTCCGCATCGAAAGAAGGACGACAAGGCGCCCGTTGATCCCCTGCACGTGGCCTATTGGTTGTGGCAGCTAGGAGATAGCCCAGACAAGACCCAGTTCGTCAGCGAGACCGATCATCCGCCGTACATCCCCTACCAGAAGTCTGGCGGGTCCTGGAAGATGGACCACCACGCGATTTCCAAGGGTACGAAGGAGATCACCTTGACTGGAGAGGGGAAGGCGCCTGACCCTCTGACTTTCGAGAAGATTGTCCTGACCCATCCCACGGTCGCCCAGGCCAGAGCGCGATTGAAGAAAAGGGACGAACTGTCCGCAGATCGAAAAGCCACGCAGGAAGAGCTCGATGCGGTCGACAAGGAGATGGAGACCGCCGACAAGAAGGAGAAGGGAGAGCTCAAGAAGAAACACGCCAAGCTGCAAGCGAAGCTCAAGACACTCGACAAACAGATCGCGAAGACTGACGTGTCCGACGAAACAGACGAGGGCGCGGTCATCGAAAGTCAGCGGCAGAAGAACAAGGATCGGCTCAAGCAGGCCCTGCTTCGCGGTCCGGTCCTGCTGAACATGACTGTCCCCGGCGGGCACTTCATTCTTCTATACGGCTACCGAGACAAAATGATGTACATCCTCGACCCAGGTGCAAAGATTCCGAGGTCCTGGTTCGGTTTGCAGGCGGATTTGGCAAATGCGCCGGGCGGAAAGGTTCGCAAGTCGCGGGATATTCTCGCCATTGATGCCGAGGCCGAATTCGTGGGCGTGAGCCCCAAGAAGCCCAAGGCCAGTGTCAGGTTCATTGACAACATCACGCTGGCCGAGAGCTACTACTTCGAGAGTTTGCCCGAGGCGAAAGAGTTCAACGAGACAGAACCGCCAGAGATTCTGCCGTTCGAATCGTCGGACGTTGGAAGGAGAGGCGGCGAGTAGTCGCTTCAGTTGGCAGTCTGCCCCAAGGAGAGCGCGCAGCGAAATCCAAGGGTGGAGTCTTTGAGCTTCGGCGATTGTAGTTCCCGGTGTGCGCCGCGCAGCTCGCCAATCGACGGATTGCCCGTGCCGCGCACAATCTTGCCACACTGTCCTTTGGGTTCACAAAAGTCGCTAGACGTCCACTCGGCAAGGTTTCCTGCCATGTCCACGAGGCCAAATGGGCTTGCGAACTTCTTGAATTGGTCGACGGGACACGGGCTGTCGCCCGACATGACCTGGCAAAACTCCCTATATCCGCTTGAGTGCGGATCCTCGTGCGGGTCGGCGTTTCCCCAGGGATAGCGGCGTCGTTCGGGCCCGCGCGCGCCGTACTCCCATTCTTCTTCTGTGGGCAAGCGCTTGCCCACGGCCCGACAAAACTGATCGGCTTGCGCCCAAGTCACGCAGCCCATCGGGTGGTCATCCACCTTTGGGATGCGGGATCCACACGCCTTCTCTGGAACGGTTGTGCACCTGCCGGCCTTCGCACACGCCTGGTAGGCCGCGACGGTCACCTTCGTCGTGTCCATGCAGAGGGCACTGATCGAAACCTTGCGAATGGGTTCGTCAAGCCATGGCCAGTCCGGCCCGTCTTCGATTTCCAGCCAGTACTTCTTGTTCTTCTTGTCATTCGAACCCATGGTGAACGTGGCCGCCGGCAGGTACATCATTCCCGCGGGACAAGTTGCTTCCTTCTGGCCGGCCTGCCCTTTGTCAGGTGCGACGGCGCCTGCGTCTCGCGCCGGTCCCTTGCTAGCCGTGGGCGGCGGACCCGCGTCTTTGGCTGCTCGGTTCTGTTCTGCGCCAGCCCCAGGCGCCGACCTCGCCGACCCGCCGCCCCAAAGCAGCAAGCACGCAAGCAGCACCATCGAGCCTCCGCGAATCCCACTAGAACAAGACATGGCCAGGAATCCTAGCTCGCCTCTCGGAGGATCGCGACGGCAAAGGTGCCGCGCTCGCAGCTGGCACGCGCGATGGCTACGGCCCCTGGGATTTCATCGGCGGATCGCTGATCGGCGGCTGGATCGTGGCCGAGCGCGGACTCAAGCGTTTGCTCCTCATTCTGTGCCTGCTGCTCAACGTGCCCAACGTAACGTTTCTGTACCTGGGCTGGTTCCAGCCGGAAAGCATCTATATCATCGGGCTCATCTCCTGCATTGAGAAGCTGGGCTGGGGCATCGGCGCCGTCGGTCACATGGTGTACATGATGCAGCAGATCGCTCCGGGCCGGTACAAGATGACCCGCTATGCGTTCGCAACCGGCTTCGGACTCAGCTTGTGCATGACCCTCGGCGGCGCCTTCCATCCTGTTCACCCTCATGGCGTCCTTCCACCACGGCGACGAGGCGACGGCCAAGTAGCTCTTTTCGCGCTATAAAGAGGGCGATGACCCTCGCGGAAAAACACGCACGCTTGCGCGGCCTGATTGCCGATTGCGGTTCGGCCCTGGTTTGCTATTCGGGCGGCGTCGATTCGACCCTGCTGCTCAGGGTCGCGCACGACGTGCTCGGCGAACGCTGCGTGGCCATGGTGGCGCTTTCCCCGACCATGGCCGCCAGCGAACGCAAGGCGGCGCTGGAGCTGGCCGCGCAGATGGGCGCGCGCACCGAGGTGACGGAATCGCACGAGCTGTCGCGCTCCGAGTTCCGCATGAATCCCAAAGATCGCTGCTACTACTGCAAGGACGAGCTGCTCGACCTGGCCAAGCCGCTGGCCGCGCGCCTGGGGATGCACGAAATCCTGCTTGGCACCAACACCGACGACCTCGGTGACTACCGGCCCGGCCTGCAAGCCGCCAAGGATCACGGTGCGCGCCAGCCGCTCGTGGACGCCATGCTATCCAAGGCCGAGGTGCGCGAGCTGTCGAAAGAGCTGGGGCTCTCGACCTGGGACAAGCCGCAGCTTGCGTGCCTGTCGTCGCGTTTTCCCTACGGCACCGAGATCACGCCTGAGCGCTTGCAGCAGGTCGACCAGCTTGAAGACGGATTGCGCGCGCTCGGTTTCCGCCAAGTGCGCGCGCGCTGGCACGGCGAGATCGCCCGGCTGGAACTCGAGCCCGAGGCACTGGCCCGCGCCGTCGAGCCCGAGGTGCGGAGCGCGATCTTGAAACTGGGCCGCGAGCTTGGCTTCACCTTTGTCGCGCTGGATCTGGCCGGCTTCTCCTCGGGTTCGCTCAACCAACTGCTCGGCATCCGCAAGAAGACCTAGGGTTGCGCGAGGAAGATGCTATCGACTTCGAAGGTCGCGCCATAACTGCCGAGCCCGGCGGTGCCCGTGGCGAGTGGGTCGCTATCGACCACGGAGTAGACCAGGTTGCCGTCGAGAAAGGCATTGATTGTGCTGCCCAAGACCTCCAGGCGGACGGTGTGCCAGGCGCCAGGCACGATGCCCGCGTCGATGCCCGACGCCCATGAGGCGCTCGTGCCGTGCAAGCGTTTGCGGATGATGACCGAGCCGTCACCGCGCAGGGCCACGAAATAGCCGCTGTCGCTGCTTGGATCGAAGCGGGCGAAAAGCGCGGCGACGAAGGATGGCGTGGCATCATAGAATTCCACGACCCGCATGCGGGCTTCGACGATCTGGTCAGCGACCGCGGGCGAGTCGGCGAAGGCGATGTGCCACTCGATTTCGTCGAGGATTCCCTCGGCATAGACGTAGCCGGTGTCGCCCAGAAACACCGACCAGTCGGAGTCCGGCAATCCCGCATCATTCCAGTCCGTGGTTCGCCAGCCATCGGTCGTGCCGTCTTCGAAATCGCTCAAGAGCAGGACTCCGCCGTCGGGCACGGGGGACGGCCTGGCTGCTTCGACCCCCGGAGCGTCTTGGTCGATGGGTGCCGTCTCCGATCCTTTTTGGTCGAAGGCAAGGGCTTGATCCGCGACCGCCGCTTCCGTGTCGCCAATCGGTGCGGTGTCAGGAGACGAAGCGACGGGATCGCTCGGCCGATCCGACTCTCCGGCATCGCAGAAGGTGCAGTGCTGGCTGGTCGTACTCGAACAGCCGGCACCGAGCACGAGCGCCGCAAGGAAGGTGAGCCGGGCGATTGCGCGAAAGCTGAGCATGGTATGCCTTGCGCAACTATAGTCGATGCGACCGCAAAAGCGTGGCCAAGTGAAGCCTTGCTTCCGCAGCGCCTCGGGATAAGGTGACGCCGTGTCCGCGCCACTCGTACCCGTCACAAAGACCGCCGTTCTGCAAGGGATCACACCGGCCGCGGTCTATGCCGTGGTCGTGGATTTCGCCGCCTATCCGCGCTTGTTTCCCGAAATCAAAGCAGCGCGCGTGCTGTCCACCGAGGGTAAGCGCGTGCGCGCCGAGTTTCGCGGCAACATCGTGCTGCCCTTTCGCTACGTCCTCGATCTCGACTGCGACCCAGAGGCGCTGACCGTCGACTGGCGCTACGTCGAGGGCGAGGTGGTGAAGAACTCCGAGGGCGGTTGGCGATTTTCCCCCGAGGGCGACGGTGTGCGGGTGGAATACCGGGTCGCCATGGAGATCTCGGCCCCACTGCCGGGATTTCTCCTGCGCAAAATCACCGACGGCCTGGTCGCCCTGTCCCTGCCGGCCATGTTCGCATCGGTCGAGCGCGAAGCCAAGAGCCGTGGCTTCCGGTAGTGTGAACCAAGGAAGTTGCCTACTGGTCGGATGTTCAGTATAAGCGATCCGTGCCACTCGTCAGGACGGGTCCTTCGGTCGAGACCTCGCTCGCGGCGCTCACGCAGGCCGCGCAGCACGACATGTCGTGCGCCTGCGGTTCTGGCCAGCATCGCGAGCGCGGCGACAACGGATTGTGGATCTACCCAGCGGCGCTACCGTCGGGCCAGCGCATGCCGGTGCTGAAGGTATTGCAGGCGTCGGGCTGCGAGCGATCGTGTGTCTACTGTGCCGAGCGCTGCGGCGGGCAGGGACGGGCAGCGAGCCTGGCGCCCGACCAGCTGGCGACGGCGTTCATGGATCTCCAGCGCAGCGGTCGCGTGTTTGGGCTCTTCTTGTCGTCGGCCATTCGCGGCGGCGCGGTGGCGACCATGGATCGCATGCTGGGCACGGCGGAACTTCTACGCAAGCGCCACGCCTTTCGTGGATACATCCATCTCAAGATGATCCCAGGCAGCCGCCCCAATCAGATCGAGCGCGCCATGGCCCTGGCCACGCGCGTGTCGGTGAACATGGAGGCGCCCACGGCCGCGCACCTGGCGCGCATCGCGCCGGGCAAGAAGTTCGACGAACAGATTCTGGCGCCCATGCGCCAGGTCGCGCGCGCCATCGAGCGCGGGCAATTCGCGCGCGCCGGGCAGACCACGCAGTTCGTGGTGGGCGCGGCTGGCGAAGCGGATCGCGAGGTCATGGGCGCGGCTGACTCGGGCTATCGCGACCTCAAGCTGGCGCGCGTGTACTACTCGGCCATGCAGCCCATTGCTGGCACGCCCGTGGCCGAGCGGGTGCCCATTCCCTTCGCGCGCGAACATCGTCTGTACCAGGCCGACTTTCTTTTGCGCAGTTACGGCTTTTCCCTCGACGAAATCCATTTCGACGAGGCTGGTGCGCTGCCCTTGCACACCGATCCCAAAACCCTGTGGGCCCAGAAGCATCCCGAGCGCTTTCCCGTCGAGATCAACCGAGCGCGCCTCGACGAGCTGGTGCGGATCCCTGGCATCGGCCCGCGCTCGGCGAAGCGTTTGCTTGCCATGCGCCTGAAGGAGTGCCTGCGCGACGTGGCGGCCCTGCGCGCGGCTGGCGCTTCGTGGAAGGTGGCCTCACCCTTTGTGCTCCTCGATGGAAAGCCGGCCGAGCGACAGTTGCGCCTGTGCTGACGTCTCAAGGTCGTGCAAGCAAACGTTTGCGCTCTTCCTCGTCGAAGACGCGCACGATTCCGTATTCGCCATCGAAGCCGGCGACCCGTTTCACCTTGCCCGCGCGCATGCGGCGCAAGGCCTCGCCGAGAAGCGGTGGCCCCTCGCGCTCGGCGTCTTCCACCGGCCATGCCGTCAGCACGCCAAGCTCGCTCCCCGCGCATGCAAGTAGCTTGTCGTAGGCCTTGCGCACGCGGCCCGACGAAGCGCCGACGCCAAGGATTTCGCCCAGCAGTTCGACCAGCGGCACCAGACTCGTGAAGGGTTTGGCCCCCTCGGGGCGAAAGCCCTCGGGCCGATCCGCGAGCGCCGCCACCCGGCTGGCCACCCCGCCAGTGAGCTGCTTGCCACAGCGGGGACACAGGTGGGCGAGGGCCGCGGCCTCGGTCGGCGCCAGATTCACCTCGCAGGCGCGATGGCCTTCGTGGTGGTACTTGCCTTCCTCGGGAAAGAACTCGATGGTGCCAAGGAATTGGGGGCCGCGCTCGCGAAGGGCATCGCGCATGGCGAAGTACGACAGTTCGCAGTCGAAGCGGTTGGCTTCACGTCCGAGCTTTTCCGGCGAGTGCGCGTCCGAGCTCGACACCAGGCTCACGCGGTCGAGCGCCGACAGCCGCCAGTTCATCGCCGGATCCGACGACAGCCCGGTTTCGGCCGCGAACACGTGGCCGGCCAGATCGCCGAAACACTCGTCCAAGGAATCGAATCCAGATTTTTCGCCCAGGGCGGAAAACCACGGCGTCCACACATGCGCCGGAATCAAGAAGGCATCGGGCGAGGATTCGAGGGTGATTTCGAGCAAGTCGCGCGAGTCGAGGCCAAGAATGGGGCGTCCGTCGGATTCGATGTTTCCGATGCGCGCCAGGCGCGCGGCGATGCGCGTGGCGGTTTCGAAGTCGGGTGCGTAGAGAAGGTTGTGCACCTTGCGCACCCGATCGTCGCGCTTGTAGATGCTGCTGATCTCGACGGACAACATGAACCGCACGGGCGCGCGGCAGGCCGCCGGCACGGTGTTGTCGACGGCGGTGGCCAGATCGTCGCGCAAGCGGAAAAGCCCGGCCCCCGCCGGCACCAGCTTGTCGCGCAGTTCGGAAAGCCAGCGCGGATGGGTGAAGTCGCCCGTCGCGACCACCGCGATGCCCTTGCGTTGCGCCCACGCGTGGATGTGCTCCAGATCGAGCGCGCGGCTGGTCGCGCGCGACAGATAGGAATGGATGTGGAGATCCGCGACGAAAGGCACGGCGGGAATCTAGCAGCAGCAAGTGGCCAAGTTCGAGCCACGCGCAGGATTTGGCGGCCGGTCAGCCCTGCTTCTCGGCCGGCCAGGCGCGCAGGCGGACCTTGCCTTCCTCGACGGCGATCTCCAGGCGCACGCGCTCGCAGCGCTGCTGTTCCAAGATCTTGGGCAACTGCTTGCCCAGGCGCTGGCGCAGCTTCTCTTTGGTGACGGCTTGCGCTTCGATGCCGAGCTTGCGATGCGCTTCCATGTAGCTCCGGTAGGCGCCCTCGAAATCGCTGTCGGCCAAACCGATCAAGGGAGGCGAGGCTGGGCTTTCCCCACTCGGGGAGCGCCTGGCCGAGGCCGGAATGGGCGGCGGTCCGATACGCGGACTTGCCGGCGCGGCGGCCGTTTTCGCCGAGGCATCCGGGCTCGGCATCGCGTGGTGTTCGTCCGAGGGCTTTTTGCTGATAATGCGCTGCTGGCGCGCCACGAAGGCCTTGACCCGGTTCTTGGGAATACCAAGTGCCAGGGCTTCCTCCTCGGTGATGGCGCCACCGCGCTCGGCCATGTGGCGCTGTGTTCGGGCCAGGTCCCGGCGGAACGTGCCAGCCTCGATCTCGCGCATGGTGCGGTTCCAGTAGGTCGACTGCAGCACCCATCTCTGGCTCAAGGACTGGAAGCGGAAACGCAGCGACGAGTTCCCGATCACCACCTGCTGCATCTCCAGCATCATGCGGTTCATGTCGCGCCGGGGGGTGTTGGGCGGCGTGCGTTCCATCCCCATAAAGTAGGATTCGTACATTGAACGCAGCCGATCCATCTTCTTTTCCATCTCGCCCAGTCGGGCTTCGATGCCCTCGCGGGTAATTTGGAAGGTGAAGGCGCCGGCCTTTTTCACCCGTCGATCTTACTGCCACCCTGCGCGGCGGTCCATAAACCAGGGCGGGGGCGATCTGCTTGGGTCGCCGCCGTGCTAAGAGTCTCCTTTCGATGGCAAAGGCAGCGGCACAGACAATCGAACGCGAGATCCGCCGGTGACCGTGACTCTGTGGGTTACCGCCGTGGTCGCGCTCCTCGGGGTGCTGATCTTGGCGCACGAACTGGGTCACTTCCTGGTGGCCAAACTCTTCGGTGTCAAAGTGCTGCGCTTCTCGTTCGGATTCGGGCCGCGCTTGTTTGGCTTTACCGCGGGCTCCACCGAATATCGGCTGTCGCTCTTCCCACTTGGTGGGTATCTGCGCCTGCTCGGCGAAGATGCCAACGAGGTCGTTCCCGAGCACGACTACGAACGGGCGCTTTTCGCCCGGCCGCTGTGGCAGCGCTACGCCATCGTGGTGGCCGGGCCGCTCTTCAACCTGCTTTTACCGGTCGGGATCTACTTCATTCACTACGCGGGCCACAAAACGCTGCTCTCGCCGACCATCGGCACGGTGATCGCCGGCTTGCCTGCGGACAAGGCCGGTTTGCTGCCCGGCGATCGCGTGGAAACCGTGGACGGCAAGTTCGTGCGCTACTGGGAAGAGCTGGAAGAGATCATCGCCGATTCGCCCGGCAAGACCATGCGCTTCGGCATCCGGCGCGGCAATGCCTCCGAGGAGCGCGACGTCGCCATCGCGACCGACGTGCGCAAGGGACCGCTCAATCTCAACGAAACGGTGGGATGGATCGGCGTCTCGCCGCGCTTCCAGTTGCCCGAGGTCGGCATCATCGATCTCACTTCGCCCGCGGCGCAGGCCGGCCTGCGAACCTTCGACTACATCATTTCGGTCAACGGCTCGCCGGTGTCCCACTGGGCCGAGTTCGATCGCGCCGTGGCCCGCGCTGGCGCGTCTCCGCTGCGCATTGCCTATTTGCGCGGAACCCATTCTGCCGTGCCCTTTGTGCACGTGGAAATTCAAGAGCCAGGCGCCGCCGTGGTCATCCCGCAGGCCGTGCTAGCGCCGAGCGGTGGACGGCACTACGACACCGGCATCCAGTCGTCCGAACTCTTCGTCTATTCGGTCGAGCCGGGCAGTCCCGCGGATCGCATCGGCCTGCGCCGCGGGGATCAACTGCTCGAGATGGACGGTCAGCCCATCTTGCACTGGAACATTCTGCGCCAGCGTTTGGCCGCCGAGCCCGAGCACACCTTCCGCGTCGTGTGGGACTCGCCCGGCGGGATTCGCCACGAGGCCACCTTCAAGCAAGAGCTGCGCTCCGAGCTGGATGCCTACCGCCAGGAGGAGCAACGCCTGGTTTTCGGCGCCAACAACCGCTTCGCCTGGAAAACCGCGGATCCGGTTCCGGTGCGCAACCGGTTCTTCTATGCCCTTGGGCACGCTCTGACCCGCACTGGGGAAATCATTACTTTCACGGCACAGGGCTTTTTCCAGATCATTCGCGGCGAGATGTCGCCGAAGTCTTTGGGCGGGCCGCTCACCATCGGCTACGCCGCGGGCGTCGCCGCCGAGCAAGGCCTGGCCCAGTACCTTTGGCTGATGGCCTTGCTCAGCATCAACATCGGTCTGCTCAATTTCCTGCCCATCCCGATTCTCGACGGTGGCTTGCTGCTCTTCTTCACCATCGAGCTGTTCAAGCGCCGGCCGCCCTCGGCGCGGGCGCGCGCCATCACCACCTACATCGGCGTGGTGGTCGTGGTACTTCTGGTGCTCTTCGCCCTCAAGAACGACGTGGTCAAATTCTTCCTGCCACGATGATGGATCCTGCTTCACGTCCGTTGCTTGCCTTCGACACCTCGACGCCCACCGCGCGCGTGGCGCTCTTTTCGCCCGCGGGCGAATGCCTCGGGCTGCGCGAAAAGACCGCCGCGCGCCACTCGGCCAACTTGCTCGCTCTGTGCGACGAGATCCTGCGCGGAGCCTGCGTGGGCGTCGGCGATCTGGGCGCCATCGCCTGCGGCGCGGGTCCAGGCAGTTTCACCGGGCTGCGCGTGGGACTCGCCATCGCCAAGGGCCTGGCGCTGCCTTCGGCGCTGCCGCTGGTCTTGCTATCGTCGCTCGACGCCCTGGCCTGCGATCTCGCCGCCGTATCGCCAGGGGCGCGGCTCTTGCTTCCGTGCATTGACGCGGGCAAGGGCCAGGTCTATGCCCGCACGTACCGTGTGACCGCCGACACGGCACCGTGCGCCCAGGGCGAATGCGATTGGGTGCTCCACCCCGATGCGCTCTGCGCGCTGGCAGCCGAGGCCGCGGCCGGCGAATCCATGCGCGTGGGGGGAACCGGTGTAGATCGATACATCCAGGTTTTTCGTGCTGCACTCGGCGCGGATCGCGTGGCCGCGTCGGTGCCTGGGCCGAGCGCGGCGGCCATCGCGCGTCTGGCGCTCGCGCGCATTCGCCGCGACGACTACGACGACCTGGAAACCGCGGTGCCGCGCTACGGCCGTCCCCCGGACATTACGCGGCCGAAAAAGCCTCTGCTTGCGCCGTAGTTCTCGGTCGCAATTGACTCCGCTGCCGGGGCCGCATACGATCTATCCATTCGATGACCGAAATCGATGCTTTGAAGCAGCGTCATAGGGAATTGGAAGAAGCGCTCGCACTGATAGAGGCGCACCTTTCGCTAACCACGAAGGAGCAGGCCGAACGGGCCAAGCTCAAGAAGGAAAAGCTGGCCATCAAGGATCGCATTCAGATCTTGCTGGCGCAGACTTCTTGATGCGAGGTACACACGGAATTCCCACACACAAGGCAGGGAGTGTTACTAATTCTGTCATGCGCAAAGTAGTTCATATTGCAGCAGGGCTCTTTCTCATTGCTTGCGGTCCCGATCCCAACGCCTTGTTGCCCGGCCAGGCGGCCCCATCCACGTCCGGCGGCGCCAGAGCCAGCGGCGGCGTCACCACCAGCCTCGGCGGCGCGGGCGGAGCGATCACCGGAAACGGTGGCGTCACTAGCAGCGGCGGTTCGACAGTTGTTGCGAGCGGCGGCGTGGTCAATCCCTTCTCGGGCGGCACGACCGGCACGAACGGCGGAATCGTCTCCTCGGGCGGCACCGTCGGTTCAGGCGGTGTGGTCAGCAGCGGCGGCACGACAACCTCACCTTTTGGAAACGGCGGCTTGGCGAGCGGCGGCGGCGTAGTGAGCAGCGGCGGCGTGACGAGCACGGGTGGCGATACGAGCGCAGGTGGTAGCTCAGGCACAGACGACGGAGGAAGTGGAAGCGAACCTTGCGTGCCGGCCAAGACGATCACCGGCACCGGCAGTGGGAACAGCGGCAACTTTGAAACCACGGGCGAATTCTGCTTCAGGACGCCCGACAATATTACCGGCTGGAACTGTTCGAACTTCACCGGTCGGACCCTCAAGGTGAACGGTGTCACCACGACGTGCGGAGCGGCGTCCCTGCCCGCCAAGGTCAACGGCTACTACTACTTCGACGCAACCGCGGGCGGCGTGGATTACGCCAGCATCTACTGGTATTGATTGAACTAGCTGGCGGTGGACCTGGCCTAGGGTGATGTGGACGAGGCCACGGTCACCCCGGCACTGGCCCTGCTTGATTCCATCCTCGCCATCCTCAGGCGACTGAGCCATCCCTGACACCGCCTCGGCCCAGGGCCATCTGGGCGACCGCAAGTCGCCCCTACCGAACGCCGGTGTCTTGACCCACTCACCCGGGTCACCGCCACCCACACCTCCACCGCTCCCGTCCACTCCGAATCCCAGGACCTCTGCCCTGCCGCCCTCTATTCCCGTCCTCTGATTCATGGTATTGCCTTCCACCATGGAAAACACGACCAAGAAGGCCGCGCCGGCTGTTTTGTGGGTTCCGTCGTCGTACTTGGCGATGGGATTCGTGCTGTGCTCGCTGACCCTCAGCAACACCTACGTCTTCAAGAACCTGGGGTTGCCGAACGGGACGATCACGATGCTGGCGGCCATCCTGACGTTGCCCTACGTGTTCAAGTTCCTGTGGGCGCCGCTGCTGGAGCTGTACAAGACCAAGAAGTTCTTCGTCGTGTTGATGCAACTGGGTGCAGCGGCTTGCATGGCGCTGGCGGGACTGGCGTTGCAGTTGCCCATGTGGCTGGCCATCTCCTTCGGCGCGATGATGATCTGCTCGTTCATGGGCGCCACCATCGACATCGGCACCGACGGCGTCTACGTCACCACGCTCGACGACAAGCAGAAGGCTCGCTGGGCCGGCATCCAGAGCATGGCCTGGACCGGCGGCCAACTCATGGCCCAGGGCGCTCTGGTCTGGCTTGCCGGCAAGCTGCATGACGACTACGGCTACACCTGGAAGATCGCCTGGATGTACGTGTTCCTGGCCGCCGCCTGCATTCTGGCAGGCTTGGCCGCGTGGCACGGCGCCTTCATGCCCCCCGGCAGCAAAGCCAAGGAAGCGCCCAAGAGTATGGGCGAGGCGATGGCCGGCTTCGCTCACGCGTACAAGACGTTCTTCCAGAAGAAGTTGATCTGGCGAATGCTGGCCTTGGCTTTCTTCTATCGCTTCGGCTGGTACCTGATCGAGAAGGTCAACAACCTCTTCCTCATTACCGAAGCTGCCAAGGGCGGCCTCGGTCTAAGCAACAAAGCGGCCGCGGCCATCAGCGGCGGCTGGGGTGCAGCCTCGTTCCTGGCGGCCAGCGTGGTTGGCGGCTTGGTGCTAGCCAAGATCGGCCTATCCCGCAAGACCCTGATGCTCTATGTCGGCGTCCTTGTCATCCCCAACCTGGCCTTTCTGGGGCTTGCCAGCTCAGCGGCTGCTCCGGGCAATTTCTGGCTCATCGCCGCGGTCTATTGCATTGCCATGTTCGCCTACGGCTTCGGCGCCGTCGCGCACATGTACTACATGATGAAGCAGATTTCCCCGGGGCCGTACCAGACCGCCCACTACGCCTTCGCTACCGGAACCATGGGCCTCTGCAACTTCCTCACCGGCTTCTTCAGCGGCAAGATCGAGGAGGCACTGGGCTACCAGACCTTCTTTACTGTCGTGCTCTTCTTGACGATTCCGGGCCTGTTGGCCGCGTGGTTCGCTCCCTTCGTTCACAGCATGGGCGAGGAGACCAAGGCAGTCTCCCGCTAGGCAGGGTTTCGGAAGCGGATCGCCGTCGTCTTGGACGATGGGCGAGGCGAGGATTCCGCACCGATTCGCCACCCGCTCAAGGTTCTCGGATTTCCTGCCGTAACCGTCTGAAAATGTCACGATCCCGGTTGAATTGACACGTGTGCGGGACTACTCTGCCCCTCGTCCGCGTCGAGGCATTCGTGACAGAAAAAACAGCCGGAATCGCGCGGATTTCTCCCTAGGAGTTGGCACCATGAGCACGTTCATCGAGCAGATCCACGAGAAGGCGAAACTCGGCCCCAAGAAAGTGGTTCTCCAAGAGGGCGAAGACGTCCGTGTGATCGAAGCCGCGGGCAAGGCCACCAAGCTTGGTATCGCGGAAGTGACCATCTTGGGCGACGCGGCCAAGATCAAGGCGACCGCGGCGTCTGCGTCGCTTTCGCTCGACAAGGTGAACGTGGTCGACATGACCGCCGCGCCCAACCTTCAGGACTACGCCGCCACCTATTTCGAGTTGCGCAAGGCCAAGGGCATGACCGAGCCCGAGGCGCTCAAAGTCATGAAGGATCCACTGTTCTACGGCGCCATGATGGTGCGTAAGGGGGTCGTGGATAGCTTCGTGGGCGGCGCGACCTATACGACGGCCGACGTTTGTCGCGCCAGTATCCAGATTGTCGGCATGCAAGCCGGGCTCAAGACCTTGTCCAGCTTTTTCGCCATGATCCTGCCCGACAAGTCGTTCGGCAAGGACGGCGTCCTGTTCTACGGCGATGGCGGCGTGGTCATCGATCCCAATGTCGAACAGTTGGCGGACATCGCCATCGCGACGGCCGACAGCTTCGCCAGCCTGGTGGGTGAAGCCCCACGCGTGGCCATGCTTTCGTGTTCGACCAAGGGCAGCGCCAAGCATGCCCGTGTGGACAAGGTGGTCGCCGCCATGGTACTGGCCCAAAAGCGTCGCCCCGATCTCGTCATTGATGGTGAACTGCAGGGCGACGCCGCTCTGATTCCTTCGGTGGGCGAGCGCAAGGCCAAGGGTTCTCCGGTGGCTGGCAAAGCGAACGTGCTTATCTTCCCGGACCTGGATTCCGGCAACATCAGCTACAAGCTGACAGAACGCTTGGCCAAGGCCCAGGCACTCGGACCTGTTTTGCAAGGCATGGCCAAGCCGTCGTCGGATCTGTCGCGCGGCTGCAATGCAACCGACATCGTCAACGTCATCGCCATCAACGTCGTCCGCCTGCAATTCGCGCAGAAGTAGTCTTTCGGAGGCGCGAGTATGCGGATCCTGGTTGTCAATTGCGGTAGTTCGTCGCTCAAGTTCAAGCTCTACGACCTGACCTCGGCCGAGGCTGGCCGCTTGCTGGCCGAAGGCGTGGTCGAGGAAATCGGGCGCGAGAAATCGAAGTTCACCTACAAGACGCACAAGTCGCCGAACAAGCTGGTGCTGGAAGTGGTCGCCAAGGATCACACGCAAGCCGTGGTCGCGATGAAGGATGCGCTTCTGCACCCGGAATACGGCCTCTTCCAGGACAAGATCCAGGTCGACGCCGTCGGCCACCGCGTGGTCCACGGCGGCGAGAAGTTCTCGGCCTCGGCGCTGGTCACGCCCGGTGTGCGCGCCGCGATTGAAGAGTGCATCGCCATCGCGCCACTGCACAATCCACCCAACCTGGCCGGCATCACGGCCTGCGAAACGATTTTCCCTGGGCTGCCGCAGGTGGCGGTGTTCGACACGGCTTTCCACCAGTCCATGCCGCCGCACGTGTTCCTCTACGGTTTGCCCTACGAGCAGTACGACAAGTACCACATCCGCAAGTACGGCTTCCACGGCACCTCGCACGAGTACGTCGCGCGCCGCTGCGCCGACCTGATGAAGAAGGATTTCGACAAGATCCGCCTCATCACCTGCCACATGGGCAACGGCTCCAGCATCACCGCGGTCAAGAACGGCAAGTCGTTCGACACCTCGATGGGACTCACGCCGCTTGAAGGCGTGGTCATGGGAACGCGCACCGGCGACATGGATCCGGCCGTCGTGCTCTACATCATGGACCGGCAGAAACTGTCGCCGCAGGAGATGAACACGCTGCTTAACAACAAGAGCGGCATGAAGGGGATCTCCGGCATCAGCAATGACATGCGCGAGATTGAACAGAAGGCGGAAGAGGGCAATCAGCGGGCCAAGCTCGCGCTCGATATCTTCGTGTATCGCGTGGTGAAATACATCGGTGCCTACGTGGCGGCCATGGGTGGGGCGGATGCCATCGTCTTCACGGGCGGCATCGGGGAAAACGCGACCTCCACGCGCGCCAAAATTCTCGAACCGCTCGCATTCCTTGGCGCCGAGTTAGATCCGGTGCGCAACGGCTCCGACGCTAGAGAAAAGGTCATCACACGGGATGGGGCGCGCATCGCCGCCTGGGTCGTGCCGACCAACGAAGAGCTGATGATTGCGCAAAAGACGAAAACCATCGTCGAAGCGCAAGTCAGCGCTGGATAATCCGCGGTCTGCATCGTAAATCTAGGCAGCCATTTTGCCGCCTAGTAACGAGAAAGGACCCGATCCGTGGAACAGAAAGACATCGAGCAGACCCTGGTACTCATCAAGCCCGACGCTCTCAAGAACTCCTTGACCGGCTACGTGCTGTCCCAGCTTTCCGAGTTCCACACCGGTTTGCGTTTCGCGGGTACCAAGATCGTTCACGTCAGCTCCATGCTGGCGGGCGAGCACTATGCCGAGCACCGTGGAAAATTCTTCTTTGCCTCGCTGCTCGATTACATCCAGGGCCGCTTGCACTACGCGAAAGAGCCTTGGAGGCGCCGGGTGGTCGCGATCGTCTACCAGGGTCCCAAGGCCGTGACTCGTCTGCGCGAGCTGTGTGGCCCGACCAACCCACACAAGGCGCGCGAGGAGCGGCCCGGCTGCATTCGTTCTCTCGGCACGGTCGAGACGCTCAAGGACGCCGAGGGCAAGGTTCTGGGCGAGCGCATGGACAACCTGATCCACGCCTCGGCCAACACGGCCGATGCCGAACGTGAGATCAAACTGTGGTTCCGGCCCGGCGACATCCCGCCTGCCATGCACCCCTATCCGACTGAAACGAGCAAGTCGCACTTCTACTATAAGGACGGCAAGCTCTTCGACACCTACGACACCGGCCGCGTGTGCGTGCTGGCCCCGGGCGATTTGGGTTGGAAGTCCGACCTCGAAGCCCTCGGCCATCTTCTGCGCGGCGAACCCTCGGCGGTTCCGGTCGAGTCGGTGGTGGCCAAGTACCTCATCAACGAACACCAAGAGGCGGACTAGCGCTGGCCCCACAAATGGAATCGGCGCCGCCGCCGCGCCAGGTGTGCGAGCGGTGCTTTCGGCCGTGCTCGGTTTGTTTCTGTGCCGACCTCAAGCCTGTTGCGACCAAGACCAGGGTGGTGATCCTGCAGCACCCGCGCGAGCGCGACGTGGGCATCGGCACCGTCCGCCTTGCGCGCCTGGGCCTGGCCGGGTGCGAGCTTCGCCGCGATGTGGATTTCGGCGACGATCCCATCGTGCGCGAGGTGCTGGCGTCGGGCAACGCGTACCTGCTGTTTCCAGGACCCGACGCCATCGACGTCGAGACGGCCGACTTCGCCTCGCCCATCACGCTGGTGGTTCTCGACGGGACGTGGACGCAAGCGCAGAAACTGCTCAAGGCCAATCCAGGTCTGGCAGCGCTGCCGCGCTTGCGCCTATCGCCGGTCGCGCCCAGCCTGTACGGTCAGATCCGCCGCGAGCCCGCCGCCCACTGCGTGGCCACCATCGAGGCCATCGCCCATGTGCTCGGCTACCTGGAAAAGGATCGCGAGCGCTTCGCCGAATTCCTGCGCCCCATGGCGGCCATGGTCGAGCGCCAGCTCCACTACGTCACCGAAGTTGCGAGCAATCGCCACAGACACTCCATCATCAAGCGCACGCCCCGCGATCCCATTCCGGCAGAGTTGCGCCAGCGACGGGCGGATGTGGTCTGCGTGCAGGGCGAAGCGAATGCGTGGCCGCGTCTGCATCCGGATCGCAGTCCGCCCGAAACCGTGCACTGGCTGGCCCGGCGACTTGCGACCGGCGAGTCTTTCGAGTCGGTGATCGTCCCGCGCCGCCCGCTGGCGCCCTCGACCTGCCACCACATTCAGCTCGCCCCTGAGACCCTGGCCGCGGGCGAGTCCTGGAATAGCTTCCTCACGCGCTTCCGTGCCTTCCTGCGCCCCATTGACGTGCTGGTGCATTGGGGTCACTTCTCGCTGGCGACCTTGGTTGCCGATGGCTACGGCATCGAACATCCTCACCTCGACGCGCGCCTCATCGCCAGCAAGGTGCTCGCCCGCCGCGCGGGCACCGTCGAGGAGTGCCTGACTCACATGGAACTGCCCGCGCCACAAGCTTGGGCCGCGGGCCGAGGCGGGATGCGCATCGCTGGCCTGTGCGAAGTCGTCGAAAAACTCTGTGCGTGGTCGGTCAAACCTTGACTCATAAATGCCGTTCGTTGCCGACGGTGCGGGCCCCTGCAATCTGCCGGGTCAGCCAGGTCTTGGCCGACGCGACCGCAAGCTCAAGCGGTTCGCCGCGCGCCAGGCCGACGGCGATGGCGGTGGCCAGGGCGCAGCCGGTTCCGCGCGGACTTGGGCCGGCGATGCGCGGACTTGAAAACAGGCCTTCCCCGGCTGAGGAAAGCAGCACGTCCGTGGCGTCGCCTTCGAGATGGCCGCCTTTGACCAGAACCGCGGCGACGCCGAGGGCACGAAGGGAACGAGCCGCCGCGCGCGCGTCGGATTCGCTTCGCACCGGCTGTTCGAGGAGCCAGGCTGCCTCGCCGAGGTTGGGCGTGAGCAGGGTCGCCCTGCGCGCCAGTGCGAGGATGGCGTCGCGATCGCCGTCGTAGAGCGAGTCTCCGCTCGACGCCCGCAACACGGGATCGTAGACGATGGGGCCAGCATAGGAGGCCAGCGCTAGCTTGATCGCTTGGGCGATGGGCGCCGTCGCAACCATTCCGATCTTCACTGCGCTGCCCGCCTCGCCGACCCTTGCCAGCGCCGACGCCAGGGCAGCCTGCACGCGCTCGGGCGCGCGCGGCTCGATGGTGGACTCCGAAGGCGAACCTTGCTCGGTCCAGGCCGTTCCAACCACCACCCCGCGTGCGCAAAGGGCGGTTGCCGTCAGTAGGTCTCGGGCCACGCCCGCACCAGAGCCGGGGTCGAGCCCGCCCACGAGCACGACGTTGGCCGGAAAATCGCTTCGGGTAGGTTGATGTAGGTTCAGTTTCCACCTGGGTCGGTCGAATGGTTACAGGAACACTTGCACAGGTAGTCGACTCGTGGGTAGTTTCACACCCGCCGCAGAAAAATCGAAGCATTCCCGTGAGGAATGCGGTCACGGAACGAGCGAACCTGGGACTTTTCAGGATACAATCAATTGTGACGCCGTGGGAGTAGCGCTTCCGCAGCCGATACCATTCGGCAAGTACACGCTGTTTGAACGCATCGGACGGGGGGGTATGGCCGATGTCTTCAAGGCGCGTATCCAAGGCCCAGCGGGCTTCGAGCGAACCTTCGTCGTCAAACGCATCCTTCCCCATCTGTCGGACGATCCCTCGTTCACCAAGATGTTCATCGACGAGGCCAAGATCGCGGCCAAGCTGTCGCACCCGAACATCGTGCAGGTGTTCGAGCTCGGCTCCGTCGACGACGAGTACTTCATGTCCATGGAGTACGTGCGTGGTCACGATCTGGCCGAAACCATGCGCACGCTGTGGGCACGCGTGGGGCCGCCGCGGCCCGAGCTGGTAGCGTACGTGGGTCGCGAGATGTGCCGGGCGCTGGCCTACGCGCACGAATTTACGTCCGAGGACGGCCAAGTGCTGGGCATGATCCACCGCGACATCTCCCCGTCGAACGTCATGCTGTCCTACGACGGGGCGGTGAAGATTCTCGATTTCGGTATCGCCAAGGCCTTGGGCGGCGACGCGGCCGAGGAGAACACCAAGAGCGGCACACTCAAGGGCAAGTTCGCGTATATGGCGCCCGAGCAGACGGTGTCGAACGAGATCGATCGGCGTATCGACATTTTCGCAACCGGGATCGTGCTGCACGAGATTTTGACCGGCCGTCGCTTGTTCAAGGGCGAGAACGACATGCAGACTATCGAGCGCGTGCGACGCTGTGAAGTGGTGGCGCCCTCGCTGTACAATCCCCTGTGTCCGCCTCAGCTTGACCAGATCGTGCTGCAAGCGCTGGCCAGAAACCGCGATGAACGGTATCAGTCCGCTTCCGAAATGGCGGACGCGCTTGACGACGTGGTGTACGCGTCTCGTTTCCAGGCCACCCATCTTGCGCAGACCATGCGCAGTCTTTTCCCGGCCGACGCCGTGGGCGATGTCCGCGCGGCCGGCGCCGGGCGCGCACCGCACATGATGACCGGTTCGGTCAGCCCATCGCGATCCAACACCGGTATTCCGCGTAGTGGTTCGCAGACGTCGCGGCCGGGCCCTACCGGAACGCGCTCGCCCACCGTGCCGCCCTCGGTTTCGAAAACGCCTATTACATCGGCCTCGTATCGGGTTCCGCCCAGTCACTCCAACATCGTGGCGCCGCCCACGAGCTCAATCGGTTTTCTCATGCGGCCCTTGGTGGGCTCGGTTCCCGGCTGGGTCGCGGTGGCCGCGCTCCTTCTGCTCGGCTTTGCCTTCGTGGGCGGGGCCATCTGGACGCTGCGAGGCCCGTCGAGTGGTGGGATGGCGGCGCAGAACGCGATTCCAAAGATCGTACTTCTCGATCTCGCCTTTCAATCGAGCCCCATTGGCGCCGACGTCTACATCGTGGGTAGCAATGAGTACCTTGGCCGCACGCCTTTCCGGCGCAAGGTGGAGTATCGGGACGACCGCTCCACCTTCGTGGTGTTCCGCCTGGCGGGATATATGGAGATGACCAAAGAGGTGAGGCCTGATTTCCTAGGCGCGGTGACCTTGCAAGCCATGCCTGCGCCCGCTGTCCCACCACCCGTTCCCGCGCCACCGCCCGCAGCTCCAGTGGCTGCTCCTCCGGCGGCGCACCCGCGCCCAACCACCGATGCGATCAAACCCGATCCATTCGACAAGGCCAAGCCTGGCAAGCCGCCGCACGGCAAAGTTCACGGCAAGGGCGGAGGGGGCAGCAAGGATTCGAAAGATCCCTTCGACACCCCATCGAACAGGGATCCGCTTGGTCCCAAGGCTTCGCCGTTCCGCTAGAGATCTGGCGCCCACGGAAATGTTCAAAGGTCGTCGAATTGCTGTCGTGGTGCCAGCCTTCAATGAGGGCAGCAAGATTGCGCGCACCCTGCGCTCGATTCCCGGTTTCGTCGACCACGTGATCGTCGTCGACGATGCCAGCGTGGATGGGACGGGCCGCATCGCCCAGCGCAGCCAGCGGCGGGGCCTCCTCGTGCTTCGCCACGGGTGCAATCGCGGCGTCGGGGCGGCCATCGCCACCGGGTACGCGGCGGCCTTTGCGGCGGGCGCGGATGTGTCGGCGGTGATGGCGGGTGATTCGCAGATGGATCCCGCCGATCTCCTGGTGCTGGTCGAGCCGGTAGTTTCCGGGCGTGCGGATTACGCCAAGGGCAATCGGTTTGCGTGGCCTGGCGTGTATCGTGTGATGCCTGCCTCGCGCATGATCGGCAATGTCGTGCTTTCGCTTCTGACCCGCCTCGCATCGGGGTACAGGCACGTGTTCGATTCGCAATGCGGATACACCGTGGCCAATCGGCGGGCGCTTTCGGTCATCTTGTCGGGCGAGGTCTTTCCCCGCTACGGCTATCCCAACGACATTCTCTGCCGGCTGGGCGGCCATGGCGCGCGCGTGGTTGACGTGCCGGTGCGCCCGGTGTACGGGGCCGATTGGCACTCGGGGATCCGCATCCCGCGCGTGGTGCTGCCGCTGCTGCGCCTCATGCTCCGTGGAATCTGCGCGCGGGGCATGCGCGGGATCCAGCGCCTGGTGCTGGGTCAGTCCTCCATGCCCATGCCCGAACCACCGCAGCCGTGATTGGCGTTCTGACCACCTCGTATCCACGTTTCCCCGACGACGGCGCGGGGGGCTTCGTGCGCGAGCGCGTGTGCGCTTTGCTCGCCGAGGGGCACGCCGTCGAGATCCTGGCCGCCGGCGCACGTGATGGAGTCGGTGCCGATGACGCCCTGGTGACGCGCATCGAGGCCGGCGGGTTGTTCTATGAAGGTGGCGCACCCGAGGCGCTGGAAGCGCCGGAGCTCTTGCGGCGATGGCTGGCCATGGCCGAGGCCGCGCGTTTCTCGCTGACGATGTGGCGGCACCTGACCGAGCGACGCAGTCGCTGGGACTCGGTCGAGAGTCATTGGCTCGTGCCCTGCGGACTGCTGGCATGCGCTGCTTTGCCACACCTGCCCCACCGCGCGCACGTTCACGGCGGCGATCTCTATTTGCTGGCCAGGCTGCCCTGGGGCGACTGCGTGGCGCGAGCCATCTGCCGGTGCAGGCCCACGCTCGTATTCGCCAGTGTTTCGCTGCGCGACCGATTCTCCGGGCTGATTGGTTCGGCGCCAGAGGCCTTGGGAGCGGAATGCCGAATCGAACCCGCGGCCTTCGCCGCGCGCGTGTTTTGCCGTCGCTCGGACGAAGACAAAACGCGCTTGCGGCTCGCGCTAGGCCTGCGCACACCCACGGTGCTTGCCGCCGGACGGCTCGTGCCCATCAAGGGCTTCGACGCTCTGGTGGCCGCGCTTGGGCAAATCCCTCCGGCGGCGCGGCCCGCGCTGATCATTGCTGGCGAGGGTCCCGAGAAAGCGCACCTGGTGAGACTTGCGCGAGAGGTGGGCGTGCGGCTGCAACTCACAGGGGTTCTCGGACAGCGAGCGCTTGCCGAATGCATGGCAGCCGCCGATCTCTTCGTTCACCCTTGCCGCACGCTCGCCAACGGGCGGAGCGAGGGCATGCCCCTCGTGGTGCGCGAGGCCTTGGCCTGCGGCCTGCCTGTGATCGCCTCCGCCAGCGGCGGCCTCGGCGAACTTCAGGGTGCCCAAGGGCTGACTCTCGTGGATCCCAACGAGGATGGCGCCTTGGTGCAGGCCATCGCGCGTGCGCTACCGACCGGCAAGCACGAAGCGGGCTGAGCAAGAGCCCGCCCGCCCGTGCTGTCGGAGCTTTTAAGCGGCCTTGGGCGCGGCGTCGCCGAATACGTACTGCGATGAACCGAAGCCCAAGATCGGGAAGAAGATGACGCTCAAGAAGATCAAGCCAGCGGCGAATCCGCCGCCCTTGCCAAAGGCCTTGGCCAACTCGACGTAGACAAGAATGACGAAGATGAGATTGACGATGGGAATGAAGAACATCACGATCCACCACAGCGGCTTGCGCACGATCTGCAGAAGGACAACGATATTGTAGATGGGCACGATCGCGGCCCACCCCGGCTGGCCGGCCTTGGTATAGACCTTCCACATCGAAGCGATGATCAGGATGACGATCACCGCAAAGAAGATCATGGCTCCGATGCCGATTCCAGCTGCCGCTGCCCCGGCTGGTTGCATCTCCGATAGATTCACTCGTTCCATTGTCGTGACCTCCTAGGAAGTAACTGAAGTACTACTTGGACTGCCACTTCAGGACGCGGCACCATGCCGCACCTGGCAGGTGAGTATCGGGCGAATCCGTCGGCACACAAGCCAAATTTGGAAGCGTCAAAAACCGCGTTTTTGCGGCGTGCACAATGGCGAGTCGATTCTCGCGTTTCAGTTGGCCTCTGCTACGCTGGTAGTGCAGATAGCTGGGAAGAATCACCATGAGGCTTTCCGTGATTGTAGCCGTGCACGACGTCGAGGACTCGATCGGCCGCGACGTGCGCAGCCTGGCGGCGCATCTGCGAGAGCGCGGACTTGCGTTCGAGATCCTGGCGGCCAGCGATGGCTCCCGCGACACCAGCCTGACCTTGCTGCGTTTCCTGTGCTCGGAGATCCCCGAGTTGTCGGTGGTTGGCCTGGCGCGCAGTGGGCGCGCCTTTCGCCGCGCCGTCGCCCATGCGCGAGGCGAGGCCGTGCTGCTGTGGGATGCCGATCGCGGCATTGCCTTTCCGCACGCGGTGTTGGGTTGGGCGCTGTCTCGGCTGGCGCGCAAGGCTGCGGTCATCGTGCGTGGCCGTTTCGTGCTGGCCAACCGCATGCGCGCCTTGCCCATCCTGCTTGAAACCAGCGGGCGCTGGGGCGACTACGAGGTGCGTTTCGAACGCCAGGCCGCGGCTCTGGGGCTCGACATGGAAATCGTGGGTCGGCGATCTCGGCGGCGCGGCCGGCATCTTCTGGCGCCAGTTCTGCGCATCCTGTCGGTGTGATAGCGGGCAAACCCTGCTAGATTCAGAGTCACGATGTCCATAGTTGTCGCCATCTTCGGTCTTGCCGTCCTGATCGTGCTGCACGAGGCGGGGCACTTTCTCGCCGCGCGCCTGTGCGGGATGCGTGTCGAGCGCTTTTCCATCGGCTTCGGCAATGCCCTGGTTTCCTTCAAACGTGGGGATACCGTCTACCAAATCGCGCCTATTCCCTTGGGTGGCTTCGTGCAAGTCACGGGCATGAATCCGCAAGAAGAATTCGACCACGACGATCCTTACGTGTACCCCAACCGGCCACGCTGGATGCGCTTCTTGGTGCTGGTGGCAGGGCCGGCGGCCAATTACCTGACTGCGATGGTGATCGGCTTCGTGGTGCTGCTGAGCTACGGACAATACACGGGCACCACCACCGTCGATGAAATCGTGCAAGGCAGCGCCGCGCAAGCGGTGGGACTTCTGCCTGGAGACGTGGTGGCTGGCGTGGGCGGCAAGACAGTCTCCAAGCCGTCGGACGTGACCCAGGTCGTGCGCGCTTCGAACGGATCGGCCATCGAACTCAGGGTCACCCGCTCGGGCGCGCCCGTCACCTTGCAGATCACGCCGCGCAAGGATTCGGCGAGCGGCGCCTACATGATCGGCGTGCGCTTCGGCCAGGCGCGGGCACGCGGGCCCTTCCTCGACGCGGTCAAGGAGGCGGTGGTCATGCCCATCGCGCTGTCGGCGGTGTTGCTCAGGAACATCTGGGATCTTATCACGCGCAAGATCGAAGGCGGGTTGACCGGGCCGCTCGGCATCGCGAAGGAGATGGCCGGCGCGGCCAAGCAAGGCCTGCTCAAGTTCTTGGAGATTCTGATTTTGATTTCCGTGGCGCTCGGCGTGTTCAACCTCTTGCCCCTGCCGGGACTCGACGGCGGCCGCATCTTCTTCGTGGGCATCAACTCTATCCGGCGCCGGGACATGAACCCCAACATCGAAACCAAGATTCACATGGTCGGGATCATGTTCCTGCTCATGGTGCTGGTGGTGGTCACCTTCAACGACATCAAGGGCATCTTCTTCAAGAAGATGGGCTAGTGCTTGCCCAAACGTCCTAGCCGGATCCACCGCGGACTGGTTGGCGAACGTGCGTTGGTCGGCGCAGCCTATTTGGCCGATGCGCAGCTTCGGCGCGAGTACGCAAGCGAGATCGCGCCACGCACCGTCGCGGCGCTGGAATGGATCTTCACCAGCGCGGCCATGCTCGCGCCACGCCGGGTGCTCGATCTTGGCGCTGGCACCGGCGCCGCCAGCCAGGCGGTTCGCACGCGGTGGCCGAGCGCCGAGATCGTTGCCGTGGACAAGGTTCCTGGCCCCGGTATCCTGCGCGCCGACGTCACGCGCGCGCTTCGGCAACCGGGCGCCTCGGGCCGCTTCGATCTGATTGTGGCCGCGCACCTGCTCAACGAGCTTGCGCTCGACATGGACGGTCGCGCACGCCTGGTGCAGGGCTGGTGCCGCGAATTGCTGGAAGAGCGGGGCACTTGCGTCTTGGTCGAGCCCGCCCTTCGCGAGACCTCGCGCGGGCTTCTCGCCGTTCGCGACCGTCTGATCGCGGCCGGGCTATTTGTGGTTGCGCCTTGCTTGTGGCACGGTCCGTGCCCCGCGCTCGCCCGAGAGCGAGACTTTTGCCACATGAGCGCCCCGGCTATCGCGCAGGGGCGCTCGCGCGTCGATTTCAGCTATCTGGTTCTGCGCACGCAGGGCACGCCGAATGAGGACGCATCCGTCTTTCGCATCGTCAGCGATCCGATGAAGGACAAGGGACGCTTGCGCTTCCACGCCTGCGGACCGGCCGGCCGCTTGCTCGTCACGCGCCTCGATCGCGATCGCTCGCCCGGCAATCAGTTGCTCGACGAGATCGAGCGTGGCGCCGTGGTCAGGATCCAGGGCGCGACCGTACAGCCGGGCGGTCTTC
>Ga0265342_10000579_pt1 | contig 38628 bp, 33 predicted proteins | sample 4CB327metaG_FD_203125 | JGI IMG/M metagenome (GOLD analysis project Ga0265342, IMG submission 203125) | Rhizosphere microbial communities from Carex aquatilis grown in University of Washington, Seatle, WA, United States - 4-CB3-27 metaG | ecosystem: Host-associated > Plants > Roots >... | reverse complement strand
CCTTGGTGGGCGGGCTGATCGGGGCTGGCGTCTCCAAGGCTGGCATCGGCATTCTGGGCTGGAGCAAGATCGGCGCGACCGCTGCGTTCATCCTGATTTCTCCACTGCTCGGCTATGTGGGCGCGGCAGCTCTGATGGTCGGGTGCTCGTGGCTTTTGCGCAAACAGACGCCGTTCAGGGTGGACAAGTGGTTTCGCCGCTTGCAGTTCTTGTCGGCGGCGGCTTTCAGCCTGAACCATGGCGGCAACGACGCGCAGAAGACCATGGGCATCATCGCCGTGCTTCTCTACTCGCAAGGCATGCTGGGCAAGACCTTTCCCAGCTCGGCGAATTTTCCCCTGTGGATCGTCTTGTCCTGCCACGCCGCCATGGGGCTGGGCACCATGGCGGGCGGTTGGCGGATTGTGAAGACCATGGGCATGCGACTCACCAAGCTGCGGCCGTTCGGCGGCTTCTGTGCCGAAACTGGCGGCTCGCTGGCCATCTTCATCGCCACTCAACTTGGCATCCCGGTGTCCACCACGCATACCATCACGGGCGCCATCGTGGGCGTGGGCACAATCTCCAACGCTGGCCGGGTTCGCTGGGGGTTGGCCAGCCGAATTCTTTGGGCCTGGCTTTTCACCATCCCCGCGTCCGCTATCATCGCCGCCATCACCTACTTCATCGCGCGCGCCCTCGGCGTCTGAGCATTCGCCACGCCGCGGACGAATTGTCCGCGGGAACCACTCCTGGAAAGCACCGGATGTAGTGAGAGTTCACACGCCTGTCACAGGATTGCAACGGACGGCCGAGATACTTGGCTCGAAGATGAATAGCCAAAATTCGCACAAAGAGCGCGTGCTCGTGGTGGAGGACGAAGCCGATATCAGCAGCTCGCTGGCTTATGCCTTGCGGGCAAGCGGGTACGAAGTCCTGGTTGCTGATCGCGGGGCGTCGGCCTTGGAGGCGCTGGACAGGTTTCTCCCCGATCTGGTCCTACTCGATTTGATGTTGCCGGACATGTCGGGCATCGACATATGTCGTCGACTACGCAAATCGGGAAGCCCCAATCAGCCTGCGGTGATCATCCTCTCCGCCCGCGCCCAGGAAGTCGACCGCGTGGTTGGATTCGAGATTGGAGCGGACGACTATGTGGCCAAGCCGTTTAGCGTTCGCGAACTGATGTTGCGGATAGAGGCAAGGCTCAAGGCAAGAAATGCCGTCATTGGAACCGCCGCGCAAGAGGCCGCAAGCAGTCAGAAGGGCACGAAGGTCTATACTCTTCGCAACCTCCGTGTAGACGAATCCGCCCATCGTGCCTTTGTAGACGACAAAGAAATCCACGTGAGCGCATTGGAAATGCGCTTGCTGCTCAATCTACTCCGGGCACCTGCGCTCATGCGCACCCGGCGCGAGTTGCTGACCGATGTCTGGGGTTATCACCCCGAAGTCGCCAGCCGGACTGTGGACACCCACATCAAACGGCTCAGGGACAAGCTGGATACGGCGGCCGATCTTCTGCAAACCGTGCGAGGTGTTGGGTTTCGCTTGGCCGATCCGGCTACACCGCCGGGGCAGTCCCACGATTCGGATTCGAAGAACATCGCTCCTTCCGAGCACCCAAGGCGCAAGGATTTCCAAGACGGCAAGGCGCGCTGATAGCCAAGATGAAACCCAAAACGACCGAAGCCTTGATTGCCGCCATTGATGTCGGGGCCAATGCCGTTCGCCTGGAGATCGCGCGCGGATTCTCCGACGGGAGCATCGAGTCGGTACACCAAGAGCGCGATCCTGTCCGCCCTGGCGAAGGGCTTTTTCAGACCGGCACCATCCCTACGGCCGTCGTCGATCGCCTTATTGTTGTTTTGCGCCGCTACGCCATCATCTGCAAGCGACACCAGGCGCGAGTGCGCGCCGTGGGCACCAGCGCCTTGCGCGAGGCCAAGAACCGGGATGACATCATCCGCCGGGTCAAGCGCGAGGCCGGGTTGGACATTGAAGCCATCTCGGGCAAGGAGGAAGCTCGCCTCATGTGCTTGGGTGTGCTGTCCGGACGGCCACCCAAGGCACGGTCATTGTGCCTCGACATTGGTGGGGGCTCGACCGAGGTGGCCGGCGCCATCGGCGATCGGCCTTCGAAACTTTGGAGCGTGGCCATCGGGTCAGTCCGGCTGACCGAGATCTTCAAGAGCCATGGCGATGTGTCGGCCAAGCAGCTACGCCTGCTGCGCGAGTTCGCACGCGAGGCAGTGGAAGACTCTTTGCCGCCTGGGATCCGTGGCTTTCCGCGCGTGGCGCTGGGCAGCTCGGGGTCGATCCGGGCGATCATCGCCATGGCTGCGGCCGAGGGCACCGCACATGCAACGGCCGAACAGATATCGCATGCCGTGGAGAAACTGGCGCGTATGGATCCCGACGAGCGGCACAAACGCTTCGATACCAGACGTGCTGACATCATCGTCGCGGGCGCAGTGATCCTGGAGGCGTTGGCCCATCATCTCTCGCTTCACGCGGTCACGGCGGTCGATCGCGGCCTGCGGCACGGTGTGCTCGTGGATCTGGTGCGCAGGCGTTTTCGGGATGCGGATGATTCGTCGCTTATCGATGCTGCGCGGACCATGGGACGGCGATTCTTCTTCGACGAGGCCCATGCCATGCAAGTGGCGAGGCTTGCGATGGCCATGTTCGACCAGCTGGCTGGCTTGCATCGCTTGCCGATGGCGGTGCGGGCCTATCTCGAAGTGGCGGCGGTGTTGCACGACATCGGCCATTCGGTGAGCTACCAAAGACATCACCGTCACACCGAGTATCTCATTCGCAACGGCGATATTCCTGGGCTCGCAGATCGTGAACGAGACATCGTGGCTCGCATCGCTCGCTTCCATCGTCGCAGTTTTCCCGATTTGCACCATCTCGGCATGGAGGGGCTATCGCTGGGCGAGGCACGCTGTGTGCGCAAGCTGGCAACCCTGCTGCGGGTCGCGGACGCTCTCGACCGAAGTCATGCGCAGCCAATTGGCAATCTGCGTGCCGAGGCTGACGGAGGAAAGGTCATGCTGCGCTTGTCGACACAGGGGCCGGCCGACCTGGAATTGTGGGATGTGGGCCACGAAGCCCAGCTATTTCACAGGGTATTCGCGGCAAAGTTGGCCGTGACGACCGCGGCTGCAAGACACACTCCTCGGTTGAATACGTCAAGTATTCGCCCTCGTCGTTCGTTGCGCTCGAGGCCCTCGCGACGCGCCGGCTCGGTCCGAATTTGAGTAGAGCCAGTTGTGGCGACTTTCAGGGTCGTCGGCATCTTCTCGTTCTTGCCGTTATCCGAAGCGGCCCGTGATGTAGTCCTCGGTGCGGGATTGACTGGGCTTGGTGAAGATGATCTGGGTGGTGTCGAACTCGACCAGGTCGCCCATGTAAAAGAAGGCGGTGTTGTGCGAAACGCGCGCCGCCTGCTGCATGTTGTGGGTCACGATGACGACCGTGTAGTCGCTGGCCAGCTCGTGGATCAGCTCCTCGATGTGAGCAGTCGCGATGGGATCCAGGGCAGATGCCGGTTCGTCCATCAGCAGGAGGTCGGGTTCAACGGCCAGCGCGCGGGCGATGCAAAGCCGTTGTTGCTGCCCGCCCGACAAGCCGAGCGCGCTTTCGTGCAGGCGATCGCTCACTTCTTCCCACAACGCCGCGTGCTTGAGCGCATCTTCGACACGGCCACCAAGCTCGCTCCGGTCGTCCATGCCTACAAGGCGGAGCCCGTAGGCGACGTTGTCGTAGATCGATTTGGGGAATGGGTTCGACTTCTGAAACACCATGCCGATGCGCCGACGTACCGCCACGGCATCGACGCCTGGGCCGTAGATGGGTTCGTCGTCGAGCTTGACCATGCCCTCGACGCGGCACTCTGGAATCATCTCGTTCATGCGATTGAGCGAGCGCAAGAAGGTCGACTTGCCACAGCCTGAGGGACCGATGAGCGCGGTGACTTGTTTACCAGGAATGGTCATGGTGACCGGTCCCAGGGCCTTCTTGTCACCGTAGTAGACCGAGAGTTGCCTCACCGCGAGGCTTCCAGTAGGCGATTCCTCGATGTGCATTGCCGGTTGAAAGATCACGACGCCACCCCCATCTTGCGCTTCATGCAAGCATTGGCCTGGTCGCCGATGAAGTTGATGCCGAAAGTGACAACAAACAAAAGCACCGCAATGTGGTTGCCGTTCATGAACGGCAACCACATTGTCAGAAAAACGTGGCGGTCGAGCCTCGTCCTTGTGACAGTTGCGTGACAAGCCCTCGCGACTCGCCTTGCCCGGAGCCACCCAGCCGCGACCGTCACGCGGGGCGAGTCGAACGTCCTGTCACGTTTGCGAGCGCGCGCGATGACGCAAGATAGTTGCGGCTCTGTCACATGGCTGTCACAGGCGCCGATTACCTTTGCGCCCATGACAAGGAACATCATACACATTTTGTCCATCCCCGTTCTCCTGGCGGCTCCGGCTGCCCTGGCCCAAACCGAAGCGACCCCGGCCCCGGCCGTGGAAGCGTCAGCACCATCTGAAGCGGCGCCTGCGCAGGCAGAGGCCGCCCAGCCCCAACCCGCCCAGCCCTCGGCGCAGGAAACCGCAATGCAAGAGCAGATCGGTGCTCTCGAGCTGAAGGTGGCCGGTCTTGAGGAGGCGAACGTGGCCAACCAAGCCGCCATCGCCAGCTCGTCGAAGCTGAAGTTCTCTGGTTTCGTGCAGGGCCGGTATGAATGGCACCAGGATGCCACCAACGGTGCGACCTTCTCGAATACCGGCGCGGCGACGGCTACGAACACCGATCGATTCATGGTGCGACACGCCTACCTGACGACCCAGTACAAGGGCACGAACGCCGAATATCTGATGCAGATCGACGCCAACAACAAGGACGGTCTGGTCTTCAAGGACGTGTACGCGGCCTTCGTGGAAACCTGGACCCCGCTCAATATGAAACTGTCCGTCGGCCAGTTCAAGTATCCCTTCGGGTACGAAATTCTCCAGTCGGACGCCGACCGCGAGATGCCCGAGCGGGCCGCCATCGAGAAGTTCTTCTTCGATGGTGAGCGCGACCGAGGCGCGCGCCTGCAGGGAAGCTACGACTTCTTCAATTTCTCCGTGGCGCTCGTCAACGGCACGATTTTCGACGGAAGCAAGAACCTTGCGGCGAGCAAGGATCCGGCGGCGCCGTATCCCTTCGGTAGCAACGATCCAAACGAATTCAAGGACTGGGTCGGCCGCCTTGGCGTCGACTTCGGCGACATCGTCGGTGGCGTCTCTGGCTACTACGGCAAGGGTTTGTATATCTCGCCTCCCGTGGCCGCCACGGCCACGACTGCCGCCGTGGATCCGATTCCCGACAGTCGCAACAAGTACCGCTTGGGCGCGGACGTGCAAGGGTACATTGATATTCCTGGCCTCGGCGGCCTCGCGCTCAAGGCTGAAGTAATCTACGGCAAGGATACAGCGCGCCAGTACCATGGTATCGCTGCCAACCCCTGCAAGACCAGCGCGACCTGGGGCTACATTCTGACCGCCGTTCAGAACATCTCGAATGACTTTGGACTTGTGTTGCGTTTCGACAGCAAGGACACGCTGGCCAGTTCGATCGCTGATGGCTGCAAGGAGAAGACTGCCGCTGGAACGGACCGTGTTCTTGACTTCGGTGGCGGGCTTCTCTACTACGCCTCCTCCAATGTGAAGGCAACGTTCACCTACGAACATCCCATGGAGCAATCCGGGGCAAAGCAGCTCGACAACGATTTCGCCATGGCGCAACTCCAGGCAAGGTTCTAGAGACCCATTTCATCCTGAAAGGCAATGCACATGAAGACGTTTACAGGAATTCTGCTCTTTTCCACGGCCCTGGCCATCCCCACGGCCGCCAGAGCTGGCAGTATCACCATCAAGGGTTCGGACACCATGGTCCTTCTGGGCCAGCGCTGGGCCGAGCAGTACATGGCCAAAGTGCCTGGCAGCAGCCTGCAAGTAACCGGTGGTGGCTCGGGCACCGGCATTAGCGCGCTCATCAACGGTACGACCGACATTTGCCAGGCGTCGCGCTCTATGAGCGCGGCCGAGAAGACGAACCTGCGCGACCGCTACAACACTCCGGGCGTGGAAATCCCAGTGGCGCGCGATGGCTTGTCGGTATACGTGAATGCCGCCAATTCCGTGAAAGAGCTCACCATGGAACAACTTCGTCTGATCTTCACCGGCAAGATCATCAATTGGAAGGAAGTCGGCGGACCGGACGCGAAGATGATCATCTACTCGCGCGAAAATAGCTCGGGAACCTACGTGTTCTTCAAGGAGCACGTGCTCAAGAACGCCGATTACTCGCAACGCGCGCAGAGCATGCCAGGAACGGCCGCGGTCGTGAATGCCGTGTCCAAAGAGAAGAACGGCATTGGCTATGGCGGCGCCGCTTACGCCAAGGGGATCCGCGTGGTGAACATCAAGAAGGATGCGGAGAGTCCGGCGGTCGAGCCTAACCTGGCGAACGTGCAGAGCGGAAGCTATCCGCTTTCCCGCCCACTTTTCTTCTACCTGCGCAACAAAGCCACCGGCGATATGAAGTCGTTCATCGACTGGGTGCTCTCGGCCGAAGGCCAGGAGATCGTCACCAAGGTCGGCTACTTCCCAATCAAGTAGCAAGCCTTTGCCGACATGGGTCGGCCAACCACTGCCTGCGGGGCCGGTCGACTTGTCGATCTGCCCCGTGGTGTTTCTGCGTTCGCTGAATGGTTGCCTAGCTGTCACTCGTCTGAAACACCCGGCTTGTTACCATGTATTCAGCCAAGGAGGTTTACATGGCAACGGTCAAGCAGGAGCAACGAGAAAGTGGCCTGACCCTGAATGCGCCCGAGTCGAAGCGCGAAACAGAACCCGCGGTGGAGTTCGCGGATTTTGAATTGGACGACAAACTGCGCGGTCTGCGCCTCGACCAATGGTTCGCCATGGCTGAAGAAGGCATGCCTCTCTGGGTGTGCTAGCCCCAGTCGAAGTCGAACCCTATGACCATGGTCAACGAGAATCGCATGGGCCTCCGTCGCCTGGTGGACTTGAGCGCGACCATCACCAGCCCCATGGGGCGCTCCATCTTTCGCCTGATCGAGCAGCCCGTCGAGAGGCTGCTCTCTCTGTCGGCGCTCAACCGATTGTACTCGGGCATGTCCCCAGCCGCCGGGGATCGCAGCTACTTTGCCACGGCCCTGCGCGGGCTTGGCGTGGATTACGATCTGGCACCCGAGGATGTGGCGAAGATTCCGGTGAGTGGGCCTCTGGTCATTGTGGCCAATCATCCCTTCGGTGGCGTCGACGGCTTACTGCTCGGCGATATTCTGACCCAAGTTCGGCCCGACTTTCGACTGATGGCAAACCAGCTGCTGCATGGCATCCCCGAACTGCGGCCCTGGATCTTGCCCGTTCATGCCTTTGGCGGTCCGAATTCGCACGCGCGCAATGTCTCGCGGCTTCGCCTTGCGACCAAATGGCTGGAGCAGGGTGGGGCGCTTGGAATCTTCCCTGCCGGTACGGTTTCGCATCTGCAACTGCGCAAGGGGTGCATCGCCGATCCCATCTGGCACAAGACGGTCGCGGGATTGGTGCGCAGAAGCGGCGCGACGGTCGTCACCATGTTCTTCGACGGACACAACAGCATGGTGTTTCAGCTTTCAGGGCTCATTCATCCCAAGCTGCGCACTGCTTTGCTGCCGTCGGAACTGGTGAAGCGAACCCATTCGCGCGTGGCCGTGCGCATCGGCCGCCCCATCGAACCGCACAAGGTGGCCCGCTACCCCGATGACCGAACGCTGACCAGTTACCTTCGTTTCAAGACGTACATGTTGAAATGGCGTGAGAGTCCAATTCGACCGCGCTTCTCGCCGCCGGCGCCCGAGGGGGCAGCGCATCCCGTGGCAGCAGCGCAGCCGTCGCAGGAATTGGCGGACGAGGTATTGCGCCTACCGACCTTCGCGCTGCTCGCCGAGCAGGGCAAGTATCAAGTTTTTCTCGCAGACGCCGCCAGTATGCCCTCCTTGCTCGCCGAGATCGGCCAGTTACGCGAACGGACTTTTCGGGCCGTGGGCGAGGGGACCGGCCTGGCGTGCGACCTGGACCGCTTCGACAATCACTATCAACACCTATTTCTTTGGAACTCGGCACGCCGCGAAGTGGTTGGCAGTTACCGGCTCGGCAAGGTCGATGAAATCCTCAAAAAGCAGGGCGCGGACGGGCTCTACACCAATACACTCTTCAAGCTCAAGCCCGGCCTTCTGGATCGGCTTGGCCCAGCACTGGAAATGGGGCGCTCCTTCGTGCGCCAGGAATATCAGGGTCAGGCCATCCCGCTGGCGCTCATTTGGCGAGGCATTGGCGAATACTTGGTGCGCAATCCAACCTACAAAGTGCTGTTTGGTCCCGTGAGCATCAGCAAGGAATACGAAGGCTTCTCGCGCCGGCTGATGGTGGAATTCCTGGCCAAGCGCTGTGGTCACGAGATGCTCGGTCCGCTGGTCAAGCCGCGCAATCCCTTGCGCGACCGCCTCAGCCGCCAAGAGCGCGAGGCCCTGGCGGAGCTGGTGCGTGATGCGGACGACGTTTCGGCTTTGGTATCGGATATCGAAACCGACCGTAAGGGGTTGCCCATTCTGCTGCGCCACTATTTGCGGTTAAACGCCTTTCTGCTCAGTTTCAATCTCGATGCCAGCTTCGGCAATTGTATTGACGGTCTCATTGTGGTCGATCTTCGCACGGCCGAACCCAAGTTGCTGAGGCGCTTCCTGGGCGACTCGGGCTACGAGAGCTACACGCGCGTGCCGGGCCCAACCCCGGTGCTATCGTTGCGGACGCGGTCGTAGATTCAGCGTCTGCTTGTTCAGGGCACGGGCCGCAGCTTGCGGCGCTCGAACAAGAACTCGCTCCTGCGGCTGGCGGAGGTCATCTGCTTGACTTTGCGCTTGAGTGACGCCGCCACCTGAGCCAACGCCCCTGGGTGTTCGGCGCTCTGCAGGGCCTCGCAGGGAACCACGGCCACACTCAAGGTGACGAGCGGAACCTCGACCTCCTGGCCTCGGCGATCTGTGGCGCGGAAGAAGCCCCGCTCGACGTCCCCTGGGTTGAACAAATCAACCTTGGCGAGATCGAACTGACGGCACAGGAATTCGACTTGCTTTGCGGCAACCACTGCCGGCGACACGATAACGAAATCGTCGCCGCCGATGTGGCCCAGTTTGGCCGCCGAGGACAGCGTGGGTAGCACGCGCGAGAGCACACGCGCCAGACACCGGAGCAGCTCGTCCCCGCGCAAGAAGCCGTAGCAATCGTTGTACTCCTTGAACCGATCCAGGTCGGCATAGAGCACGTGCGCATCTCTTTGATCGAACGCGCCCAGGATCCAGCTTTCGATGCTGCGGTTACCTGGTAGGCCAGTCAGCGGACTCGAACCTTGAGCCGATTGAACCTCCAGCGCCGTCGAGCGCATGATGAGCTGGCGGATGGTGACGGTCCCAACCAGGTTCCCGGCCTCGTCCACGACGATCACAGGATCGTAGATCTCGTCCAATGGCCGTTCCATCGCCAGCTTTGCCAGTGCTGTCACATTGATTGAATTTTCAACGATGAGGGGCGTGGGGCGGGCCAGCTCTTCGGCCGGCTTCCATTGGAAGAGGTGGTAGCCGACCGGGCCGCCTGTCTTGTAGTAGTAGTGCTGGCGGGTGATGAGCCCGATGGGGCGCTCCTGGCTAAGGATGGTCAGATGGTCAAGCGTGGGTTGGTGACGGAAGATGCGATCCACGTCTTCGCCGCGTTTCTCCTTTTCGCGAATGGTCGCGCAGCGAATTGCGAGCGGTCCGACCGTCTCGTTGAGATCGGACTCGCGGTAGTTGAACTGGCGCATGACCCGGCGCAACTCGAGACGCGTTTCCTCGGTCGGCTCGGGAGGCATTCCGGCTGGCCTGGCGAAGAGGTAGCCTTGGGCGTAGCGCACGCCCAGGCGCGCCAGGGTTTCCAGCTCTTCCCAGGTCTCCACGCCATCGGCGATAAGAGCGGCGTCCACGCTGGCCGCGAACGCAATCAGCGACTTCACCAGTTGCTGCTTGTAGGCGTGACGATGAATGTCGCGCGAGAGCGTCATGTCGAGCTTCATGAAATGCGGCGAGCATGTCACGAGGGTGACGAGGCCCGAGTGGCCGGCTCCGAGGTCGTCGAGAGCGATCCTGAACCCTTGCGCGACGTAGTGGCGAATCTGCCGCTCGAAGGCGGCGTAGTCCGTGATGGACTCCCGCTCGGTGATTTCGATAACAAAGTTGCTTTGATCGAGTCCGAGGCCCGCGATCTCCGCCTGCATGTGTTCGCCATGCAAGCGCCCATCGACGATGGCGTTTGGGCTGACGTTGACGAAGAACGAACGAGAGCGCAGGTGCGGAGGAAACACGGCCACCGTGTGCAAGGCAACGTCGCGGCAAACTTGTTCCAGTTCTGAGATCAGGCCTAGCGCCTCCGCCGTGGCGAAGATCTCGGCCGGCGAAGGAGACGATTCGGGACCCCGTGACAGAACCTCCCACGCCAGAACGGTGCCGTGGTGCAGGTCGACGATAGGTTGAAAATGAGTCGTGATTTGGCGCTTGTCGATGATGGCGCGGACAGCAGCTCCTCGCCAATCAACTTGCGTATGAACCGGCTGTTCTTCCACCGTGTTGCCCAGCCAGTCCAAGTTGGTTCATCCTACTACCCTGGTCGAAAAGGAATTGCTACAGAATGGAAAACCTCGTGGTGCCCGAGAAGTCGGCGGTTTCCGGACAAGTGGTCGCCAGAACCACAATCCGACACTTTACCATTGCGCCCGTCAAACGATTGTCGCGAATTCCTCGAACGGCAATCTGGGCGGACGTTGTGTTTCGGCTTTCACTTGCCAGTCCGTCAACGTGGGAGAGACCTGTTGGCTGTGGCCGCCCATGATGATCAAGGTGATAACCTGAGCATCAGCGGGAAGCGCCAACACCTGCCGAGCTGCCTGCGGATCGAAACCAGCGACCGGGTGCGCTTCCAGGTTTCTCGCGGTTGCAGCCAGCATGAGGAAAGCCGACGCCATCCCCGTGTCGAACTGGAAGTATTCTCGCCCATCCGGGGTCTTGACGTCCAGGTCGGCTTTCGACCAAACCGCGACGATCAGCGAGGACTGCTTGGCCCACGCCGCATTCCCCGGCGCCAGCGTTGAGATCATGCGCTCCAACATGCCGGGGCTGCGCACGAACACGAAGCGCCAGGGCTGCTTGTTCGAGCAGGATGGGGCCAGACTTGCCACGGTAGCGAGGTCTTTGACGAGGCTGTCGCTCACTTCGAGCGGTGCAAAGGATCGTAGCGACCGACGCTTGTTTACGACGTTATCGAATTCCATGGTGTGCTCCTTGTCTGATTCTACCCAGCCGAGTCTCGACGGTCCATGGCGCGCGGACCTCGGCGTACGAGCGTTCCGCGCGCCAGGTCGGTTACGTCGTCGGCGTCTTCACCAGCTCCTTGAGGGCCTGTCCCACGGCGGACGCGTTCTTCTTGAAGAGCTCTCGCTTCTCGGCTGCGCGCGCCTGAAACGCTTGTAGCGACTCTTGTGCTCGCTTTTTCTGTTGATCGATCCGCGCCTGAAGTTGATCGATCCTGCTTCGCAGCTTCGTGCGGCGTTTTTCGTTGGCACTCACGAACTCCGCCTTGAGCTGCGCGAGATCTGCTTTCAGCGCGTCGATCTCATCCTTGCGCAACTGGTCCCGTAACTCCCAGAGCGCGCGGCGAAGGACGGTTCCACCCAGGGCCGCCATGCGGGTGTCGACCGGGGTCGTCCAGCCCTCCTCGATCTCGGCGACCACCGCGACCTTGCCGGGGGTCAGCGACCGCGAGACTTCCTCGACGTAGTCTTCACCGACGCGGGCGTCGCCGACGTCCGAGAGCGCCCCCAGCGTGAGTCCGGAGACGGCACCGACAGCCACCCCCACGGGTCCGCCCAGTAGCCCGATCAGAGCACCTACGGACGTCCCAACCAGACTGCCGCTGGGGTTCACGTCATCGTATTGCTTGACGCCGGTCGTGCCGTCGGCGTGCGTGGCGACCACCGCGGCTCGGGAGATTGTGATGCTGCCCTCGATTTCGAGCTGGCGCAGAGCAGACTTTCCTTCATAGGCTTTCACTTCGTCGTCGAAGACGACCACTAGCATTCGTTCCATCGCCTTACCTCCTTGTTGTTTGGTTGAGCTTTCCAGAATCACGAGCTGCTGTCATCGCAAGGGGAATGCCAACGGCAAGTGAGCGATTTTGCAGGCCCTGCGGGCCGTACCGAGGTGGCGACTCTCGACAAATGGCGAGCTTCGACAGCGCTAGTGTCGAAGGCTGCGGCTATTTGCGGAATCGATTCTTGTCGATGTGGAGCGACCGGATCTTCGACTCGAGGGTGGAGCGCGGGATGCCGAGCTTCACGGCTGCGCCGTCCGGCCCTGCGACGCGACCGCACGACTCGGCCAGCGCGCTTTCGATCAGCTTCTTCTCCTCGCTGATGCTGGGCCGACCGAGGATGTGCGGGGCGCCGGTCGACCGCGCCGGTCCATGCTCCAGCCACGACGCATCGACCACCAAGGTCTCGTCGCAGAGGATCACAGCCCGCTGAATCACGTTCTGCAGCTCGCGGATGTTGCCAGGCCAGTCATAGGCCGTGAGCAGATCGATGGTCTTGCGGCTCACATTCGCGATTCTCTTCCCCGCTTTCGTCGCATACCGACGCGTCAGATATTCGACCAGCAGGGGAATGTCTTCGGCCCGGTCGCGCAGTGGCGGCATCTGAATTGGAAAGACGCTGAGCCGGTAATAGAGATCCCTCCTGAACGAACCGTCCGCGATGGCCTGGTCGAGATCGCGATTTGTGGCAGCGATGATGCGCACATCGACGGGGATGGGCTTGGCGCCGCCGATCCGCTCGAACGTCCGCTCTTGCAGCACCCGCAGCAAGGCGATCTGCGTCTCCGCAGGCAGCTCGCCCGCTTCGTCGAGGAAGATGGTTCCCCCGTCCGCGACCTCGAACCGACCGAGGCGGCGCTGGGTCGCACCCGTGAAAGCTCCCTTTTCGTGACCGAACAGCTCGGAGGCAACGAGGGACGGCGCGATGGCGCCGCAGTTCACGGAAACGAATGGCCGGGCAGCGCGGGGCGAGCGCTTGTGGATGGCGCGGGCGATCAGCTCTTTTCCGGTCCCGGTCTCACCGGTGACGAGCACCGTCGAATCCGAGCACGCCACCTTCTCCACCAGCGCGAGGACGCGGCGGAGCGGGGCCGATGTCCCGACGATCTCCTCGAACATCGACGTCTGGGTCAGCTCCTCGCGAAGGGCGATGTTCTCCTTGTAAAGCCGTTCCTTGAGCTCGTCGACCTCGCGCTGGGCGCGCTTCAGGTCCTCGATGTCGATGCTGGTTCCAAACCACCGAAGGACGTTGCCGGCCTCGTCGCAGAGCGGCTCCGTCCGGTGCAGCATCCAGCGGTATTCGCCTTTCGCGTCGGCCACGCGGGACTGGTACACGGCCGGCTGGCCATTGCCCATCGAGGTGCGCCAGCGCCGGAGGTGCTCCTCGCGATCGTCAGGGTGGATGAGGCTCGTCCAGCCCGATCCCTCCAGCGCTGCCAGCGGAACGCCCAAGGTGTCGAACCAGCGCTGGTTGAAATAGTCGACATAGCCATCAGAACGCGCGCTAAACACCAGCGCCGGTGTCGAGTCGACCACTAGGCGATAGTCGATATCCTCGCGGCTCATCTGCGTCCGTACCATGCACTCATACCAACTCCAGCGCGGTCAGCTCGTCCTTCATGTACGCGTAGTAGATGGGCGCCGCTACCACGCCGGCGACACCGAAAGCGGCTTCCATCAGTAGCATGGCCGCCAGTAGCTCCCAGGCTCGGGCGTTGATTTGCGCGCCCACGATGCGCGCGTTGAGGAAGTACTCCAGCTTGTGAATGACGATCAGAAATATCAATGCGGCCGATGCGACGTAGGGTGAGACACTGAGTCCGACCACGACCACCACCGTGTTGGAGATCAAATTGCCAATGACGGGCAAGAGTCCCACCACGAACGTGAGGACCACCAGCGTCTTGGACAGCGGCAGATGTACGCCGAAGATCGGCAGTCCCACCAGAAGAAACACGGCGGTCAGAAAAGTGTTGATGGCCGAGATGCGGACCTGCGCGAAGATGATGCGGCGAAAGACATTGCCCAGGCGGGACATGCGTTCGGCCAAGGCGTGCGCCAAGGGCCGTTCGACTTTACGCGGGCGCAGGTCGGTCAGCGACACCATCATGCCGATCACCAGTCCGACGAGGATGTGGACGAGCGTTCGGCCAAAGTCGGCCCCGACGGTGCGAATCTCCTGCGCGTGCAATCGCAACCAATCCACGGTCGCGTCCTTCAGGGCATCGGCGTTGGCCGGCAACCCTTCAGACAACGCGGACGGCAGGTTGGCCCGCGCGAGAGAGACACTGTCGGCCAGCTTCTCCAGCAAGCTGGCGAGATGCCCTTCGCTATGTACCAACGCCACCAGACCCATCACACCGGCAGCCACCACACCGATGATAAGGAGCGCCAGAGCCGTCACCGCCACCATACCTGCTCGCTCACTCGACAGTCGGCCCCGCAGCCTCAGCACGGCGATGTGGACCAGCTCGTAAACCAACAATCCTGCCAGGAGGGCCGAAAGCAAGTGCAGCTTCAACACCATGAGCAGCCCGGCGGCCATCAGGATCCAGGCCGCGATCTCGTGTCGAGTGACCGCGCGCTTTACCTCGGCAGGTTGGACTTCGTCGCCCATGGGCGCTTCTAGCACGGAACCCTAGGGCCAGATTGCTTGTTCCGGCCACCGCTCCGTTCGCTTCAGCGCACGAGAGCGCGGTCTTCCCAATTGCGCCGCTCAATTCGCGTCTTCGGTTCGTATGTCCACCCGCGGGCGACGCGAATTCGTTCGAGAACGCTGGCCCCGAATAGGAGCGGAACCGCGGTCGCGCCGATCCATCGTGCAACACCTCCGCATTCGGCGTTGAGCTGCCGCCGAAGCGACCCCACCTGCTCTCGAGCGGACGGTCTGTTTTCCAGAGCGAGTCTGTACTCCATGGTTCGGAGGCTCGCGTCCATGATGGGTTTGTAGATCAGCTCTTCACGGCGAAAGCGTCGGCGCACCCGGGGATCGGGATGCCCAGAATACCTCCGCCGGCCGGTGAGCATGGTCTTGAATAGCCGGTAGACGCTGGGGCCATTTCTCTCGTAGTCGCGACGAAATGCCCAATCAAGAAGCACCTTGGATTCGTCCCGTGAAATTCTGGGATGCCGGAAGTTGAACTTGAACTGTCCATGGGTGTCCGCGTAGGGAACCTCCGGAAGCAGGGATCCCTCTTGCAAGCAACGATCATGGAGGGGTGTTCCCGGCATCGGCGTGTAAAGCATGAACTGATGGAAATCCGTCTCGTGAGAGACGGCGTACTCGATCTCCTCCCGCACATTTTCGACCGTGTGGTGCGGCAGACCGACGATAGAGGATCCGATCGTTGCGATGCCGTGCTCATGAAGGCGCCGGACCATAGCGATCGTGTCGGCGTTTTCGAGCTTCTTGTAGTCGGAGACTGGCGATTCCAGCCCGAGCCAGATCCAGGACACGCCCAACTCGACGAGGGTTTCGATCGAGTACTGCGCAATGGCGTTCGCGGACGAGAAGACGTAGAACGCCCAGGACTTGTTCTGTTCGCGCATTCGACCGAGCAACCGCATCGCGCGATCGCGATGGAGCAGAAAGTTTTCGTCGAGCAGGAAGAATGCCGAGGAATGCAGCTGCGAGTCGATGTCGCAAAGTGCATCGAACAGCTCGTCGCCGTCTTTGAAGAAATTGTGCACCTTGCCCTTGCCGCCGAAAAAGGCGGAGGTGCAACAGAAGTCGCAGCCCATCGGACAACCCACCGAAGGCGCGACCACAGCGGGCAGCGCCGCGCGCGGGATCGGCAAAGGCAAGCCCATGAAGCGAAATCCGAACGACGAACTGACCGCGGGATGGCGAATGGGCGCCGACGGATCCTCGCCGAGAAAGCGCCGCATCCACTCGACTCCTTCTCCCTTCACGACATGATCGGCGTCGACCATGGCTTCCAGGCAAGGGATCGCGGCGACGTGGCCGCCCACGACAATCTTGGAGCGCGGCGACAGTGCGCGCGCGATCTCGCACATCTCCTTGACCTTGCCGACGTTGGCCACGATGGCTGAGAGTCCGATGATGTCGTAGGGATGGCTGGTGAGTTCGCGCCCGAAGATCTCCAGCGTCGGAAAATCGAGCACCGTGCAAGGCACTGAGATATTTGCTTGGATCAGCCGGATCCCCAGAGACGGATGAAACACCCGAAGCGAGAAAGAACCTTGCTCGCGGGTAACTTGATTGTGAAAAAGCTCCATTGGGTTGATGGCACGGCTGCCATAGTCGTCGTCTTGACAGTACGGCCCAAACACCGACGACAGGAGCACGCAAGCGCCCTTGCGCACGGGTTGGTCGGAGCTTTGTGTCGCTCTATCCACTGCCGTCCTGCAAAGATTTCGTGTAGCGCAGCCAGCAGACCCCGACGAGCGCGATCGCTACCCCGAGCGCAAGGTAGAACGCCTGCAGCGGAGGTCTGTTGGTGTAGCCCACGATGGCGATCTCGACGGCGAGCCAGACGATCAAGGCCTCGCCGGTCGCGCAGGCGAGGAGCGGGGCCAGGCGATGGCGCCGCCAGGTCAGGACCGCAGCGGCCAGCGGTCCGATCCCGATAACGAGGAACAGGATCGCGCCCGGCACGGAATAGTCGGCGAAGGGCGAGCCGTCGAGCGCCGAGAGCGGGAGCGGAATGATCTCACCACGAGGTCCCAGCAGCAGCGCCGCTCCGCCGCCGAGCGCCCCAATAGCCAGGAAGACCTCGAGGACGATGGCAATCCTGGCCCAGGATGTGACCGGTCCAGGTGGGGTAATGGCGCCATCCGCTCCGAGAATTGTGATCATTCCAATCTCCTTCCTTCGTCCGCCGAAAACGCAGACTGCCACGAGTGGAGGACGCGCAACTGCGGCGTCTTCTTGTGTTGATGGCCCTCCATGCGCGCGAGGACGCCATCGAGCATCTGGATGGCGTCCAGGAGGTGCGGACCTTTGTTGAGCATCACGCATTCGGCCCGGTTGGCCATGGCAGCGTCCGTCACCTCCGCGCGCGTTGGCAAGCCCTCCTTGGCCAGTCTTTCCAGTACCTGCGTGGCCCAGATGACCGGCACGTGGGCAGCTTCGCACAGCCACAGAATCTCCTCTTGCATCTCCGCGATGCGCTGGAAGCCGAGCTCGATGGCCAAGTCTCCGCGAGCGATCATCACTGCGGTGGGAACTTTGCCCGCCGCATGCACGATCAGTTCGGGCAGATTGCGAACAGCCAGTTTGGTTTCGATCTTCAACACCAGGGCGGGCGGTTTTCGATCGCTCGGTACGCGTTTGGAGATTTCCTCCAACAGGGCTTCGATATCGGCTTCGGTCTGCACGAAAGAATAGCCGATCATGTCGGCATGTTGCGCGACGAATGCGAGGTCGCTTCGATCTTTTTCCGTTAGCGACGCAACTTCGAACTCCGTGTCCGGGAAGTTCAGCCCCTTGTCCGCGCGGATCTTGTGGCCTTGCGAGGGCGCATGTGTGATTTGGATGACCACTCCGCCGTCAACTCGCTCCAGGGCGCGAGTGCCAATAAGACCATCGTCGATGTACACGCGCTCGCCCGCACTCAGACGATCGAGGGCTTGAGGCAACGTGCAACCGACAACCGGTAACCCGCCTTTGTGCTTGCCATGGTTGTGGCGTGAAGCCTGTTCTAGGTTAGATGCGGCCGTCAGCAGAAGCTTGTCGCCGACTTGATACACGTCTTTGTCATGTTTCTTGGGGCGAACCGTACGAACCTTGGGTCCGCCCAGATCCATGAGCACGTGAATGGGTTCGCGCGATCCGAGCTCGCGCTCTGCAACCCGAAGGGTCCGCAGCATCCCGCTCCAGATCTCGGAGGTGTCGTGCGCACAATTGATACGCACGCAATCCACTCCGGCATGAACCAGCGCTTGCATCCAGGGCAAGTCCTCCGAAGCTTCGGTGGGCAAGGTCACCAGGATACGCGTGCGGCGCAGCGCCTTGACACCGCCGAAAAGCGACTCGGCTTCTCGCGCAATCACCTGGGTTCCTGTGAAGACCGCTTCGTCGTCCGGATACGGCGGCAGGGTGCTAGGGTCGCGGTCGCACATGGCGCCCAAGGTCGCGATGACCGCGTCCAGGGTGGCTTGGACGTGCGATTCGCAGCGGCCAAGCGACGAAAGGCCCCAGCGCATCAGCGCGAGCTGGAGGCTGGGCAACTCGTGTCGCCGCAAGGCGAGATAGCGGGCGAGATTTTGCGCGGATTCGGCGAAACCAGGGCGCGCGATAGCGGGCTGCCAGGCACCGAAGATCTCATCCGCATTCGAAAGAACCTCACTCCGAAGTTTCTGCATGACCTCCAACAGGCCAGCAGGTGTTTGAATGCTGGTCAAGCAGGCACACTCTCAAGAAAAGTCGCTGCGACTCATGCGCGAGAAGTGGCGGATATCCTCGCCGGTCACGATGAAGATCACCCGCTCGGCCACGTTCGCGGCGTGATCCCCGATCCTCTCGATATACTTGGAAATGGCCTGCACGCGCGTGGCGCGAAAGATGTTTTCGGGGCTCTCGCGCATGCGGCCCAAAACGTCGTTGAAGATTTGCGAGTAGTAGGCGTCGACCACTTCGTCCTTGTCGATGACCCGGCCGGCACGGGCGACATCCTGGCCCTTCAGCGCCTCCAGCGCCTCTGTCAACATTTCACGGGCGGTGGTCATCATCCGCAGTAGGTCCTCATAAGGGATTAATGGCGATTCGCGGCCAAGCTCCACGACCCGTCCGGCGATGCTGACGCCCAGATCGCCGATCCGCTCCAGATCGACGACCAACTTCAGCGCCGAGGTCAAGAGGCGCAGGTCACCGGCCACCGGTTGCCGTCGCGCAAGGATCTCCAGACAAAGGTGGTCTATCTCCAATTCCATGGAGTCCGTCTCATCGTCCCCGAGGATGATCCGATTGCCGAGCTCGCAGTCGCTTTCCAGCAGCGCCTTTCCAACCGACTCCAGAACGTGGTCCACGTGTCGACCCATCTCGAAGATCCGCTGCCGGACGGCATCGAGCTCCGCTTCAAACTCCTGGCTGGTATGCTGGCGCAGGCTCATCCGAACCTCCCCGTGATGTATTCCTCGGTCTGTTGCTGGGCAGGCCTCGTGAACAACGTCTTGGTGTCACCGAACTCCACCAGGTGGCCGAGATACATGAAGGCCGTGTAGTCCGAGACGCGCGCGGCTTGCTGCATGTTGTGGGTCACAATCGCGATGGTATAGTCCCGCTTGAGCTCGGTGATGAGCTGTTCGATCTTTTGCGTCGAGATGGGATCCAGCGCGGAGGCTGGCTCGTCGAGCAGCAGGATGTCCGGCTTCACGGCCACGGCGCGGGCGATGCAAAGCCGCTGCTGCTGTCCGCCCGACAGCGCGGTTCCATCTTGGCGCAGCTTGTCCTTGACTTCGTTCCACAGGGCGGCTTTCTCCAGCGCCCATTGCACGCGCGCCTCCATGTCGGGGCGCGAGAGGCGCTCGTAAAGATGGACGCCGAAACTGATGTTGTCTTGAACGGACATCGGGAATGGGGTCGGCTTTTGAAACACCATCCCCACCTTGGCGCGCAGCAGGTTGACGTCGTCCGTACGATCGAGAAGGTTGCGGCCACCGAGCATGATCTTGCCGGTCGCGCGCTGCCCAGGATAGAGCTCGTAGATACGGTTCAAGGCTCGCAGCAGCGTGGATTTGCCACAGCCGGACGGGCCAATGAAGGCCGTGATCTGGCGGTCGTGAATGTCCAGATCGATGTCGTGCAGGGCCTTGTACTTTCCGTAGAAAAAGTTCAGGCCTCGGATCTCCAGCTTGGGGCTCCCGGCGGGCGCGGTCTTCTTGGCCGGAATACTGGCCGCCGGGTGCAGGGAAACTTCGGAGCGCGCAGGGGCCGAGGTTTCCTTGCTGGTGGTTTCATGGCTCGTAGGCGAGGGCTCTGGTGATTCCATGTGTCGACTCACGATCTCGTGCGCCCGAGGAGCATCCTGGCGGCGATGTTGATGACAAGGATGGTGACGGTGATGAGCAGCGCGCCGGCCCACGCCAAGTGTTGCCAATCTTCGTAAGGGCTCATCGCGAACTGGAAAATCACCGCCGGCAAATTGGGAAACGGCCGGCTCATATCGGTGCTCCAGAACTGGTTATTGAGGGCGGTGAACAGCAGGGGCGCGGTTTCGCCGCTGATGCGCGCCATCCCCAGCAAGATGCCGGTCATGATCCCAGGCAAGGCGCTGCGGTACACGATGACGATGGTGACCTTCCAGCTCGGCGCTCCGAGCGCGGCCGCCGCCTCACGCAAGCTGTCTGGCACTAGCCGCATCATGTTTTCGGTGGTTCGTACCACGACCGGCAACACGATCAACGCCAGGGCCACCGCGCCCGCCCACCCGGAGAAGTGCCCCACCCGCAACACGATCAGACCATAGACGAAGACGCCTATGATGATCGACGGGGCGCTAAGCAGGATGTCATTGACGAACCGGACGATCCAACCGAGGCGCGATGTTCGTCCGAACTCCGCCAAGTAGGTCCCGGCGAGAATGCCCGCCGGTGCGCCCATGCCCACGCCGACGATGGTGAGGATCACGCTGCCCATGATGGCATTGGCCAGACCTCCGTTCGCTCCAGGGGGCGGCGTGGATTCGAGAAATAGCCGCGTGCCGATCCACTGCAGCCCGTTGCCGAAAAGCGTCCACAACAACCAGACCAGCCAGAATAGCCCGAACAGCGTGGCGAGAATCGACAGCGTGAGGCCGATCCGATTCGCCACTTGTCGGCGAAGGTAGAGGTTCAAGTTCTCTCCCCCTCGCGCGCTCGCATCTTCATCAGCATGAGGCGCGCGGCGATGAGCACAATCAGCGTCAGCACGAACAGGACCAACCCCAGCGCGAGCAGGGACGACGTGTACAGCGGTGTGACGGCCTCCGTGAACTCATTGGCCAAGGTCGACGAAATGGTGTTGCCTGCCATGAACAGCGACAGGTTGACGTCGTGGGCGTTGCCAATGACGAAGGTGACGGCCATGGTCTCGCCCAAAGCCCGTCCCAGGCCGAGCATGATGCCTCCGATGACCCCCACGCGCGTGTACGGCAAGATCACCCGCCACACGACCTCCCAGGTCGTGCAGCCGAGTGCGTAGGCCGATTCCCGCAGGGTTGCCGGCACCGTCTCGAACACGTCACGCATGACGGCCGCCATGAACGGAATGATCATGATGGCCAGAATGAGTCCCGCCGTGAGCATGCCGATGCCCATGGGCGGGCCTTCGAAAAGCCGGCCCACAATTGGCCACGTTCCCAGCTGCTCCGTAAGCCAGGGTTGCAAGTGTGCCGCGAAGACCGGTGCGAATACGAACAGCCCCCACATTCCGTAGATGATGCTGGGGATCGCCGCCAAGAGCTCGATGGCCACGCCGATGGGCCGCTTCAGCCAGCGCGGTGCAAGCTCCGTGATTACCAAGGCGATGCCGAAGCTCACCGGAACTCCCACGAGCAGCGCGATCGCCGACGTGACGACCGTGCCGTAGAGCGGGGCCAGGGCGCCAAACTGGCCAGTGACCGGATTCCATTCCTTGCTGGCCAGAAATTTCAGCCCGAAGACTTTCAGTGCCGGCCACGAGCCCGTCAGCAGCGTGACCAGCATGCCGAAGACCGAGAGCAACACCAGGGCCGCGAAGAACTGGGTCAGCCCGCGAAAGAACCGATCCCCTAGCGAACGAGAATGATCTCTCGCGCCCGACGGGTCAGGAGACTCGGGAGGTGCGCCCTCCTTCTCCTGTGTCGCGACGCCGACCGAGCTCACGTCGTACTCCTTTGGGCTGTCTACTTCTGAGCCTGCTTGTCGGCTGGCCAAAGCCTCTGACCGGCGCCGTCCTTCAGATCTTTTTCCCAGGCCTTCTCGACCAGGTCGACCACGTTCGTCGGCATGGGGAGATAACCAAGCTCCTTCGCGGCCGCGCCCCCCTTGCGGAACCCCCAGTCGAAGAAGCGCAGCACCGCGCGGCCGGTCTCGCCATCTTTCTGCTGGCGGTGAACCAGCACGAAGGAGGCTCCCGTGATGGGCCACGAGGCGGCGCCCGGCTGGTCGGTGAGCACCATGTAGAAGCCGTGCGCGTGCGTCCAATCGGCGCCCTTGGCGGCCGCCTGGACACTGTCGTCCGTGGGATCGACGAAGGCGCCGTCGTGGTTTTTCAGCTTGGCGTGGGCGAAGTGATTCTGGATTGCGTAGGCCGACTCGACGTAGCCGATGGCACCATTGATGCGCTGAACGTACGAGGCCACGCCTTGGTTTCCCTTGCCGCCCACGCCCGTTGGCCATGCGACCGACTTGTCGTTGCCGACGTTCTTCGACCAATCGGGGCTGACCTTGGCCAGATAATTGGTGAAGATCCAGGTCGTGCCAGAGCCGTCCGAACGGTGCACAACCGTTACGGCCGTGTCGGGAAGCTTGAGACCTGGGTTGCTTTGCACCAGCCGTGGGTCATTCCACTTCTTGATCTTGCCCATGAAAATATCCGCCAGCACGTCCGGCGTCAGCTTCAGTTCGCCCCCTTTGATGCCTGAGATGTTGATGACCGGCACCACCCCACCCATGACCACCGGGAACTGCATCAGGCCGGCCTTGTCCAACTCCTCGGGTTTGAGTGGCGCATCGGAGGCGCCGAAATCGACCGTTCCTTCCGTGATCTGCTTGATGCCGCCGCCCGACCCGATAGCCTGGTAGTTCAGTTTGACGTGCGTTTCCTTTTCGTAGGTGTCGGCCCACTTCGAATAGACCGGGTACGGAAACGTCGCCCCCGCACCGGAGATGGTGGGCGATTCGCCCGCGAACGCGACTGACCCCATCAGCATCGCGCTGAAAGCGGTGACGACCAGTCCTGTGCATCTTCGGTCGATCATGCTGCTGCCCTTTCTTGTGTTTCGATTTGCGAGGTGGGAGATGGCCTCACCTTCGCCCGCGGAGTTTGGGCTCGCGATCTTCAAGCTCGCGTGCCAATTGCGTGACAAATCGAAAGGCGTCCTCGGCTGATCACTCGCCGGGAGCAATATTGAAAGCGAGCGTCTCCGGAATGAACGCGAAGTCGGCATAGGAAAGCTCGCCCTCTGGTGGATGCCAGACGGCCTGGCCGCGAGTCGGAAGCCATCGACCAGCTGTTTCTTGCCAGCCTTCAATCGGGGTTGTCCAACGGCAGCGCGTGACTCTTGTCGCATCTCGCGAGTCCGAGTAGAAGCGGTCGGTGGTCTCGAAGTTCACTGGCGCCCCGCGCTGGTCGATGAACACGCGCGCGGTGACGGTGCGGCCATGGTCGGTGAGGGCGACGTCGAATGAGTCGGCATCGACTGGCGACCAGCGGACCTCGGGCACGAGTAGCATTGACGGTGCGACAAAGATCCCGTCGTTGAGGTAAGTGACCAGCTCGCCGATGTCATAGGACTCGCCGGTTCCGTCGCCGACGGTGAAGATATCGAGCAAGCGGATCAGCATCCGCCCTCGCCCTTCTTGATAGGTGTCGCGGGCAAGAATGGGCACGACTCCGAGAAGGCGGAGGCGGATGTGGAAGATGCGCGCGAGAGCGAGGCGCGTGTTGTACTGCCAAGCCTTGCAATTCATCCAGGAGTCATTGCGCGAACGCCGGAAGCGCCCCGCGAATCCGAGCCGGAACGACCAATCGCGAGGCCGCCCGACAACGCGCATGAACCGCAAGTACCGGCGGACCGTCTCAGGCAGCGGATCGATGTCGGCATCGGTCACCACAGCCAGATTGACTTCGGGCCCTGGGCTCTGGGGCAGTCCAAGCGCGCCCAACTCTCGCATGAACTTCTTGCGCATGATTCCGCCGTGCTTAAGAGCGACTACCCTACCCCAGACGCATGTTGTCGATAAGTCTCGTCGCACCAGCGTACGCCGCCGCCAAGATGACCGCCGGGCCGCTGAGATACTCGACGTGCTCCAGCGTATCGGCATCTCGAACCTCGACATAGTCGATGCGGCTCAGGCGATCCTTCATCGTGGTCAGCGCCGCATCGACCAGCGCGTCGGCACGTCGCTCGCCCGCGGCGAAAAGTTCGCGGGCCGCTGACAGGCCTTCCGAGACGGCGAGAGCGTGCGCTCGTTCCTGGACGGAGAGGAAGGCGTTGCGGGTCGACAAGGCCAAGCCATCCGGTTCGCGGACGATTGGGTGGCCAATGATTTCGACGGACAAGTTCAGGTCCGCGACCATGCGACGTATGACCGTGAGCTGTTGGAAGTCCTTCTCGCCAAAGATGGCGACATGCGGCCGCACGATATTGAACATCTTGCACACCACCGTGGCCACGCCTGTGAAATGGCCTGCGCGATGACCGCCGCACAGGCCTTGCGAAACACCGCGTACGTCGATGAAAGTCTGATAACCAGCAGCGTACATGTCCTTGACCTCGGGAACGAAGGCCAAATCTGAGCCCGCGCCTTGCGCCTTGGCCAGATCGCCGTCGAGGTCGGGTGGGTAGCGAGCCAAGTCTTCGCTGGGGCCGAACTGCGTGGGATTCACGAAGATGGAAAGCACGACGCGATCGGCGTGCTTGTGGGCGGCGGAAAGAAGCGCGACATGGCCCGCATGAAGAGCGCCCATGGTGAGCACGAAGGCGATGCGCTCGCCGCGGGCACGGGTTGCATCGGACCAGGCGCTCATGGCCGCTGGCGTAGTGATGACTTGGACATTGGACATGTCCCTGTTTTGCCACGACTGGGGCGCGATGACGATGGGCGAACGTCCCAGCTCGAATCGCACATTGGTAGCACCTGGCACTAGCTTCGCACGCAGCTGGGTTACGATTAGACAACGTCTGTGAGACAAACAGGTGAAATCCTCCCAAAGCCGCGGATTCCTCACTTGTAACCTTCGTCGGAACCGGGTCAAGCTCGTCAGCGGAAGGCAGGTCATGAGATCTTTTTCGCGCACACCGGAAACGCGGACCACGAAGCGGGAGTTGATTCGGCTGTGAGCGGTCCCACCTACTTCATGGAAAGCGAGGAGGAGTCCCTTCGGCTCGACCTCAAGACCGACACCGGAGCGGTCGAGGAGCAGGCGCGCTGGGCCGGCGTTGTTCCGGGTATGCGGATGGTCGACCTGGGCTGCGGCGCCGGAAAGACGACCCACATCCTGCACCGCCTCGCCCAACCAGGAGGCGAGGTGGTTGGGATCGATGGCTCCCCGCAGCGGATCGCCTACGCCACGGAGAGATTCTCCAAGTGCGGGATCACCTACCTGCAAAGAGATGTTCGCAACTCGCTCGTCGATCTGGGTCGGATCGACCTGGTATGGAGCCGGTTCTTGCTCGAGTATTTCGCCGAGGAATCGTTCGCTATCGCTAAAAACGCCTACCAGGTCCTCGGACCGGGCGGAACCATCTGCCTGATCGATCTCGACCAAAACTGCCTTGGGCACTTCGGCGCGTGCGAGCGTCTGGAAAAGACGATGCGGAACATGGTGCTCGCCATGCAGAAGCAATACGGTTTCGACCCCTTTGTCGGCAGAAAGCTCTACGCCTACCTCTACGACCTGGGATGCGTCGACATCGAGGTGCGAATGTCGTCCCATCACCTGATCTACGGAGAGCTGTCCGAGATCGACCGCTTCAACTGGCTGGCCAAGGCCGAGGCAACTCGGAATACTCCGGGCCTCTTCGCGGAAGGCTACCCGGGCGGGTACGAGGAGTTCCGCCGCGAGCTGGTCGCATTTCTCGATCACCCCCGGCGATTCATCTACACGCCCCTCATCATGTGCAAAGGAAAGAAACCCACCTGATCTAAGCAGTCTTTAGCGCGACTGGCGTCTTCGGTGCCGGAGTCTCCTCGGGCAGCTGCACTGACATCAGCGCGACTGGCGTCTTCGGTGCCGGAGTCTCCTCGGGCAGCTGTACTGACATCAGCGCGACCGGGCTCTTCGGTGCCGGAGTCTCCTCGGGCGGCTGCACCGACACGGGGGCCATGAGCTCGAGCTGGGCGGGATAGGCTCGCTCGTAATAGCGCAGAAAGGCGTCCACCAGGCGGGGCTCGAAGCTCTTGCCCGCCTCGCGCTTCAGAAGCGCAATGGCCTCTTCTCTGCGCATGGGCTCGCGGTAGTGGCGCTTGGCAGTGATGGCCTCGAAGAAGTCGGCCACCCCGATGATCCGTGCTCCCAGCGGGATCTCCTCTCCCTTGAGCCCCCGCGGGTATCCGCTGCCGTCTATCTTTTCGTGGTGCGCGCCGGCGATGGCCGGGACCTGCTGGTAGATGCCCTCGAAGCTGATCTGGCGAAGGATCCTCTCGGTCTGCTCCGCGTGAATTTTCACCAGCTCTCGCTCGCGTGGGGTCAGCAGGCCGGGCTTGCGCAGTATCGCGTCCGGCACCGCGAGCTTGCCGTAGTCGTGCAGGAGCGCCGCTGTCGAAATCACCTCACGCTGCTCTTGCGAAAACCCGAGCTCGTTGCAAATGCCTAGCGCGTACTCCGTGACCTTCTCCGAGTGGCCACGGGTAAGCGGATCGCGCGCGTCGATGCTGGCGGCCAGCCCGTGCAGGATGGAGCGGAACTGACGGTCCTTGGATTTCAGAAGCTCCTCGTTGCGCAAACTGATGCCGACCACGGCGGCCACGCCGATGAGCAGGCTGCGATCGGTCTCGACGAGGGGCCGCTTGGTCTTGACGTTGTCTACCGCCAAAACGCCGATCGATTCCCCGTTGCTCACGATGGGGCAGCAGATGAAGGACTCTGCGCCGAGCGCCTCGACATAGGACATGCTCTTGAGAGAGAGGTCCTTCTTGATTTCCTCCAGGTTGCTCACCAGAAACGACTTCTGCTGCTTGAAACAGATCACGAAAACGCCCCGGGATCCCGGTTTGTCCAGGTGAAATGCGGTCTGCCGCAAGAGCTTGATCTGTCTGTCGTCGTGGCCATATCCGGCTCCGAAGACGAGGCGCTTTTTCCCACTGTCCGCCAGCAGGATCATGCAGCGGTCGTAGTCGAGCCACTTTTTGCAAGCTTTCACCACGCTGGTAAGGACATCCACCGACCCGGAGCGCCTGCTGATGGACTGGCCGATCTCGCTAGTCAGAACCGCATTGTTGTGGTTCATCTCGATCTGGCTGACCAGCTGATGGGTCGAGTCGCAGAGGCTGTTCAGGCTCGTGGTCATGTCCTTCTTTTCAAGCGAAAAGCAGAGCGAGGTAAGGGTTGCCAAAATCGCAATCGCCGCGGGCAACAACTGAGTGAGCCCGAAAAGGGGAGCATACACGGCAGATAGGATAGCCAGCGGAAGGAAGAACACCGCCGCGTAGTTGCGCGCTCGCTTGAACAAGTCTGCTTTCGACGCGCTCCAGGAGATGATGTACCGGCATGTCTTCCCGCCTCGGAAGATGCACTCCGGATGCTCGATTGCCGGCGCGGTGCGAGCGAAGAGTATGGAGATCGCTTCAAAAAAACCGATCCGGTTCTCGCATTGATAGGGCCTTTCTTCCACGCCCTCCCCGAAGGTGACCGTGACCTCGACCTTGTTCGAGCTCAGGCTTCGCGATTCGTAGGTCGAGGAACGTGTCAACCGGCGCGCGCCCCTTCCAATCAGCTCGTAGGCCTTGCCGGGCCCGACCGTTCCCAGGAAAAAGAGCTTCATCGCTCCCATGGCGTCCGGATGCGCCGCATAGCGACCGGCCTCTCGCGCGATGAGCGGGTTTCGCGTGAGTTCTGAGAGCTTCGCGTAGAAGCGGTCGATCTGGTCCTGCGTGAACCAGTGCCCTTCGTCAGCCACCTCGTGGGCGGCCATGCTGGCATACTCGAGCAGATCCGAAACCTGGACCTCCGGATACTTTTTGGCGATCAATCGTATGTAGTTGTCGACAATTCGACTGTTATACAGGTGGCGACCGTCGCTTGTCATCAATGCCCCCGTTCTTTCTACCCGCTCGAAGGATCGCGTTCGTGTAGTGGTGAAAACCATCAGAAAAATGCGGCATGAGAGACCACATCACGTAACGCTTCTCGACCGGTATCTTCAAGCTTTCGGCAGCTACTTCGGGATAGATCAGAACAGGCAGCTGTTCCTGATCTAAGTTCTTCATCAGAACGGAGAGGGCATTGTAAATTATTTCGTTCGTCAGGTCTTCTTGATCCAGCACGAACAGGGTGATGCAGTTGGTTAGATCGGAAAGGTTGAGCCCGATATCGGCGAGATTGACCATAGCGACGGCTTGGAGGCGGTCGTTCCGCTTGAGCGCGTAGAGCTGGCGTTCTCGCTTCAATCCGAGCTTGCCGAATTCCTCGCTCAGATCGCTATCATCGATATCGCCCGGTTCGAGGTCGAGAGCGCCAATCATCAACCCACCTGCTTCGTGCTGGTAAAAGCTGGATAGCTCGCGCAGATCGTCATCGTCGGCCGGACTCAGGCAATAGTCGCCAAGTCTGCCTTGAACATCGTTTCGGTCGGACTGCACATGAAAATAGGCGAAGACAGCCTCGGAGCATTTCCGGGGATCGTCGATACTGCGGCATGCGCCGCCAAAAATGCTTTGGGGGAAGCGATTCTCTGGCCGGTAGAAGCAAATCAGGTACTCCATGTGCATGAAGGGGAAACGACAGGAGTCGGTGATGAAACGACCGATTTGATCGAGTACAGCTAGGCCGGCCTTATAGGTGTAGTTGCTGCGCGCCGCGTGGTGGTGAATCAGCCAGGTGCTGTCGTAGAAACGCACCATGGCCATGTGGCCGAGAATCTTGCCCCTGTCCTGGTAGATGAAGTGGCGAGCGATGCTGGGGTTGCGCGTATAGAGCTTCTCGTAGGTCTGCTTGATCTGTTCCCGGTTCTTCTGGATGAAGCCGTACTTCTGCGGATAGATGAAACCCGTCTCGAAAAAAAAGCTCCACAGTTCGTCCATGTCGACTTGGTTGCAGACATAGGATCGACGGTCACCAGTCTGGTGCAGAAGCCCCACCAGCTGGACATGGTTCGCGACATCCATGTCGAGCAGTGCCAGCCCGCACTTGATGCGGGAGTCTTCGGACTCGGGATCCAGCACCTGGCGGTAGACTACCTGGGCTCGACAGGGCAACTTCAAGTTGCTGGCAAGGCAGAGATCGAGCCGGGGGATCATCAGACCCGGCATGAGAACGGCGTTGCGCGCGTTCTCCTCCACCGCTAGGCCGGAGCCGGAAAGGTCCAGCACTTTGAGCGATACTAGCCTGCCGGTGAGCGGGTGCTCGAACACGATGGTCGGCTGGGGAACGAATTCCCGGCGAACGCTGCGGTACTGTTTGCGTTCGAAGCGCTGGATGCGGCCCTGCATCGGCTCGAGTACGTACTCCCGGGATTTCCGTCCGCCGGTCTTACTGACGATCCTGCAGTCGCCCGAATAGAGAATCTCCCCGTCCTTCGAGAGAACAACCATCACCGGAGCGCCAGCGTTCAGCCAGCCAAAGGTCTGTGGCGGCGACGAGCGAACGCGGGCGCGGAACGAGAGCGGGCTGAAATCTACCAGCATGCCCTCGAAACTGGAGCCGCTTTTGAGGAGCTGAACCTGAATGTCTCTGGAGGGGTTGCGCACGACCCTGCGTGAGAGGACCTCGGTGCATTCCTCGGGAAGCTCGATGACGATCCCCTCTTCGTCCATCGAAATCACCTGACCCACACCCTGCAGCAGCTTCTGCTCGTCCGGGACGACCAGAGCGGAGAAGACGTAGTACCTGGAGATGGCGCGGGCGGCGTGCGGGTCGACCCAGGTGCAGCGCAGAAGGTTTTCCCGGCACGGTTGCGGCCTGGCTTCCACGCGCAGTGTGTGTCCGTACCTCGCATGCTCGAAGGCGAGCAGGATGGTCTTGTTCTGGAAGTTGAGGTAGTTGAGCTTGTTGATCAAGCGCTCGCGGCTAACCCGTCGCGGCGCATCGGTGGAAGAAGCCGGATCGATCGCTCCCAGCGCCTTCGGCGGTCCGGACGCAAGTTCGCCGTCCACGGGGGAGCCGCCCTCGCTGACACTGAAGTGCTGTTGAGCCTGGTCCATGGCCTTGATCCAAATCTCACAGATCCGTTTGTTCGGCTTGTGCGGAAAGAGGTGTTACTCTCGGACATCGCTCACGGTCGGCGGCCGACCGTTCTGACGATCAAGATTGTCTTCGTGGCGCGAGCGAACGCGGGAAGGCTGCGGCATTGTATTCGAAGATCGGCAGGCGCTACCAGACCGGAAAAGACAACAATCGTGTGACAAAGAGAACAGTTGTGTGACTTTTTCTATTTCTTTCTGAAGCCCGTCTGTTTGTGGGGCGCGAGCATACCGACGAGTAAACTCGTTCGACTGCGAGGCATGTGATACTGCACGAAGAAAGCTTGGTCGTATCGTCATTGTCTTGGCCCCTTTCAGATCGATTCTCTGGATCGCGGCGACGATAGGCGGCCTTGGCTTTCAGCTGCGCTACGTTTCTGCAATAGAATTGAAAGCGTTGCTCGACGAATGCGTGAACGGCTCTGACGTGACCGGAACGTTGCGCAGGCGTGACACTGCCTTCCCCCACCAAGGCATAAGTTACTTTGCAACGTCTCGAACCAATGGAGGCTCGCCATTTTCACTCCCAATCAAAAAATGAGAATGTTCGCCGGGTTCCTGATGGGGGGCCTAGCAGCGCTGTCGGCACTTTCCGCTTGTAGCAGCAGGCGACACCAAACCAGGGTGAACCTATCGGTGCGATCCGTTGGTGCCGCCGATGTCGGCAACGTCGTCGCCACGGTTAGCGGCCCCGCCATGCCGGCGCCCAAGACCTTCCCTCTTTCCAACAGTGGAAATGCCGGAACTTGGGGGGCAATCATCGGCCCGTTGCCAGTAGGGAAGGACTACGTCTTCGAGATCGCCGGACAGTCCAATGCGGCGGGCGGCCCCAAGTATGCAGGATCCGCCTCGGGAATCACCATAGCGGAGGACCATGTTCCAGCCGTCGTCATTACGGCGCGTCAGGCCGAGGCTATCATTCCGGTCGATAATGCCGCCCCAATCATCGATTCCTTGGTGTTGTCATCGACCAGTGTCCTTCCGGACGCCTCGATCAGGGTAGCGGCCACGGTCCATGACCCCAATGCGAATGACATCCTCGCATTTGCCTGGTCGGCCAGTCCGGCGGTTGGCGGATTCTCAGCGCCGTCGGCGGCCGAAACCAATTGGACTGCGCCCTCGAACGAGGGAGATCAGACCTTGGTCCTTACCGTAACCGACAATCACGGAGCGTCGACTTCCGCATCCGTTGTCGTTCACGTATCGGCTAGTCCTGACGTCGGACAAGCCGACGTCGAAGTCACGTTCAACGACTGGCCAGTCGTCACAAACCTTCTGGCGGATCCAGGCATCATCGCATTCGGCTCTCCAACTGCGCTCACTGTCACGGCGAGCGATGGAGACAGCGACGCCTTGTCGTACGCCTGGACGAGCACCTGCGCGGGCGGGAGCTTCTCGAGTGCGGCGACCCCCGCCACCAACTTTACGCTACCAGCCGACGCCACCGATACGAGTTGCGACTTCGTCGTGGCCGTCAGTGATGGCCGCGGTGGCTCGACCACAGGTCAAACGACATTGGCGGTTGGCATGCCCAACACCATCGTGGCGCCGGCCATCACAGGCAGCGTCCAGTCCGTCCGCGTGGTCGATGCGAGCGGCAACGTGAATCTATCCGTCGAGGCAAGCGATCCTCAGGGCAGCGCGCTCACTTTTCAGTGGGTATCGCCTGCCGGTACGCTCTCAAATCAGGTCGACGCGGCCGGTGCCTCGCAGGTCGTTTTGACTGCCCCCGCGACAGCGGATGCCACCTTCACCGTCTCGGTAATCGTGACCGATGCCCTGGGCGCAAGCGCCAAGTATGATTTCCCGGTCTCCACCACGGCGTCAGCACCTCCCGTGGCCGTGCCATTCCCGAGATTCGCAAGCTGGGTGCTCGCTGGAGTCCTCGCCATCGTTGGCTCGATCGTGATGAGACGACAACGGCGCTACGAGTAAGGATTCTCTAGAGGCACGGAATGCCAGGCGCCGACCAGCCAGAGGCGCTGCAGGAATAGGTCAGGTAGTCGGAGCCGCACGCGGACTGACCGCAAGGCGCCGTCACTGGAACACCGCCGGGGCCTGTCCCAGCGCACTCGCAGATGCCGCCGTCCTGGCCGCCGCAGGACTGTCCAGGCGCCGACCAGCCGGAGGCGCTGCAGGAATAGGTGAGGTAGTCGGAGCCGCACGCGGACTGACCGCAAGGCGCCGTCACTGGAACACCGCCGGGGCCTGTCCCAGCGCACTCGCAGACGCCGCCGTCCGCGGGAACCTCGGGGCCGGAGACAACCGTGAAGTCAGATTGAACACTGGCGCCGTTGGCATTGCTTACAATCACCGATACGGTGAAGGTGGCATTGGCCGTGGCCGGTGCGGCCCAGACAACTTGCGAAGAGCCGGCTTCGTCAACTTGATTCGAGAGCACACCAACGGCTGACACCCACAGGAAGGTAAGCGCAGTGCCTTCAGGGTCGTACGCCTCGACCGCGAAGTTCACGCTGCCGCCGACATCGACCACGGGGACGGACTGAACCTTGGCCGTAATGATTGGAGGCATGATGATCAGGGGTTTGCCGACCGGCAGGGTCAACTGACCGGTGGTCGAGCCACCGCGACCATCGCTAACCGCAACGATGAGGTCGCAGCTTGTGTCGGTCGCGCCCGATGGAAGCGTGAAACTGACGGCTTGGTTCGCGGGGCTCGAAAAACTTCCACTCGCGCACGAACTGGTCCAGGCGTAGGCCAGGGCATCGCCATCGGCATCGCTCGCCGTGAGCGAAACCGACGTTGGCGAGCCAAGCACGATGTAGCCTGGGACCGCGACGAGATCCGTGACCACCGGCCACGTATTGAAGCGCACACTCACATCGGCCTGGCCGAGGGCGTTGCCGGTCAATACGTGAATGACCGCGGACGCGGAGGTCGACGCTCCGTGGTTGTCGGTCACGGTCAGAATGAGAGTCTGGTCTCCATCGACCAGGGGTGCCGTCCACGCGGTCGTGGCGGCCGATGGCGCCGAGAATCCACCGACTGCCGGACTTGCCGACCAGGCGAAGCTGATGGTGTCTCCTGGATTTGGGTCGTGCGCGGTTGCATGGGCCGTAATCGTGGCACCGGGGACGATGTTGGTTGATGACAGAACCCACGTATCGATGACAGGGACTGCATTCTTGAAGGTAGCCACGGTCGTGGTTTGCTGAGCCGTGATGGTGACTGTAGTCACCTGGCCCTTGACGATGGCGATGCGAGCAGCGCTGCCCGCGTAGTCGATCGCGTTCGACTGGTCGACGGCTCTAACCGTAAATGTGTAGTCGCTTCCCACAGGCAGCGAATCAATCTCGCCGCCCCAAGCAGCACTTCCACGCGCGAAAAGTGGAAAGGTCTTGGGCGCTGGAAGTGACGGGCCACTGACTGTGGCGACGACGCTACTGATGTCGCGAGCGCCAAGAGAGCGCACAGTCAGGTCTGCGCTGCCGGTTTGGGCGTGGTTTGGGTCGCGACTGCAACCCGCAAAGGCTAGCAGTGCGGCAAGTGCTGCCAGCGAGAGCACAGCAACATTTCGTTCGCTTTCATGGACGGAAAACATCATGAGCCTCCGTTGGTCCCAGACTTCGCGGAGATACCCTAAGCTCCGGCGCGGGACGTCCGCGTCACACTTGTGCAACGTATCGGTTGACCTCCAAAGCCGGCGGCTTTGAACCGCCGGCTTTGTGCTGCCCACCGCTACTCTGGCTACTGAGCGACGTGCCCGTAGCAGGTCTTCAGCTTGGCGTAGTCGTAGTAGTGGCTGCCCGGAGCGTGGCGTGCGCCATCGCAGGCCGCGGTGAAGTCGGTTTCTTGCTCGTTGAGCATCATCTTGACGACGAGCCCACCGTTGCCATCGCCGTACACCTCCCACTGCACGTTGGAGGGGCTCAGCGAGCTTGCGCGCAGGCCCACGCGGCGGCAACATGTACACCATGCCAACCAAAGCCAAGAGAGCAACCAAAGCCAAGAAATCGATCAAATCCAAGAAGACTCTCGACAAAGCAAAGGTCCTCACCAAGAGGGCCGTCAAGAAGGCAGTCAAAAAGGCGGTCAACAAGGCGTTTAGGAAGGCGGTCAGGAAGGCGGTCAAGAAAGCCGTCAAGAAGGCGGTCAAGAAAGGCGGAGAGGGACTCAGCATCGCCCCAATGACGGCGACGGAACAGCAACCCACTCAGGATGGAGCCGAGCCCGGTCAGGCCACTCTTGATCCAACAGGGACGGACACTAGCCAGAATGACCCGAGCTGAGCTGATTCAGCACGAGCCCTGAGATGCAATATGGCATGACGCAGCAGGCGTTCGGGATCCCTCACCCTCCCAGCCGTTTCCGGGTTGTTGATAAGTTGTTACCAAAATGAAAATAACCATATGTTCGCGCCCGCTTACACTTAGGGCATGCGACTCGCGGCCCTTGATCTCGGTTCCAACTCCTTCCATGCGCTGATTGCGGACATAGAGCGTGGCGGGGGCCTGGCAGTGGTCGAGCGCGCCAAGCGGATGCCCAGGATTGGCGAGGCCATCTTTCGAACCGGCCGTTTCTCGGGCGCAACGCTCGAAAGCGCCCTGCACGCGGTGGGGGAGCTGGTCCCGGTGATCGAACGGAACGAACCAGAGGCCGTGCTCGCGGTCGCGACCAGCGCGGTCCGTGAGGCGCGCAACGGGCACGCGTTCGTCGCCAGGGTTCGCTCGCGCTTCGGCATCGACGTCCAGGTCATCTCGGGTGACGAGGAGGCGCGACTCGCCTATGCGGGCGCGCGCGCGCAGATGGGCGGAGGTATCGGTCGTGCCACGCTCTTCGATCTCGGCGGGGGATCGCTCGAGGTCGTATTGGGAGACGGGAGTCGGATCCTTCACATTGCCTCGGCGCCGCTCGGCGTTCTGCGTGCGGTGGCAGAGCAGCCGCTGTCGGATTTCCCCTCGCCGCTTGATCTGCGCGCGATCGAGCGCTGGGCGTTCAGTCGCGTGGCCGCGCTGCTGCGCCCGTTCCGAAGGCACGATCTCGGCGAGATCGTGCTGTGCGCGGGAACCGCCCGAGCTCTGCGCTCCGTGGCCCGCGCGCTCCACCTGGTGCCGGCGTCGGGCGAAGGCTCCAATTACCTGAGCGGAGACACGCTGCGCCTGCTCATCGAGCAACTGACAGCGCTGCCCCTGGCGGCCCGCCGCGATGTCCCTGGCATGAACCCCAACCGGGCAGATCAAATCATCCACGGAGCCATCATCCTGGCCTCGGTGCTCGACATCCTCGATGTCTCCCGAGCGCGAGTCTGTCGGGCCGCACTACGCGAAGGCTTGCTCCTGGAGCACGCGCGGCGCCAGTGGTCTGCGGCGGCCTGATGGCTTGATTCAATCGGCTTCGTGGCAGGTGCATCCGCGCGGCACGCTCGCCTCCGCCACACGGGCGCGACAGAATCCACCAGACCGCGGCCCGCGGGCGGTGCCCACCGACGGCGTCAGCTCGCCATCGTAGTGAACAATGTTCGGGACTTGACCAGTTTCAATTTCGACCCACGCGATGACAAGGTGATCTTCACGCTGGTTCGCCATTTTCGCCTTTGCAGTGCTACGCTGTTTGCTTTCCGGCCGAGAATAGACCCAAATCATGGTGGAGTAGCTCGATGACCAAGTCGCTTGTTTTGAAAGTCTGGGCGATGGTATGCGGGATGCTTGTGCTCGCCGGTTGCGAAGGTCGCGCGACCGCTCTGAGACTGGTTCACGATGCGGCGCCGGATGGTCCCGCCACCACGACCTATCTCGTCGAGCTCAATCCGCTACGACAGCTCGATTTGGTCTTCATGATCGATAACTCGCCATCGATGGCGCCCAAACAGCAGAAGCTGCGAGACAATTTCCCGAGGCTCATCTCTGCGCTCAAGAATCCCGTCGACGGCAGCCTGCCTGATCTGCGCGTTGCAATCATCGACAGCGATCTCGGAACCGACGGCGCCTATGGCGGGGGTAGCTGCGCTCCGAACTCGGCGAATCTCAACAATCCCTATGGGGACGATGGCAAGTTTCAAATGATTGGGGCCACGGCCTGCGGGGTCACCAGCAGCGATGCCATGTGGCTGGAATACAGACAAGGCCAGCCGGTCAACTTCGTCGGACAGATCGACAGCGTCTTTGCATGTCTGGCCGGAAATCTCGGCACCCTCGGCTGCGGGGAGGAGCACCAATTGCAGGCTTTCGAATTCGCCCTGGTCGAAAAGGGCATTGGCAATGACAACCAGCGGGCCATGCTTCGCCCAAACGCGAATCTCGGCCTGGTCTTCCTGAGCGACGAAGACGACTGCTCGGCGGCTGAGAACGATGGGATGTTTGGCGAGCTCTCGAACCCACTGGAGTCCGCCAGCCTACGCTGCGTGACCCGAAGTGGCCTGTGCGGTGGGACTAACCTGACCACTTCGCCACCTGGCTATCCCACCACGGTCCCGTTCGAAGCGCCGTTTTCCAGTTGTCGTGCCAGGACCGATGCTTGCCCCAACGCACTCGATGGCGGGAAGGGAACGGATACGTCGCAGCCCACCGCATGCTCGCCACTGCGAAGCATCAAGCGCATGGCAGACGAAATCAAAGCCCTGAAAGCCAAACCGGACGAACAACTTTTCGTCGTCGGAATCTTTGGCTGGCCTCTCGACGACTCCGACATGGCAGACGCAATCTACAAGATCGCGCCTGTCCCCAATCCCAACACCTCGGACACCTCGCATCCCGTCGTGTACGACACCTGGCCGGTTTGCTACGACCCTTCCCATCAGCCGAGCAATCCGGATCTGGCGACCGGCTTTGACAGCGATGCCGCGGGTTGGGGCGCTACCGGCGGCTTGCGCCTTTCCGCCTTCGTCGACGAATTCGCCAGCAACGGATTGAAGTTCAGCATTTGCCAGCCCGACTTTTCGGATTCGATGCGACTTGTCGGCGGTGGGATGGCCAGAAAGATGCAGAACCTCTGCCTGCCGGCGGTCTTCACTCAATACAACGCCTGCACTGCCAATTATCTCGTTCCGGACAACGCCGGCAACGATGTTCTCGACCCGGATTTCATCCCAGTTTGCGATGCGCAGGAGAGCGTGGATCCCTGCTACCGCCTGGTATCAGAGCCGACCCTTTGTCCGGGCACCGATTTCCTGGTGCAGCTGGACCGCGGAAGTGCGTCCGGCGATCCAATCACTCCGGGAACCAAGATCCAGTTCCGTTGCCAATAGCAAGGAGCATGCCCGCCATTGTCTACTGGAAGAGAATGGGGCGCCGACGGGTGGGCGACCCTGGGATGTGGTCGACGATCAGGATTTCAGGCTCGCTGGTTATGGCCTTCCTCTTGTGCGCGCAATCTCTCGGTGCCAACACGCGCGTCGGGATCATTCGATTCTGGGTTTTCCAGAGGGGCATCCGTGTTCAGGCTGGCCAGTCCCCGCATGACCACGGCCAGGGCCTGGGCAAACGCAGTCAGCAGCGGGGTGATGGCCTCACCATTCTTCTTCAAGGCGCTTTCCAGCCGGGCCGCGCAGACCGACAATTCGCGCGCGCCCATCTGACCTGCCAGACCCTTGATACTGTGGGCCTCCCGCTCGGCGTCCGCGCGTTTTCCCTCGAGCACGAGGCGGGCAATCTGATGGTCGGCTTGTCCATGATCCAGTCGAAACCGTCTGAGCAGATTGCGATAGGCCTTCTCGTGTCCCCCCAGGTAGCGAAGCCCTTCTGCGACGTTGATTCCAGCCAGAGTCGGAGGAATCTCCGCCGCAGCAGCGGGCGAGGGCTCTGGCGCGGGCGACTGGTTCTTCGTGTTCTTCGCTGTCCCTGACGTCCAACGGGCAATGGTTAGTAACAGCAGATCCGCGGCGAAGGGTTTGCTCACGAAATCATTCATGCCCGCGGCCAGGCACTCCTCGCGCGCAGCCCCCACCACGTCCGCGGTCATGGCCACGATGGGCAGGTGGCAGCAGCGCGGGTCGAGCCGAATCTGACGGGTGGTTTGCAGCCCGTCCATGCCAGGCATGTGGCGATCCATCAAGACCAGCGCGAAGGGCTCGCCCGCGTCCCAGGCCCTGCGCACAGCCGTTACCGCATCCAGCCCGTTGCTTGCGACCTCGACGACAATGCCCACCGATTTCAGCGTGGCCGCCGCGACCTCTTGATTGACGCCGTTGTCCTCGACGAGCAGGACGCGCAGGCCGCGCAGCTCGTCCCACGACTTGCCAAGGGCTGCGGCGAGCCGGCCATCGTTGCGTTTGCCACGGCTGCGTTGCTCGACGCCAAATGCGCGCGCGATGGCGTCGAAGATGGCCGACGGGCTGGCCGGCTTGATAAGCAGTGCGCCCAGGTTCAGGGCGCGCAGGCTGGCGTGGGCCGCTTCGGCGTCTGCGTGAGAGGCC